>OCTX012269626.1_pt1 | contig 28383 bp, 29 predicted proteins | sample 1539691 | NCBI WGS metagenome assembly OCTX01 (sample SAMN02144231, study PRJEB22623) | gut metagenome | biome: sheep rumen | host: Ovis aries | place: New Zealand
ACAAGCAAGGGGATATCCTCAGGATAGTGCTGACCGTCGCTATCGATGGTGATGGCATAGTCGAAGCCTTCCTCCTTCGCTCGCTGAAAGCCTGCCAGCAGTGCGTGGCCTTTTCCTCTGTTCTCTGCATAATCGACGGTATCGAAGGAAATGTCCGAGAGCTGTTGCAACTGTTCTCTCGTATCGTCGGTACAGCCGTCGATGACGATGATGATATGCTCCGTAAAGTCTGCGATGCGCCTGACGACAGCGGCAATCGTCTTACCGTTGTTGTAGGTTGGTACTACCACACAGACCTTACGTTTCTCCATCATCTGCTGTACATCCGACATCACCGTTTATTCTTAGATGCGCCCAGCTTCGCGACTTTGCTTGTCGAAGAACACGATTGAGAATTTTGTCTTCAACTGTTCACCCGCCATGATGACACCTTTTGTCTTGCATACCTCGTCTGTCGTCTCTACCGATGTGAAGGTGATATCTACCTCTGGGTCTTCGACAGGCGAGATAGTCGATACGAACTTCAGATTCACGATACTGTCGAGTGCCAGTTGTCTGTGCTGCTGCTCACCAAGTACCTCACTGATGATCTGCACGATGCAGACGCCTGGGGTGATAGGGTTGCCTGGGAAGTGGGCACGATAGATTTCATGGTCTGGATTCAGCCTGATCTTGACCTCCTGGCCTTTGTCCTCCAAGATGGTGAACATCTCATTCTGCAATTTCATTGTCTTGTCTATTTATGGGTTTCAGACTATATTTCAGTTTATACTTTTCATTCTCCAAGGTGACGCTGCCGTCTGCCGTCCGGACAACGGTCCGGCGTCCTTTCGTCTGGGGCGACATCGTCGCTGAGAAGAGGTACTGCAAGTCCTTACGGACAACGCGCTTGACGTACCATTTATCCATCATCGCCACCACATGCTGCAACCTCACCTTCTTGCGGTCAGCAGACAGGGTGAAATCAAGGGCATTCACCCCAAACTCATTCATGATGGTACCCTTGCTGCCGCCTTCATCAGTCCTGATGATACAGATGCCTGTGAGTTCCGCCCCACGGGCCGAGATCGTCACCGTGTATTCCTGTCGGCCTCCGAGCGACAACAGGTAGTCGTCGGCAAAGACTTGCGACACAGAGCACAGCAGACTAATGCAGAGCAAACAGATTCTGGTTGATGGTCTCATTCGTCTTGATATCTTTGAGCGTGATGACTGTCACGTCACCTCGCTTCTCGTTCATTTCCACCTGACTTACCATACGCCGTTTGCTGTCGAAGCGAAGACGGATGGTGCTGAACATCTGCTTCATCTCTTTCCGCTGGGGCACGAGATCGGCCACCCAGACATCGCCCTGCGTGAAGAACGTACAGGCAAAGTCCTTGTTCGAGGTCAGGTTCCTGCCCGTCACACTGTTCATCATCACCTGTGCAATACCCTGAAAGAGACGACTCTGACGGATATCGATAGTCTGACGGTTCTTGCCTGACTGGATGTGTACCTGTTGACCGTTGAGGATGAAGGTATAGGTGTAGGGGGATGTATATTCCCAGCGCAACTTGCCTGACGCATCGTAGCACATACGACCCTGCGAGGTCATCTTGTCATTCAGGAAACTGAGTGTCTTCACCTGCGTGAAGTTGCACGCCAGCGTACGGATCGAAGCAGCCGTCTTGTTGATCTCTGCCACCATCGCCTTCGCTTCGGCCTCTGTGGCCTTCTTCAGTGTCTGGGCCGACAGCCACAGACAGCAGCACGCCATACTAAGTGTCAACAACAGTCTCCTCATATCTTATTTCTTTTCTATTTCGCAATCAACACACAACCTGACATGATCAACAGCACGCCAATCCAACGCACCAACGGCACCTCCTCATGGAAGAAGAGGATGGCGGCGAACATGCCAAACACATAACTCAGCGAGATCATCGGATAGGCCATCGAGAAGGGGAAGTTCTTGATGATATACAGCCACAACAGCGTGGCTGCACCATAACTGATACCACAGGCCAACAACCACCAGTTGGTAAGGTTACGCGACAGGAAGTCCAGCGACCAGGAGAAAGTTCCTGCACGCTGCATGGCTAACTTCAGCAGAACCTGACCACCGCAAAGCAGCACCGACTGTATCACAGATATCAATAATAGTCTCATCCGACTCTCCTTAATAGAATATACGACACGTTCTTGCCGTCGCTATGATTCACGAACAGCAGGTTGTTCACTTTCAGATCTTCTGTGCCACCATCGCATCGCATCATGGCCGGCACTACACCTCGCTGCAACAGATGGGCGGCAGCATAGACACCCAGCGCAGAGGCGGAATAGCACTCACCAAAGAGATGCTTATAGTGCAGGCGAGGTACTGCAGGAAGCAGCTTGCAGATATCGTCATAGACGGCATCATGGGTGGCATTGCCGTTCGTACCCAACAGCAAGGTATCGATATCGACTGACAGCGACTTCAGTCGAGACAGACCGTATGTCTGCTCTACTGCCACCACCTCACAGAGGGCACCCTCAGGCGCACCACTCGTCAGCATCATCGCCACTGAGGCCTCAGAGGCTGGCACCTCACCAGACTGACCTACATAACCCATACGGCGCAGGATGGTGAAATAGGATGGTGTCATCTCGTCGTGCCCCATCACCAACGCTGTGTCGATATCACCTATCGACAGCTGAATGAAGGCATCGGCCAGCGCACTGTCGAACGAAATACAACGATGACTGTAGGTGGTATTATATCCATGACACTTGGTACGTATGGCAATCAGCGAACTGATGGTGTTATGGGTCGATTGCATGAAATTGGTGGGTTTCAGCATCTCCTCTCCTTCCCTGCAGAGTTGCTCCAGGAAGAGTTCCGTATTCTCGATACATCCCAGTCCTGTTCCTGTGATGATGGCGTCGGGTGTCGTGATGCCTGCTTCCTTCATAGCCGCAGTTGCTGTCACGATCGCACGTTTCATGATTTTACCCATACGACGCGATTCCAGCGGATTGAGCCACTCACGGAAGTTGGGATCCTGACTGCGCACATAGGTCTCTGTCTGCACCAGAGGGGCTGTCAACCACTCTTCAGAGAGGGGCTGCTGCATCGAGATCTGCGTGGCAGACTTGATATATATCTTTCTTGCTTTTGTCATGCGCGGTGTCTTGATAGGATGATACTCGAGTCATTGCCACCAAAACCGAAGGCATTGCTCATCACGTGGTCCAACGGCCTGAGGGGCGTGGGATCAGTAGCTGGCGTAATCCCCCCTTCTATCTGATGGGCCCAGCCGTAGTTCACGGGAATCAGGTCGTGACTCATGGCCAACAGACAGATGACGGCCTCCACAGAACCAGAAGCACTCGTCGTGTGACCTGTCAATCCCTTTGTCGAGGATACCTGTGGCATCTCATCCCCAAAGACACGCTTCAGGGCAAAGCTCTCACTGACGTCATTATTAGGAGTACCCGTCCCGTGGGCATTCACATAACTGATATCCTGCGGCTGTAGTCCTGCCCGCTGCAAGGCCTGTGTCATCGCCAAGTAGGCACCTTCACCATCATCGCTCGAAGCGGTCTGATGGAAGGCGTCACAAGCGTTGCCGTAACCACTCAGTTCTCCGATGATATCTACCCCACGTCGCTTGGCTGACGCCTCCGACTCAAGCACGAGGTAGGCAGCTCCCTCACCGAGGTTCAGACCAGCACGTGTGGCATCGAAGGGCCTGCACTGCTCAGGGTCGAGAATCATCAGCGTTTTGAAGCCGTTGAAGTGGAACTTCGACAGACTTTCCGTCCCTCCTACCACAGCGATGTCTGCGCGTCCGCTACGAATGAGGTTGGCGCCATAGATGATAGCATTGGCAGCCGAAGAACAGGCTGTCGAGATACTGGTCACCTGCGAGAAGATGTCGAACTTGTCGGCTATCATATTCGTCGTAGCCCCACAATCGTGGGTTTTGATATACTCATTGTGATCGTCGTTTGCCAGGAAGTCAAGATAGTAGCGCTCGCTCTTGTCCATACCCCCCACAGTGGTTCCCGATATGAAAGCTATATGATCTTCACTCCCGCTTTCCAGGCCAGCCTCTTCGAGCGCTTCCCTGACGGCAAGCATCCCTAAGAGTATCGAACGCGTCGTAGGCTCACTGTCGATACCCAGCAGTCGCTTCATCTCCTCGTCGCTCAGCTTCACCTCGCCGACAGGATACTCGCGGTGCTCTGTCTGCAGGTATCTCAACTTACCGATACCTGTGCGCTGATGCGACAATGAGTCCAGCGTCTCTGCCTTGCCGCAGCCGATAGCCGAGACAATGCCTGCGCCTGTTATCATGACTGGCTTCACCATGTGCCTTCCTTATTTCGTACGATTGGCTTCGATGAAGGCAGCCATCGTGTTCACCGACTTGAAGATTTCCTTACCAGCTGAAGGATCCTTCACCCTGATGCCATAGACCTTCTCCATCATGACGATGAGTTCGAGGGCGTCGATAGAGTCGAGCCCCAGTCCCTCGCCAAACAGCGGGGCGTCGTTGTCAATATCCTCCGGCTGGAGGTCTTCAAGGTTCAGTACTTCGATGATGTGTTTCTTCAGTTCTGTTATCAATGCTTCCATATCTCTTTTTTCAAATTAAATTCCATTTCTTTTTCCACGCCAGATAGAAATCGGGATTGGCCCATACCAACTGGTAGTTCATATCCATAAACACCTGCACAGACTGTCCGCTGGCCATGAGTTCGTCGGTCTCCGGATCGTGTATCTCGTAGTCGAAGACAATCTTCGCTGCTTCCGTCGGACGATAGATGATATCAATCCTGGGGTGCATGCCGTAGAGGATGGGCTTGCGGTAGTGGAACTGCAGGTCCACCAGCGGGGCATAGTATCCCTCGTCGGCCATACGCATATACTCCAGACCGTATTCCTGGCCGAAGGCTTCTCGGGCATCCTCGAAATAGAGCATATAAGCCCCGTGCCATACGACTTTCATTGAGTCAACCTCGCTGAAACGGATGTCAAGCGTCTTCGAAGTCTTCAATACCTTTTCTTCCATCACTAACAGCGGTAGCAAATTATTCACTCTTCACTATTCCCTTTTCACTCTTCACTCTTCACTATTCCCTTTTACTCCTGTGCTTCGATATCCGTCAAGGCGATCTTCATGTCGGCTGTGACGATCAACTCCTCACCCACCTTCACACGGGCTTTCACGAGGGTCATCTGCAGCACTTCCTGCACCACCTCGACCTCTGTCGTGAGCACCTCACCCAGTCGTACGGGACGTATCACCTGCAGATGCTTGATATCACCGATGAAACCCAGCTTCACCTTGTCCTTCAGGATATACTCGTTGATATACCCCATCCTGGCGGCACAGGTCTGTGCGATATTCTCCACCAGGGCACATGAGTTCAATATGCCGTCTTCCATGAAGAGATTGTCGGCACGGACACTGAAACGTGAGGCCGTCAGCACCTCGTCGAAGTGGGTCAGACAGTCTATCATCACAAACGGCGGGCGCTGCGGCAGCAACGTCAGCACGTCAATCTTCTCTAATTCCTTATCACTCATTACCTTTTCACTATTCACTATTCACTATTCCCTTTACACCCAATATTCAAAATAGTTAAACCACTGTTCCGGATACGCCTTCAAGACGGACTCCATCTCACGGGTGAACTGTTGGGCCAGACTGGCTACCTTCTCCTGTCGGCTGGCATCCGCAGCGACGTTGGCCTCCACACGACGGACATACACCTTGTAGTGATAGGCCGAGTCCTTCATCACAAAGATGGCGATCGTCGGCACTTGGCGCTGCATGGCCATCGCAAAAGGCCCCAGCGGGAGTTTCACCTTTCCACCCAGCAGCTCACATTCCACATAGCGCGACGAACCGAAGATACGATCGGAGGGAATACTCACGATCTCACCGTTGGCGAGGGCCTCATTCATCACGAAGATGTGCGACATATCCTCTTTCACGGGCACGATCCTGATGTTATGCTTTGAGAGGATGCGGTTGCGATTCTCCATCACCGTCTCCGCTTCGCCTGAATAGACCAGCGCGTTGTAGCGTTTCTTGTCGGCCGTAAAGGTGTAGCCCGCCATTTCGTAGTTGCCCACATGACAGCTCAGGATGATAAAGCCTTCCTGCCCGCTGCACAAGGCATCGAAGATGGGCAAACCGTCGCACTCAAATTCGAACTGACGTCCTGCATAGACTGCAAAACGGTCGAGTATCACCTGTCCGAAACGATAGTGGTTCAGATAGACGTAGCGAAACGACTTCCACACGCCGAAGTGATGACGACGACGGAAATAGTGATACATCGTGATATAGCCACGATGGGCGAAAAGCATGTAGAAAGGGATGACGAAGAGGGCCATACCCAGATAGACGAACCTGAGATTCAGATACTTGAACGACCGCATCAGCGTCCGGTGCATCCACACCGTACCACTGGTACTGCCTTGCCATTCCTCATGTTCCAGCCTCTCCACTACTTTTCACTATTCTCTATTCCCTACTTCACCTTTCCCTCAATATAGTCGCAGAACTGGCTGAGCGTCTTCACGTCGGCCATCTCCTCGGGTTTTATCTTAAATCCGAATTTCCGCTCTACGATCACCACGATATCCACGAAGTCAAGACTGTCGATACCCAGATCGTCCTTCAACAGGGCCTCTGGGGCAATCTTCTCCTCGTCGATTTCCAGATCGTCAATCAGGAATTCCCTCACTTTCTCGTCAATTTCTGTTCGTGTCATATTGTTTGTTTATAAATTACTTTCCTTTTTCACTATTCACTATTCACTTTTCCTTTTTTTCACTACCATGATCGAGTGCCCCAGTCCCAGGCCGTCGTAGATCGTCTCCACCTCCAGACCAGCTTGTCTTATCACACGCGTCAGATCGTCGGTGTTGTACATCTTCGAGTTTCCATTGGCCATCGCCGTAAAATAGAGGCTGGTCATCGTCAGACAGAAAGCAGCTGTCTCGAAACGCTGACGATCCCAGAGTGTCTCCATGATATAGAGACGGTTCGTCTCGTCCATGATCTTCGCCGCGCGCTCCAGAATACTCTGTATCTCTTCTTCCCCGAAGCAGTCCAGGAACTGACTCATCCAGATGACGTCGTAGTGGCGGTCAGTGGGGAACGGGTTCTCACGATTCAGCAGGTCTGTGGCATAGCCGTCGATGCGCTCTGCACCAGGCTTGCCAGCCGTCTGCTCCTTCATCAGTCGCAACTGCTGGGGCAGGTCCATCACCGTCACCTCCACATCCGGATCATAGCCCACACAGCGCAGCGCCCAGCGGCCCGTATTGCCGCCTACGTCGAGCAGACGATGGGGCTTCTGGTCAAAGACCACCTTCAGCGCCTGTTCAAACGAGCCGTCGGAGTAGAAATGGTCGAATCCGAACCAGCTCTTCTGCACCTGTTCTGGCAATGAGGAGAGACCTTCATAGATAGTCTTCCAGTCGCCAAAATGCTTCAGACCGGCAGGACGGCTCTCACGCAGCGCCTCCTCCAGATGGAACAGGCCCTCATAGTTCACGTCGTGGTTGAAGTCCATGTTCACCCGCGTGAAGGTATCCGTCAGGAGAAACCAGCCCGTCTTCGACAACGTAAAGCGCTCCCCCTCTTCACTATTCACGATCAGCACCGTCCCGATGGAGAGCGAGGCTTCCATCAGCACCTTCACGGCATACACTGAAAGACCCGTCTTGCTGGCCACCTCGGCTATCGTCATACCGTTGTCGCTGTCGCGCAGCAGGTCGAGAATACCCAGTTTCACCATCAGCCGAGAGGCCTGGAAGACGATGGGCGCCCAAGCGATCCACTCTGCTCTGGCCTGAGCCTCCCGGGCAGAGAGATGCTCTTCCGTATATGCTTTTTCTAATGCCGGTGATAAGTTCATATTGGTCCGAAATATAACATCCCCTTATTTAATTAAGGTGCAAAGTTACACATATTTCTTCATCTGTGCAAAAAAAACGCCAAAAAACATCTATATCCCCTCAAGCTTCGCCCCACTGCTTCAACATCTCGTCACGCTCGTATTCCTCTATCAGGATCTCTGCCAGCGCCTCGATGACCTCAAGAGGCACCTTCTTGCGGATATCGTCGCTATGAGGATTGATAGACATCAGGAAATGGTGCATCTCTCCTATATAAACGTCTTTCATGCGCGTACCCCGATGGCCGTCAGCCTCACAGGAATAGGTGACATTAGCCAGACGGTCGCAGAGTTTCACAAACGGGGCATAGGGCGTCTCACGAATACCCTTGTAGTATTTCTCCCCTGCCCGCTCAGCGCGAGTGCGACCCTTGTCGTTGGTGAGGGCATACACGATCTCCACACCCATCAGGGCCTGCTCCTCGGTCATCAGCTGGCGCGCCTGGCGCATCACGTCGTTATACGACAGCCGGGCATCCTCGATGCTGTCGTGGAAATAGGCACCGAAAAACAACGGCACCACGTCTGCCTCTTGGGCACACACCAGATAGCCGTAGAGGCGCACGCCCTCTGCCACCATGTCGAGATGGAAGCCGTAAGGCAGGTTATCACCGTAGGTCTGATTTACGCTCTCATGGAGTTCATGGGCCATCTGGCGGCATTGGTCGATACTGGCCGCATATTTGGCGAGACAGTGCTGATATTCTTCTTTAGTCATGCGTCATAATTTGCAATTCAGTTGCAAAGATACGATTTTTTAGTCAATGATAGCAAGGATTACTCAGTTTTTTATTAATTTTGCAACCGAAATGGGAAAAAAGACGATTGCAATACTCGGAATGATGTGTGCAGGCTGCTCGGCTCGTGTCGAACAGAAGCTGAACACTCTCGACGGCATCGCTTCGGCCAATGTGAACCTGCCCGCCCGTACGGCACTGGTCGAATACGACCCGCAGCAGATCTCACTGGAACAGATGAGAGACGCCCTCGCGGCCATCGGCTATGAGATGGTGATCGAGGAGGATCGCAACGTGGAGGCCATCGAGCACCACAACTACATCTCCCTGCGCAACAAGGTCGCCGCCTCATGGCTCTTTGCCCTGCTGGTGATGGCCATCTCGATGGGTTGGCTACGGCTCGGCATCTCGAAGGATGCAGAGAACCAGACGATGCTCATCATCGCGCTGGCCAACCTCATCTACTGCGGACGACAGTTCTACACGACGGCGTGGAAACAACTCATCCACCTGTCTGCCAATATGGACACCCTCGTGGCCCTCTCCACAGGCATCTCTTTCCTCTTCAGCACCTTCAACACGTTCTGGGGCGAAGCGGTGTGGGGCGCACGCGGCATCGAATGGCACACGTGGTTCGACGCCTCTGTGATGATCATCACCTTCGTACTCACAGGACGACTGATGGAGGAGCGCGCCAAGAACGGCACAGCCTCTGCCATCCGCGCCCTGATGGGACTACAGCCGAAGACGGCACATCTCGTGGAAAACGGCTCCGTCACAGAAGCCCCGATCTCCGTCCTACAGCCTGGAGACACCATCGAGGTACGCCCAGGCGAGCGCATCCCCGTCGATGGTCGTGTGCTGGGCGACGCCTCAGCCTTCATCGATGAGTCGATGATCTCTGGCGAACCAGTAGCCGTCGAAAAGCGACAAGGCGACAAGGTACTCGCAGGCACCATCGTCAAACAGGGCACCTTCCGCTTCAAGGCCGAAGAGGTAGGCCGTAAGACGATGCTGGCGCATATCATCCGCATGGTACAGGAGGCACAAGGCTCCAAGGCACCCGTCCAGCGACTCGTCGACCGTATCGCCCTCATCTTCGTGCCGGCAGTGGTGGCCATCAGCCTCGTCACGTTTGCCGTGTGGCTGCTCGCCGGAGGCACCGCCGTCTTGCCCCAGGCCCTGCTCTCGGCAGTCAGCGTGCTGGTGATCGCCTGTCCCTGCGCGATGGGACTGGCCACGCCGACGGCCCTTATGGTGGGCATCGGCAAGGCTGCTGAGAAGAACATCCTCATCAAGGACGCCACAGCCCTCGAGGAGATCCGCAAGGTCGATGCGATGGTCATCGACAAGACCGGCACCCTGACGGAACCCAACAAGGACGTGGACTTCACCAAGGCCGACAGCCTTTCGCTCGAGGAACGGGAGACGCTCAAGCCCCACGCCCGCGAGGCGATGCAGAGTCTGCAACAACAGGGCATCGAGGTGTGGATGTGCTCTGGCGACAAAGACGAGGCCGCCCGCTACTGGGCAGAGAAGGCCGGCATACCCCACTACCGTTCACAGGTGCTGCCACAAGATAAGGAAGACCTCGTGCGACGACTACAGGGCGAAGGCCGTCATGTGGCGATGGTGGGCGACGGCATCAACGACTCGCAGGCACTCGCTGCCGCCGATGTCAGCATCGCGATGGGCAAAGGCACCGATGTGGCAATGGAGGTCGCTCAGGTCACGCTCATGGGCACCGACCTGCGACGACTCCCCGACGCCATCAGCCTCTCCCGACGCACCGTCGGCATGATCCGCCAGAACCTCTTCTGGGCCTTCATCTACAACGTCGTCTGCATCCCGCTGGCAGCAGGCCTCCCCTACCTCTTCGGCGCCCACTGGCAGATCACACCCATGTGGGCATCGGCACTGATGGCCTGCTCAAGCGTCAGTGTGGTGATGAACAGCCTCCGACTGAAACTGACAAAATAACAATTTAAAACATATAACATAATGAAGACAAAACACGTACAGTATGAAACTCACGGCACATGCTCACGCATGATCGACGTGACAGCCGACGAGAACAATGTGATCCAGCAGGTATTCTTCCTGGGTGGATGTAATGGTAACCTGCAAGGTATCAGCCAGTTGGTGCGCGGACAGAAGATCGACGACGTCATCCGCAAGATCGACGGCATTCGCTGCGGCGCCAAGAACACCAGCTGCCCCGACCAGCTCGCACGCGCCCTCGAGCAGCTCAAGCAAGCCCCCCTCGAAGACTGACCGCCCTCACCCCGAGGGTTTCAATTTTAACGGATTAAGGTCAATTTTATCATTTTTTTACGATTTTTCTTGGAAGTTTCGAAAAAAATGTCTATCTTTGCCCTTGTATTAATTATTTAAACCAATACATAACATTCGAAAAGAAACAAATTAAAATTAAAAGAAACGATTATGAAAAAGATTTTGATGATTGCTGCCATGATGGTAGCTACACTTACAGCAAGTGCACAGAAGTCTGTTATTGAGCCAGGTTCTTTTGGACTCCAGCCAAAGGTCGGTGTCACTCTCGCAACGATTTCTTCTGACGATTCTAAGTTCAAGTTCGGCATGGCTGCTGGTATCGAAGGTCAGTATCAGCTCAACAACTGGTTTGGTCTGTCTGCTGCCGTGATGTACAGCCAGCAGGGCGCAAAGGCAAAGAACTATGATGTAAAACTGAATACTGAGTATATCAATATCCCCGTGATGGCTAAGTTCTATGTCACCAAGGGTCTCTCACTGAACGTAGGTTTGCAGCCTGGCTTCATGACAAAGGCTAAGGCTAAGGGCGAGGGAAGGAATATTGATATTAAGAGTTACTGCAACAAATTTGACTTCTCTATTCCTATGAGCATTGCCTATGAGTTCGAGAACGGCCTGACATTCGAGGCTCGTTACACCACTGGTCTGACCAATGTCGGCAAGGATGCTTTCGACTCTTCTAGCAGTTCTTGGGACAAGACTTACCAGAACAAGAACGAGGTCTTCATGCTGACCGTAGGTTACAAGTTCAGCCTCTAATCAGAGATACCTCTAATCAATACTCAGGGCCCGCTTTCCGAAGCGAGCCCTGTTTTTTCCCACCTCACACATTGACATCCACACAGTAAACTAATAGTTGATTTAGGTCAAAATAAACGACTGTTATCGCACACAAGTATTAATTTTAACGTTTTGTTTCAAAAATCATCGTACCTTTGAACCTGGTTTTGATAAAGAACCAATACATAACATTCGAAAAGAAACAAATTAAAATTAAGAAGACAATTATGAAAAAGATGTTGATGATTGCTGCCATGATGGTAGCTACTTTGAGCGCAGGCGCTCAGAACGAGGTTGGCCAGTTCACTCTGAAACCAATGGTAGGTCTGAATTTGGCTTCAATGACCAAGGCAGAGAATTCAAAGATGCGTGTAGGTGTTGCAGCTGGTATTGAAGGTGAATATGGCGTAAGCGAGAAGTTTGGTGTTTCTGCAGGTCTGCTCTACTCTATGCAGGGTGTGAAGGAAAACGGTACTGTGAATACTAATATTTCTCCCTTTGGCCCTCTTAGTTATACTGGTGATGTCACTACGAAACTTGACTATCTTAACATCCCCATCCTGGCTAACTACTACATCGTGAAGGGTCTTGCTATTAAGGCAGGTATCCAGCCTGGATTCTGCGTTTCAAAGAACCGTGCTCTGAAGGGTACTGCTACTGCTGCAGGTAAGTATATTGCCATTGACTCAAGCAACAAGATCGAGGATGGTGTGAAGTCTTTCCAGTTTGCTATCCCTGTAGGTGTTTCTTATGAGTATCAGAGCTTTGTGCTGGATGCCCGTTACAACATCTATGTAACAAAGGCTTTGAAAGAGCTTGATTCTCGTCACTCACTGTTCACCATCTCTCTGGGTTACAAGTTCAGCCTCTAATCCATAGAGATATAGTTTTCAAAATATTCACAGGGCCCGCTTTCCGAAGCGAGCCCTGATTCTTTCTCCCCTACCTCACGCAGCGTCAAGCACACTCTTTGTAGTCAGGCCTTTACGAAGAGTATCTTCCTCCTGTTCTGCCGCGAGGGCGGCCTCACCGCAAAGTGCACCCAGCAGACGTTCCCATGCTGCTCTAGCAAGAGTTCGTCGAAGTTTTGATCAGTGCCGTCAGCGATGTCGAGCAAGATGCATGCATAGCGGATCATCTGCTCCTTACCCGCACAGCGGATATCCACCGCACACCCCGTCACATGATTCGAGGTCGCTACCCCACCCGCCAGCTTGTTCACTGCAGGCGAGCGATAGCCCGAATTGATAATAATCCCCTCTACATTTTCCGAGGTCTCATAATCCTCGCCCGGCTGCAAGCAGTATAGCGTGTTATAGCTATACCGCAACTCCTCCAGCCACCAGCACAGCCGCTTCAGGTTCTCAATCACTTCGTGACTAGGGATATTTTTATCCGCTGTCACATGCTTCGTTTTCGTCAACTCCCCGAGCGTCATGTGCTCGGAGAGTTTTGCTTGTTTATTAATACTTACTTCGTTCATATTTCTTGTTTCTAATCATTCAAATGTAACGGCGAAACGGCGAAAACGCCAAAACGCCTAAAGCATACTTGTACCCGTCTTGCGATAGAGGGCTGGTATATTACCTCGCTCTTCGCGGATTTTTCCGACCAGATGATCGCGAGTCAGACGCATGATCTTTCCCCTGGCAGACGAAGCACTTCCAAGGTTAAAACAGCGCACCACATCATCAACCGTAAACTCCTCCGGCAGTCGTGCAAAACCGTCAAAGGTCTTCTGCCTGCGCTGCACGTTCACTGAGGCGTCCTTCAGCTTGTTGTCGAAGTAGGCCTCGGCCATCGCTCCGAAGTAGTGACGCTGACAAGCGTACTGGATGTTCACGATCAGTTCGGCCAGGCGCCAGTCCGTCTCGTCCGTCTCGAACTCGCCGCACCAGTAGTTGCCGTCCTGATGCATCTTGTCCCAATGGCGCATCACGATAAACGGCGCAGCGAAGTTCAGTCCGTGATAGGCGCAGCGCTTCAAGAGCATCTCGTCGGCCTTCGACTCGTTCTCCTCGGCATCTGCCATGCGGCGAGCCGTCCAGTCATAGAGCTCATCGACGATCTTCTGCACGCTGAGTTCACCCTTCATGCGGTCGAGCTTTTCAGCCCATTCCTTCAGACGGCGGTCACTCTCGTGATCGACCGTCGATTCGCGCGACATCATCTCGAAATTCGTGGCAGGCAGCGGGATGCAGGTCAGGCGCGTGGCAAGACCACTTCCGAAGTTCTGCTCGTTCACTTTTTTCTTCAATGCGATAGGCGTTCCAGTGTAAATAAAATTCCAAGTCACATAGAAGTCCTGCAGCACTGAGTCGTTGTTCGAATAAGCCTGTCCGTCCTCCTCATTGTGGAACGCTTTCAGCTCCAGCGACTGCTTGTCAATCCACGAACCACCCTTCTGCACCGTCACCGTATTGTCCAGCTCCGTGTCGAACGTCAGCATGTGCAGTTGCATCAGTTCGCCATCGACCTCCTCCACTGAGTTCACCATGTCCTGAATGAACTGCGCATTAGAGGTACGGGCAGGGTGCACACGCACGATCACCTTCGGTTTCTTCGGCTTCTCCTTGTTCGCCCCCTTCGTGCGCATCTGCTCACGATAGGCGTTGATGGCGTCCTTGCCGATCTTGTCCGCAGCCACGATGGGCGAAGCAATCAGTTTGAAGAGCCTGGTGGCAAACGACTTTCCGCTGGCAGGGTCGCCGATGATCAGCGTCGAGTTGTTCAGCCGTCGCAACTCCTCTGGTCGATGGTAGAAACGATACGTGCAGCGCGTCATCAGTGTCATCAGCAGTCCGCCACCCACGAACAGCGCCGCTGGATACTGGTTCCACTTCAGACCCTTGCAGACATCCCTCAACAGCGGGAAATCCCCCATCAGCGCCTCTATCTGTGCGCCCCAGTCCCAGAGCCAGCGTGCCATATTGTCGTCGGCCTTGGTCATAACCGGCTGTTCACCATCCACGATCCCCATTTCACGCAAGATGCTTGCCAGCGCTTTGCTAAGTCCCTTGGGCGGTTCCTTGCAGGCAGATTCCACGATGCTGCGCAGTTCCTGTTCGTCCAGTCCAAGCCGTGGCATCACTGCCATCAGCTGTTCATGGTTGTTGTCGCAGATGGCTCGCAGACTGACGGCCAACTGATAGAGCTTCACATTGCGCTCACCCTCTTGCGGCACGCCACCATTCCGCTTCCACCACTCGTCGATAATCTCCGAATAAGGCACACCTTTGAATGACTTTTTAGGGCACGGTAAATCCGTGGAATCCGTGCCTAAACAATCCTTGCCTAAATTAATCTCATTCGTACCCTGTGAGCGACCGTCTCGATATAGAGCATTATATCGCTCAGCAAACTCCTTGTTCTCATAAGTAAACAGTTCTTTGTCGATGAATAAAATGTCAGATTCTTTGCATATAAACGACATCCGCGATGCATCCTTGCAACTCTCGTCAACCTCCACGCCAAGCACCTTCGCCATCGCGTGCTGATTGTCGATCAGATTACCCTTCTTGACGTCAGCCTTGAAGACAATCTTCAGACCTTTGCCTGATGGTGTGATATACACGAGCAGAATGTCTTTCAGGCACGGATCCACACGGCTCTCATTTTGAGAGACGCTGCTTTCCTCTGCACTTGATGCCGCGTTTTTATTTATAAAGCCGCGTAAATCCGTGCCTAATAATCCCCAGTGCTCGAAGACCTCGCGCGGATTATCCACATGATCGATGTCCATCACCACGAGACCTGTCAGACGAGTAGCCGACTGCTTGCGCCAGGCACCCAGCTTACCCTTGGCAGACTCTGTCTCGTCGAACATCGCCTGGAAGATAAAGGCAGGCAGCTTGCGCTTCAGCGCAGCATCATGAGTCTCACGATATTGGTCGATCACCTCGTTCCACTTGGTCGCCCTGACGAGGGCCCCAAACTGGGCCTCGTCCACTGGCAACGTCGGATGACTGAAATTCTTCTGATAACAAAATCCCATTATACACCTCCTTACGTTAAACACTTTCTATGATGTAGCTCTCGATGAGGGCATTCTTGGCCAGTTCGTTCTCCTCGTCGAGGATGGCCAACTTCTCTGGCAGCGTCAACTCCCTCGGCAAGCTCGAATAGCGCTTGACACGCAGCAGCGACTCCTTCACCCAGCCCCACGGCAGCTTCTTCACCAGGCGGTCCTTCTCGCGTATCCGCGGCTGGCGCTGATAAGCTCGGAATGTCACCTTACCTGTCCACTCGTCACGACGCAGTGAACCCTCCACGCACTTTCCACAAACAAGGCGTGCGATAACCTCTTCTGATAATTCAATGTACTTTCGCATAATCTTGTCGAATTATGAGCTTTGGAATGGCGTCGGTTTTAGTTGAGCTCATTTCGTACGTACACATTTCCTCCGCTCACGCCTCCGACTCGGTTATTTTTACTTTTTACCTTTTTACTTTATTACGATTTCTTTTGTTTCACGCCGGCGAACCACGCCTCCGTTCTGCAGTCCCGCGTTCTTCAGGCCGGCAGCCATCTGCCATTGGCTGCAACAGTATTTCTGTTCGACCTTCAGTCCGGCCTTCTGGCAGACCCTTGTGCCGTCGTTCAGACATTCCTTGTGCTGGCACGAGGCACAGCATCTGTTCACCTTGACGCGATAAGCAGTCATCACTGTCTTCATCATCTTTTTCATTTCTTTCTCTGATTTTGTTGATTCTGGTGCAAAGGTAAAACCGATTTTTGGGCCCCACAATAGCAGTCATGTCGATTCGGAAACGGTTCGGAAAGACTGCTGTCCGATTCGGAAATTATTTCGGAAGAAGCCCTAAATCCTACCCCTCATCAGGTTGAAAAAACGCTTCACGATGTTGTTTCTGCGGGTGGTCTCCTGAGCGTCACTCGTGTCGCTGAAGGTCCAGTTGAACAACTGGCCTCTGGCCGCATCCATCATCTTCGATACAGACGATTCGCTGGGCAGGCCGTTCAACTGCAGCTCACCACCAAGATAGTCGATATACTTCTGTGCAGATTCAAACGAGGGCAAGTCGTCATCAGAGTCCATGGCCACCTTCAGCCAGGCATAGTCATACATCCTGCGCAACAGGCGTTCCTCCCTCAACTGGACAATGGCATGACGGATACGGATTGCCAACGGGCCACTGCTCAGCACGGCAGACTCATTCACCTCGACCACCTCAACGCTCGGGCAGAGGCTCAGCATACCCATCAGTCTCTCAAAAGCTGCGTCATCGACACGCACTACGATTTCTTTCATTCTTCCTCAAAGTGTTGTGAGAAGAGATTGAACGCTGCGCAGCTTTTCACTCTCGAGAGACTCTCACTCACCTCGGGTTAATAAAAATGATTTCTTACGACCATTCAGGGCAAATGGCCCCTCAGGTTTACACTGCAAAATTACGAAAAAGACGGCGCAGATTAAACGAAAGGACGGAAACGTGGTAGATGGCGGCTTTTCACTTTTCCTCAGGATTCAACACCCGAAATCGAAAACTTTTCCTCAGAAACGGCCACTTTCCCTCAAACGACGGAAAACTTTTCCTCAGCACATCATCAAATCGAGGAAAAATTAGTAAGTTTTCCTCAGAACGCGAGGAAACGATAAAAAAAGTAGATAGACCCCCTTGGAATCCATCTACTCATTTTTACAGGAAATCGAAAGTTTCAGACGGCCAGCAGCTCCTGCAGTGCCGAAATCATATTCTGGAAGGTTGCAGCAGCATCACTGTCAGCGACGCCGAGTTCGCGCTGCTCCTTGCGCTCTTTCGATACAGCCGACCAGACCACTGGGCGGAAACAGCCTTTATAGTTGTTGCAGAAATACTGATAGAGGCGCTTCTCCTTCTTGCTATCGACGGCACACCACTTCAGGAAGCACACCAGTACGACACTGTCCAACTTGCCATGCTGACCTTCCACGTCCATCGTGTCGAAGTGCTCTATCGCCCAGCGCACCCTCTCCACCTTCTCGCAATTATTTCCCCACAGATAGGTCTCCTCCTCCGTCATGCCGTTGTTCTGACCCTGGCGCACAGCCTCCAGCCACACAAACTGCCTGAACTCCTTCTTCGCCACGTTGTGGTATTCCGATTTCAGGAAATCATCCATCGAGCGGGCCTTGGCCTTGCGTCTGTCCAGCTCAGTCTCTGGCACCTGCAGAGGATCCATCAGGTCTGCATAGTCTCTCATCCCACTCAGCAGCTGCTGGCAACTGTTCTGATAGATAGATTTCAGCAGCTGCACATCCTGACGTATCACGGCCTCGTTCTCTATCATCTGGTGACACAGGGCCAGCGTCGCCGTAGCCGTTGTCAGGAGGGTCTCCAGTTCATGATACAACTGCTGCACCACCTCGTCGTAGGAAGCCAGTCCGTACATGTCGATGACACAGGCGCCATACGACAATGGCGAACGGTCGAACACCGTCGGCTGCTTCGCCCCTTCAGGCAGCTGAGCCATCGAGCGTGGCGTCGTCTTCTGGAACACCTTCTTCAGCGCGCATAGCGTCGAGCGTATGCGGTTGAAATAGCGCTGTGCCTCCGTAAAGCACTTGTTATTGTCTGTGGCAAACTCCTGGATGAAGCTCTCAGAGAATTTCATCAGTGCGCGAGCCTCCATATTCATCCGCGCCTGATACGAACGTATCATGTCCAGCGTCTGCTCTATCTGGAACGGTGTATAGTGGCGCGCCTGTAAGCTGGCGATGAATCTGTTTTGTTCAAACTGGTCAAGTGCTCCAATGATCTCCAATAGCGTCTCGTCGTTCTTTTCTACAATAGTTGAATATCTCATGCCTTTTAAAAAATTAAGTATTTATTAATGTAAACACTGCTGAGGCATAGCATCCTGCCCTCGCAGTCCGGCTGCAAATATAGAAAATGGGGTGTTGCAAAACCTGCAACACCCCACTAAGATTTAATAACATTTAAGAACCGCGACAGGATTTTGGCCTTTAGCCTCCCTTTGTCGCATCTCTCCCACCCCGTCGCAACAACTCTGAGAAGATCTGGCCTAAATATTTGGTTTTAGGTTAGTAATGATGTATGTAGGGCCCGCAGTGATGCAGGCCCAATGTGCGTTATAAGGGGAAGAGGACATCAGGATTTCTGCCCCTATGCGTCAAGAGCCCCAGATACATATCCAATGAGCTATATTTCAACCGTCTTTTCTTGGTATTCACATTGAAGTTCTAACAGACTACTCTTTTCATTAACACCAACGAACACTATCTGGTCAGCTATTTCGCAGATATACTTATTGCGAGCTAAAGCTGTTGTCTTTGATTGACGTACAGCATTAGAAACAGAAATAACCAGCAGACGATTCTCGTCAAATAGCGATTGTAGTTCCTGTGGAATCTGCTTATACATCTGGCGAGCCAAAACCATTATGATAGGCACCTTACCTTTCATCAAGAAATGAAGTACATCCTTTTCCAGTTTACTGCTAAAACCACTTACGACGCAGCCATCGTGCTTTGCTGTCGCCCAGTCATAGCATTTCAACACCTTATCTGGGGGTATAGTGCTTGAGGCCAGGAATGCTGTCTTGTGAAGATTCAGCAATTCTTTATTACCAAGAAATTGTATATCCTTCATATCTCCTTGTCATCATCATCCTTAGGCTGAATAAATCCGATAGGTCTTTGCTTAGGCCGTTTACGATGCTCTACTTGCAGTTCTGCTATGGCTGTATCAATGGCCTGAAGTTGAGCGCGTGTACTCTCATTGATATCGTTCTGGTCATGCAGAATGTCTTCAATATCAAGTTTCAACTCCTCAAAATCTTTTCGCAGTTGAGCCACATCGGCAGCAGTATTAGGCAATGAAGATGCTATCTTTCGGAATTCTGTAAAAGCACGCATTATACCTATATTCACTTGAATAGCCAAAGGTGATCGCAACACACTACTTAACATGGCAACGCCATTTTCTGTAAAGGCATAAGGTCGCTTTTGTGTTCCTCCGCGTCTCTCTAAAGGTTTTGATGTCGCATTTTGCGATATCAAAACACTATCGTGCTGATTATCAGAAAGATTGGATGTCACATTTTGCGATTTCCAATTATCATCTTCTTGATAATCGGTCTTTTTTAATATCACAAATTGTGATCTTAAAATTTCCAATTCGCCTTTTGTTAATTGGAACATGAAGTCTTCTGGGAATCGTTCTATGTTACGTTTCACCTGTTCATTCAATCTTCCTGTTTTTACTCCATACATAGCAGCCAGATCAAAATCCAGCATCACACGCTGACCACGAATCACATAGATCTTGCTTTGAATAGAAGCACGCAAATCATCCTTCTTGATAATGTCGTTCATAATCTTAAATTTAATAGTTACACATTCTTGGTGCAAAGATAGTAATTTCTCATGGAGCCACCAAATCTTTTGGCAGTTTTCTTATTATATTAATGAACGTGTGCATATCTTACACACGCTCATTATTATTAATTCACATAGAATCTATTGCTATCGTCCGTAGTAACGATTTATTTGCTGTTGTAGCATTCCGTAGGTGGATGAATCTCTTAACAACTCCCTTACTTTTGTCATGACGGTTTCTCTTTGACTATCACCAAAAGTTCTAACGAGGCCGGACATAGCCATACATACATTATATGAAATGTTGTCGATGGTACCAGGAAGGAAGCCTTTGAAAGCACCTTGATTATAGTATTCCAAGCAAATATCACACGAGTACCATATGCATTCTTCCATTAAGTCTCCTAAATAGAGTTGTTTTTCAAAACCATTGGAGATCCTGCTTAAGTTGTTTAGCAAATCTGTACGAAAGGCTTCTTGCCACTGATTATTGATTTCCATATGCAAAATGATTTAGAAAAAAAACACCTCAGAGTTTTCCGATCTCAAACTTTTACGGCTTTTGTATGCAACACCATTAACCATACCAAGTTTCTGAGTAATATTCAAGAAAGACTCAGTACACTCATTAAATTCCACACATAGAACGGATTTATCAGAACGAAGGAACACATGCATCATTTGATATCCAACCCTTCTCTTGGAGTCATCACTAACATGAAACAACACATGATATCGAATGTCTGACTCTTTTATTCCCATATCAGAAATCTTATTCTTCCAATACCAATCATCGGGACCAAGTTTAAACTCTGTCGGGTCATTAGGATTGTCAAAGCATTGAATGTACCCTCTTGCAGCCTGCCATGCAGGTTTTGATCTTTCAATTAATTCGTTTAAAGTAATCATAAATTTTAGTTTTATATATTATTATTCGTTTAGTTCATCGCCCATGCGATATTTGATGTCGTAGTTAATGATGAAGTCAAGTTCTTCTTCCGTAAAGCCGTAATGTTTGGCAAGGACTTTGTCTATCTCGTCAATGATGGGCTTAGATTTTCTGATATTGAACTGATAGCATTCAACATCTCCAATATTCTCATAATGCCTAATTACTATTTCAGAATTCTTTTTTATATCTATAGACATTTTTTTTGCTAAAACCAAAATTTCCTCTCGGGTTTCAAGCGACATTTTATTTAACCCAATTGGAAAATTTAATATATCATATTGAGCTACATCCAAACAATTTGAAACCGCATAATAGAACATATTCCATAAATTAGAAGACAAAACAGAACATACAATAGACGCTGTATTGGGATCCTCAAATGAAAAAAAAGATTCTTTCTTAGAATATGTTGGAAAAGTAGAAAATGCTCTATAATGGAGTCCACCTGTTGTCCTATAATAAACATAATAATTTGTTGGTCTCAACAATGAAGAAATAGAATTATAACTTGACATTTTTTCTAAAATAACTCTTTCTATATTGGATTTACATCTCAATACTTTTCCATAACTGTTTTTTAAACAAGTCATATCAGAAGTGTAAAAAGGCAATGCCTTGAAAAGCCAATTTCTATATGTGGCATTCCACTTTATATGATGCAGCCCTTGAATGGCATTATCTGTGGAGTTGCAAACGATTATTGAAAGATGAATATTCGCAGACGTCCCTCCATCAAACAACTTTGATGGGCGGAATCCATATGTGGAATGAAATATATGAGAAGTGGTTAGGATATTTTGCAATGGTTGCATTCTATTTGTTGTAATAGAACTCGTAGGAATAATCATTCCTATGGTTTTGATATTAGAAATCAAAAAGCATCTCTCTATAACAAACGCATAAAGATTTCCACATTCGATAGTCCTATATCCATTCAACTTATATTTATCAGAAACTGCCAATCCTGTCGTTTTATCCTTCTTATTGTACTCCACATACGGTGGATTTCCAATAATCACATCAAAACCTCCATTGCCATTGATAATGTCATAGTATTCTGCCAACCAGTTGAAGGGCTGATGCGACTTTAGCCAATCTTCATAGTTGAGTCTTCCCGCAGAAACGGTGGAGTTGTATTGTTTGTGGTTCAGCAAGTCATTCAGATTCTTCAATCTTGCTTTCAATTCTTTCTTGGCATTACGGAAGGCTTCGAGATCTGCATCTTGTTCAAGTTGCACCTTCTTAAAGGTCTCATAGGCATGAGCCACTATATCCATTTCTGTATGCACTTTATCTTTGAACTCAGCATTGGCAAACATATCGCCCTCTATGAGGTCTTTCTCCAAATCTTGTGCTGTGGCATAGCCTACCAAGGTATTGCCACAACGGATATTGAAGTCGATATCAGGCAATGGATCAAGCCCCAAGTTGGGGTCTCGCTGGTTGACATCTACCACAGCCACCATCTTTAGGAACAAACGGAGTTTGGCTATTTCCGTAGCTTCTACCATAATATCTACACCATAGAGATTACGCAAGATAATGTTCTTATAGATGAAATAACGGATATTAGAACGATAACGCCCGTTCAGTTCCTCTAATTCATCCTTGAAGAGGTTGGGGTTATCATCGTTCCACGATTGCATGCGGTCAATACATATCTCATAAAGCGGCTCGAGGATGTTGAGGGCTGCAAAGAGGAAGGCACCAGAGCCGCACGTGGGATCAAGTATGGTCACCTTTTGCAACTGAGCATAGAAATGCTTAACCAACAGATGGTCTTCCGTCTTTCCTAACAGGTCTTGCACAAACTGGCGAATATCGAGATTATAGGTGATAAAGTCGTTAATCTCAGTAATCTCTCCATTCTCTATTTTATCCTTGATAGTCTTGTAACGCTGTAAACGTTCAATGGTCTCACGCCATATTTCAGTAGGCAGGGCAAAGGCTTCTGGTGTCTTTTCGTTCCAATGGCTGCGACGCTCCAAGAGGTTGGGCTTCGTGGTGTCTATACCAACGGCTATCTCTTCAGGAATCTCCAAGCCCTTACCCTTCTTGACTGCATCGAAGATATAGGCATCCCCGCTCTCTTTCAGGAATTGCCAAACTGCGCCGTTGGTCTTAAAGGGCTTTTCGTCCATCTTCTTGGTGGCATCCATCAAGTATGGCAAGATGGTATTTCTACCTATATATTCTGTGATATCCTCCTTGGTATAATAAGCTCCCATTTGAGCACGATCGTTGATATACTGTTCGAAAATATAGCCTAACACATCAGGATTGATGTCCTTGCCACTGGCTGTCAGGCGATCGTCGAGGTGCCAATGCCATTGATCGAAGAAGGCAAAGAGGCTTTCAAATGCTTCATCGGCAATATCGAGCGTAGGATATTTCTCCTCCAGTTCGTGAATGCTGAACATACCACCATTCAGATAAGGTATGCGCCCATATTTCTGCACGAAGTCTGGCTGATGACGAGGAGAGTTCAGTCCGTCATGGAAGAGGCTCACAAGAAAACCACGATAGAACGAGTCGTAGAAGCGATTTTCACCTTTTTCATGTTTCACCCAAGTTAATTTATCTCGTAGATAATCCTGATTGAGGTTGAGAAAACCTTTCTTTTGAATGAAGTAGCAGAACATCAGGCGATTCAGCATCACACTGGTGTACCACTGCTTGTTGCGATTCTTCTTCAGGTCAGTTATCTCATCATCAATACCAGTGATATACTTGGCAAAGTTGGTATGCTCTTTACGGAATCCCGTATAGAAATCTTTGGTTATCTTCTCTGAATTGATGATAAAGCCAGCCTGCACTCGCTCTTTCACATCCATGATGGTAGTAAGCTCATCCAGCTCGAAACATAGCCTTTCCATCTTCTCAAAAAGGAAATCAGCCTTGTTAGCCGATTCGTATTCTACCAATACCAGATCACGCTTGTCCACCTTCTTTACAGGTACCACCCAAAGATGATGCTCAGAATGGGGCTGATGATAGATGCAGACGTAGTCATTGGCTGTCCGACGCAGGCGGGTATCAATCTTCTTACACATCGAAGAAGAGGGTATCTCGCTTACTTCGCAAGTCAGTACCTGGAAACCACTTCGATCGGCTATCTGTTTGAACGTATAGACTGTGTCTTCTATCGTGATGTCAAAATCTGTCTGACCCTTAGGATTGTTCCATCCCATCTCACGGATAAACAACTCCTTAAAATTACTCTCGCTGATATACTGATTGAATACTCTCTTGTTCATAGATTATTGGTATTTTAAGCCCATCGAGCAAATGATGGTGGGGTCTTTCTGTTTGTTACGGTCTTCATCAATACGACATAGCGTGCCATTCTTGTGCATCTCAAGCACTGATTCGACAATATCGTCGTTAGAACTGTTTCGAAGCATACGGCCAAGGATAAATTTGGTGCCTTCCAACAGCTGATAGTTATATACATCGTCGATAGCATATTTCAGTTGTTGTTTCTTGTCAGCATCGAAGAATAGTGTTGGGGGCTGTTGATAGTAATGTTCCAAAAGGTCAATGATACGGAAACGTGTACTGAAGCGATTGCCCAAGATACCACTCACGCTGGTTGTCTCCTGTTTCATGCCGTCGATAGCTTTCTTGACCAGATCGAAATGATTATCTAAAGGTTCCTGTGCCGGCTCATTGGCATTACAAGCCATCGCTGCAAGTATCTTCTTTTGCGACTGGCTGATGATTTCACCTCTTGAGTTGTACCATGTCAGCACGTCATAGTCGTTATGAGTCTTGGCATAGGTAATAACTCCATCCTCAACGGCGTTGTCTGTTTGTTTTGTAGAATAGATGATATTGCTGAGTGCAGGGATGATCTGCTTCAGCTTAGGATTGGCATCTGTCGCATTTTTCCATATCTGATAGGCTTGTGACGCTAAATCGACATCATTGTCATCATCGTCGTCAAGACTTCCACTCTTCTCGTTATACATATCTCTCAGGTTTTGCTCGTTGCCTTCGAAGAAAACTTCGTCACTTCCTACGATATTTGCATTCTCATTGATACGTGCATTGAGACGAGTACGCAGACGGATAATCTTCTCAACACCCTCTGCAGGGAAGAACGAGTAACAGGAAATCTCCTCTGATTCCTGTCCGATACGATCTACACGACCTGCACGTTGGATCAGACGGATGATTGCCCAAGGCAGGTCATAGTTCACGATGACGTGAGCATCCTGAAGGTTTTGTCCTTCTGAAAGCACGTCTGTAGCCACCAGCACTCGCAGTTCGTCGGAGGCAGAGACATCAGCGTTGTTACTCAATGGTGAGAAATGTTCCACAATAGCAGTAGGATTCTTGCTGCCACCCGTCGCCCTGCCAATGTGGGTAAAGCCACGTTTTCGTAATTGGCGATAGATATAATTGGCTGTATCAGAATATTGGGTAAAGACGAGCACTTTATCTTGCTGATGTGTCTGGCTAAGCAGTTCCTCGAGTTTATTCAGCTTCTGGTCTGTCTGCGGATTCCATCTTTCGCAAAGCAGAATCATCTGTATAATCTGTTCACAGTCTTTCTTTAGATGCTGCTTTAAGGTACGCTTAAAGTAAGTTGACTCAATCCAGGCCACATTGTTCTTCTGCGACAATAGCTCATAATACTTCCGAGCCTTTTCCATATAGACATTCATATCAGTAGGAATCTCTATCAGGTTATCGCCCGCCTGTCGATCTTCTTCCTCATCATCATGTCTGAAGATGTCGTTGATATCCTCATCCTCTATCCATTCTTCTGGCAGATTGTTTTCATCGCCAATAGGCAAAGGCAACTTATTGTCAATGGCATAGATAAATACAGCATTACGCAGAATATGGCGATAGAGAGTCAGCAGGAATGAGAATCCGCTACTATCGATACGCTTAAAGAAGGTGCTCTTACAGAAGCCCATCATGCGCTGTCCTGCCCTACTGAGATTCTCAAGCAAATGTTTATCTGTCGTAGAGGCGTTATCCGTTTTACTCGTATCCTCATATTGTGAAAGTCCATAACGAGGCAAGCGAAGCTCTTCCATCATCCCAATCATCTCTTCAGAATAAAGACGGCTATATTGATCCCCTGGTGTCGTTTCAAACTTGATGGCCTTTGGCTTACGCTCTGGGAAGAAGTTTTTGCGGCCATCATGGAATTCCAGATATTTACGCCCTGTAGCCTCGTCGGTCTTGGCATAGTTATCTTTGATGAATGTTCGTGTACGTCGTACCAGGAAGAGTTTCATCAACTCTTGCCAGTCGTCCAGGCTGGTACTCTTTTCAAAAGCCTTGATACTACGGATGAATACCTCGCTGTGTTTTTGCAGGAAAGCACGGTCGCCGCCAAGTTCGCGGATATATTCTTCAGGACGGATACCCAAATCGTCATCTTCACTGATAAAGAGTTTCAGCTGATTGCTGAGATCTGAGAAGTCTTTGTTGTAGGGCGTTGCTGTCAGAAGCAGCACCTTACAGTCTTGACGTTCTATGAGGGCCTTGATATTCTGATAACGCTTACCTTGCTCGTTGCGCAAATTATGGCTTTCATCCACGATGATCAGACGGTAATAACGGGCATTATCAATATCAATAGGCTTTGCAATCGACATGATGTCGGCCTTCAGGTCATAACGCTTACGGTATTTATCCCACATGTCCTGCAAGTTAGCTGGACAGATGATGAGCGTACTGCTGGCGTAGGTCATTTCGTATATCTTGGCAATGGCACAGGCTGTGATGGTCTTGCCTAATCCCACCACATCGCCAATCATAGCACCGCCACGTTTCTCACTATTCAGATGGCGAGCAGCGATTTTCACAGCAGTCTGCTGAAAATCGAACAACTCACGCTGGAACTCTGGAGGCAATGTGAATTCCTTCACGCCACTACGGGCATCTGCACTCAGATGATAGGCGGCCTTTAGATAGATGTAATATGGTGGTATGATTTCCTCGCTCGCCCAACTGTTGTCAATAGCATCAATCAGTTCCTTGGTAATATCAATGCAGAAGCGGTCGTTCCATCGTTCGTCAAACCATTGGGCAAGAGCCTCCAAGTCGCGGTTGTTCTCAATGTCTGCATCAAGTTCGCCATTCTTAGTTAATCCTGAATAGGTCAGATTGCTGCTACCAAGAATGGCTGCTATCTTATTGCGGTTTGAGTCAGGACTGAAAGCCAGATAGAGCTTAGCGTGAAGCGGATTTGCCACATAGAGTTTTACACAAACTTTCTCCTCTTTTAGTTGCGCCGACAATCTTCGTAGGGTCCATTCGTCACGCTGTGTTGGTAAACCAAGCAACAGCTGTTTCTTGAACTCACGGGCAATTTCAAGTTTGCATTGCTGTACATAGGCAGCGTCAGGAATCACCAGATCAGAATAGAGTTGACGAACCAATTCCTCGTCAGGTTGATGCATCCCAATCAGCAAACGGCAATGCCGGAGCACCTGATTGTTGTTTTCATAGATATATTCACCTGGAATCTGGTCTATCTGGTTTACTACCAAATCCCAACCACGCAGGTTAAAGTAGCCTACGCAAAAATCAACACGCTTAACACCCACATCAGTAATGAGGTCTTGTAAGCCATGTACAAATTTCGACTCTATGTTGTCGTAAATCCTTGCCATGTCTGCACTATAGTTTTAGGAGCATAGCACTTATCGGGATTTACAGGTTCTCTCCACAAAACAACAGACACGAAAAAGCGTGGACGCTTATCCGTGTCTGAGGTGGTGAGAAATACCCGTCCAAGTGATAAGTGAAATGTCCACGCTATCAAGCGCAGACATTAGACATTTATCGTTACTTGGGCATTGTGTTCTAAACATCTCACCTTTCAGACACGCCGAATAACTGCTAATGCTGTTATTGTTTTACCCTCAAAAGTCGCACCAGCACCTCCACTGAGGATCGTTGAGTTCGAGAACTGTTTACATAGTTACAACTCCCGCTGACGCCGTCCTCTTGCGTGAAGAGGGCTCAAAACATCACGACGATTAGCCAGTACTTGAATGCAAAGATAAGAAATATTTTTCAAACAGAAAGGTTTCTACGAAAATTAACACATAATTTGTTTGATATAAGGCTCGCAGGGATGCGGGCCTTATGTGCATTATAGCATTATAGATAGTTAGTCTCGAGTATGCTCCACAACTTTGGGTAATACTGGGTTTGATATGTTTTTACCATTCGAAGCTGTATGTGCAAATTTTGCACATACTTACTCGTCGTTAAGGGAAACGACATAGTTATCCACAAGATTGCCAACGATCACGAAAAGGACGAAAAATACAAATAATCCAGCCATAACTTTCTATTTTTA
>OCTX012075132.1_pt1 | contig 28376 bp, 22 predicted proteins | sample 1539691 | NCBI WGS metagenome assembly OCTX01 (sample SAMN02144231, study PRJEB22623) | gut metagenome | biome: sheep rumen | host: Ovis aries | place: New Zealand
GGATTCCGCCGCAGAGAACTCAGGGCCGCGGTCCGTGAGCACTATAAATACATATTTTTCAAACACTTCCCGGCCGAGCAGGTCCTCAAGCGTATCCAGTCCGGAGACCATGGATGCCGCGGTCTTTTTTTCCTGATAGACTGCAAAAAGGATCCCGCAGCACAGGAACCTGAAAGTCTGGATGAAGGGTCCGTTCGTCTCATCGTTATAGACGGTGTCCATCTCGCACACGAAGGCCTGAGGGTGTTCCTTCATATAAGCCTCGTAGTCCCTGTAGGTACGCCCCTTAAGATATGCGCGGTCTTCACGCTTTTTGTATTGTACTGACTTCTTCTTCGTGATCTTGCGGCTGACCTGCCTGCGCAAGTCCATGACTGTGATCCCTGCCAACTCGTGGAAGACATCCCCTTTTATATAGTTGTAGAGGGTCTTTTCACAGATATCGAGTTCAGGGTGAGCCTGAAGGATGGCGTATGGCGACTGTCCCTGCCTGAGGAGCGGACCGACTACATCGGCGATCTCTTTTGCTTCTTTGGAAGTGAGATTCACTCCCACACGTGAATCAACAAGAAGAGTGCGGTAATCCTGATCGGCGTGTTCAGGGCTGTACCAGAATTTATCAAAACGGCACCTGCTCCAGTTCGAGCAGCCATTGCACGCTCCGGGAGACCTGTCCCTTCTGTTGCAGACAAAAGGGATGTAATCGGGGCATTCAGGAACACACTTCCTGCCATGGACACATTTTTTGTAGGCATTACATTCCATAGGAAAACTGCATTTAACTTTAAGTATCCTGTGATTTTTGATCTCCTTACCGATCGTCGAGTTGTCCTTGCCAAGAGTATTTCCAATGGCGGTTTTGGTCGATCCGTTGCTGATACCTGTCTGGATTATCCTTCTTTCTTCGAGCGTGAGATGTTTATATGCATTTGAATTACCCATATCAAAACCTCCGTAAGAGGCATCGCCGGATATGGGGTATTATGTAACAAGTGCAAGAGTAATTTCCAGATGCATGCAGTTGGAATTTGGTGTAAGACAAAAATCCAGATCGACCCCGGGGGACTGGAAGTTAACTTTTCACTTCAGGAAACGATAATATGTATGCCTTCTATATCATAAAACAGTTTCTCTTTTGAGAAAAATGTGATAAGGTTTTTTCGAATCTATATGAATTCTATTACGATCATCATCGGCGATGAGATAGAAATGACTTAAGAAATGTAATACTTTTTGTAATTAGGAAGAATAACAGAGACAGCATAGGAGGGACTTGCAAAGTGTTGCTAACATCCAGTTATCGATACGCCAAAAAAATAGCATCAAAAGTCTACAATTATTCACTAGTCCCTTATGGATGGACAAAATCCCAGTTAATCCGGCTGATGCCAAGGAAGCATGGTGAAGACTATCCGATTGACTTCGTTGTGACGTGGGTGGACGGTGATGATCCCGAATGGCAAAAGAGCAAAGCAAAATATGAAGGAGACATTAACAAAGAAGCAGGGAATAGTGCTGCAAGGTACCGTGACTGGGGATTGATGCGGTACTGGTTCAGGGCTGTTGAACAATATGCTCTCTGGGTGAGAAAAGTATTCTTTGTCACTAATGGTCAGAAACCGGATTGGCTTGACTTGAACAATAAAAAACTTGTTTTTATGGAACATAAAGATTTTATACCGGATGAGTATCTTCCAACATTTAATTCTAGAACGATAGAATTAAATTTATGGAGAATAGAGGAACTAAGCGAGCATTTTGTATATTTTAACGACGACTTTTTCTTAAATCAGCCCATAGGACCAGACTGTTTTTTTCAAGGCGGGTTACCAAGGCTTTGTGCATTAGCAGTACCTCTCCATTTTTTTACAATGACTCCAAGCAACGTCTGGTTGAGATCTTTGGTGAATGATATCGGAATAATAAACGATACATTTGATATCAGAAGATCTGTTCGAAAATACCCCGAGAAATTTTTTTCCCATGTTTATAGTTTTAGATTAAAATACAATTTGCGTATTTGTGAAGATAATTATATAGCAGGAGTATATTACAGCCATTCAGCAATGCCTTTTTTAAAAAGTGTATATGCTGAAATATGGGATTTGCATAAGGAAGTATTGGATAAATCCTGCAGATTCCGTTTTCGTGATGATAATCAGGTAACAGTTTTCCTGCCGATTCTATGGATGATTTTTCAAGGTAAATTTGTTCCTGTTAAGGCGGGGTACTACGGCAGAGCCCTTAATTTATCTGCAGAATCTATTAGTAAAATAAAGGAATTTCTTCATTCAAATTCTAGAATAGTGTGCTTGAATGACAGCGAGGAGACTGATGAAGAAGATGACAAAACGCTGTGCATGATCCGTGATGAACTGCTCAAGGTTATGCAGATGAAGTTTCCGGAAGTATCATCTTTTGAACTGTATTAGTAGGACAACCTGTCGACAAAGATGAGGAATAATGTGTATTTTGAAAAGAAAATCAGTGTGGTAATGCCAGTATTTAATACACAAATTGACTTTCTTAAGGAAGCGGTTGAAAGCATACTGAATCAAAGCTTCCGGGAGTTTGAATTTATCATTATCGATGACGGAACAACAGATGGATCCAGTCAATATCTGGGATCCCTTAGTGATCCGCGCATCAGGATTATCCGTAACGAAAGGAATCTGGGCATTACACAATCACTAAATATCGGGTTTAGTATTGCAAAGGGCAAATATATTGCAAGGATGGACAGCGACGATATATCCTTACCCTGTCGATTACAAGAACAGTATAATCTTATGGAACGGCATCCGGAGGTTATCGTGTGCGGGTCAAAAACCGGAAAGATCGGATCGGATCATTACAACCTGTCCGGAAAGATTAAAATGGAAGATATGGAAGAGTATCGCATCAGAATGCTCTTTGTAAATCCGGGGCCATTCCATCCGACATCGTTTTTCCGACATGAAAAGCTTCTCAAACACCATATTCAATATGATGAGAATTTATATTATGCCCAGGACTATGGGATGTGGGAGACAATCAGCCATTATGGAAGGGTGTGTATTCTGGAAGATGTATTGCTTCTGCGAAGAGAGCATGGAGGACAAATTACCAAAGCGCACAGAGGACACCAGATTCAATGTGATAAAATGACTCAGAGGAAATTGCTGACGGATTTGCTTGGGCACGTTACCGATGAAGAAATGAATCTGCATTATATTCATTCTACAGGAAGTTATCCTGATGCAACTATTACACCGGAAGTCGCTGAATGGTATAAACGAATCATTAAAGCAAATGAGCAGCGTCACATTTATAACAGCAGGAAGTTAAAAAAGTACATAGAAATAATCATAAAAAGGCTAATTATACATTCATTCAGAAATGACATGTCTAAACTGGATAAAACTTGTCTAATATTTCGATATTTACCTTTTTTGACGATTGTGGAAGCAACATCTAAAATCATTATTGAAAAAGTCCAATCTGTTGGAAGAGCAATTCTAAACAAGTAATGCAAGTTGGAAACGACAAAGCATCTGTTGGTTTCCCGGGAAAATGAAATGGATAAATTTGATGTGGTGATCGTGCCGAAGACAGGATGGCTCGATATTAATTTTCAGGAGCTCTGGAAATACAGAGACTTAATCACACTTTTTGTAAAAAGAAACTTTATCGCCCAATATAAACAGACTATTTTGGGACCGGCATGGGCCATTGTTCAGCCGCTTATGACCACCGTCATATTTACGGTGATTTTCGGTACCATGGCCGGTCTTTCAGCAGAAGGAGTTCCTTCCTTTCTGTTTTATATGAGCGGCACAATTGCCTGGACGTATTTTTCTACCTGTCTGACACAGACTGCAGATACATTCACAAGAAATGCTGCAATTCTTGGAAAAGTCTATTTTCCCAGGCTGGTCATGCCTATATCAACTGTTTTGACCAACCTTATATCTCTTTCCATTCAATTTGTCATGTTTCTCTGTTTTCTAATTTATTATTGGGCAAAAGGACAAGTTAATCCGAATATCTATATGTTGCTGCTCCCGATGCTTGTTTTACAAATGGCGATGCTGTCGCTGGGGAGCGGGATTATCATATCTGCCCTGACTACAAAGTACAGGGACCTGCAGATGCTGGTCAGTTTTGGCGTTCAGCTCTGGATGTATGGGACACCGGTTGCCTATGACATCAGGATCATACCGCAGAAATATATGGGACTATATATGCTAAATCCCATGACACCTGTAATAAACACTTTCCGTACAGCACTTCTTGGGATCAGCGGGTTTCAGCTGCGCTATTACCTCTGCGGATGGGCTGTAACAGCTATCATATTATTTGCCGGTATTGTTTTATTTAATCGTATCGAGAAGACCTTTATGGACACTGTATAAGGAATCAGCTGGGATAAATCGTATAGAGACATCTTTGGAAAAGACATTAAGAAAAGGAGTAGCAGATCATGACAGAGGATGAAATGATTAGTGTCATCATTCCGGTCTACAATGTTGAAAAGTATCTTGACAAATGTATCAGAAGTGTGGTTGAACAGACTTATAAAAACCTGGAAATAATTCTTGTTGATGACGGTTCGTCGGATCAATGCGGCGCTATCTGTGACAAATGGGCGGAGAGGGATGAGAGAATCCGTGTAATTCATAAAGCTAACGGTGGTGTTTCTGATGCAAGAAATGCAGGCTTGGATTTGGCTTCCGGTACGTATATTGGGTTTGTTGACAGTGATGATTATATCCATCCGGAGATGTATCAGAGGTTGTATGAAAAAATAAAGAAATGTGATGCAGATTTGGCTCTCTGCGGTTTTGACTGGGTTGACGAACAGGATAATACTATTATTAGAAGTGAAAAAACACCTTATGAAGGCTTAGTCGAAAAAAAAGACGCAATAAGAAATATTTTGTTTAATACTCTATATGTGGTCGTATGGAATAAACTGTTTAAAAGAGAACTATTTCTTAACCGCAGATTTATGTACGGGAAATATGGTGAAGACATATTTATTATGCCTGAATTGTATAATAGTTGCAAAAGAATTGTTATTTTATCGGATAAATATTACTGTTATGTTCAGAGTCCAAATAGTATCTGCAGGCGAGAGAAGACTGTATGGCATTTGGATGCTGTGGAAGCCTATTATGAAATGTTGCTATTTTGCAAATATGGAGGCTATACGGATTTACTACAGGACATTTCAGATCGAATGGTAGTATATTATGTTGCAACCAAAGGGTCAATTAAAAAAATTTTACCTAATGAAATAACACGTTTACGAAAAATCAAAAAAATGGTTTTGTATGTATATATAAAACATGGACAGGGTATTAGATTAAAACATAGATTAGGACTAGTAAATCCTGCTTTTTATTGTTTTCTTGCTCGAATTAAAAAGAAATTGTCTTAGGTTTGAAATAATGGTATATATCTGGTGTTTTGTAAGGCATTTATATGGATAAATTGTCAATTAAAGTAGAACATGTTTCAAAGGAGTACCGGCTTGGCGCTATTGGCGGTGGTACTCTGCGCGGTGATCTACAGTCATGGATGGCAATGATTCAGGGAAAAGAAGATCCCAACACCAGGATTGGATCAACGATTAAAATGAGGAATGGTGAGCGCTTTCTGGCGTTGGACGATATCAGTTTCGAAGTCCGAAATGGCGAGGCACTGGGGATTATTGGTCATAATGGTGCCGGAAAATCGACCCTGCTCAAGCTCCTGAGCAGAGTGACTGCACCTACAAAAGGAAAGCTGTCTTACAACGGACGCATTGCCTCCATGCTTGAAGTAGGTACTGGATTTCACAGAGAGCTCACAGGACGGGAAAATGTCTATATGAATGGCGCCATCCTTGGGATGACAAAGCTTGAGATCAGCCGCAAATTTGAGGAGATTGTTCAGTTTGCCGAGATGGAACAGTTCATTGATACACCGGTCAAGAGATATTCCTCCGGTATGTATGTCAAGCTTGCCTTCGCGGTTGCAGCTCATCTGGACAGCGAGATTATGATCATGGATGAAGTCCTGGCGGTTGGTGATATGAATTTCCAGAAAAAATGTCTTAATCGCATGCGTGCCGCTGCAACAGAAGAGGGAAGAACTGTTCTGTACGTTAGCCACAATATGAATACGATTCGGGAACTCTGTGACCGATGCATTGTACTCGATCATGGCAGAATCATTTTTGACGGAGAAGTCGAAAAGGCGATTGAAATCTATATCGGGGCTAATGATTTATTCCACACGAAAAATGTATATCCTGCGAGTGCACATAAAAGAGGAGGAAGAATACAGGCGCAGATAAAAGAAGTTTCATTTGAAGACACGTTTACCGGACAATGCTATGCATCCGATGAAGTTCAGCTGACATTGAGAGGAAAAGCAAAAGATGACCTTGAACGCTTGTGCTTTCATTTTGAACTAGAGTCACCGAATGGTACAAGGGTAGGGTCAATGTTTACTGACGGATTTATTTCTGTAAAGAAGGAAGAGGACTTCGTAGTTCCCATGACTCTCAACCTTTCAGGACTTGCTCCAGATCGCTATATTTTTCATGTCGTTGCGGAAACAATGGAATCCCATGAGTCTTATGTTTGGCAGGATACAGTTTCCAACGCCTTCATTCTGGAAATCATTGCGGACTTAAACGCTCAGAGAAGAGGAACATGGACAAAGAAAACCTGGGGAAATGTGAGATTGAAGGATATCAGGATTCTATCTGATAATTGATTTACAACCTTTATCGAAATCAATAGGCAGTTGAAAAGGTTCTGGTAAATATTGATTTGAAATTTAGGTTTAGCTCAGGGAATATTATTCCGGTGCAAAGATGAAATAAAGTGTGGATATTTTTCTGCTATAAGAGTATAATAAACGAACTTATGGGTTTCATTCCTGAAAGATTGTACATTGTTTGTTCATTAATACAGGGTGAGAAGTGGATTGGAAGCCTGGCATACTTATTTGCAAATAGTTACATTACAGGTTTCTTAAAGAATAGCGGCGATCTATGAATATGCATGAAAACAACAACTGACAGACGGATGGCCGGGAGAGTTCATTCATGTACAAGAATCATCATAATATGCCGGATATTACCAGTACTCAGAAAAATCATATAGGATCTTTGGGAGGAGATGATACAAATCTTACCTCAGATTCGCATAATAAAAAAAGAATACACCTTTTTTCTTATGGGACGCAACACTGGCAGAATATTGCGTTCCTTCTTGGTGTGTATGATATTGTTTCTGTCAATCTGTCCTATTTTATGGCACTCTGGTTTCGGTTCGACTGTCATTTCTCTACTATTCCTGAAGTATATATACGTTCTTGGCGGTGCTTCTGTCCTTTTTATATGATTGTATGCCTTGTAGTCTTCTGGCGTCTACGTATGTACCGTAGTATCTGGCGTTTTGCCAGTATCGGGGAACTGAATCGCATCATGGTTTCTACTATCATAACAGGGATATTTCACTTCGTAGCAATTACCCTTTTGATCCAGAGGATGCCTGTCACCTACTATGTGGTTGGTTCCCTGTTTCAGTTTTTTTTAATCACTGTTGCCCGTTTCTATTATCGTTTGTATTTGCTCCTTAATAACAGACATGTTGTGCATGTTGTGGAAAAGATTGAAAAACGCGTCATGTTAATCGGAGCAGGATCTGCCGGATGTATGATCCTGCGTGATATTCATAAATCCAGTGTGATCGGAGAAAAGGTCGTATGTATTATTGATGATAATCCCAATAAATGGAAACGCTATATAGACGGTGTTCCTGTTGTGGGTGGAAGAGACTCAATCCTGAAGGCGGTAGAGGATTATAAGGTTGAGAAAATCTACCTGGCCATTCCAAGTGCAAGTGCTCAGACCCGCCGGGATATTCTTGCCATCTGTCAGGAGACCGACTGCGAGCTCAAAAATCTTCCCGGCATGTATCAGCTGATTCTGGGTCAGGTTACTGTCTCCCAGATGAAGAGGGTCTCAGTAGAGGATCTTCTGGGTAGAGAGCCCGTTAAGGCGGATATGGAGGAAGTTTATCATTATATCAACGGGAAAAGAGTCCTTGTCACCGGTGGGGGTGGATCCATCGGCTCTGAGCTCTGCCGGCAGATTGCCAAGCACAATCCCCGACAGCTGATCATCTTTGATGTCTATGAAAACAACGCTTATGATATCCAGCTGGAATTGAAGGAGAACTATCCGGAACTTGATCTAAGGGTTCTGATTGGTTCCGTACGTGACAGCCGCCGGATTTATGGCGTTTTCCAGAAATACCACCCGCAGATCGTCTATCACGCAGCCGCCCACAAGCATGTTCCCCTTATGGAAGACAGTCCCTGTGAAGCTGTCAAGAACAATGTCATCGGCACTTACAAGACTGCCTATGCCGCCATGGTACACGGCTGCGAGCGCTTTGTCCTGATTTCTACTGACAAGGCAGTTAATCCCACTAATATCATGGGTGCCTCCAAGCGTCTATGTGAGATGATCATCCAGAGTTTTGACCAGATGTGCAAGACCGGAAAAGCCGCTGACCTTCCCCAGCTTTTCACTCATGTGGACCATGATGAAGCACGCAAAAATGAAGAAGCGCTGCGCAATGTTAATACTGAGTTTGTCGCTGTAAGGTTTGGAAATGTATTAGGCTCAAATGGTTCCGTGATTCCCCTGTTTCAGAAGCAGATTGCCAAGGGCGGTCCTGTGACGGTGACCCATCCTGATATCATTCGCTACTTTATGACCATTCCTGAAGCAGTCAGTTTGGTCATGCTTGCCGGGACCTATGCAAAGGGTGGGGAAATCTTTGTCCTGGATATGGGCAGCCCTGTGAAAATCGAAACTCTGGCTAGAAACCTAATCAGGCTGTCAGGCTATAAGCCGGGAATAGATATCAAGATTGAATACACCGGACTTCGACCTGGCGAAAAGCTCTATGAAGAAAAGCTGATGGCAGAAGAAGGATTAACAAAGACTGAGAATGAGTTGATCCATATCGGACATCCTATCCCTTTTGAAATCAATGCTTTCCTAGTAAAGCTCAGGGAGCTCATGGAAATATCTTATGCCAATAAAGAATTGGAACTTATTAATCTTGTTGCGGATGTAGTGACTACCTATCATCCGTATAATAAGTCTGGCGCAGCATAAAGTATCTGTGCCTAACTGTTCTTCGGATTATCTAGTATTGAACATAAGAATTAATGCTGACTATGAAAGTGGAAAATGAGAGTATGAAAAAAATAGGTGATTTGCGATTTGCTGGAATTCAACCATTTCAGTCAAAAGTCTGGCTCAGTTCGCCAACAATGCACGGTGATGAACAAAAATGGGTTTATGATGCAATTTTGACAAATTGGGTTTCTACTGTTGGAAAAAACATCAACGAAGTAGAAAAAATGGTTAGCGAAAAGATTGGATGTAAGTATGCAGTGGGACTCTCATCAGGAACTGCTGCACTTCATCTTGCAATCAAACTCTGCGGAGAAAAAATATATGGAAGTACGCAAGTCGGACATGGAACGTTAGAAGGAAAGAAGGTATTCGTGTCAGACATGACTTTTAGTGCGACGGTTAATCCCATCGCATATGAGGGCGGGGAAGCGGTATTTATTGATTCAGAATATGATACATGGAACATGGATCCGGTCGCTCTTGAGAAAGCATTTGAGATTTATCCTGATGTGAAGCTGATTGTAGTTGCGCATCTATATGGTACTCCTGGTAAAATCGACGAAATCAGGGAAATTGCTGACAGATACGGTGCAATGATTGTTGAAGATGCAGCAGAGTCTTTTGGAGCAACCTATAAAGGAGTTCAGACTGGTAATTTTGGAACAGTCAGTATAATCTCTTTTAATGGTAACAAAATAGTAACAGGCAGTTCTGGAGGCATGCTTCTCACCTGTTCTCAGGAAGACGCGAATAAGGCAAGAAAATGGTCCACTCAAGCCAGAGAAGATGCACCCTGGTATCAGCACGAAGAACTGGGGTATAACTACCGGATGAGTAATATTATTGCCGGAATTGTACGTGGTCAGCTTCCATATCTTGAAGAACATATTTCGCAGAAGAAGGCAATTTATTATCGATACAAACAAGGCCTGTCAGATCTGCCAATCCTTATGAATCCGTATGAGACTGCATATTCAGAGCCAAACTTCTGGCTTAGCTGCATTCTGATTAATAGGGATGCCATGTGTAGAATGGTACGTGGAGAAAAAGAAAGCCTCTATATTTCTGAACCTGGTAAGTCATGTCCATCGGAAATTCTTGAAACTCTTGCTGTATTTAACGCAGAAGGAAGACCTATTTGGAAACCGATGCATGCGCAGCCTATCTACAGAATGAACCCGTTTATTACAGTAAATGGAAACGGCAGAGCGCGCAGTAATGCTTATATTGCTGGTCAGGAAGTAGACAGCGTTGGAGATGATATTTTTAATAGAGGTCTTTGTTTGCCCAGCGACAATAAAATGACGATGGAGCAGGTAGACAGTATTATTGAGATTATTCACAGGTGTTTTAAGAGTTGACTCCACTAGATTGATCGGTCAATGCAAATATAATTAGGAAACATATAGTTATCTGTTGGAAATGAGTTTTTAAAATCTCATTGTATTTCGTTCTATAAAAATAACATTATTGATTTTGACTCCAAAAGTTTTTGCAGAACAACAGATTCAAAGAAGGGGTTCGTGTAGATGAAAAAGAGAGTAAACAGTATTGATCTCGGTAAGTTAATGATGTATGTTCTGAAAAGGCTTTGGCTTGTCGTCATTTGTGCTGAGTTATGCTTTGGTCTTGCATATTATCAGACTGCCTTTAGAACAAATGACACTTTTACGGCTTCGGGAACGATGTATGTTAATAATGGTAATCCGAGCTTGGAAAATTATCAATACACCAATGCAAGTGATTTGAATACGGCAAGGCAGCTTATCGATACATATCTGATTGTCGTAAAAAGTGATAAGGTGATGGGGACGGTAGTACAAGAACTTGCTAAAACATATCCGGATATTTCATCTGCTTTGATTGCCGGTTCACTTTCTATGACGTCTGTCTCAGAAACCGGTGTAGCAGCTGTCAGATCAAGAACAAGTAATCCTCAATTATCTGCAGATATAGTCAATACTGTCTTGGAAGTTGCTCCTGAAGAGATAATACGTGTTGTCAATGCAGGTAATATTGAGATTATCGATTATGCAACAGTTCCGGTATTTCCAGATGGCCGTAATTCCATGCGGAGCGGAATGACTGGAGGTATGTTTGGTGCTGTAATGGCGATTGGCATTTTAACGTTCTTATTTCTTCTTAACAGGCGAGTCACTTCAGCCGGTGAATTGATGGAGAATTATACGCCTCCGGTACTGGCTTCTATTCAGCGTACCCAGAAAGATAAGGAAGAGGATGATCTGGGAAGTTTTATTTTAACGAATCAGAGTCCAATGGAAATTATAGAGAATTATGCAAAGCTTCGTATGAATCTACTCTATACACTTGTTGGAAAAAAGTCCAAGTCTGTTGTCATTACCAGCTCTATATCCGGTGAAGGCAAGTCTACTATAGCATCAAACCTTGCCATCTCCTGTGCAATGGGAGGCAAGAGAATTCTTCTTATTGATGGCGATCTTCGTCGCGCTTGTCAAAGGGATATCTTTAAATTTGATAGACATGCCAAAGGCTTGTCCGACGCTCTGGTGGGCAAATGCAAATGGCAGGAAGTGGTCCTTCATGATGTTAAGGAAACACTGGATCTTCTTCCTGCCGGACAGTTTCCGCCGAATCCTGCAGAGCTTCTGGAATCGGATGAGATGCAGAAGCTCTTGGCGGAGATTGAAGACGCTTATGATCTTGTGTTAATAGATATGCCCCCCATTAATGTTGTTGCGGATCCTCTTGTGTTGTCGACATGTGTTGCAGGCTGTATTTTTGTAACCAGACAGAACTTCTCTGATCACAGAGATATACGTAATTCCCTTATCGCTGCAGAGATGACTGGCATGGATGTACTGGGATTTGTATTCTACGGTGAGAATATCAGGCAGGGTGGATATTATAGTCGAAGGTACTATAAGAGTTACTACAACAAGTATGATTATCGTAGAAGACCTGAGACGGAATTGAATAATAATGATGTTGCGAGTCAGTGATAGTTTGGCGTACTGACCGGTTATCTTTTCTTTTGTTCAATAATTACGAGTAAATAACAATTTATAGATGAAAGTAATTATATGATGCCTAGTGTATTTTGTTTACTAATAGATTAAATATTTATAATGGTGAGTCATATGCAAGCAGATAACGCCTGTTTTGCGATAGCAAATGGATCGCAACAGGCGTTGTTATACTATTCTTTTATTGGTTTAGACGTTTTAGTATTATATGCAATAATTGTTTTTTAGAATCATACCTATTGGTAGAATGTCATATTATTATTGCAATTAAGGTTGGAAATGATGAAGACAAAAGATATATCGCCGGTTTATTTTGGAATATATGCAAGATATATTAAACGAATTCTGGATTTTGTCGTATCCTTAATTGGTTTACTAATTCTTTCTCCGTTATTGATATTATTATGTGTCTTAGTGAGGGTTAAACTGGGAAGTCCTATTTTTTTTAAACAGGAGAGAGCAGGAAAAAATGAAAAGCCCTTTGAAATGATTAAGTTTAGAACAATGACTGATGCAAGAGATGAGAATGGAGAACTTTTACCAGATACAGATAGATTTACTAAATTTGGTGATTTTCTTCGTAATTATAGTCTTGATGAGTTACCGGAACTAGTAAATGTTTTAAAAGGGGACATGAGTATTGTTGGACCTAGACCATTATACACTTTTTATATACCATTCTACACTGAAGAAGAATCTATTAGGCATCTGGTTAGAGGCGGAATCACTGGTTTAGCTCAAGTGAATGGACGTGCATTATGTCGTTGGAATGAAAGATTTGAATATGATGTTCAGTATGTTAAGAATATCTCATTTTTAAATGATCTTAAGATATTGCTACGGACTGTTTATAAGGTATTTGGTAAAACTGATATTGGAATTCCTAGTGTAACTGATGAGGGTGGACTACATATGATTAGGGATTTGCAAAGACCAGAAAAAATACAAGAAATAGGAAGCTCGTTTTCTGCGTATATATACAATTATGAGTCTAATGTGTACCCTGTTGATATAGCAAGAGCTAATGAATCCGATGCTGTTGTATTTCTTTCATCAGGAAGAAGTTGCATTAGAGAAATTTTAGAGCATATTCCAATAAAAAAGAAAAGAGCTATTGTACCGTCGTTTACTTGCGAATCGGTTATTGAGCCTTTTATTGAAAAGGGAATCGATATTTATCCATACAAATTAAACAAAAATCTTTCCATTGATCTTAATGCATTACAAAAACAAATGGCTGATATTCAACCGGATGTTTTTCTTTTTCATAGATATTTCGGCTTTGATACCTGCAAAGGTTTGAATGAAATATTGGATAATAATATAGTTTCAATTGAGGATGAAACACATTATATGTTTTCTGGAGATAGGTATCAGGCAGCCACTTTTCGCTTAGGAAGCATTAGAAAATGGGGCCCTATACCTGATGGGGCATTCATTGTAAGTAAAGAACAGATAATTACGCAACCCGAAGAGGAGGATGAGTCGTTTATTAATCTTGAAGTAAATGCCATGAATACCAAGCAAGCTTTCCTAGATGGCAAAAGCAGTGATAACAGTTATCTGAAGAGTTTTGCGGAGGGACGAGAGTATATTGATTCTCAAAGAGAAACATTTTCAATGTCTTCAGTTTCAAATTATATTGTTGGGAAAATGGGGAATCATATTGAGGTTCGACGAGAAAATGCAAAAGTTCTTATAGATGGCTTACAGGGGTTTGAATGGTTTGATTTACCCATAGATTCGCTGCCTGATAATGTTACTCCTTTTATGATTCCTATACTAGTACATGAGGGAAGAAAAGAATTTCAAAAATACCTGGCATCTCAAAAGATATATGCAACTGTAATATGGGGCTGTCCTAATTACCTTGTTGATAAGTTGGGCGATATTGAAAAGCGAATATATAATGAAATACTATGTATTCCGTGCGATCAAAGGTATAATACATTTGATATGAGACGCATAGTATTTGCAGTTAAGAGATATGATTTGAAGAGGAGAATAGATGAATAAACGCCTTGTAATACTTGGTACCAATGAATATCAGAATCCATTGATTATCAGAGCTAAGGAATTGGGCTATGAAACACATGTGTTTGGTTGGCCAACGGGAGCAATTGGTGAACGAACTGCTGATATTTACCATCCGGTTAATATATTGGAATATGATTTGCTATGGGAAGAGGTGAAGAAAATTAAACCGTGTGGTGTTGCATCAATTGCCTCGGAACTCGCAATGCATCCAATGAATTTTCTTCTTCGAAAGTTAGAAATTCCATGTAATTCTATTGAGACTGAAACAATTGCAACAGATAAGTTCCTTATGCGTTGTGCTATGCGTGATGCAGGAATTGATGGACCGAATTTTATACTTGTAGACGAAACATTTGATAAAGAAAAGCTTAGTGGTTTTAATTATCCGCTCATTATTAAGCCAGTAGATCTTAGCTCCAGCCGAGGCGTAATGAAGATTGATACATATAAGGATGTTGATATGGCAATCGAGTATGCAATGAATTGGTCTAAGAAAAAGAAAGCCATTATAGAGGAATTCATCGAAGGGAAAGAATATAGCGGAGAAAGCATTGCCTATAATGGAGAGTATAAACTTCTAGTTGTAACTGAAAAATCGACAACAGGACCACCTCATTTTGTTGAAACAGGTCATAAACAACCAGCTGAATTAGAAAAAGGTATGTTGGACAAAATTGAAAAGACATTATATAAAGCATTTGCTTCTATGGGTATCAAATATGGGGCAGTTCATCCTGAATTTCGAATAACAAAAGATGGCCGTATTTGTTTTATGGAAATAGGTGCTCGTATGGGAGGAGATTGTATAGGTTCTGACTTAGTGCCCCTTTCGACGGGATATGATTATATGGGGATGGTTATTTCCATTGGTTGTGGTAATAAACCATCTTTCGAGAAAATTGGGAAGCCAAAAAAAGCACATATCAAATATATAATAACCAATGAAGATCTGTTAGAGTTTGAAAGAATTAAGAAAGAAAACCCAGAAACTATTAAAAGAAGCAGCAGTATTGGTAGTATTTCAAACAACCCTATATTAAAAAGTGCAGATAGAGCAGGTTATTATATAACTGTAAACTAACCGAGGAAAAATGCAAATGAAAACAATTCTTATAACGGGAATAGGTGGAATTACACCAAGATCAATCGCTAAAGTTATTCGAAAGAATCATCCGGATTACAGATTAATAGGTTGCGACATTAATAATAAAGCAATGGGATTCTTTATGAAAGGGCTGGTTGATGAGTATTATTTAGCTCCTCGGTGTAATAGCCTTGATTACTTCCCATGGGTTGAACATATTGTTAAAGCAAAGGGTATTGACTATGCATTTGTTCAGCCTGAAAGTGAGATTGTAGAATGGGGTAAGTATTTTGAAACTAACGGTATGTTCCCTTGTCCTGTATTTATGGGGTGTAAAAAGTTATCAGAGTCTTTGAGAGATAAGGCAATAATGGCTGATTTACTTAAAGATACTGAGTTTATTCCTAAAACGGTTTCGGTTTCCCAAGTCGAACCAAAGTTTGACACTGTAGAAAATGAAATAGGATTTCCTTGTTGGATTAGAGCAAATAGAGGAACAGGAGGTTTAGGCTCTCTAATGCTTAGAGACCTTAATAGTTATAAAAGTTGGCTTTTTATAAATAAAGATATTGAGGAATTTACTGTAAGTGAATTCTTGGATGGACGACACCTGGCAAACGAAATGCTCTATTATAATGGAGAGTATGTAAAAGGCGCTGCACTTGAGTGCGTTGAATATGTAATGGCAAATATATCTCCATCGCGTGTTACAGGAAATACTCATTTCGGAAGGCTTCTAAATGAAGATCGAATCAATGCTTTTTGTAATGAATGCATAAAATATCTGGAAAGAAAGCTAAATGTTCAAGCACATGGGATATTATCGTTTGACTTGAAAGAAGATCATAATGGTGATTTGAAAGTTACTGAGATAAATATTCGCCATATGGCTTATACAAATATACTAGCGTATGTTGGTTTTGATCTGATTGAAGATACGATTAGTATTATTGAAAATGGAAATGCGGATAAAGTAATACGAGAACCGTTCTTTCATTACAACAAGCCGTATGTGTTTCTTCGCGATGTTGACGTTGAACCAATAATACTTGAAAGTGAAGATGCTTTTAATAGCAACATTTGCTTTTTTGAAGATTAAACTAGAATAGTTAGGGTATGAACATGGATCGGTTTGCTCTTATGGAGAATCGTATGTTATGGCATTTATTTTTTAACAATGAAAGTGGAGTATAGCTCTATCATGGAAGATTGCAACAGTCGAAATTAATGGAAATAATTAATGGAAATTTAACATGAAAAAAATAATGGTTATATGCAATGTATCAAACGCTCTGGATTTTCGGCGCGAACTATTAGTGGAACTTGTGAAAACATACAATGTAATTATTGTATGCGAAGATGAGAGATATATTCCGCAATATAAAAATATTGGATGTGAGTATGTCAAAAGTAAGTCTTCGCAGCATGGAATGAATCCACTAAAAGAAATACAGACAATAATGGATTATAAAAAAATAATAAAGCGTGAGAAACCAGATTTGGTTGTGACATATACTATAAAACCCAATATCTATGCCGGAATATGCTGTGCTTCATTAAATGTCCCATATATTGCAAACATTACTGGATTAAGTGAAGCAATAATAAATGAGGGTCTGTTGAGAAATACTCTTTTGTTATTTTATAGATATGGATTACGAAAAGCACGAAAAATAATATTTCAAAATAATAATTCTAGAGAATTGTTTGAGCAACACAAGATAATAAAAGATAATGCAATAACAGTTGCGGGATCAGGGGTTAATCTTAGTGAGCATTACTTTGAGGACTACCCTGAGGAAAACGAAGATTTAGTATTTATTACCCTGGGAAGGATTATTAAAGCAAAGGGAATCGATGAATTACTTGGAGCAGCAACAAAAATCAAGAAAAAGTATCCATTCGTAACATTCCGACTACTCGGAACAATCTATGAGAATTATGAAGGTTTAATTATTGATTCGGTTAAAAAAGGGATAATTGTCTATGAAGGTCAAAAAAAAGATGTTCATCCATACATAAAGAACAGTCATGCAACCATTCATGCTTCCTATCATGAAGGAATGTCTAATGCATTATTGGAAACAGCATCTGCCGGTAGACCGATAATTGCATCAGCAATACCAGGTTGCCAAGAGACTTTTGATGAAGGTGTTTCAGGCATAGGTTTTAAACCAAAAGATGAGAAAGATTTGTATAGAGCAATTGAGCAATTTATAAAATTGCCTTACAAAGAAAAAGAAAAGATGGGAATTGCGGGGAGAAAAAAGATGGAAAACGAGTTCGATCGCAAAAAAGTGACAAAGACTCATCTTGAAATAATAGAAACAATCATTGGGAGCTAAGTGCATGAATCTATATAAAAAGCTTATCGATAAGGAAGAAAAACTCTCATTAATTGGACTAGGATATGTCGGGATGCCAATTGCAGTATCATTTGCTAGGAAAGTTAATGTAATAGGTTTTGATTTAAACAAAACGAAAATTGAATTATATAAAAATGGTATTGATCCTACACATGAAGTCGGTGATGATGTTATTAGTCGAACCACTGTGGAATTTACTTCAGATGAAAAGAAGCTAAGTGAAGCCAAGTTCCATATAGTTGCAGTCCCTACACCTGTAAATGAAGATCACACACCAGATTTAAGGCCTATAGAGGGCGCAAGCAGAATACTTGGAAGAAATTTAACAAAAGGCTCTGTGGTTGTATTCGAGTCAACTGTATATCCAGGGGTTACAGAAGAGGTATGTGTGCCAATACTGGAGCAGGAATCTGGGCTTAGATGTGGTATTGATTTTAAAGTTGGATATAGTCCTGAACGTATCAATCCTGGTGACAAAGTACATAGATTAGAAACCATAAAGAAGATTGTTTCAGGGATGGACGACGTTACGTTAGAATGCGTAGCGAATGTTTATGAGATTGTTGTTGATGCAGGTGTTTATCGTGCAGAAAGCATCAAGGTTGCGGAAGCAGCGAAAGTAATTGAAAATAGCCAGCGAGATATTAATATTGCATTTATGAATGAGTTATCTATTATATTCAATAAAATTGGGTTAGATACAAAAGCAGTACTAGACGCGGCAGGAACTAAATGGAACTTTCTGAAATTTTATCCAGGACTCGTTGGAGGGCATTGTATCGGAGTAGATCCATATTATCTTACTTATAAGGCGGAAATGCTCGGGTATCATAGTCAGGTTATACTGTCTGGACGAAGAATCAATGATGATATGGGAAAATATGTTGCTGAAAACTGTGTTAAGAAACTCATATCAGTTGATAAAGCCGTAAAAGGCGCGAGAGTGGCGATTCTAGGATTTACATTTAAAGAGAATTGTCCGGATACACGTAATACTAAAGTTTATGATATTATTAAGGAATTGGTAGAATACGGAATAACCCCTATTGTTTCAGATCCTCAAGCAGATGCAAGTGAAGCATTGACATTGTATAATATTGAGTTTGTTCACATGAATAAGATTACGAATATGGATGCAATAATTATAGCTGTTGCACATAAAGAGTTTTGTGAACTGGAGATTGAACAATTAAGCTCCTTTTATGGTGAAGGAGAAAAAGTGTTGCTAGATATTAAAGGGGTGATGGATAGGAAGCAATGCGAAGCGGCAGGCTATAACTACTGGAGACTTTGACTAGAAATAGTAATATAAAGGTTTTTCAATGAGGAGGACTTAAATGAAACCATTAGGGATTTGCACAAATCTGCTCTCAGCACAGAGAGAGATTTTTGGAAAAGATATGAACATAAGACCATATTTAGACAAGTGTAATATTCCATATGTGGATTTCGACTGTTATGCATATGATGTAATTGATAAAATGGATGATTTGTCAGGTATATATTGGTGGTATAGTCACTATGCATTTGCTGATAAAGCGGAAGCACAGTTTATTTTGGATATAGCATCAAAAAAAGGACTAAGGGTATATCCTGATCATAATACTGCTTGGCATTTTGATGACAAAATAGCAGAGATGTATGCTCTTGAAAGTATTGGAGCTGCCATACCACAGAGTTGGGTATTTTACAGAAGAGAGGATTGTGACAATTGGATTGACAATTGTGCTAAATTTCCTCTTGTAGCAAAATTAAGAAATGGTTCCGGGTCAAATAATGTAAAACTGTTGAAAAACAAAAAACAGGCACATGCTTATTGCAAAAGAATGTTCACTTCTGGGATTAATTCAACACCGAGCATTCTATATAAAACGTATTCAAAAGTACAATCAACAAGAGATTGGAAGACATTGATATTCCGAGCCAGACAAATACCTAATTTTTTAAAGTCTCGTCATATGGCAAAAGGACTCGGAATAGAGAGAGAATATTGTTATTTTCAGGAGTTTATACCTAATGATGGGTATGATATGAAAATTGCAGTAGTCGGTGATAAACTTGGATTTTTGATTAGGAGTGTTCGCAAAGGTGACTTTAGAGCTTCTGGAGGGGGAGATATTTTTTATGATCGACAATTAGTAACTAAAGATATTATTGATGAAGCATTTCGAGCAGCAGATTCAATAGGAACACAATGTATGGGGTTTGATTTTGTTGTTGATAGTAGAACGGGTAAGGGACTTATTGTTGAAATGTGCCATGGATTTGACCATGACGCCATATATGATTCTGGTGGCTACTATGATCGTGAGGGAAAATGGCATCCAGAGCCTCTTCATTGCGGGATTGAGATAATTCGAAATATGTATAAGGACTATATTAATGAAAATTGATTTCGTGTTGAGAAAGGCGGGACTGGATTTGTGAGAATTGCTTTAATCGGAGATATTGCATTCTTCGGTATAAATACTGTTAATAATAAGGGATGGGAAAAGAGATATAAAGCGGTTAAAAGCATTTTTGATAATTGCGATTTCGTTGTTGGGAATCTTGAGACACCTTTAACACTGTCAACGAAAACTGTGAAGGGAAAGTCTGCTCATATTAAGGGATCGCCGCAAGATGTTGAAATCCTGAGACACCTTGGTGTGACTCATGTAACGCTTGCCAATAACCATATTTTTGATTATGGAGAAAAAGGGCTCTTTGATACAACTAAATGCTTAAATGAAAATGGTATTCATTGGTATGGAGTTAATGGTCGCTATTCGGATATAGTCAGTGGAAGTAACAAAGTGAGACTACTTGGATATTGCTGCTATTCAACGAATGCTGTTGGTTTGGAAAAAAGCGGTAGCTATGTGAACCTTTTAAATCCTGTAGAAATGATAAAAGACATCGAGGATACAGAGAAAGTAGGGTGTTTACCGATAGTATCATGTCATTGGGGACAAGAGCATGTCCATTATCCTGATATAAACCATGTTGAGATCTCGAGGGGGATTGCTAGAAAGCACACAGTTGTTATACATGGGCATCACCCTCATGTGATCCAAGGAGTGGAGGAAATAGGAACTGGATTAATCCTATATAGTCAAGGCAACTTTTGTTTTGATGATGTTTATACATCGAAATCAAAAAATCCTTTAGTAAAGCTCTCGCAAGACAACAAAGAATCCTTTATTTGTATATTAAACGTAATAAATAGTAGTATTGATAGCTATGAGATTATTCCATTTAGTTTCGAAAACGGTGTCTATTCTATAAATACTAGTATACTAGATAAAATCAACAGGTGGTCTAATTTTCTAAGTGCTCCTGCAGACCAATACAATTTAAAACGAAAAGCAGATATAGATGAGTATATATTAGGGAGAAAGAAGAAACGGAATCTCGAATGGTTTATAAAAAGAATTAACTATAATAGCCTGCTTATGATTAAAAGAAGTCGAAAAAATGATCGTAGATATGAGGAAATATTGGAAGAGTTTCATCATTTAAATATATGAGTTTCAGGTTTATTTGTTTTACTATTGCTGGAGAATAGTATGGAATATACAGCTCGAAAACGGGAGATGATTTCACTTAATGAAGTAATCATTATTATAGCATTAGTTTTCTCACCGTTTACTGCACTTCGCTTTTCTTTTTTTGGAATTGCCGAAATCCTGTTTATTGTGTTTTGTGTAATATATTTTTATAGAAAAAACGGTGTTTTTTTGATTTCAGATGAAAGCGCTGGGAAGTATTATGTGGCTTTTGTTGTTGTTACTCTAGCTGGCTGGGGATTTAACTTTGTTTCTGGGATAAACAGTGGTACTGTAAGGTCTGCAATATTTAACTTAGCTTCGTATGTTTTTTCAGGTGTGTCCATTATCTGTGTTGAATGTCTTTTGCAAGATGAAGATACAGATATAAGAGCAAGTTTTATACTTAAGGTGTTTTTTTTCTTATTAGGAATAATAAGCATAGGATTATATATTATTTCACTCGGTCAGAACAGCTTGTTCGGATTTACATTAAAGTACTATCAATATTTTTGTCCGTTGTGCAACAATCTTCATCAATACGCGATGGTTATTGTGCCTTTGCCATTTCTTGGGGGATATTTTGTAAGCTGTGAAAAATCGTGGATTAAAAAAATATTATATACCGCACTATCGCTTGCGTTTGCTTATCTGGCAAGTTCTACCGGCTCTGATAAAGCAAAAATTGGACTTGTTGCAGGTGGCATAGTTTTAGTAGTTCTTTTTGCTATTAATAAAATAACTGATAATTATCTAAGATTTGTTTTTTCTCTGACTTGTATTTTATCGATTATTGCTTATGTGGTTTTGTTTCATGAGAAAGTATATTCAGGGGCTGTTAGTTTTTTTACAGATATGGACAATGGTGGGTCAAGAGAGTATTTATATAAAAATGCGATTAGAATAATAAGTACAAAGTCACCAATTATTGGACTAGGACCGTCAGTTCATGTCACAATACGAAGCGGGGAACTATATGATGCACATGAGACATTTCTTGCAGCCGGACTATCAGGAGGTCTTATAGGAATTGGTTTAATAATGGCATTTATGGTTGCTATTGCGAGAAAAGCTATTTGTAATTGTTATCTATTTGCTGCTATGGTTCCTATCTTCGTATATGCTTTAGGTGGAGATTTGCTAAGAAAAATACCTGTATGGATTATTTTTTTACTACTTGCATATGCTGCAGAGGAAGGAAAAACCATTGGGTCACCCCTTGAAGTTGTATCAAGCAAATATATCATATGTTGAAAAATCCACATTTGGAGAGACAATCATGCTAAGTATTATTGTTCCAATATATAATATTGAGTCTTTTTTAAGTCAATGTATAGAAAGCTTAATTGCTCAGAGAAACGATGATATTGAGATTATCCTTGTGGATGATGGATCTAAGGATAAATGTCCAGAAATATGCGATTCATATGCGCTAAAAGATAATCGAATTCACGTTATCCATAAAAAAAACGGTGGATTAGTATCAGCACGTATTGCTGGATTGAATTCATCAAGGGGGGATTATATTATCTTTGTTGATGGTGACGATTGGATTGATGAAAAATGTGTTCAAATAATAATGGGGGCGATTAGAAAGTATAATGATCCAGATTTGATTTGTTTTGGAGCTGTCTATGTCACAAAAGAAGGCAATCATAAATATCCAATTTCTATGCCTTGTGGGTATTATGATATAAAAAGGATTAATGAGAAAATCTATCCCATGTTAATTGAAAATGAATTTGGAAAATACTTTGATGCTTCAATTTGGGGTAAAGTATTTAAACGAGATCAGTTAGAAAAATGTTACGAGAATATGTCTGAAAAAATAACACTGGGCGAAGATGCTGCAATCACCCGTCCATATCTTTTGAATTGCACATCCCTAATTATATTACCAGAATGTCTCTACTACTATAATCGAACTAATCAATCATCAATGACAAGTGCGCTCAAGCCAATAAGATGGGAAAACACATGGCTTATTAGAGAAATATTAGTTAAGTCATTTGGATATAATGATACGTGGAAGAATCAGATTAACCGCAATACAGTTCATAATTTGTTTATTACATCAGTTTCACAGTTTAATTCGCAAGAGAGTTTCTTATTAATATCTAAGGATATTAGACAGAACCTGCGAACAAAAATGTTGCCTGAAATATGTAATAATACAAAGTATAAAAAGTTCATTAATCGTGCAGTAGTTTGGACTATTAGATATAGATTGACTTTTGTGATGTACTTGTATTGGAGGCTTATAAAGTAATATGTCAGAAGAAAAGCAACATTCAATGAACAAGAGATATATAGAACTATTTAAAAATACTGGCCTTCTAACAATAAGCAATTTCTCATCTAAATTTTTAATTTTCTTGCTTGTCCCTGTATACACAAGAGTGCTAACTAAGGGAGAATATGGGTTTTATGACCTTGTATATACTAGTATACAGATATTGTTTCCTTTGTTTACTTTAGGAATTTCAGATGCGGTAATGCGCTTCTTAATGGGAGCTCATTATGACGATAAAGATATAATCAGTATTGGACTTAAGTATCTGATGATTAATTGCATTGGATGTGCAATTTTGCTTTCAGTTAATGCATATTTATCAATTTCAATTAATCTAAAAGTATATACCTGCTATATTGTTATTTTCTATGTTGCGCATGCTGTTCATTCAATGCAAGTTCCAATCTTAAAAGGTTTCAATGATGTACAAACTATTGCCGTGGCGGGTGTTCTTGGGACAATAACAATGATTATTGCCAACCTGCTTTGCTTACTTGTTTATAGACTTGGACTTAAAGGTTTTTTTATTGCCAATACCCTTGGAATCCTTGTTCCAGATATTTATATTGCCTTAAAAGGTAAACAATGGCGGTATCTGTGTATTCCGCATAATAATCAACTGGAAAAAAAGATGATTGCATATTCTTTTCCACTAATGGTTAATGCAATAGGTTGGTGGGTAAATAATACTTCAGATCGTTACATTGTAAGCTATATGTGTGGAGTTGAGACAAATGGTCTATTGTCGGTTGCATACAAAATTCCAAGTTTTATTTCAGCATGTGGTGCTGTCTTTCTTCAAGCATGGCAGATATCGGCGGTAAAAGAGTATCAAGAAAATGAGGCTTCGGCTATCTATCAAGATTTGTTTCTGAACCTAGGTGGAATTCTTGCTATTGCTTCCGGTGCTTTAATACTATTGTCACATGGAATTGCTATTATTATGTTTGGCAACTTCGTAGATGGATGGATTTTTGTCCCGATGCTTATAATCAGTGCACTCTTGAATCAAGCAGCTGGATTTATTGGGCCTATTCTAAGTGCTAAAATGAATTCAAAAGCAATGGCATTTTCTGCGAGTGTTGGTATTACTGCAAATATAATACTTAATATTGTATTAACGCTTGTTATGGGTCCAATAGGTGTGACATTTGCTACAGCAATAAGTAGTTTTATAATCTTCTTCTTTAGAGAACGAGCTACAGATGGAGAAGTTCGCTCCGAGTACTATAAGAATATACTTTTATCATGGGGACTATTAGTAATTGAGAGTGTGGTTGTTATCTATTTCAACAATTATTATATTGCAGCAATAATCCTTAGTGCTATCATAGCAATTTATACAAAGCCATTATATTCAACATTGAGCAAAATCATCAATCGAGGTAATAATTCGGTTGAATAACATAATCAGTTCGGGAGGAGATTTCAAAAATGGGACTAGTTGATATAAAAAGAGCACTTCGTAAGAATGTATTAGTTAGTATGTTGTTAAGACGCTATTATACATCAGTACACAACAAAAATGTAATACGTTTACAAAAATACGGCTATACCATCAATGATGAAATCGAAGCTGCTCTAAACGGAAGGCTTGAACACTTTGCTTGGGCCGGTACATTATTAGGCATAATTCGTGATAATGGATTTATAAAAGGTGATGATGACCTTGATTATTGTGTGAATGCGAAAAATGTATCAGACTGGAATTCACTATATGAGAAATTGACCGAAGCGGGATTTAATTTGCATCATTACTTTATTTATAATGGGACTATTACAGAAATGGCCTTTTCAAAGTATGGCTTAGGCATTGATTTCTTTGGATTACAACCGTATGATGGGAGGATTTGTACCATTAGTTACTACAGGGATGCCAGGGAAAAATATAGAATAGATGAGGCATCTTGTATAAGAACTTGCATAAATCCGTATTCTAAAATATTAGAAATAGATATTAATGGATCAAATTTCTTGATTCCAGACAACTACGAGGAATTCTTGTCATCAAATTATGGGAGTGGATGGAAAGTTCCACAGAAAGCAAGTTATACAGATTTACTTGGTGAAAGATATTTTATGCCCAAAGAACGTGGTAAGCTACGGCATCGATGGAATTTATAGTTGTTGTAAGAAATTGATTATAAGATTTTTTAGACGCGGATCATTTTTCAAGGAAGCATTATAAGAGAGGCTGATGAAAAGATGGGTTATCGTGAGGTATCATTAATAAATAAAGTATTTCTTATTACAGGTGGGGCTGGATTTATAGGTAGTAACCTTTGTGAAGCACTTCTTGAAATGGGTTGCAAAGTACGCTGTTTAGATGATTTAAGCACCGGAAAACAAGAGAATGTCGATTTGTTCTTAGATAATCCAAATTATGTGTTTATTAAAGGCGATATACGAGATTTCGACACATGTATGCAAGCATGTGAAGGGGTAGACTATGTCTTAAACCAGGCTGCATGGGGATCTGTACCCAGATCAATCGAAATGCCGCTTTTTTATTGTGAAAACAACATTAACGGAACATTAAATATGCTTGAGGCTGCGAGACAAAATGGTGTAAAAAAGTTTGTTTATGCGTCATCTTCTTCCGTTTATGGGGATGAACCGAATCTTCCAAAAAAAGAGGGACGAGAAGGAAATCTATTATCTCCTTATGCAGTATCAAAACGAGCAGATGAAGAATGGGCTAAGCAGTATACAAGGCATTATGGATTAGATACGTATGGTTTACGTTATTTTAATGTGTTCGGTAGAAGACAGGATCCAAATGGTGCTTATGCAGCAGTTATTCCTAAGTTTATTAAACAGTTAATGAACGGAGAAATTCCAACCATTAATGGTGATGGGAAACAGAGTAGAGACTTTACCTATATTGACAATGTAATAGAAGCAAACCTGAAAGCATGCCTCGCACCTTCTTCAGCGGCAGGAGAAGTTTTTAATATTGCTTATGGTGGCCGAGAGTATCTGATTGACATTTATTATGGGCTGACAAAAGCACTTGGTGTAGAAATTAAACCAAATTTTGGCCCAGAACGAGCAGGAGATATTAAGCATTCTAATGCAGATATTTCAAAAGCACGTAAATTGTTAGGATATAATCCTGAATGGTCTTTTGAACGTGGCATTGCGGCAGCTATCGAGTGGTATAAAGAAAATCTATAGTGTATTGTGTTAATGAAAGTGAACATTAAATGATTCGTGTATTGCACGTGGTTGGTGGGCTCTCAAGAGGCGGAACAGAAACCACCATAATGAATCTATATCGTCACATTGATCGACAGATAATACAATTCGATTTTATCAGTCATAATATAGAAATGAACGATTATGAAGATGATATTCGAAACCTTGGCGGTAAAATCTATCATATTCCCAAATTTAACGGTATCAATATTGGGAAATATGTAGTTGAATGGAATAAATTCTTTGCCCGCCATAAAGAATACTCGTTACTTCATAGCCATGTATGGAGTACTGCATCTATTTTTTTGCCGATTGCCAAAAAAAACGGAGTTTATTCAATAATACATAGCCATAGCGTATCAGCTGGCGATGGGTTAGCAGCAATTGGAAGGGTTTTATTAAAACCTCCTATCAAGTATATGGCAGATTATTATATGGCATGTACTGAAGAAGCTGGGCGATGGCTTTTTGGAAACAAGATTATACAAGGAGATCATTTCTCGGTTTTACCAAACGCTATTGATACGCAATTATATAGATTTAATAAAGTGAGAAGAAAATCGATAAGAGAAAAGTATAACGTTAGTGATTGTATTGTAATAGGCCATATAGGGACGTTTAATACAAACAAAAACCAGGCTTTTATTATCGAGCTGTTCAAAACCATTCATCAGTTAAAACCGCAATCGGTACTATGGCTAATTGGAGATGGTAAACTGAAGCATTCGATTGAGAATACTGTGACAGATTATAAGCTTTCAGATCATGTAGTCTTTTGGGGAATAAGAAATGATATTCCAGATTTACTACAAGCCATGGATGTGTTTATATTTCCATCAAAACATGAGTCTTTTGGAAATGCTGCTTTAGAAGCAGAAGCGATGGGAATACCAACAGTATGTTCAACGAATATTCCAAGAGAAGCAGCCGCTGATCAAAATGTACAGTACATATCTCTAAATGAACCGGAACGATGGGTTGAAGCAATTACAAAATGTGCAGAAATAGAAGACCGTAACTATAATAACGTTATTCAAGGCACAAAGTTGGATATTAAAGTTACAGTAAAATGGCTTCAGGATTTCTATTTAAAGATTTTGGAAGAGAAGAAGGGCGAATAAAAAGAAGTGACGAATTTGGCCAATCAAATTGTTGCACAATTTAAGTATATTCCTCGTTCAGTACTAATGACATTACTATTGTGCTTCGCATACTTATATATAAAAGATAATAGAAAAGAATCATTTTATAAGGTAAAAGAGCTATTCTCTGAAAAATGGATAATGGCTTTTTTGTTCTATTCAGCTTATATGATTACAAGCACAATATTTGTCAGATATAGGAAAACTCCATATCTTAATATTTTTTCAAACTTGTATTTTAGACCAGGAGATGCAGGGTATAATAACGAGATAATTAAGAATATATTATTCTTTATTCCTTTCTCATTCTTGTATTTACAGGCATTCAAACCAAAACATTCTGCTAAAGTGTGTATCTTAGTATCTCTTTGTGCCACTGCTTTTATAGAGTTTTCACAGTTGCTTTTCTGTTGTGGAGAGTTTCAGATTGCTGATTTAATTGATAATTTCATTGGCGGGATGTTGGGATGGCTGTCATGGAATATAATTCAGTGGACTCGGCAGAAATAAAATAATACCATAATAGCTGTT
>OCTX014518562.1_pt1 | contig 28362 bp, 25 predicted proteins | sample 1539691 | NCBI WGS metagenome assembly OCTX01 (sample SAMN02144231, study PRJEB22623) | gut metagenome | biome: sheep rumen | host: Ovis aries | place: New Zealand
AGCCAGAGTCTTGGCAGCACCTGCGTAGTCCTCGCTCAGGATCTGCTGAACAGCAGCGTTGTTGGTTGCGTTCTCGCCGTAAGCTTTCTTAGCTGCTGCGTAGTCGCCCTTCTGGGTGTAGAGGGTACCCATAGCGGCGGACAGGTTAGCCTTGGTGCCGGCAGCCTTGCCCAGATACTCTTCTGCTTTGTCCAGATCGCCGTCAGCCATAGCTGCGATACCGGCGTTATAGTTCACGTCCGGATCATTCGGCTGGATCTCCAATGCCTTGGCATAGCAGCGGCGAGCCTCAGCTATCTCACCATCGTTGAAGTAGATCTGACCCATGCTGTTCCATGCGCGGTAGTCGTTGTATTGGTCAGCTGCTTGTTTGTACAGTCTCAGTTTCTCTGCTTTGTCGTTGGTCAGCGTAGCAGCATAGAGCAACTCCTCAACGCTCAGCTGCGAAGGATCGTTCTTGGCAATCTCGCGGATCTCGTCATCGCTCTTGCCGATCAGGTCGGTCGTCAGGATCAGACGGCTGCGACGGAGAGCAGGCAGGATCTCGTCAGCGATAGTGCCGTATACAGAACTCAGGTTCTTGATCTGAGCCTCACGCTCCTCGGGATCGCTGTACATAGAGAGCACGCGGAGAACGAGGTCTTTGTCTTGCATATTGCTGTTCTCCATTGCTTTGCGGAATCCTTCCCAGTCCTCAGCGGTGATATTCGACTCGATAGCCTTGTTCACTTTGTTCTTCTTGAGGTCTTTCTTCAGGAAGTTAGCAGCTGCTTTCTGACGGTTCTGCGCCAGTTTCTCGTTCAGGCTCATGCCGCCATCAGGAGAAGCGTAACCGGATACCTCGATCTTGTTGATCTCTTTCTTCTCGTTGTCCTTAGCGTCCTTGATAGCAGCCTGGATACCCTTCACGCCGTCGCTCTTGGTCTCAGAGGAGCGGAGTTCAGCGGATTGAATGAGGAACTTGATGTCAGCCTCGGTCAGCTCCTGGATAACGCGCTGGAACTTGTCCGGAGTGGTAGCGGTCTTGTTATCCTTGGCTTCTGCCAACTCAGAGGTAGCTACAACGCCGTCAGCGATCTTCATGTCCGGGATTTCAATCTCCTTCTTGCCTACCTTTGCCTCAAAACGCAGATAGAGCTCCGATTTGCGCATTGCGGGAACATAGTCAAACGAGCAGCTCTGTTTGTACGTACCGCCGTTCTTGTAATTAACGGTTTTACCGTTCTCTTTAGCCTTCTCGCCTACGTAGGTTATAGGCTCGCCCAATACCTCCTGGCCGTCAAATTTCAGGACCGGAGTAACTTTCAACACGCCCTTGCGAGCAAATTTCTTCTGAGGGAAAGTACCGGTGATGTCCGCATTTACCTTGCTGCCTACCTTCTCCAGCGGGCTCGGGTTAACGGTGATCTCTTCGGGTTTTGGCAACGTTTTGTTGCAAGATGCCAACACTACTGCAGCAGCAATGAGGCTAAGAAATAAACCTTTTTTCATATGCATATAAATTTGTTAATTTATGTTGATTTTCAAAATCCGCTGCAAATTTACTATAAATATTTCGAATACGCAAGATTTTTAGAAAAAAAAAATATTTATAGCAGCAAAAATTTGCATATATGCAAGAATTGTAGTATCTTTGCACTCCGAAATCATTCGTAAATCGTAAATGACCAAATCGTAAATGACCAAATCGTAAATGGCTTTATGTTTATCATCGGCATTGCGGGCGGCACCGGCTCGGGTAAAACAACGGTAGTCAAGAAACTCATCGAACGTCTTCCGAAAGGCGAAGTGGTAGTTATTCCTCAGGACTCCTACTACAAGGACAGTAGCAATGTGCCGGTAGAGGAACGGCAGAATATCAATTTCGACCACCCCGATGCCTTTGACTGGCCTCTGCTCAGCAAGCATATCAAGATGCTCAAAGAGGGTCAGGCGATCGAGCAACCTATTTATTCGTATATCACGTGCACGCGCCAGAAAGAGACGATTCATATCGAGCCGAAGGAGGTGATCATCGTGGAGGGTATTATGGCGCTGCGTGAGCCCAGGATGCGCGAGCAGATGGACCTGAAGATCTTCGTGGAAGCCGATGCAGACGATCGCCTGATACGCGTTATGAAACGCGACGTCATCGAGCGCGGACGTACGGCGGAAGCGGTGATTGAGCGCTACCAGCGGGTGCTGAAACCGATGCACGAGCAGTTCATCGAGCCCTGCAAACGTTTTGCGGATGTGATCGTGCCGCAAGGCGGACATAACAACGCCGCGATCAACATGCTGGCCAAGTTCGTCAAGCAGCAACTGACGGACAAATAAATGTTTGCTATTTCATAGATTTTGTTCTGGCAACTCTTCTATACGTATTTGAAAATCGGCACCTTCACCCTCGGTGGAGGGTACGCCATGTTGCCGCTTATCCAGCGGGAAGTGGTGGAGCGGAAGGGATGGATTGACGAAGAGGAGTTTCTCAATATGATTGCTCTGGCGCAAGCGGCGCCGGGTCTGATAGCCGTCAACTCCGCTATCTTCATCGGCTGGCGGATCGGCGGATGGCGAGGTGTCTGCGGTGCCGTTTTGGGTGCGGTTCTGCCGTCTTTTGTAATCATTCTCGCTATCGCGATGGTCTTCAGCGAATGGAAAGAGCTGCCGGCGGTAGAAGCGGTCTTCAAAGGTATCCGTCCCGCCGTCGTCGCCCTCATCGCCGCGCCGCTCTTCAAAATGGCAAAAACAGCAATCGGCAACAAACCACAAATCACAAATCACAAATCACAAATAAAAGCAGCTCTCCCCCTGCTTGTGTCCCTCGCCGCAGCTTTGCTCATCTGGCTCGGAGGAGTTAATCCCGTATGGGTTATTCTGGCTACAATCGTTCTGACGCTCATCGCCGAATGGATCATAATTCGTAATTCGTAATTTTTAATTCGTAATTCCAAATGATTTACCTGCAACTCTTCCTTTCGTTCTTCAAGATCGGTCTCTTCGGTTTCGGCGGCGGTCTGGCTATCTTGTCGCTTATCCAGATGGAGGTGGAGCAATACGGCTGGATGAGTCAGCAGGAGTTCGTCGATATCGTCGCTGTCAGCCAGGTCACTCCGGGTCCGATCGGTATCAACTGCGCCACGTACGTCGGTTATACCGCTGCGGGTTTCTGGGGAAGCGTGTTGGCTACTACGGCGATCATCCTGCCTAGCCTGATCATTATGCTATCGATATGCAAAGCCTATTTCTGGCTGAACAAGCGTTTTCAAGGTAATCCGTACTTCGAGCAGACACTCAGAATGTTGCGGTTTACGGTTATTGGTCTCATCGCTTCTGCAGCGCTCCTGCTGATGAAACCCACCACCTTCATCGACCCTGTCTCCTGGATCATCTTCGCCGTGGTGGCTATCATGACCATCCTGCCGGAAATATCGAAACCGCTTATACAAAAAACATCCCCTCCTTTCAGGAAGGGGCTTGGGGTAGGCCTTTCTCTTGCCTCCCACCCTATCCTTCTGATCCTTCTCTCCGGCCTCGCCGGCTACCTGATCTATCGCTAAGGTTCTCCGAAGACACAGTCAAAATCAGACTAACGAGACACTAGCGAGAGACTACCGAACCGGGATCGAAATGATACCGGTAATGGTTAACGAATAGTTAAGGAATAATTAACTAATCACTAACGTCACTGTCTCGGTCGGCAAGCGAAACTTGTTCCTTTGTACAGTAAAAAAGCATTGGCGATATTGACGTTTTTGGCGATATCGCCAATATCGCCATGCAAAAAAAATGATATGACCGAATTGACCGTTTGAAGAGGAAACGGTCAAAAAAGTCAAAAAGGTCAGTACAAAAAAAGATATGGCAAAGTTGACAAACTTGGCAAACTGGAAGCAGAACTTGGTCAACTTTGTCAAGTTTGTCATGCAAAAAAAAATGACATACGCAAGGACGGATGTCATTTTATCGGATTTTATTCTGCTTTAAGCCCGGTCTAATTTGGCATGGGAGAGGAGGAGGGTTTTGGTGCCCTGGGTATCGAAAGAGATCTCTATCTTGTCGTTCTCCGTCACCTCATCGCGATAGACCCGCGTGACCATTCCTTCGCCGAAAACACGGTGGGAGACCCGATCGCCGGGTTGCCAAGGAGATGAAGCCTCACCCCGACCCTCTCCTGAAAGAGAGGGAGTAGAAGCAGGGGTAACTTTTGTTAATCTGGTGGAACCAGTGAAACCAGGGGAACTCGGAACCCGAGGGATTGTAGGAGCTACGGGAGCGGAGGGACGCTGGAGTTCAAAGAACTGACGGTCGATATCATTCAGGAAGCGGCTCGGCGAATTGAAAGCAAAAGAGCCGTTTCTGAAGCGCTGGCGGGCAAAAGAGATATAGCATTGCTCCATCGCACGGGTGATAGCCACATACAAGAGCCGGCGTTCTTCCTCGATATCCTGCGGTCTGACAGCGAACTGGGAAGGAAACAGATTCTCCTCCATACCGACGATAAAAACCACCGGAAACTCCAGACCTTTTGCCGCATGAACGGTCATGAGCGTCACCCGGGCAGTGGTATCGGTGAGGTTCTCGTCCTGATCCGTGAGCAGACTGACTTCGCTTAAGAAATCCGTGATGGGGGTATAGTCGATCCCTTCGTTCTGTCGGCCTTCGACAAACTCATGAATAGCATTCAGCAGCTCCTGCACGTTCTGCGCACGGTCGATACCTTCGGCGGAGCGATCGAGCGCCAGCGCCGTCATCACGCCGGAGGTACGCATCACCATCTCGGCAAAAGCAAAAGCATCCATCGCGTCGCTTTGCTCCCGATAGCCGTCTATCAAGGCTGCAAAAGCCTGCATTTTCTTTTTCGTCGCCGCGCTCACCTCCAGTGCTGTCTCATCCGGCGAACGCATCACTTCCAGATAACAACGATGGTGCTCGATGGCATTCGCAGCGACCTTCTTCATCGTCGTCTCACCGATACCTCTGCCCGGAAAACCGACGATACGAAGCAGGGCTTCGTTATCCCGCTCATTCACCGCCAGACGGAGATAGCCGAGCGCATCCTTGATCTCCTTACGCTGATAGAACGAGGTGCCGCCATAGATGCGGTAGGGGATATTGAGTTTGCGCAGTTCGCCCTCTATCACACGGCTCTGCGCATTGGTACGATAGAGCACAGCGAAGGAGTCATAGCCCTTATGCTTCATCCGCTGGATTTTAGTAGCTACGCCGAGCGCCTCGGTGCGATCATCCATATAGGGCTGGAGAGACAGCGGTTGACCCTGTTCTTTCTCCGAATAGACCGTTTTCTCTATCTGGTTGAGATTCTTATGAATCAGCGAATTAGCGGCATTGACGATGGTCTGTGTAGAACGATAGTTACGCTCCAGTTTAAAGAGCCGCGCAGAGGGATAGACGCGCTGGAAATTGAGGATATTGCGGATGTCTGCTCCGCGGAAGGAATAGATACTCTGCGCGTCGTCTCCTACCACACAGATATTATTCTGCGGCTCCGCCAGTTTCTTAACCAGCAGGAACTGGATATAGTTGGTATCCTGATACTCATCCACCAAGATATACTGGAACTGCTGCCGGTATCTCTCGCACGCCTCGGGACAGACCTCCATCAGCCGCAGCATATTGATCAGCAGGTCGTCAAAATCCATCGCGTTAGCGGCTTTGAGCCGCGCTTCGTAGAGTTCGTACACAACGGCCAACTCGTACATCCGCGCTTCGCGATCCTCGCGCAGCAGCTGCTGGTTCGTACCGTACTCGCGGGGAGAGATACCGCTATTCTTCGCCATGGAGATGCGGCTCAGCACGGCAGAAGACTTATAGATCTTTTCATCCAGACCGCGCTCCTTACAGATAGATTTGATGACGGATTTGCTATCCGGCGTGTCATAGATAGAGAAATCGTGCGTGTAGCCTAACCGCTCCGCGTACGGGCGTATGAGGCGCGTGCAGACGGAATGGAAAGTGCCCATGACGAGATACCGTGCGTCGCGGGCATCCACCAAACGCATAATACGCTCTTTCATCTCGCGTGCGGCTTTATTGGTGAAAGTAAGCGCCATAATACGGCCGGCAGGGACCCCCTGCTGCAAGAGATAAGCGATGCGGTAGGTGAGTACCCGCGTCTTGCCGGATCCGGCGCCGGCGACAATAAGCGAAGGTCCTTCGGTATATGTTACCGCCTCACGCTGGGAGGCATTCAACTGGTCTAAAAAATCCATAAGCGGCTGCAAAATTACAAAAAAACTTGCACATATGCAAAAAAAAGTGTAACTTTGCAGCGGATTTATGTTACCTGTAGATTTCATAGAGAGTATGCACCAGCAGTTAGGCGGAGAAGCGGAGCTGCTGATTCGTGCGCTGGAGACAGAGCCGGTAACGTCGATACGTCTGAACACGAAGGAGGATGTACTGACGTTTGAATGCGACACGGACGAAGTGCCGTGGCATCTCGACGGGTACTATCTGAGCGAGCGTCCCCAGTTCACATTGGATCCGTTGTTTCACGCAGGGTGCTACTATGTACAGGAAGCAAGTTCGATGTTTCTGCAACAGGTATTGGAGCAATATGTGGACAGTTCGTCCATCGTATTGGATCTATGCGCAGCTCCCGGAGGCAAGAGTACGCTGATCAGCGAGTACTTAGGCCGCGACGGGTTGCTCATCAGCAACGAGGTAGTACGCCAGCGCGTGTTTATCCTCAGCGAGAACATCCAGAAATGGGGCAACGGCAACACCATAGTGACCCATAACAAAGCGGAAGAGTTCGGGGAGCGATGCAAACATCTGTTCGACTGCGTGGTGGTGGATGCACCGTGCTCGGGCGAAGGGATGTTCCGCAAGGATATGCAGGCTCGCGAGGAATGGAGTCTGAAGGCCGTACAGCAGTGTGCGGAGCGACAACGCGCCATTCTGATGGGCGTATGGGATGCGCTGAAGCCGGGAGGAATACTGATATACAGCACCTGCACCTTCAACGAAGAGGAGAACGAGAAGAATATCGAATGGGTAGCAGACAGTCTGGGAGCCGAGGTGCTGCCGGTGGACTATGACCCGGAATGGGGTATCACTGAGGGCAAAGCCGGTTATCATTTCTACCCGCATAAGACGAAGGGAGAAGGATTCTATATCTGCGCGCTGCAGAAGAGTATGCAGGAGGCATTGAATCCGGCGAAGATCAAAGCTCCCAAGCGCGAGACCGGCGTAGCCCATCCGGAATACATGGCGGCTATGCGCAGCTGGCTGCAGCATCCGGACGAATGGGCGATCCGCTATTCGGACCGTTTTGCAACGGCTTATCCGATGAAATGGAAAGAAATCATCGACTGGTTAGGAACCCAGCTGACCTGTATCTCAACCGGCTTCGGTTTGGGTGAAGAGCGAGGAAAAGGCATCGCGCCGCAGCACAGCCTGAGTATGGCGAAGGATTTTCGGAAAGAAGCCTTTCCCAATATTGCGCTGACGAAAGAGCAGGCGCTGAGTTATCTCAGGACTGAGGCTCTGAACCTGAGCGACGTGCCGCTCGGCCTCGTGGTTTTGACCTACGAGGGTGTCCCCCTCGGTTTCGCGAAGAATGTCGGGAACCGGCTGAACAACCTTTACCCGAACGAGTGGCGGATTCGTCACCTCTAAGGAACGATTCTATTTTCGACCAATAATGTTTATCAGCGGGGGAGACCAGCGTAAGGGCTTCTCCGCTGTTTTCCGCTCTGGCGGTACGTCCGATACGATGGACATAGTCCTCGGGGTCGTGAGGTACATCATAATTGATGACAAGCGGCACATCGGTGACGTCGATACCTCGCGCGACCACATCGGTAGCGACAAGGACCGCCACCTTACCATTCCTGAAATCCAGCATCACCTGGTCCCGCTCCTGCTGCTCGAGATCGGAGTGCATAGCGCGCGCGTCAATATGGAGCGCGCGCAAGGTGCGGGTGAGATCCTTGACACGTTGCTTCTTACCGGCGAAGACGATCACCTTCTTAAGACCGTCCTGCGGACTGACAGAAGACAGACCGTTATCACTGACAGACCGCTGCGCTGACAGATTTAACGTTGAGAGGACAGCCTCCACTTTCTTGGTCTCATCTACGAACTGATGCATCTGACGGATGGTCTCGGGCGGCCGGGAGACAGCGATCTTGACTTCGACAGGGTCGCGCATGATAGCTTTCGCCATGCGGCGGATATTATCCGGCATGGTAGCAGAGAACATGATCGTTTGGCGGTCAGCAGGCAGACGACGTACGATCGTCATGATATCGTCATAGAAGCCCATATCCAACATACGGTCCGCTTCATCGAGGATAAAATACTTCACCCCCGAGAAATCAATATCGTATATATTCATCTGGCTGAGGAGCCGTCCCGGAGTAGCAATCACTATATCCGCTCCCTTCTGCAGACCGGTGACCTGGGTTCCCCAAGCGCCGTTATCCCGTCCGCCATAGATAGCAACAGAGGAGAAGGGGACATAGAAACCGAATCCCTCCATCTGCTGGTCTATCTGCTGCGCCAGTTCGCGGGTAGGCGCCATGATAATGGCATTCAGTTTGTCGGGATCATGGGAGTCGAAAGCCAGATTGGTGAGAAGAGGGAGAATATATGCAGCGGTCTTGCCTGTGCCGGTCTGGGCACAGGAGATGACGTCATGTCCCTCAAGAATAACAGGGATCGTTTGCTCCTGGACGGGCGTGCAGGTATCGAAATGCATGTCCCACAGGGCGTCAAGTACTTCGTCTGATAATGCTAATTCGTCAAAATACATTTACCAATTATTTTTCCCAGCCGGCAAACACCTCGGGGCCGTAGGTATTATTCTCATCTTTGTCGTGCAACGGAGACCAGAGTTGGGCGAAGAAGGGGTTCTGCTTAGCCACTTCATCCCAATGCCAGGGGGTAGTAGAAAGTTGTAAGTTGCAAGTTGAAAGTGTTTTCTCGTCGTAGGGCATCGGCATGTCGAACGGTGACCAGTGGCCGCCGAGGAGGACGAGACGACGGGAAGCATGGAAAGTGCGTCCCTCTGCGTCCTGCCATGTATCGTCGCCGAGGTACTTACCGCCTCTGAAAGCAGCCGCTTTCTTCAGTTCAGCATCGGTGAGGGTATCCACATCCTTGGACTCGTCGTAGCCATGATCCAGGAGGACGGGTGTCTCGGAGGGATGAGAGAGGTCGAAATGCTCCCAGTCGGGTATAGCGCGGTACGCCTCAAGCGAACCGTAATAAGCCGAGATGCGTTTCTCCACCCCATTCTTAATCCACCACCGGGTGCCGTGCTCCTTGCTATTCGCCATGAACCACATCGCTGCTTTCACACAATGGGGGAAAAGTTTGGCGATACGGGTCTTGGCAGCAAACTTGATTCCTCCCGGAAGGGACGAAGCTTTCGCCATCTTGGCGAAATACTCTTTCACCGGCATATTCTCCCGGAAATGGAGGTAGTTCTCGAGTTTGTCGCCGTCAATATACCACATGCCGTGGAAATTGCGGGTAGTGAACCAATTGGCATTGAAGATCTTCTCAGGTTTCGGGCATCCGATCGCGTCAAGGAGCAGCACTTCGAACTCATAATTGGAGAGCCGGTACTCCGCTCCGGAGCCTATGTTATAATAATTGCACCAGAAGTCAGCAGGCACCTCGGGTCTGCAGACACGCTCCAGCAACCGTCCGCTATCTTCGACAGTAGCCCACTCGAGGACGCCTCGGATAGGAACATGGAACATGATCGGGTCATAGTTCTTGAGGATAGCCGGGTAGAGAATGCCGGACTGACGGAGAGAGGCCCAGGTCTTAATACCGGAGTCGGTGATGATACGCTCCGCGAGGACTTTGGTGATACCATAATGGTCGTAAGCGGAGACACAGATAGGGTCTCCCGCTCTCCCCCAATGGAGCGGTTCGCGCCGATCTCCCATCTGCGCAACCGAACCGATATAGACCACTTTGGGTTGCTTCTCTTCGGGTTGGGCAAGGACAGCGCGGGTGATATTCTGCGCAGCGGATATATTGGTGCGGAAGGTAGCGCGGGGCCGATAGTCCGCCTGAGGCGAAACCATGCCGCCTACATGGAGAACTATATCCGATCCGGTCACTCCGCGGAGGACATCGTCATAAGAAGTGAGATCGCCCCAGATGACGGTCAGCGAAGCATGCTGAGCGACAAGCGGAGCGAGTAGTTCTTTATTTTTCTTGCTGGGACGAGCAAGGATACGCAGGTCATAGCGGTCCGGGTAGCGCAAGATCTCAGTCATTCCTGCGAACCCCATAGTGCCGGTAGCGCCTGTGAGAAAAACGGTTGTTTTCATAAAATCATTTACCATTTGACCATTTGCCATATGGTCATTTATTTTGTTATTCAGTTATTTTCAACTTCTCTTGTGCATCCAGGCAGTGAGGCGGTAGAAGCGGTGGCGGGCTTTCGCACGCATGTCGGCTCTCCATTGCGCCTCCTCCTCAGCGTCGGAGATCATATGCTGGTAGGTCTGCTCGGCATCCGAGTCGCTGATAACAAGCAACTGGTCTCCTTTCTGCAGGGTGCTGGTGCCGGTAGGGACGAAGAAGTCCTCTCCTCTGCGAACCATGATAATCAGAGTATGTGGCGGAATCTTAATCTCCCGCAGCGTATTGCCGGTCTCCAGCATCCGCTCAGTCACCTCCACTTCTCTCGCCGAGGACTGAATCTCATCCGGAAGGTCCATGTCAAAATGCTCCAGGGATCGCTCCTCCGGTCTCGGCGTATCGAGATTGAGTTTGCGCGCCATCCAAGTGAGCGAAGTGCCCTGGACGAGCAGCGATACAATAGTGCAGAGGAATACCACATTGAAGATCATATCCGCGAAGGGAACACCCTGCGCCTTGCACATGATGGCAAAAATAATCGGCACTGCCCCCTTGAGCCCTACCCAAGAGAGCATCAGCCTGTCCCGCTGGTGATACTGGCGGAAAGGCAGCATGCAGAGCCAGACGGAGAGCGGGCGGGAGATAAAAATCATTACCACGGAGATAATCAGACACGGCACCCAAACTCTGTAATTGAGCAATTCGGAAGGGTTGACCATCAGACCGAGCATGAGGAACATGACCAGTTGACTGAGCCAGGCGAGTCCGTTGAAGAAAGAGCGGGTCTGGCGTTTACGGGTGAATTTGTTATTGCCTATAATGAGTCCTCCCACATAGACCGCCAGATACGTATTGCCCTGCAGATAATAGGTGACGGCAAAGATGAAGATACATGCCGTAAGGATCATAATGGGATAGAGGGACTCGTTGCCCAACTTAACCCGCCTCATGAGCAGCACCAGCCCTTCTCCGAAAGCGAATCCCAGCACCGTACCCATCACCAGCTGAATCACAATATTCTGAATAATAGGCAGGGCAGTGACACCCTCCGTGAGTCCGACAATCGTATGGGTATTGATGACCACTCCGATGAGGGTAGTCGTAAGAACATAGGCCATAGGGTCGTTGGCTCCGGACTCGAGTTCGAGCAAGGGGCGCAGATTATGCTTGAGGCCGATGCCATTCGTACGAAGGACGGAGAAGACGGAAGCGGAGTCGGTAGAAGACATCGTAGCCGCCATAAGAAGCGCCAGCCAGATAGAGACCGAAGCCACCGCGTTGATCCATCCGAACAGGAAATAGATGATCACTCCGGTGAACACGCATGTGAGCATGACACCAAGAGTAGCCAATGTAATACCCGGGGCAAGGACGGATTTGATATCCGACAGTTTGGTCTCCATTCCTCCGGTAAAGAGGATGATACACATAGCGACCGTACTGAGCGCCTGGGCATTCTCAATATCAATCTGAACACCTACCTTTCCGAAGAGAGAGCCCATGGTAGCGGAGCCGAAGAACATGCCGACCGCCAAGAAAAGAAGAAGCGCCGGTACGCCGTATTTATACCCTATCTTATCGGCAAAGATGCTGACGAAGAACAGGAGAGAGAGGATAAGGAGAATCAATTCGACTTGCATAGATCAGGGCTTGGCGTCAGTTTCTTTTTTCAAAAGGAAGTCCTCAATCATCTGCACGATGTTCTCCTTGGGATAGAGCCCCTTCAGCAACATCGGTTTGCCCTCCATCGGAATATAGAGCACCTGCGGGATCGAATTGATGCCAAAGACATATGCCAATTCGCGCTCCCGCTCCGTGTCGGCCTTATAGAACACCACCTGATCGCAATAGGTCTGGCTGAGTTCCTCCATGATAGGCGCCAGTCTTTTGCAGGGTCCGCACCATGTAGTATAGAAATCGATGACACAAGGTTTGTCCCCTTTGTACGCCCACTCCTTGGTGGTCCGATAATCAAAGATGCGTTCGCAGAACTGGGCAGTAGTAAGATAAACTACGTCTTCGGCATACGCCGCAGCGAGCGCGAAGAAGAGAAAGAATATAATGCTAATTTTTCGCATAGATACAAAATTTGCGCAAAATTACAAAATAATTTTGACATACGCAAAAAATGTTGTAACTTTGCAGCGAAAATCGGATAAAAAAATGTTTTGCAAGGATATCCATAGTGCATTAGAAGCGATCACAGGGCGGTACGAGGAAGTAGTTTTCGTCCATGACGAGCGCATTCCGATGCCTGCCGTCAGCGGTCAGCACCCAGTTATCCGCATCGAGGTAAGCGAGGAGACGAAGGGCATTGAGACGGTAGAGAAGATATGGGACCGGCTGATGGAAACGGGCATGACGCGCCGGGGGCTGCTGGTAGCGATAGGCGGAGGTGCGCTGACCGATATGGCGGGTTTCGCCGCGGCGACGTACAAAAGAGGGATTGAATGGGTAGCCGTACCGACGACCCTGCTGGCGATGGTGGATGCTTCTACCGGCGGCAAAACGGGGATTAACTACCGGGGGATGAAAAATATGATCGGTGCATTCTATCCTCCGATAGAGACCATCATATGGCCGGGATGGCTGAAGACGCTGCCGACGGAGGAGATGCTGAGCGGGTTCGGAGAGATCATAAAGATGTCAGCTGTCAGTTGTCAGAAGTCAGAGAGATTGTGGGATCGCGTAATGAGATATGATCTGGAGAGGATGGATATCGGGGAGCTGGAGCCGATCATCGAGGAATGCGTAGCGGCGAAGGAGCGGATAGTGGCAGCAGATCCGCGGGAAGAAGGGCTAAGGAAAGTATTGAATTTCGGCCATACATTCGGGCATGCATTGGAGGAGATCATGATGGACAATTCACAATTCTTAGCCCTAGATGGCACGATTATTTGGCAAAGCCAAATTTTCACAATGCACAATGCACAATTAACAATTATACCTCACGGATATGCGGTGGTGTACGGGATGATAGCGGAGCTGTATCTGAGTGTAGTGAAGTCAGGTTGCCCGAAAGAGCCGCTGCAGCTGTTGACGCAGACGATGCTGCATTACTACGGCAAGCCTCAATGCGGATGCAAGGACCGCGAGTCGCTCCTTAAGTTTATGCAACAGGACAAAAAAAATGAGCATGCAGGAGAGATCAACTGCACGCTCATACGCGGGATAGGCAAACCGATTATTAATCAAGTGATCAGTCCGGACGAAGCCCGTGAGGCCTGGGACTACCTATTCAGCCTTTAGTCTTCTTTTGCCTTTTGCTCATACGCCGCCACTATCTTTTTGACCAGCGGGTGGCGGACAATATCTTTTTCGTTAAACTCAATTATCTTGATTCCTTTGATGTCACGGAAACGCTCCATGGCGTCCCGGAGTCCTGATTTCTGCGTAGGAGGCAGGTCTATCTGGGTCATATCGCCCGTGACGATCATTTTTCCCCCGAAACCGAGACGGGTAAGGAACATCTTGAGTTGCAGCGCAGTGGTATTCTGCGCCTCATCGAGGATGACGACCGCGTCGGCCAGTGTCCGTCCGCGCATGAAGGCGAGCGGCGCGATCTGGATTGTTCCTTTCTCCATGTATTCGGTTAGTTTGGCAGCAGGAATCATGTCTTGGAGGGCATCATAGAGGGGCTGCAGATACGGATCGATCTTCTCCTTCATATCCCCCGGCAAGAAGCCTAATTTCTCTCCTGCTTCGACGGCAGGCCGGGAAAGGATAATACGTCTCACTTCGCGGTTTTTGAGAGCACGCACAGCGAGGGCGATAGCCGTGTAGGTTTTACCGCTCCCGGCAGGACCGACCGCGAAAAGCAGATCGTGCTCTTCGTATGCTTTGACCAAGGCTTTCTGGTTCTCGGAACGGGCATAGATAGACTTGCCGTTCACACCATGAAGGATGAGATTGTCGGTGGCCTGTTCCTGTGGTTTATCGCCGTGAAGGAGCATGAGGATGTCCTGTTCTGTTAAGCGGTTATTGCGGATGCAGAAGTTCTCACACAGCCTCAGCGCCTGCTCAAAACGCTCTATTGCAGCATCCGAACCTGCCACTTTCACCTGATAGCCGCGTGCCACGACGCGCACCTCAGGATGCTGGTTTTTCAGACAGAGGATATTACCATTATTCACACCGTAAAAGGTCGGTGTATCGAGGGAGTCCTGAAGAAGTATTATTTTTTCCATTGACATATATAGCCTGTATTCCGTTGCATAGCAACAGGTGAGGCACATTTAATTTTCTATTGTATGTAACAGCTTGGTCAAGCGTTTTTTGGGTAAGTGGAACCGTCTCGGCTTTGCATTCTATGATCATGAGCGGAGAAGCCCCACCCCGTCCCTCCTCCGCAGGGAGGGGAATATTGCCATAGACTACTGCGTCGCATCGAATGAGTTTACCCCCATCTTTCCCCTGGAGGGAAGGGAGACGAAAAGCCACTTCGACGGCAATGAGGGAAGCGGGGTAGCCAAACTCATCCACCAGACGATGGAGGAGTTGCTGTCGCACCCACTCTTCGGGCGTGAGCCGCACCCAACGATGCCGCCATTCGCAGAAAATCTGCTCTTTTTTGTTTTGAAGACGGGTCTTCAAAACAGACCGCTGCGCTGTTAGACCGCTATCGCTGTTAGACCGTTGCACTGTTAGACCGCTTCGCTGTTAGATTATTTCAGATAGTTATCTTTGAGCGAACAGGTGCGGTTAAGAACCAGTTTCTCTGCCGTGGTATCGGGATCTACGACGAAATAACCTTGCTTCAGCAATTGATAGTGGTTCTCCTTCTCTATACCATTCTCCAAAACCGGTGCATGCAGCTCGGAGCGAAGTGAACCTTCTACTATGATGGTCCTCACCTCCAAACTATTCGGATTCAGCAGGTCGCGGAAATCGCCTTCCTCTGCCGACGGGTTCTCGCACGCAAAGAGACGGTCGTACAGACGTGCTTCCGCCTCCAGAGCGGAGTTGCATTCCACCCAGTTGATGGTCGCTTTGGTCTTGCGGTTTCCACCTTCGGTGCCGGACTTGGAATCGGGATCATAGGTAGCATAGACGGTAGTGATGTTTCCGTCCGCATCCTTCTCACAGCCGGTAGCCTGGATGATATAGGACGCTTTGAGTCGCACTTCGCGTCCGCCCGGAGAGAGACGGTAGAATTTATTATCCGCTTCCTCGAGGAAGTCTCCGCGTTCGATCCATAGTTCTCGAGAAAATTTCATTTCTCTCGATCCGAGTTCCGGATGTCCGTCGATGTTCTCTGCGACGAGTGTCTCGCCGTTTCCTTCGTAGTTGGTGATAACAAGTTTAACAGGATCGAAGATAGCACAAACACGCGGTGCGGTCTCTTTGAGATCCTCGCGAATGGTGTGTTCCAGCAGACCTTGGTCAATCATGCCTTCCACTTTGGTATAACCGATCTTGTCCATGAAAGTGCGGATTGCCTGCGGCGTGTATCCGCGGCGGCGGAGACCGCAGACGGTCGGCATTCGCGGATCATCCCAGCCTGCTACGAGACCTTCCTTGACGAGCTGGAGCATCTTACGCTTCGACATAACGGTATAAGTGATGTTGAGGCGGTTAAACTCACGCTGTTTGGGACGATAGTCCGGTCCATAAGGCGAGAGTCCGCAGAAGTTCGGCCCGCTGAACTGGTCGATGAAATAGTCGTAAAGCGGACGGTGGACCTCAAACTCGAGCGTACAGATGGAGTGTGTTACGCCTTCGAAATAGTCGGATTGTCCGTGCGCAAAGTCATACATCGGATAGACTTTCCATTTCGTGCCTGTACGGTGGTGAGGATGCGAGGTGATGATACGGTACATGATCGGATCGCGGAAGTGCATGTTCGGGTTCGCCATGTCGATCTTCGCACGCAGAACCATTTTGCCTTCCTCTATCTCGCCGCGCTGCATAGCCTCGAAGAGACGAAGGTTTTCCTCGACAGGACGGTCGCGGAAAGGCGAAGCCACACCGGGTTCGGTCGGCGTACCTTTCTGCTCTGCGATCTGCTCGGCTGTCTGCTCATCGACATAGGCTTTGCCTTGTTTGATGAACATGATGGCGAGGTCGTAGAGCTGCTGGAAATAATCGGAAGCGTAATAGATATGTCCCCATTTGAAGCCGAGCCAGGCTATATCGCGTTCGATGGTCTCTACGTACTCGGTGTCCTCTTTGGCAGGGTTGGTGTCGTCAAAACGGAGGTTACAAACGCCGTTGTATTTCTCGGCGATACCGAAGTCCATGCAGATGGCTTTGACGTGCCCGATATGCAGGTAGCCGTTCGGCTCCGGCGGGAAACGGGTCTGAATACGTCCGCCGTTCACTCCTTCCGCGAGGTCTTTCTCTACGATTTGCTCAATAAAGTTGAGGCTTTTTTCCTCTTTGCCTTCCACAGGCATTTTTGTTTCTTCCATATATTTCGTTTATAAGATATTTATTCGAATCACGTGTTAATCACGCGGTAATCACGCGATAATCACCTAATAGAACCATTATGCAGGCCTTATTTTTCCTAGGCTCGCACGATACCTCTGGCAGAAGCGCGTACAAAATCAACGATTGTATCCCTCTCGGTGCACGCGGGAATGTTCGCTTCGATATACTCGAGCGCCTGGGTAGTGTTCATACCATTGTTATAAATAATGCGGTAGATCTCCTGGATTGTGTGGATCTGCTCCGGTGTGAAACCGCGGCGGTTGAGTCCGATAGAGTTGATACCGGTATAAGCAATCGGTTCGCGGGCGGCTATGATATACGGTGGGATGTCTTTGTTAATCTTCGATCCGCCCTGAATCATCACATGGGAGCCGATGCGGCTGAATTGATGCACAAGTGTGCCACCGCCGATGATCGCGAAGTTATCGACCTCTACCTCACCTGCCAACTGCGTGCAATTCGACATAATAATGTTGTCATGCAGGATGCAATCATGCGCGACATGGCAGTAGGCCATGATCAGATTGTTGGAACCGACGACGGTTTTTCCTTTGGAAGCCGTACCGCGATGGATGGTGACGAACTCACGGAGGACACAGTTATCGCCGATGATGGTCCAGGTCTCTTCTCCGCGGAACTTCAGGTCCTGGGGGACACAGCCGATGACGGCATTGGGAAAGACATGGCAATTATCGCCGAGGATCACATTATCATCGATATAGGCGAACGCATCTATCGTGACGTTCTTGCCGATTTGAGCCTTCGGGCTCACATATGCTAAAGGAGAAATCATTATTCTGACAGTATCTGGTTACGGAGACGGCGGACGCACTGAGTGTTGAAAGTATGTCCGGGTTTATAAGCAACGACGCGTCCCTGCAGGCGCAAGCCGAGTAGGGAGAGGTCGCCGATGACATCCAGCAGTTTATGACGTGCAGGTTCGTTCGGATAGTTGAGCGGCGAGAGGTATCCTAATTTGGTGGCATCGAGACGAGGTTGCCCCATCTTATCGCAGAAATAATTCATACCATCCTGGGACAGTTCCGTTTCATAAATGACAAGTGCATTCTTGAGGTCGCCACCTTTGATAAGTCCGACCCGGAGGAGAGGTTCGATCTCGCGCACGAAGCAGAACGTTCTCGCAGAAGCCATCTCAACCGGATAATCCGCCAAGTTACGAAGCGTAGCATGTTGCTCACGCAGCAGTTTGGAGTCGAAAGCGATGGTCACATCTATCTCATAATGGTCGCAGGGCTCGATACGCATCGAATGGCCATGCTCGGAGATATACTCTATCGGTTCTTTAATCACATAGACTTGCTGCTCGGCGTTCTGCTCTACCAGCCCGACTCGCTGAATGGCTTCTACAAACATCTTCGCGCTACCATCCAGGATAGGCATCTCGGGTGCATCGACATCAATGATGCAGTTATCCACACCCAAGGCATAGAGGGCAGACAGGGCATGCTCAACCGTCGATATTTTCCATTTACCCCGCTCGAGCACCGTGCCTCGTTCCGTAGCAGAGACATAATCCGCCAGAGCCTGATGGCAAGGTTGTCCGGGCAGATCTACCCGTCGCAGGCACAAACCTGTGTTTTCAGGCGCCGGATGGAAAGTAGCCGTGACATGCAGGCCTGTGTGCAGGCCGACCGAAGAGAGGGTAAAACTATCTTTTAAAGTATGCTGTTTCAAAGTAATAATGATTAATGATTAATGAATAATGAATATCTTTTAGTTTTTGCCGGATTGTTTGAAGCGTACCACAGCTCTGCGCCAGAGCGCAGCGTCTATAGCGGGGTATCCCATGTATGTACCGGCTTTCTTGATACTATTCGGCACTCCGGTCTGGGCACCGAAGATACAATTGTCGGCAATCTCGATATGTCCCGCTACTCCCACTTGTCCGGCGAGGACACAATGAGCACCTACCTTGGAACTGCCGGCGATACCGACCTGCGCACAGAGGAACGAGCTTTCGCCCACCTCCACATTATGACCTATTTGAATCAAGTTATCCAATTTGGCATTCTTCCGGATGACCGTCGACCCCATCATAGCGCGGTCGATCGTAGTATTAGCCCCTATCTCCACATCGTCCTCAATGATCACATTGCCTATCTGCGGGATTTTCCGGTTGACGCCCTGTGCATCGGGTTCAAAGCCGAATCCGTCGGAGCCGACCACCACGCCTGCATGCAGGATACATCCGGCTCCGATAACACAACGGGCATACACTTTGACACCCGCATAGAGAATCGTGTTGTCACCGATAGTGACATTCTCACCGATATACACATTCGGATAAATCTGCACGCCTTTCCCGAGGCGCACGTTGCGTCCGATATAAGCGAAGGCTCCGACATAGGCATCGGCAGGAATTTCGACGCCTTCGGCTACAAAAGAAGGCTGCTCCACTCCGGTTTTCGGTGGATTCATGGCTTTGGAAACAATCGTCAGGAGTTGCGCCATAGCCCCTCGTGCATTCTCCACGAGGATAAAAGCGCCACCGGCTTCTCCTTCAGGGAATTTCAGTTTCCCTTCCACCAAGCTGCGTGTGATCAGCACTACGCCCGCTTTCGTTGTATGTAAATATGACAGATATTTCTCCTCTGTCACAAATGACAAATGACGCGCTTCCGCACTCTCTATCGGTGCTACGTCGCTTACCTTCGCATTGGTATTGCCATACAAAGCGCCACCTAACAGCGCGGCTATCTGTCCAGCACTAAATTCCATATCTAAATTTGAATAAATATCGCTTGACGGGTTTACGCGTCAAGGCGGCGAGGTCGAGGATTTCGCTGGCCGAAGCTATATCCCGCACTGTGCCATCATTATAAAGAATATCAATCGAGTCCGCTTTCTCCGAATAGGTATTGCTGGTAGATATATGTTCTGACCAGAGATAATGCGCGTCCTTTGCAGGGATTCCAAGCGCCGCCGCATATTCGCTATTCAGCGCGGTCTTCTGCGCGTCCGTCAGAGGAGACTCCAGCAGCTCCCCTCGGAAGAGCCGGCGGTTGACAAACGATCGACTCAGGGCACTAAGCACTTTGTCATCGTTCGCTATCCAGGCCTTGACAGCGCACAGGACATCATTGTCATCCAGGAGCGCATACTGGTCCAGCGCTTCGCTATGCGCGGCAAAATCGGAGAAAGAGATATGATTATACAGGAAGTAACGCAGAGCCGGCGAGCAGAAGAGTTCCTGCGTTCGAGCCAGTTCTTTCGCCCTACTCAGGATCTTAATCAACTGCTGCTCCGCAGCAACGGATGTTTTATGAAGGTATACCTGCCAATACATCAGCCTGCGCGCGACGAGGAACTTCTCGACGCTGTAGATGCCCTTGACCTGAACCACCAGCCGATCGTCGCGCACATCGAGCATTTTGAGCAAACGCTCACTCGCCACGCGGCCCTCCTGCACGCCCGTGAAGAACGAATCGCGGCAGAGATAATCCATACGATCTACGTCCAGCTGGCTGGAGATCAACTGATGCAGGAAATGCTTCGGATACTCGTTCTTGAAGATCGCGATCGCCATGTCCAGCGAACCTCCGAGGTCCTCATTGATCCGCTGCATCATAAGGAGAGATATATCTTCGTGGGTGACACTCTCCACAAGCGTGTGCTCCAGCACATGGGAGAAAGGTCCATGCCCGATATCATGGAGGAGAATAGCTATCATCGCGGATGTAGCTTCTTCATCGGTGATCGCCACTCCCTTGAGCCGCAGCGAAGTAATTGCCTCGTGCATCAGATGCATTGCTCCGAGCGAATGGCCGAAACGGCTATGCGTAGCCCCGGGATAGACCAGATAGGACAAGCCTAACTGCCGGATACGGTTCAACCGCTGCACATACGGGTGCTGCAGCACATCGTATATCAGTTCATTCGGTATGGACAAAAAGCCAAACACCGGATCGTTTATTATTTTCAATTTGTTAGCCATGCAATCAATTTATTTGTGATTTGTGATTTGTCATTTGACATATGTATGTTTCACGTGTACACGTTCGTGCGCACAAAAATCGGCTGCAAATTTACTGCTTTTTTTTGACATACGCAAATAAAAACGCCACAGGCGATGTTTTTTCTATTCTTTTTCTTGTCTATTCCAAAAAAAAGCAGTAAATTTGCAACCGATTTGAAACTTTAAGGATTAAATACTGATACTAATGAAGAAATTTTTATTGATTGCTGTCGCATCAATTGCTCTGATGGCATGTGAAAACGGAAACACCGTCAAGACAGACGTTATATCCAAAAAGGATCAGGAAGCTCTGAAATTCCTGGTCACCAAACCCCGTACGATGATCGGTCAACCGGAGCGGGATGTGGTTACCCAGATTGAATCATACGGATTCGAGGAACTGGTAGTTCCGGAGAACAGCCCCGCCAAAACACCAGCCAAGACAACCTATTGGTCACGGACGTTCTATCTCAATGCTCCAGAAGCAAAGGGGTGGCCTGGCTTCAAAAACATTTCTTTCCCAGAAGGCGAGTTTTTCTATGAAGCCTTTAACGATGTTATAAATGCAGGAAAGGTATATATTGAGGCGAAAGCATACTTTATTGAAGGCAAACTAACAGAAATACTTTCCAGTGTTTACCTGCTGTCCGGAGAGCGGACAAGCGAAGTGCTCAGCCTTGTTACCCAAGCCGCCTACGACGACCTGCCAGCGGGCAAAGACGGATGGAAAGACTGGAGTGCCGAGGCTTCCAACGATGTGAAAGAACGCAAATTCTCATCCTGGGAGGATCTGAAGGCATTTCTGTCCCAAAGCGGGCACGTAAATGCGTACATAGAAGGAAACGCGGCTTATAAAAACAATCCTCTTGGATACGACATAGAAGCCGAGTATGTGTCTTGTATTAATTGGACGGATGATGTGTTCCACACCGGACCGAAACTCATTTTAACACCCGATTTGGTACAAGCAACTCTTGATTGTTTTTATTATGACTATACAGAATCAGAATACTAAAAAAATCAAATTAATCCAATTATCTTATGTCAAGCGTAAACAAGGTAATTCTAATTGGTAATGTAGGTGCAGATCCGGAAGTACGTTACCTGGACAGAGGCGTAGCGATTGCAACATTCAATTTGGCAACAACCGAGCGCGGTTATGTAATGCAGAACGGGACACAAGTGCCGGACGTGACGGAATGGCACTCGATCGTGCTATGGCGCAACTTAGCCGAGTGGGCACAGCAGAACCTGAAGAAGAGCATGAAGGTGTATGTAGAAGGCAAGCTGAAGACAAGAGCCTGGGAGAAAGACGGCCAGATCCGTCGCAAGACGGAGGTAGTGGCAGAGAACATTCAGATTCTTTACCGTCCGGAGCAATACAGGAACCAGCAGTCAGCAGCCAGCAGTCAGCCGGCAGACGAAGCAGCAGAGGCGATTAACGACGAGGCTCAGGCAGCACCTGAAGCACAAGGACAAGGCGGATTTTTCGACGGGCTGTTCAGAAATTGAGAATTGAGCATTTACGATGACCAACAAAGAGCGATATAGCGAATGGGTGGCGGCACAAGAATACGTGCCTATCTTCATGCAGCCATGGTGGATGGACGCCGTGTGTGCAGGCAAGGAATGGGATGTACTTTTAGTCGAAAGCCCCACTCCAACCCTCCCCCACAGGGAGGGAGATCCGGATGAGAAACATGAGATCATCGGCGCTATGCCTTATTTATTACGCAAGCGCGCATGGTTTCGATACATCATCATGCCGCAGCAGACGCAAATAGGCGGTATCTGGGTAAACGAAGAAGCGACGGCGGACAAATGGAAGACCGCCGAAGTATGCCGCCAAATCAAAGAGCAGATGGATCGTATGGGTCTCGCTTATTACTACCAGCAATACCTGCCGGGAAGTCTATGCGTGGATGCCATGCGGGCATTAGGATTCAAGACCCGCGAGCGAGTGACCTACCGCATGGAGGATCTCAGCAATCTCGATGCCGTAATTGACCGATTCAGCAAGAACAAGAAACGGCAGTTGCAAAAAGCGATGAGTCTGCACGCCGAGCGGGGGATGGAGATTGAAGATTTCTATCGTTTTCACAGTCAATGTCTGGCAGCGAAGAAGCGTAAGATCAGTTACAGCCGCGAGTTTCTGCTGGTGCTGGAGCGCAAAGCCAAGCGGCTCGGGCAATGCGAGGTGCTGAGTATCCGCAACGCGGACGGTGTGCCTTACGCAGCCGCTTTTCTGGTATGGGACAAGAAATACATGTACTATCTGATACCGGCCATCAATCCTGCTTTCGGCGAGTCCGGCGCCGGTGCTTTGCTGGTTCTCGAGGCATTTAAGATGGCCCGCGAGAAACATGTGCTGTTCGATTTTGAAGGTTCGATGGAGCGGGGTACCGCCAAGCATTACAAGCAATTCGGTTCTACACCTTTCACTTATTATAGCGTAGAGAAATACTACAAACCCTTCTTCCGAATCGCCATGTGGATTCAGAAACTGCGGGAATGGGGTATGCATTGATAATTTGAGGATTTGAGAATTCTTTTTCTGACACCGTGGTATCCGTCTGAGAAAGACGCGATGAGTGGCCTCTTCGTACAAAAGCACGTGGAGGCCGTTCGTATGCAGGGAGCGGACGTACGGGTCATTTTCTCCGAAGGATGGAGAGATACATGGCGGCAATGGAGGGCACTTCGGCGCGAAGGATGGATGCCCGATGTAGTGCAATTGAACGTCATTCAGAAGCAGGGAGCGCTGGCTCTTTGGTTAAAAGAGCGATACGGGATTCCGTATGTGATTGTGGAGCACTGGAGCGGGTACCTGCCGGAGAACGGGATATTCCGGCAAATGAGCATGATCAAACAAGGTTTTTACCGTCTCCTGGCACGAAAGGCGGAAGTAGTACTGACGGTCAGCCAAAAACTGCAACAAGCCATGAAGGATTGCGGAGTGGAAGCCAAGAAATGGGGGAGAGTTGACAATGTGGTAGATGACTTCTTTTTCGAGAATACAGACCGTTTCACTGACAGAATACAGAATACAGACACTCAGAAGACCCTTTTGCACGTGAGTTGTTTCGACGAACGGGCGAAGAACGTGAAGGGGCTGCTGCGGGCAGCGAAGATGCTGAGTGAAAAAAGGCAGGACTGGCAGTTAGTGCTTGTAGGAACAGGAGTAGATTATGAAGAGGTGCGCGCGTACGCAGAGAGTCTGGAGCTTCCGGAAGGTATATTACATTGGAGAGGGGAGTTGACGCCGAGAGAGGTAGCAGAAGAGATGCAGAGAGCCGATGCATTGGTACTCAGCAGCCGGTATGAGACGTATGGTGTGGTGTTGGCAGAAGCTGCTGCTGCAGGGTTACCGATTCTGAGCACTCCGGTGGGTATCGCGGAAGAGACGGGTGCATTGATTATGCCACAAGAGATCGCGCAAAACAAAGCCGGTAAGTTTGCCGAGTTTATCGAGACCATCTTGTGGAATACAGACCGTTGCACTGACAGAATACAGAATACAGAGTTGTATAGCGGTAAGCGGTATTCGGCCGAAACGATAGGAAAGAAACTGATAGCGGTATATGATAGCTGTTTGCATCACGACATATAATCACGAGGCTTTTATCGCCGAAGCTATAGAGAGTGTTCTGGCGCAAGAATGCGACGAGCCGCTGCGTGTCTATATAGGCGATGATGCCTCTACGGATGGTACGCAGAGGGTCTGTGAGCAATTCGCAGAGCAGGAAGAACGGATTGTTTATGTCCGCAGGGGACAAAACATGGGTCTGGCGGCGAATACGATAGATCTCTATCGTCGAATCATGGCGGACGGGTGCGAATATATCGCTATGCTGGACGGAGACGACTACTGGACGGACAAGCATAAGTTGCAGATACAGACAGATTATTTGCGTGAGCATCCGGAGGTAGGTTTTGTACACACCGCCGTTCAAGGCCAGAGCGCAGAAACTATTCCGGAGGGGGATCTCAGCAGCCGATACGGGCTGCAAGGCGCAAGGCAGAGCAACTGCACCGCTCTTTTTCGGACGGAACTACTGCGCGAAAAAGAACTGTCAGCACTCGAGGCACAAGGCTTTCCTGTACTGGACTACCCGCTATACGGACTTTTCGCGCAACGTACGCGATTCGCCTTCCTGCCCGTTCCGACAGCAGTATGGCGAGAACATATATCCGTCTCACAACCCGCCTCAGTCGGCGCGCAGATTCAATACAAGAAAGAACGGATCCGAATGTGGCAATGGCTTGAAAAGTTATATCCGGGAAAGTTCCATTTTTACCATACAAAGGCGATTTTATGGTTTATATGGCAAATTTTTTACATTTTATTTGCACAAATAAAAAAAAAGCAGTATCTTTGTAGCCGATTTAGAAATCTGAGTGCCTGCGGGCTGTAGAGAAACGACCTAAAAAACACAAGATATGCAAGTTAAGAAATCAGAAAATGCCAGTTTAGAGAAGGACAAACTCGTCTATGTATTGATGGGTTTGGTTTTCGTACTCAGCCTCGTGTATGTAGCGCTGGAGTGGACTGAGCGCGAGGTCACTAAATACGAGGTGACCGACACAGAGTTCCTCTTTGAGGAAGAGGTAGAGATTCAACAGACGAGTCAAGAGACTCCTCCCCCTCCCCCACCCCCTGCCGTACAGGAAGTGGAAGTACTGAACGTCGTAGAGGATAACGTTGAGACCGAGTCTATCGAGGTAACATCCGAGGAGACGGAGCAGGAAGTAGTTATCGCTGCGCCGGTAGAGGCACCTGAAGAAGAAGAGGAAGAAGAGGTAGTCTTCGTAGTAGTAGAGAAGATGCCTGAGTTCCCGGGTGGTCAGCAGGCTCTGTTCAAATATCTGAGCGAGAATGTGAAATATCCTGTTATCGCTCAAGAGAACGGTATCCAAGGTCGTGTAATCTGCCAGTTCGTGGTTAACCGTGACGGTTCAATCGTGGACGTAGAGGTTGTTCGTTCGGGTGGTGATCCTTCGCTGGACAAAGAGGCAGTCCGTGTGATCAAATCGATGCCGAAATGGAAGCCGGGTCAACAACGCGGCAAACCCGTTCGCGTGAAATACACGGTGCCTGTTAACTTCAAGCTCCAATAATCGGAAGCAATTCTAGACAACTAGGCAACTAGACAACTAGAGTGGAACTCTCCCATAGAGATATAACTTATTGTAAGAATGTCGGTGCCAAACGTGCCGACATTCTTCGTAAAGAACTAAAGGTGAATACCGCACTGGATATGGTGCGGCAGTATCCGTATAAGTATATTGACCGAAGCCGGTTTTACAGGATAGCCGAGATAGAGGACGAGGATACGTATGTGCAGATTATCGGCGAGGTGACGGAATGGCACACAATCGGCATCGGCAGAGCACAGCGGCTGAGCGCTACCTTCAACGACGGGACGCACCAATGCGAGTTAGTATGGTTCAAGGGAGTGCAGTATGTCAAGTTGCAGAGGGGAATCAAATATCTGCTATTCGGCAAGCCGAGCCGATTCAATCACACCTATAATTTCGTTCATCCGGAGTTGACGCCATGGAGCAAAGTGACGCCGGAGATGACACAAGGTCTGGAGCCGTACTACAATACGACAGAGACGATGAAGCGGCACGGGTTGAACTCCAAGGCCATGCGGAATATCATTGCGGAGTTGATGCCGGAATTGAAGATGGGTGTGCCGGACACCATCGGAGCGGATGTGTTGCAGCGATACCGGTTGATGGGACTCACGGACGCTCTGGTCAACGTACATTTTCCGAAAGACACCCCGACGATGCAGGCAGCGAGGGCGCGACTCAAATTCGAGGAGCTCTTCTACGTCCAGTTGCAACTGCTGAGGCAGATGAAACGCAGAGAGCAGAATCCGGGATTTGCCATGCCGATAGTAGGAAGCCGTTTCCATGCGCTATACAAAGCTCTTCCGTTTGACCTGACGGGGGCACAGAAAAGGGTTATTCACGAGATCCACGACGACCTGAAATCCGGTCGGCAGATGAACAGACTGCTGCAAGGCGATGTAGGAAGCGGTAAGACATTAGTGGCGCTGCTATGTTGTCTACTGGCGGTGGATAACGGGTATCAGACCTGTATCATGGCTCCTACAGAGATCCTGGCGAACCAGCACTACGAGACCCTCAAAGCATTCCTCGCTCCGCTTAATGTACAAAGTGACGATGTACAAGGTACCAAGGATAACCATGTGCATATAGCTCTGCTGACGGGTTCTACGACCGCAAAGAATCGTGTACCGGTTCATAACGGATTGATGAACGGTACAATACATATACTAATAGGTACACACGCGCTGATAGAAGACACGGTTCAATGGCAGAATTTAGGGCTCGTCATCATCGACGAGCAGCACCGTTTCGGCGTAGCACAGCGTGCGAAGCTATGGAGCAAAAACGACGTGCCTCCACATGTGCTGGTAATGTCTGCGACGCCTATTCCGCGTACGTTAGCCATGACTGTCTACGGCGATCTGCATGTGAGTATCATTGATGAGTTACCTCCGGGACGCAAGCCCGTTCAGACCATTCATTACAATATCCAGCGAAGGGCGCAGGTGTATGCTTTCTTGCGTAAACAGATTCAAGAAGGCAGGCAGGTGTATGTAGTTTACCCGCTGATCAAAGAGAATGAGAAACTGGATCTGCAGGATTTGCAGAACGGTTTTAACGAGTTATGCGAAGCCTTCCCGGAATATAAGATCTCGATGGTCCACGGTCAGATGAAGGCAGCAGACAAAGACCTGCAAATGCAGCGTTTTGCGAGCGGCGAGACACAGATTCTCGTAGCGACAACAGTGATCGAGGTAGGAGTGAACGTACCGAACGCAACGGTAATGATGATTCAGAACGCCGAGCGGTTCGGTCTGAGCCAGTTGCACCAGTTGCGCGGAAGGGTCGGTCGCGGCGGAGACCAGAGTTACTGTCTGCTGCTGACCGACAACGATATCAGCGGCGACACTCGCAAAAGGATGGATATCATGGTAGCGACGAATGACGGATTCCGCATCGCGGAGGAAGATTTGCGGCTACGCGGCGCAGGCGATTTGGACGGGACGCAGCAGTCCGGTATCCCGTTTGATTTAAAGATAGCCAACCTCTCCACAGACGGTCAGTTGCTGACTCTGGCTCGTCAGGCAGCCATGGACATACTGGATGCCGACCCGCTATTAGAGGATGAGATGAACCGTATATACAAGAGGAGACTCGATACCTTGCGGATCGAATCTCCTCAAAACTGGAGTGAAATATCTTGAGCTAAGGCTTGCGTGACTCGCGGCACTGCCGCTCAATTACGCTACGCCTTGCTCTACGATTTCCCCAAGGATTAAAATCCTCGGGGACCCCAATAAAAAGAGTCACCCTTAAGTGACTCTTTTATTATAAGGACTGATGATTATTTATCATCGTTAGCGTGCAATGACTGCACATAACGAGCATGTGCCATCTTAACTCGCTTCAGCTCACTCGGTTTGTCGAATTGCTGACGACGACGGAGCTCTTTAACGACACCCGTCTTATCGAATTTGCGTTTGAATTTCTTAATCGCGCGCTCGATGTTCTCACCTTCTTTAACAGGAACGATAATCATT
>OCTX012291363.1_pt1 | contig 28350 bp, 25 predicted proteins | sample 1539691 | NCBI WGS metagenome assembly OCTX01 (sample SAMN02144231, study PRJEB22623) | gut metagenome | biome: sheep rumen | host: Ovis aries | place: New Zealand
TGCTCGGGAATATTGCCCACCATACCGTCGGTGCTGTCCCGGGAGACCAGCCGATTGTCTCCCATGACGAACACGCAGCCTTCCTCCACCTGATAGGTTCCGTCGTGCTTGGAGGTGAGGCCCGTGGTCACATAGTCCTCCCGCAGGGTGACGCCGTTCACCTGCACGATCCCGCCGGAGATGGTCACCTCGTCCCCGGGCAGGCCGATGATTCGCTTGACGCAGGTATATTCGTCGTTGTTGGGATAATAGCAGATGACCACATCTCCGCGCCGCATGGGGGAGAAAATATAGGTCAGCTTTTCCACCGCCATATAATCCCCGGGCAGAAGGGTGTTCTCCATGGAGGAGCCCTTCACCCGCATGGGCTCAAACACGGCGGCCCGGATGGAAAAGGCCAAAATGAACATCAGCAACAGGGTGATGCAGTATTCCATGACTTCCCATATACGGCCGCCCTTGAGATGCTCGTTTCGGCGGGCGACCAGCCTCATCATATTTTTTTTATCCTCTTTTGTCAGCATTGTTCCTTGTTCTCCGCTGGAATGATTTTTTTAGCCCGGCGCAAAAACTCCAGTCGGTCCAGCATGATGGTCCGACCGCACCCTTCGCACTTCAATTTTATGTCCGCCCCCACCCGGGTGATCTCCCACAGATTTTCTCCGCAGGCGTGCGGTTTTTTCAATATGACCCGGTCGTGGAGGGCAAAGGCGTCGATCATACGCCGTCCTCCCCGTAGAGGATGTATTTATCCACCATGTCCGCCAGCAGCTCCGCCTTTTCCTCCTGAAAAAAGTGGCCTGCGTTCCGAATGGAGAAAAACTCGCCCCGCCGCAGGACGGATTGGGCCTTTTCCAAATTTTCAAAGGGCTGGATCCGATCCTCCTCCCCCCAGAGCACGAACACCGGGTGTTCCGAGGTCCTCAGACCCTCCCAAACCAGCTCCTCGTCAAAGTTGCGAAGGCAATACATGAAGGCCTGGCGGGAGGAATAGCTGTCCATGGTTTCGAAGTATTCGTTCAAAACCTCCCTTGTCAGCACGGTGCTGTCGTAATAGCATTGCTGCAGGGCGTTTCGAATGTCCTTTTTCGTATACCGCTCCCGGGCGAAGGGACCGAAGAAGGGCGCGGCCATCCGCCGGATGATCTTGGGCATCTGCTTTGTTATGCCGCCGGGGCAGAGGACGGTGACCTTATCGAACAGCTCCGGGAACCGGCTCATGGCCCGCAGCAGGTACATGCCTCCCAAGGACGCGCCCACCGCGTGCACGTGATCCAGCTTCAGGGCCTTGATAAACTCCACCAAAGCGTCCGCCATCTCGTCCATGGAATAGTTCATGGAAACGGGCCGGCCGGAGAAGCCGAAGCCCACCAGATCCGGGGCGATCACATTGTATTTTTCTGCCAGCAGGGGGATCATATCCCGCCAGGTATAGAGGCTTTGGCCCAGGGAATGAACCAGCAGCAGCGGCTCGCCTTCCCCCAGCGTCAGATAGTGCATGGAACACTTTTCCGCCTTGCCTCCGGAAAAGCCGGGCAGTGATATGGTCAGTTTTTCCCCGATAAGGTCGGAATTCACGATGGGTCGGTACAGGTATGCCATACAAACACTCCTTTACCCTACACTATACCGCAAACCCCTTTCCTCCGCAAGGACGCCGCCCATAAAACCTGCTTGAATATTTTGTGAACATCGGGAAAGGGAGCCGGGCTCATATATATGGCGGCATTTTCGGTGGGAGCGTTGCTTTTTGATCTGGTATACGGTATACTGATGATACGTTTTTTATCGATAAAACAGCAAGGCGGCAGCTATGGACAGAGAAAAACTCTCCTATATTTGTTCCCAATTCCGCATCCCGGGCGAGATACTCGTATACCGCTGGATCCCCAGCGGCCACATCAACATGGCCTATTATGTTGCCGTATACGACGGCAAGGAGATATATCAGCTTTTGATCCAGCGGGTCAACACCTTTGTTTTCAGGGATCCGGTGGGCATGATGCGGAATATCGATCTGATCACGGAGCATATCCGGTCCCAGGAACGGGCCATGGAGAAGCGCAGGCGCCTTCATTTTCGCCACACGGCGGAGCGCAAGAACTATCTCGTTTTGAAGGACGGCGTGGCGGTGGACGAATCCACGGTGGATTTTCAGGACGAGTCCGTGGAATTCTGGCGGGTCTATAACTTTATCGAGTATTCCACCTCCTATGAGACCTCGGGCGGAAATCCCGATGTGCTGAGGATGAGCGGGAAGGCCTTCGGCAAGTTTCTTCGCCAGCTGCAGGACTTTGATGCCGGCTCCCTCATGGAATCCATCCCCCATTTTCATGACACGAGATATCGGCTGAACGCCTTTTTCCAGGCGGTGGCGGAGGATCCCCTGGACCGGGCGAAGGACGCAGCGCGGGAGATCGAGATCATCCGCGACAATCGGGCCTTCGGCTGCACCCTGTGCGAGCAGATCGACCGGGGCGAGCTCCCCATTCGGGTGACCCACAACGACACGAAGACCAACAACATCCTCTTTGACAAGGATTCTTTGGACCCTTTGGTCATCATCGATCTGGACACCTGCATGCCCGGGCTGGCCTGCTATGACTTTGGCGACACCGTCCGGTTCGCCGCCTGTACGGCCGAAGAGGATCAGCCGGAGGGCATGCAGCTGGATCTGCAGCTCATGAAAGCCTATACCGAGGGCTATATGAGCGAGGCAAAGGACATTCTGAGCCCGGCGGAGATCGAATCCCTGCCCATAGGGGCGGCGGTGATCACGCTGGAGCTGGCCTCCCGATTTTTGCTGGATTATCTGGTGGGGGACAAGTATTTCCGCATCGATTATCCGGAGCAGAATCTCAGGCGGGCGCAGGCCCAGCTCACCCTGTTTCAGGACATGATGCGGCACATGGACGAGATGAAAGAGATCGTGGAGAATTGCCGATAATGCCGTTCAGCAGCGCAAAAAGCCCGATCCGGATCAGCCGGATCGGGCTTTTGATCGCTTGAAGCTTATTTATCCGTGTGCAGGTCCACCTGCTGATGGGCCAGGGGCAGGGCGTTGGCGGTGAGGGTCTTCTGAACGGCCTCGTTGAGACCGAAATACACGGTCCAGTAGTCGCCGGAATTGAACCAGGTCCGCAGCTTGAAGGTGGGCAGGCCGCCCTCAGTGACGGTGACCAGGGCCTCGGGAGCGGGATCCTGAAGGACCAGGGTGTTGGCCTTGGCGCAGTCGAGAAGGAGAGCGCAGACCTTTTCCTTGTCGGCGGCGGGGCTCAAAGTCACGTCGATGTCAAGACGGCGGATGTCGTTGGCGTTCAGATTTTTGATGGCGGCATTGGCCAGGGCGCCGTTGGGCAGGGTGATCTGCAGGTTGTCGGCGGTGGCGATAACGGTATAGAACAGGGTGATCTTCTTCACCGTGCCGTCATGGGCGCCGTCGCTGATGAAGTCGCCCACCTTGAAGGGACGGAAGATCATCAGCATGATGCCGCCGGCAAGGTTGGACAGAGACCCTTGGAGGGCCAGGCCAACGGCCAGGCCGCAGGAGCCGAGCACGGCCAGGATGGAGGCGGTGGGCACGCCCACGGTGGTGACGGCCATCATGATGACCAGGGCATAGAGCAGCACCTTCACGGCGCTGGCAAAGAAGGTTTGCACCTCTGGAGCCAGCTTTTGAAAAGCCCGGTTTTTCTTCACCAGCTTGACGATCAGCTTCGACAGCCACAGGCCGATGACGAGGATCATCAGGGCCGCCACGATGCGCATGGCCAGCTCCGCGACGCCGGTGCCGATCAGGGCACCCAGGTCCAGTTTGTCTTGCAGCATAGTTGTTTCCTCCTTATATAGTGATATTTGACCTTAGCCTACAACTATATTGACGATGTTCTTCACCACGATGACCTTGCGAACGGTCTTGCCGGCGAGGAAGGGCTGGACGGGGGCGGCGGAAAGGGCCGCCTGCTCCACCGCGGCCTTATCCAGGTCCGCCGGCAGGGCGATTCGGGTGCGGACCTTGCCGTTGACCTGGATGCCGTATTCCACCGTATCCGCCACCAAAGCGCTCTCCTCATAGGTGGGCCAGGGGGTGCAGTAGAGGGGCTGGCTGAAGCCCATAGCTTCGTTGATCTCCTCGGCGATATGGGGCGCGAAGGGGTCCAGAAGGAGGACCAGGGTGTGCAGCTCGTCCCGGGTGATGGCGCCCTTGGCATAGAAGTCGTTCACCAGGCTCATCATGGCGGCGATGGCGGTGTTGAACTTCATGTGCTCGATGTCCTCGGTCACCTTCTTCACGCAGCCGTGGACCTTGCCGCGCATGTCCTTCGATTCGCCCTCGCCCTGGATCATGTCCTGCAGGCGCCAGATCCTGTCCAGGAACCGCTTGCAGCCGTTGGCGCTCTGCTCGCTCCAGGGGGTGGCGGCGGTGTAGTCGCCCATGAACATGACGTAGGTGCGCAGGGTGTCCGCTCCCAGCCGGTCGATAACGTCGATGGGGTCCACCACGTTGCCCTTGGACTTGCTCATCTTTTCCCCGTCGGGGCCCAAAATAAGGCCCTGATAGGTGCGCTTGGCGTAGGGTTCGGGGGTGTTGACCTCCTGAATGTCATAGAGGAACTGGTGCCAGAACCGGGAGTAAAGCAGGTGGCGGGTCACGTGCTCCATGCCGCCGTTATACCAATCCACGGGCATCCAGTATTTCATCTTCTCCTTGTCGCAGAACACCTCGTCGTTGTGAGGGTCGATGAACCGAAGATAATACCAGCTGGACCCGGCCCACTGGGGCATGGTGTCCGTCTCCCGCTTGGCGGGGCCGCCGCACTTGGGACAGGTGCAGTTCACGAAGCTTTCGATGCGGGCCAGGGGGCTCTGCCCATCGGTGCCGGGCTCAAAGTTTTCCACATCGGGAAGGGTGAGAGGCAGCTGGTCGTAGGGGACGCCAACAGTGCCGCAGACGGGGCAGTGGACGAGGGGGATGGGTTCGCCCCAGTACCGCTGGCGGTTGAAGGCCCAATCCTTCATTTTATATTGGACGCCCTTGTGACCGATGCCCTTTTCCTCCAGATAGCGGAGCATGGCGGCGATGGAATCCTTTTTGTTGTCGTAGGCGTTCAAAAAGTCGGAATTGATCATGGGGCCGTTGCCGGTGTAGGCCGCCTGCTCGATGTCACCGCCTTCGATAACGGGGATGATGTCCGCGCCGAACTTCCGGGCGAAGGCCCAGTCCCGCTCATCGTGGGCAGGGACGGCCATGATGGCGCCGGTGCCGTAGCCCATCATCACATAATCCGCAATGAAGATGGGGATCTCCTTGCCGTTCACCGGATTGATGGCGGTGAAGCCCTGGAGTTTGACGCCGGTCTTGTCCTTCACCAGCTGGGTCCGCTCAAACTCGGTCTTCTTGGCGCACTCGGCCCGATAGGCTTCCACATCCGCCCAGTTTTCGATCTTATCCTTATACTTGTCCAGGAGCGGATGCTCCGGAGCCATGACCATGAAGGTGACGCCGAAGAGGGTGTCGCAGCGGGTGGTGTAGATCTCCAGCTTTTCGGGCACGTCCTTGATGGAGAAGTTCACGAAAGCGCCGGTGGATTTGCCGATCCATTCCACTTCCTGCTGCTTGATGGAGTCGGGATAGTCCACGGTGTCCAGGCCGGAAAGGAGCCGGTCGGCGTATTGGGTGATCTTCAGATACCACACGTCCTTGGGCAGCTGGATCACGTCGCTGTGGCACACGTCGCACTTGCCGCCCTGGGAGTCCTCGTTGGAGAGGACCACCTTGCAGTGGGGGCAGTAGTTCACCTGGGTCTTGGCCCGGAAGACCAGGCCGTGCTCGAACATCTTCAAAAAGATCCACTGGGTCCACTTGTAGTAGTCCGGCAGGGAGGTGGAGATCTCGTGGCTCCAGTCGAAGGAATAGCCCACCCGGCGCATCTGATCCTTGAAGTGCTCCACGTTTCGGGTGGTGATCACATGGGGATGGGTGTTGGTCTTGATGGCGTAGTTCTCAGCGGGCAGGCCGAAGGAATCGAAGCCCATGGGGAAGAGCACGTTGTAGCCCTCCATGCGCCGCTTGCGGGAGATGACCTCCAAACTGGTGTAGGCCTTGATGTGGCCCACGTGCATGCCGGCGCCGGAGGGGTAGGGGAACTCCACCAGGCCATAGAACTTGGGCTTGCTGTAGTCGTCCGAGGCCGCAAAGGCCTTTTCCGCCGCCCAGCGGGCTTGCCATTTGGGCTCGATGACTTTGGGATCATAGACTGTCGCCATAGGAACCTCCTGCAAAAATACAATCCGATTATTGAATTATAAATGTATAACTTTTGTGAGCTTTTGTCAACAAACTTTACAAGGGGGACAGGTTGTGATAAGATGCGGAAAAATCCCCGGGAGGCGGAAATATACATGTGTCCGTTTTTACATATAGGGAGCCTGTCCCTGCCCATGTATGGGCTGTGCACCATGGTGGGGACCGTCTTTGCCCTGCTGGCCGTGTTTCGGCTGCGGAAAAAGGGATCTCCCATCAGCGAGGACAACTTGCTGGATGCCCTCATTTGGGCCATTCTGCTGGGGTTCCTCTGCTCTAAACTACTATATTTTGTGGTGGATCCACCCCAGATGCCCCATAGCTGGCGAGAGCTGTGGGATATCATCTCCGCCGGGCTGGTGTTCTATGGCGGGCTCATCGGCGGGCTGCTGGGGCTGCTGATCGTCAGCAGGAAGACGAAGAAAAATATCGTCACCTACACCGATCTGATGGCGCCCTGCTTCTGCCTGGCCCATGCCGGCGGGCGGGTCGGCTGCCTCATGGCCGGCTGCTGCTTCGGGATGGAGTACTCGGGGCCCTGCGCGGTGGTGCTGGACGGGGTTTCCCGGCTGCCCACGCAGCCCATGGAGGCCATCTTCCTGGTGCTGCTCAGCGGTGTGCTGACGGCGATCTTTTTGAAGAAGCCTCGCCGGGGGGCGGTGACCGGGTGGTATATGGTCCTGTATGCCGTGTGGCGGTTCGCCATCGAGTTCTTCCGGGCGGACGAGCGGGGGAGCGTAGGTCTGCTGTCCACCAGCCAGTTCATCTCCCTGTTTATCTTCGCTCTGGGGCTGTTCCTTCTGATTCGGAGTCGGAAGGCCGTGAATGATTTTTATATGGAATGAATAGAAGCGGACCACTTTTTGAAAGTGGTGCAAAAGAACTTTAATGGGAGGGTGTGGTTTGACACACGCTCCTTTTTATATTCTTGAGCTTTTCTTTACACGTTTCACGTGAAACATTGCATTTTCCATCAGGGTAAGGTATACTGAAACGGACAACGGATAGTAAAGGAGAAAAATCCTTGGCTAAGATCATCTGTATCGCCAATCAAAAGGGAGGGGTAGGCAAAACCACCACCTCCGTCAACCTGTCCGCCTGCGTGGCTCAGTTGGGCAAGCGAGTACTGCTCATCGATATGGACCCGCAGGGGAACACCACTAGCGGCCTGGGCGTGAACAAGAACAAGCTGGACGCCTCCGTCTATGACGTGCTCATCAACGACGTGGCTGTGGCAGACGCGATCCGGGACACCATGATCGAAACCCTGAAGCTTTTGCCGGCCCAGGTGGAGCTGGCCGGGGCGGAGGTGGAGCTGGTGAATCTGCTGGCCCGGGAGCAGCGGCTAAAGAATGCCATCGCGCCCGTCCGGGATCAGTTTGATTTTATCTTTGTGGATTGCCCTCCGTCCCTGGGCCTGCTGACGCTGAACGCGCTCACTATGGCGGACACGCTCCTGGTACCTATCCAGTGCGAATATTACGCCTTGGAGGGGCTGTCCCAACTCATGAACACGGTGAAGCTCATCCGTCGGAATCTGAATCCTCGGCTGGAAGTGGAGGGCGTGGTCCTCACCATGTACGACGGCCGAACCAACCTTTCTCAACAGGTGGTGGGGGAGGTCAAGCGATTCTTCAAGAACAAGGTCTATGACACCATCATTCCCCGGTCCGTGCGCCTGGGGGAGGCCCCCAGCTTCGGTCTGCCCATCAGCCTCTATGCCCCAAAGAGCACGGGGGCGGCGGCCTACGGCAGCCTGGCGACGGAACTGGTGGAAAAAGCATAAGGAGGGAGTGGCATGCAGAGCAAAAAAGGATTGGGACGCGGGCTGGACGCCCTGCTGGAAAACTATGAACCGGGAAAGATGCCGGCCAGCCTCCAGGAGGTGTCTGTCTATGATATTGATACCAACCCCGATCAGCCCCGGAAAACCTTCGATGAGGAGAAACTGAAGGAACTGGCCGCGTCCATCAAGACCCACGGCATTGTTCAGCCGCTGATCCTCTATCGGCAGGGGAGCCGGTATACCATCGTGGCCGGGGAGCGCCGGTTCCGGGCGGCCCGGTTGGCGGGAATGAAAACCGTCCCCGCGGTGATCACGGATAAGGAGGAGCACGAGCTTCAGGAGGTATCCCTCATCGAAAACCTGCAGCGGGAGGATTTGAACCCGGTGGAAGAGGCGGCCGCCATCCGCTTCCTTATGGTCCAGCATAATCTGACCCAGGAGGAGGTCAGCAGCCGTATTGGGCGCAGCCGTCCCGCGGTGACCAATTCCCTGCGGTTGCTGAACCTGCCCGAGAGTGTTCAGGGCATGTTGAAAGAGGGGACCCTGTCCGCCGGCCATGGGAAGATGCTGGCAGGCCTCGACGATCCCGAAAAGGCGGAGAAGCTGGCGCAAAAGGCGGCCCGAGAGGGCTGGAGCGTGCGGCAGATGGAGGAAGCGGTGCGGCTGGAAGCGCTGCCGCATAAGAAGGTCAGTCATCGCATGGACCCGGAGGTTCGGCGGACGGCCAGCGCCCTCCGGAGCAAGCTGCGGGCCAAGGTAGCCATCGAAGGGGATAAGGAGAAGGGCAAGATCGTCATCTCCTACTTCTCAAAGGACGATCTGCTCAACATCTGCGACGTCATTCTGGGCATGGAGGAATGATTGTTTCACGTGAAACTATGACGAAGCAGGAGCTGTTTGCCTATATCGAAAAAGAATATGGCGTGGTACCGGATTATCCCTGGCTGGACAGCCCGGAGGGAGCCGTGTTTCGCCACGCGGACAACCGGAAGTGGTTCGCCCTCTCCATGCCCGTGCCTCGGCGGTATGCTTATCCCGGAGAAGCGGGGGAGGTGGACGCGGTGAATCTGAAGTGCGATCCGGTCCTGTCCGCCATGCTTCGAAGCGAGCCTGGCGTTTTGCCTGCGTATCACATGAGCAAGACCCACTGGGTCACGGTCCTGCTGGACGGCTCTGCGGACGACGATCGACTGAAATTCCTGCTTCACCAAAGTTTTGAGCTGACCAAGAGCAAAAAGCGAAACAAGGCCTGAGACAGGCGCAGCCGGTCGGAAAAAACCGGAACAAGATTCAAGATTAATCAAATGATAGGGGGAGTGTGCCATGAAGCGATCGGAGATCAACCGGGCCCTGAAAGAGATGGAAGCCATGTGCGAGAGGGAGCACTGCTATCTGCCGCCGTTTTGCCGCTTTACGCCGGAAGAATGGCAGACCAAGGGCCATGAATACGACGAGGTACGGGATTGCCGGCTGGGTTGGGATATCACGGACTATGGAAAGGGCGACTTCGATAAGCTGGGATTGAGCCTCATCACCATCCGCAACGGCAACCGGGCCATGGCCGACAGGTATCCCAAGGTCTATGCCGAAAAGCTGCTGTATTTAAAGGAGGGCCAATATTCGCCCAATCATTTCCATTGGTTCAAGACGGAGGACATCATCCATCGGGGCGGCGGCGTGGTCCTTATACGGGTCTATAACTCTTTGCCTGACGAAAGCATCGACTATGAAAACCCGGTGACCGTCAGCTGTGACGGGCGCAGATTCACCGTTCCTGCCGGCACGCTCATCCGCCTGACGTCGGGAGAAAGCATCCATGTCCACCGTGGCCTGTATCACGACTTTCAGGTGGAGCCGGGGACCGGCCCTGTGCTTCTGGGGGAGGTCAGCCAGACCAACGATGATGAGCACGACAACCGTTTTGAGCCTCCCATGGGCCGTTTTCCCGCCATTGAGGAGGACGAGCCTCCCTATCGGCTGCTGTGCGGGGAGTATCCAGGGGCATAGGAAAGTGAAACAAAAAAACAAACAGGGGATAGGATAAAAATCCTATCCCCTTGTTATTAAGGCCTTTTATCTGAGGGTTACGCATCCGGGGCGGCCAGCGCCGCCTCGGGAATCACGATGGGGTCGATGCTGTCGAACCGGGACAGGGTCAGATCCAGCACAGCGGAAGAGATATCCAGCTCGATCTCCGTTTCATCCTGCTCCCCAAGACTCTGCTGCAAAATGGCATTCATCAGGCTCTGCATGGCTTCAGAAAGGTCCAGGGTATATCGAACAGGCAGGCCGCTTTCCTCCTCGACCATCACGGTGAAGGCAACGTCTCCCAGAGCGGCCAGAATATCCGTTGTTAGATCGCCGTCCATGACTTCCGTCAGCTCCCCGGCCACGCCGGTGCTGTTCAACACATCCTGCAGGTATTTTCCTTCTATGGTGCCGGAATAGACCTTTACCGGCTTGCCGTTCACCTCGTCTGCGCCGGCACACACCAGGTTGGAGTTCAAAAGCTGACCAAAGGATTCCGTGGGATCCTGCGGCAGAGAAAGATTGGTTTCACCCCTGTCCTTCGTCCAGGTGGTGCCGCCGTCTTCAGAGGTGTAGAGAACCGGGCCCTCCTCATCCCTGGTCGCGTAGAGCAGGGTGGTTGTGGCGTCCCCCATCATGGCGATAGAGATATCCATCATCACCAGATAGGGCTCCTTGGACTGGTCCGTGTGCAAGTCAATGTGAATGTCCATGGGAATGGTCGATTGCATTTCGCCCATGGAAAGGGTCAATTTAAACTTTGCGGGGAGCACCATGTCCATATGCAGGCTGTTCACCTGGGACAGTTTATCCATGGCGTCTGCCACGGCCACCCTGGCCGGGACTTCCGTGGGCGCAGGGGTATCGGTGGGCGCGGGTGTATCCGTGGGCGCAGGGGTGGGCACATCCGTAGGGGCGGGTGTGTCCGTAGGCGCAGGGGTAGGCATATCCGTAGGAGCGGACGTGCTCACGGGCGTGGCGGTCGGCGCTTCCGCGGCAGTTGTTCCCGTCTTTCGGGCAGCAGGTATGCTCACACAGGCCGCCATGGCAAACAGCAACAGTACAAGACAAAGGGAAAGGATCTTTTTCATAGGCTCCTCCTTAATTCTATCAGGTGTGTGCATCGATACTACGAGTATCGCACGCCCTCCGGTCCCTGTCAAGGTCGTCCCAGGGGAAATAACTTCCAGTGGATCGGCTGCGGGAACATGCGTACAAAAAAAGGCCGCCTGGACGGCGGCCCGACAGGTCAGGGACTTATCCGATCTTCACATACTTCTTGAAAATATAGGCGGAACCGCCTTTGTATTCCACCTGGACCCATTTGCCGGAGAGACCCTTCACTGTCCAGGTAGAGCCCTTGTCTGCGGTGCCCAGCTTTTTGCTGGAACTGGAGGCTTTCTCTCGAATATTCACGAAGAAATTGCAGTTGACGATGGTTGCTGTTTTGCCCGCTACATCCTCATCTGGCTTGACAGAGGAAACATACTTGCTGAACACATAGGCAGTGCCATCCTTATAGGCGATGCGGGTCCATTTGCCCTTCGTGCCGGTGACGGTAATCTCAGTCCCTCTGTTCAGAGTGCCAAGCTTTTTACTGGAGCTGGAAGCGCTCTTTCGCACATTCACTCTGTAATTGCAGTCGATATACGCTTTTTCGCCGACCACGGGCGTTGTGTCGCCGCCCGAGGAACTGCCGCCGGAGATGGACAGATAATAGGTGAAGATCCAAGCGGTGCCTCCGTTATAGATGACCTTTGTCCACTTGCCGCTCTTGCCCGTGACTTCAAACTTGTCGCCATTATGAGCAACACCCAAAATCTTGCCGGTTTTGCTGCTGGCCTTGTCGCGGATGTTCACGCCATTACCGCTGTCCGGCTCTCGAACCAGGGTAGCGATTTTGCTGCCGGAGGGAATATCGCCCTTCTTGCCAACCTTGGACAGGGATTTGTGCACGAAGCCAACCTGGCTCTTTTTATACTGGATCTTGTAATAGGAGCCCTCTGCACCCAACAGCTTGTAGGTGTTTCCCACGGGAGCCCAGCCCAGCAGCTTACTTTCCTTGCTGGCGGAAACATGGACGTTGGCATAGTTCTTGCAGTTTACGATGGTCACGATACTGTCCTCCGTGATCTCGGGCTCAGCCAAGGCCACGGGCGCGAAGGCCATCAGCACAATGGCAACCAGCAACAGACTGATCCATTTTTTCATCATACCATATATCTCCTCTCTTTGCGGCCGATCTTTTGAATCCGGCCATCCCTTTTTCCCCTATATAAATAATACCACATGTTTGCCACTTTTGATGCAATATTCTTGTAAAAAATTACTATTTTTTTTTGAAACCGGCGCAGCGGCCATTACCTTCGACCCAGCAGACTTGTTACGAAACAAAAACCCCCATCTTGCGATGGAGGTTGGTACCCGGTAGGGGAGTCGAACCCCTGTTACCGCCGTGAGAGGGCGGTGTCCTAGGCCACTAGACGAACCGAGCGCGATTGCAGGTAATATAATACAGAAAAAAGGTGGTGCTGTCAATAGTTTTTTTCGGCGGGACCCAGAAAAAAAGGCGGCCAGCGATCCGGGGCGTGAAAAAGCAGGGGCGAACGGGGCGGCAGGGCCGGTCGGGGCAAGGAATCGGCCAGGGAAAGGTTGGGGTTGAAGTAGGGGTCTCCCTCCCGCAGCAGGGGGAAAAAGGCGTCCCGGCAGCGAAGCAGATTGGCGGAAGAAGGCCCTCCTTCGGCGGTCAGAGGGCCGGTCATCCGAAATCGAACGCCGGGGGCGCACAGGCTGAACAGCCCCTTTTGCCGCAGGCGCAGGCACAGCTCCTCGGCATATCCCACCCGATCCATGGCCTGGTCAAAGCCTCCGGCAGAAAGGAACCGGTCCCGGCGGATCATCATGGCCCAGGGCGGCAGGCAGGACACGTCCCGCGGGCAAAACAGCCGGGGTGCGGCCGCGCGCACATATTCCTCGGCGCGGCCGAATCCGGGAGAAGCCAGGCCGCCCAGCAACCCCACCGCCGTGCCCAGGGACAGGATGCGGCCCTGTCCATCCAGCACCAGGGGGGCCACAGCCCCCACGTCCGGCCGATCCGCCCACTCCGTGAGCCGCTGGCCGAAATCCGGGGACAGGGGCTCGCAGCCGCCGGACAAAAACAGCAAAAACCGGCCCCGGGCGGCGCGGGCAGCCGCGTTCCACAGGGCGCAGGGACTGTCGCCGGGCCGCTCCACCACGGTCACGCCATTGCTCTTCAGCGCCCGAAGAAAGGGACTGAGCGGCCGCCCGGCGGCCACGACGATCTCATAGCGGGGGAGCTGCATCCGCTGTTCCACCGCCAGCAGGGAGCGCCTGAGGGCGTCGGAGCCCCGCTCGTCCGCGGCGATCACGGAGACGAATGGCTCCCTCCGTACGCTGAATCGGGGCAAAAAGGTCCCGGGACAGGGGCCGGGCAGCACCAGGGCGGATGGGCCAAGGAAGGCCTGCAAAGGGCCCCTGTTGGAGCTGGGCGGCTCCAACGGCAGGCTGAACAGCATAAAGGGCAGATGAACGATCCGCTCCGCTATCTTCGCGGCCCGCAGGGAAAAGGCGTATCGCCGAGATGCGTCAGGGCCGGGCCAGCCTCCCGCGACCCGAAGAAGCGTCCGGGAAACGCAGAAGCCCTGGCCGAGATACCCATAGGAAAGCAGGGTGTGGGGACTGAAATCCGGTTTGAACCGGGGCCGGCACCGGCGGCCGTGGACAAGGGCGTCTTCGTCGGCGTACAGAAGCTCCCGTCCACCTCCTGCCGCCGCCGCCAGGCGAAACAGGGCGTCTGGCCGAAGCTGGGCCTCGCCGGGAAGGAACAGATAATAGTCCGCCGCCACCCGTCGGGAAAGGTCGCTGCGGACATAATTCGTGTAGGTCTGCTGCAGCAGGGAAGTCTTCAGCCGGCGGCCCGGCGCCGTTTCGATCACGGCGAAGCGGGGCGCGGCCAAAAACACCGTCCGCCGCTGATCGGCGGCGGCTTGAGGCGTCAGGGCGGCAAGGGCAACGAAGCGGTCATAGTCCTCCATGCCCTTAGTATGGACGGTGTGAAAGGAAAGAAAGCTACTGATTCAAAATTTCCCTGGCCCGCCGCAGAATGGGCAGCTCCCGGGCGGCAATCAGCCGGCCGATGGGGGTACAGGCCCGGCGCTCATACTCGGCCTCGGCCTCATCGAAGGTGAGCCGCAGGGTGGACAGGTGGAACCGCTCGATCTCGTCGGGCATCAGATGCTTTTCCCCGAAGGACAGGGCTCTGCACAGGTAATAGTGGTTCACGTTGTGCCGATGGATCAGGTTATAGTAGTCGCTGACCACGCCGATTTTGCAAAGGACATCCACCCGGGCGCCCAGCTCCTCGCCGAGCTCCCGCCGGATGGCCGAAAGGAGCTCTTCCCCCGCCTCCACGCCCCCGCCGGAGGTCTCGATGAGGGTGGCCCTGCCGAACTGATCGTCCCGCCTGGCCCGGACGAAGTAGAACCAGCCCTCGTCGTCAAAGACGATGGCCCGGACGATCTGACGGTCGTGGTCCGCATAGGTGAAAGGCCACTCGCTGTCCTTTAGTTCCAAATAGAGCTCGTTCATAACTTGCGCTGCATGAAGTTCCCGTTGTGAATAAAGCCGTTGCTGCCGTAGAAGGGCACGCCCATATCCGACGCGGTGACCCATACGGTGCCGCAGCCATGCTCTCTGGCCGCATCCACCACTAAGGTCAAAAGCCGTTTGGCGATCCCCTGCCGCCGGTAGCCCTTGTCGGTATACATGCTGGAGATGAGACCGATCCGACCCGTGGGACAGCCGAACCAGGCGGGCTTCTCCACGACGGAGACGCCGCTGGTGCCCACGATCCTTTCCCCGTCCATAGCCAGATAGGAGATGAAGGTGCCGTCCGAAAGATGCCGACGGTAGTAATCCAGCAGCGCGGGCAGCAGGTCCGCGTCTGCTTTGGCCCCCTCCTCCACCAGCTGCCGGATGCGCATATGGGCAAAGGTGTCGATTTGGTCTATGGAAAGCTTTCGATATTCGATCAAAAGGCGCTCTCCTCCTTCAGGCAGCTCATCAGCCCCTCGTGAACGCCGGGCAGGGCCTTTTTCAGGGAGACGATGCGTCCCTCCCGTAAAAAACAGTGGGCGGAGGAAGCGGCAGCGCAGAGCTCATTTCGCGTCCTGTTGAAAAAGGTGTAGCTGACCTCCAGCCGGACACCGGTGTAGTTGGCGATCTCCAGCTGCACCTCCACCTCGTCGTCGAAGCGGGCAGGGCGCTTGTATTCGATGCTCAGGCTCACCACCGGGGAGACCACCCCGGCTTCCTCCATGACCCGGTAGCTGAGACCCTTTTCCTCCAGGAAAGCCACCCGCGCCTCCTCCATCCATTTCGGGTAGTTGGCGTGGTGGATGACCCCCATCTGGTCGGTTTCATGGTAGTGGGCTTTGCGGGAATAGACGAACATGGCCCCTCCTCAGGCGATGGGCAGATAGGGGACGGCGTTGAAGCTGAGATCGGAGATGTGGCCCGCCATCAGCAGATAAAAGCCTGCCGAGCCGATCATGGCCCCGTTGTCCGTGCAGTATTTGAAGTCCGGGCAGCAGAAGCGAATGCCCTGCCGCTGGGCCTTCTCGGCCAGCATCTGCCGCAGATTTCTGTTGGCGGACACGCCTCCCGCCAGAGCCAGGGTCCCGTGTCCGTTCTCCACGGCGGCCCGAACGGCCTTGTCGGACAGGATGCTGTTGACGGCAAACTGGAAGCTGGCCGCCACATCCGCCCGGTCCACCGCCTCCCCCCGCTGTTTGGCGTTGGAAAGGTGGTTGATGACCGCGGTTTTGAGGCCAGAAAAGCTCATGTCGAAGCCCTCTCCCTCGTTGAAGGCGGAGTGGAAGCGGATGGCGCGGGGGTTCCCCTGCAGGGCCAGCTTCTCCAGCTCCGGCCCGCCGGGATAGGGCAGCTCCAGCACCCGGGCCACCTTGTCGTAGGCTTCCCCGGCGGCGTCGTCCCGGGTCCGGCCCAGGAGGACGCAGCGGTCGTAGTCCGCCACCTCGATGATATGGCTGTGGCCCCCGGAAGCCACCAGGCAGGTGAAGGGGGGCACAAGGTCGGAAAAGGTCAGGTAGTTGGCGGCGATATGCCCCAGGATATGGTGGGTGTTGACCAGGGGCTTTCCCGTGGCGAAGGCCAGGCCCTTGGCATAGCTCACCCCCACCAGCAGCGCCCCCACCAGCCCCGGCCCGCCGGTGACGGCGATGGCGTCGATGTCGTTCAGGGTCATGCCCGCGTCCAGCAGGGCCGATTCCACCACAGGCCCCACCTGGTCCACATGGTTGCGGCTGGCCAGCTCCGGCACCACGCCCCCGAACCGGCGATGGATGGGGATCTGGGTGTAGACGGCGTTGCTCAGGACCTGCCGCCCGTTTCGAACCACGGCGGCGGCGGTCTCGTCGCAGGAGGTCTCTATGGATAAAACGGTGGCCTCGCCCCGGTCCTGCAGGGCCCGGAGCCGGGCTTGGGCGGTTTCAAAGTAGCTCATCGTAGTCGTCGTCTTCCTCTTTCGATTTTTTCGCCGTGTCCTCGTCGACGGGCGCAAAGTCGATCTTCCGCCGGCCTTCCACCGGGGTATCCAGGGCCGCGTCCCGAAAATCGGCGGCCACCGCTTCGTCGAGGGACCCGATGGCGGTCTCCGGCTGGGGTTCCTCCGCCGGTTCAGGCTCTTCCTCCCCTGCCAGGGCCTTCTTTTCCCGGTCCAGTTCCTCGTTCAGCTTGCGCCGTTCGGTGACGGTCATGTTGGCCTTCTTGTGGACGATGAGCAGATCCGGGCCCTTGACGGCGGACAGCTCCTCCTCCGGGGTCTGGGGCTTTTCCGCCTCGGGAATGGCCTCCGCCTGGAGCTGCTGCCGCTGGCGCAGAAACAGGATCAAGCCGCAGACGGCGGCGACGATCAGGAACAGGGCCAGCATCCGCCCGCCCATGCGCATCACCAGATCACGAAAGAGCCGGGAAGGCAGCATCTGGATCATCCGGGAGTTCGCGGGCAGGAGCCAATTCTCGCTGCCGGGGAAGATGAGCCGATGGAAGGCGGTCCAAAAGCTGTCGAAGCTGATGGCAGCCCAGGTGCCGCCGAAGGCCACCAGCACCAAAAAGAGTCCCAGCGCCCAGAAATAGCCCACACAGGCGTTGCGCAGGGCGTCCTTCCCGTCCAGGACCACGCCCCCCAGGCACAGAATGATGCCCAAAAGCAGCCCCACGTTCCGGGCGCCGACGAACCACTGCCACAGATCCCGGACCTCCCGCATGTGGACGATCTCGATGTCCAGATCGAACATGCGCACCTGCTGCCCGTTCACGGTGACCAGCAGATCGATGGTCTCCGGGCCGCCGTTCATATAATCCACCAGGGTGCGGATGGAGGCGCCCAGATCCCCCAGGGTCATGTTCATCTCCTCGGCCAGGGAGAGCTTGGTGAACTCCTGTTCAAACCAGGCGGTCTCGGCGGCGGTGAGCTGAACTACCGTGAAGGCGGCGCATAGGATCAGACACAAAAAGCCAAGGGCCAGCAGGGCGATGGCGACGGTTTTACGCATGCAGTCTCCCCTCCCTTCAGCCCTTCAGATAGAAGGTGTTGCCGCCGATGAACTCCCGCAGGATGCTGGTGGGCGGGATCTCGTCCTCCACCGAGGCGTCCTGCACGTAGTTCAGGAACTTGATGATGTTGCGCACCTGGTCGTAGCAGGGGCTGCTGGGATCGGCGGACTGGAGCAGGGGGAAGATGTGCTTTTTCAGCACGGCCAGCTCATAGACCAGGGCCGTGTTGAAGATGGCGTCAGCCCCCTCCTGATAGGGGAAGATCCACCGCTGTTCGCCCCGCTGGACGCTGGCCCACATGTTCAGCGTCCGCTCGATGGTGGCGCCCCGGGTGAGATAGTCCCGAACCAGCCGCCGAAGCAGCCGCACGTCCGAGGTGGGGATTCGGTTGTGGTCGTCCAGATTCAGGGTGGTCAGGGCGGACACATAGAGCTTGAACACGTCCTTGGGATCGATCTCGGGGGTGAGCAGCTGAGGGTTCAGGGCGTGAAGCCCCTCGATGACCAGGGGCGTATCTGCCGTGAGACGAATGGCCCGGCCGCCGGGAAGGCTCTTGCCCGTGGAGAAATCGAAGGTGGGCGGCTCCACCTCCTCCCCCCGGAGCAGGGCGGACAGATCCTCGTTGAATCGGGCCACGTCGATCATCTTGATGTGCTCATAATCAAAGGTGCCGTCGGGTTCCGGCTCCACCAGGCTCCGGTCCTTATAATAATCGTCCAGGGAAAAGAGCAGCGGCGTCTTTCCCAGCACCCGCAGCTGGGTGCAGAGCCGGTTGGCGCTAGTGGTCTTGCCGGAGGAGGAAGGCCCCGCGATGAGGATGGCGCGGGCGCCCCGGGTCACGATCTCGGAGGCGATCTCCGCGAACCGCTTCTCGTGGAGGGCCTCGTTCACCCGGATGAGCTCCCGGACCGAGCCGTTGGCGACCATGTCGTTCAGATCCGCCACGGAGGCGCAGCGCATAAGGTGCGCCCACCGGTTGCTCTCAGCGAAGACGGCGGCGAACCGGGGGGATCTCACATAGGTGGAGGGCTTGTTCACGTCCTTGGCGGAGGGGCGGAGCAAAAACAGTCCCGGGGCCTCAAACTGCAGGTTCATAACGCTGGCGTAGCCCGTGGAGGGGCACATCTCGCCATAGAAATAGTCCACGTAGTCCTCATGGCGGTAGATGTCGAAAAAGGTGAACTGCCGGTAGTTCAGCAGGCGGACCTTGTCCATCTGCCGGTCCTTTTCGAAGAAGGCGATGGCCTCGTCGATGTCCACCCGCTTCCGCTCCAGGATATAATCGGCAGCCACGATCTCCCGGCACTTGCGCCGCAGGGCGTCCACCTCCGTCTTCGTCAGGGGCGTCTGCTTATCCAGGGTGATATACAGCCCCGCGCCGATGGCATAGTTCACCTTCACATGGGCCTCGGGAAACAGCTCCCGCACGGCCAGGAGGAACACAAAGAGGAGCGTGCGCTCATAAACCCGCTGCCCCCGGTTCTCCCCGTAGCGGACCAGGGTGATCCGGCCCTTGCTGCGGCGGATGCCTCTGCGCTCCCGGTAGCCTACCGAGGCGGGCAGCTTGTCCTGCTCCCGACAGGGGACGTAATTGAGGGTGAACACCTCGCCGCCCAAGTCTGCGGCCAGGGGCCGCTTGCCCAGGTCTGTGGAATCGAGCCCCAGCCGCCGCACGATGGCGAGCAGGCTTTCGCCCGCCTGGGCCTCTACCGGATTGCCGTCAATGAAAATCTGCATGGATGCACTCCTTGGTCGTTGTGATACTGCTGCGGCGATGGGCAGCAGAAGGTTGGCTGCGCAGGGAAAAGGTTCGTCCCTCAGCGCTTACCAGATCAGGTTCGGGTCGGAGCAGACATCGGCCAGGTCGAAGATCTCAGCCCTGGCCACGGTCAGCGACGAGAGGATCTCGTCCAGCACCTCGTCGTAGTCCTCCCTTTCGGGGACGGTTTCGTTGAAATAGAAGTGGTACTCAAACAGGTCCTTCGTGAGATAGAACTCCGCCTTGTCCCAGAAGCTGTAACCCATGCCCTGCTCAAAGCCCATGTCCATCAGCTCCCGGCCCGTCATGCCCACCAGGGCGTCCAACTCCTCCTGAGCAGGCATGCAGGCAGACAGATCCCCCACCCGGTCAATGGGCAGCGATCCCAACAGGGCCAGCTCCTTCTGTTCCTTCTCCTCGTCGAAGAAGTCGATGGTCTCCAGCTGCTCCTGGATCTCTTCGGGAAGAGCAGCCTCCACCCGATAGTAAGCGCCGTTGGTTTCAAAGGCCATGACGAACAAGCCATCCGAGGTGGAGGAAGACCAAGTCCCCTTCTCGGCGGTGAGCACATCGGCCAGGGTTTGGAAGGGACTCTCCGCCACCGCGATCTCCGGGATCGGGAAGGAGGGCGGCGCGATATACTCATACACGGGGCCGCCCTCAGGATCGAAGTCCGGCTCCCAGGCGTAATAGGACAGGTGCCCGGTGAAGGCGGCGCTCTTCACGGTCAAAGGCGGCAGGACTTCCATCAGGTTAGGGGCCTTCTGAACGGGAACGGCTTCCGCAAAGGTCACCTCATATTCAAAGGCGCCCTTGGTCAGGATCAGCGTGGTTTCGGTCTCCCCAAAGGTATAATCGCCTGTGGGCACGAACCCCATGTCCAGAAGCGCCTGGCCGGTCTTACCCACCAGGGCGCTGAGGTCCGCCTGAGAGAGCAGCAGCTCGGAGAAGTTCATGACCTTCTTCACGGGCAGGTCCTGGAGCAGCGCCTTGACCTGATCGTCATAGTCTTCAGTCCATTCCAGACTGTCGATCTTTTCGATGATTTCAGCAGGGACATCGGCCTCCACCCGATAGAATACGCCGTCCTTCTCGAAGACGCAGATGCACACGTTCTCAAAGATTGGCGCGCCATCGGGAACATAGGGAAAAACATCCCCCAGGGTCTTGAATCCGTAGGCTTCCGGATTTTCCTCCTCCGCAACGGCGGAGCAGGGAGACAGGGCGCCAAAGAGCAGCAGGGCAGCCAGCAGAACAGACAAAAGCTTTTTCATGATGGACCTCCTTACGACAAAAATATATGGGTGAAACGATCAGCCCCAAATCAGCGACAGGGTGGGCACGATCTGCTTCTTTCGGCTCATGACCCCGGGGAGCATGGCCGCGTTGTTCTTGAACTTCACGTTGAACACCTGGCCCAGCTCATTGAGATCCCCCACGGCCAAAAGGCGGGTGCTCCGCTTGAGCACGTCGGTGAGCATGAACAGGAGCATCTCATAGCCCCGCTTGTTCCGCTCCTCCTCCAGGATGGCAATGACCTCGTCGTGACGGGAGATGAGCTGCTCGCAGTCGGTGCTGGTGAACTGGCCGATGCCCAGGGAATGGCCCGCGATCTGAAACTGCTTGAAATCGGTGAACAGCAGCTCCCGTATGTCGGCGTCCGCCGGCAAGCTGGAGGAAAAGATATCCTTGCCCAGCTCCGTCAGGGACAGGCCCGCCAGCCGGGCCATCCGCTCGGCCATGACCTTGTCCCGCTCCGTGCAGGTGGGAGACTGGAAAAGGATGGTGTCGGAAAGGATGCCCGCCGCCATGAGCCCCGCCAGCTTTTGCCCGGGCATGATGCCCCGCTCCTGGAACATGGTGGCGATGATGGTGGTGCTGGCACCTACGGCCTCGGTCCGCACGTAGATGGGATCCACCGTCTCCACGTCCGCCAGCCGGTGGTGGTCGATGATGGCCAGGATCTGGGCCTGATCCAGCCCCTCCACGCTTTGGGCGGTTTCGCTGTGGTCCACCAGGACCACCTTCTTCCGGTTGGGCCGCAGCAGGTGGTACCGGGACAGGGTCCCCACCACCTTCTCCTGGCTGTCCAGGATGGGATAGCTCCGATAGCGGCTCTTCAGGGTGGCCTCCCGGACGGTGTCCAGATAGTCCTCCTCGTGGAATACGGACAGGTCCTTGGTCTGAGCGATCCGGGACACGGGCACGGACTGGATCATGAGCCGGGCGGCCCGATAGGGATCGAGGGGGGTGGTGATGATCACCGTGTCGCCCCGCTTCTCCATGTCCTCCGGCTGCAGCTGCCCGCCGCAGACGATGACGGCGGCGGCCCGGGCCTCATAGGCGGCCCGGAGCACGGCCCCATCCCGGCCGGTGATCACGATGCTGTGCTCGGGAAAGGCTTGGTCCATGCCGGGAACGGCGATGCACAGCTCCCCGGAGAGGCCCGTCACATTCCCATAATCCCCCCAGATCTGCCCGTCCAGGCAGGAGAGCAGGTTGAACAGGGGCACGTCCTTCAGGAGGGTTTCCTCCACAAAGCGCATGTCGTATTGGGCGATGTCCCCGGTGGTCAGCATGCCGAAGAGCCGGCCCTCCTCGTCCGCGATGGGAAGGGATACGGAGGGATGCTCGTTTTCATACATGAGCTCCCAGGCCCGGTGGACCGTCACCGCGTCCGACAGGATGGTGGGCCGGTCAAACGCCAGATCCTTCACCTGGGTGCGCACGTCATGCAGCAGCATCGGCGGCTCGAAGCCGAACCGCTGCAGGATGCGGGTGGTCTCGTCGCTGAGCACCCCCAGGCGGCAGGCCGTGTACTGCCTGTCCCCCAGGGCGTTGTGCAAACTGGCATAGGCGATGGCGGCCACGACGGAATCGGTGTCGGGGTTCTTGTGTCCAAAGACGTAAACTGGGTCCATGGGCGTCCCTCCTTAAGGTCTTGTAACACTTTATTATATCAGATTTGCCACCCCGCGCAACAGATAAAAATGCAGCCCCGCCAAAAAGAGCGAAGGGCTGCAAGGGTTCGATGCTGTTTTCAGCAGCTTTCGGTCATGATGTCCAGGATCTCCCGGTCCGTGTCCCGCATGCCCTCCCGGGCCATGCGCCCCACGGTGCGGATGGTGTTGTCCACGCCCGTCTTCACGATGCCGTCGCCGCCGTAAAACTGGTTCTTGCCGTGGGTGTACATGTCGTAGCCCATGAGCCCCGCCTCCACGGCCATGGCGATTTTGCCGGCACAGGAGGGTTTGGCTCCGTCGCAGACCATGCCGGAAAGGATGGCCAGGGTGTTCACGATGGTGTGGGCGATGACCTCGTAGCCGTCCCCGTGAAGGTAGGCGATGCCCGCCGCCGCCCCGCAGCCCGCGCTCACCGCCCCGCAGAAGGCGGAAAGCCGGCCGATGCTGGTCTTTTGGTGGATGGTGACCAGGTTCGACACCACCAGCGCCCGCAGCAGCTTGTCCCGGCCCACATGCAGCGCCTTGGCGTATTCGATGACCGGCAGGCTGGCCGTCATGCCCTGGTTCCCGCTGCCGGAAACGATGACCACCGGCATCTCGCAGCCGCTCATCCGCGCGTCGGACCCGGCCGCCGCCGCAGCCTTGGCCCGCACCCGCACGTCGTTCCCCTGGGCAAGGAGCAGGGTCTGGCCGATCCGGGCCCCCCAATCGTGGGTGAGCCCCTCCCGGGAGATGGCGGTGTTGCATTCGATCTGCCGGTCCAGCAGCACCTCCACGTCGAACAGGTCCACGCTGTCCGCGAAGTCGATGATCCGCGCCACGCTGAGCAGCTCGTAGTCCGGCTCCGCCTCCGCTTTCTCCTGGTCCGGACAGCCTCCTGCCTGGGCGAAGAGGCAAACCCCGTTCTTTTCGATCCGGGTGATGTTGGTGTGGAAATCCTCGATGACCACCCGGGCAGTGTCCTCCCCCGCCCAGGCGGTGATGGCGATGTAGAAGACCTTGTCCCCCGGGTAAGGGACCACCTCGATGGGGTGGCTGTCCCGATAGGCGCGGATGGCGACCCGATCCTTTTCCGCCACGTGGGAGATCACCTGCAGCTGCACGTCCGGGTCCCCGGCCACCAGGCCGGCCGCCGTCGCCGCTTCGATGCCCCTCAGATACCCGGTGTTGGGCACCACCACGCTCTTCACGTTCTTGATGATGTTCCCGCTGCATTCCACCCGGCACCGGTCCGGCAGCACCCCCAGGGCCTGCCGGGCCTTGGCCGCTCCGTAGGCGATGGCGATGGGCTCCGTACAGCCCGTGGCGGGGATCAGCTCCGCCTCCAATATGCGCAGATATTCCCCGTAAGCGGGATCGGTTCGATCGAATGAAGCCATGCAAAACTCCTTCCTACAGGAAACAGGAGAGGGACAACCTCTCCTGCTCCGGTTCTAAGGCTTATATCACTTTGAATCCCGCGGTCTCCACGGCCTTGGCGATGGCGTCCAGGGGCAGCTCCTCCTTGAGGGTCAGTTCCACGTCCTTGGTCACGTGATCCGCCTTACAGCTCTCCACCTGGGGAAGGGCCTCCAGCACCCGCTGCAGACGGGCGGAACAGCCGCCGCACCGCATGCCGTCCACTTTCAGATTCAGCGTCTTCATGGTCGTTTTCCTCCATCATTTGTTGCATACATTGTATATCCGACGGGCCGTTTCTGTCAACGACCGGCGAGCATTTATCCTTCCACGCCGTCCACGATATATCCGATGGCCTCCACGGCCGCCCGCAGCGCCTTGTCGCTGACCTCCCCGGACAGGATCACCCGGGCTGTGCCCGCTTCATGGCTGGCTGCGGCGCTTTGGACCCCGGGCACCTTCTCCAAGGCCCCCTTCACGGCGGCTTCGCAATGCTCGCACATCATGCCGGTGATCCGAACGGTCTTTTCCGCAAGGGGCGCTTTTTCCGGGGCCGCAGGCTGCTCAGGCAGGTCCACGGGCCGTTTCCTTCCTCTGTTGGAGGGTTCGCGGAGGTTGAACAGGTTCAGCCGGAGGGCATTGGTGACCACACAGAAGCTGCTTAAGCTCATGGCCGCGGCGCCGATCATGGGGTTCAGGGTCACCCCCAGCTTCACAAAGGCCCCCGCCGCCAGGGGGATGCAGATGCTGTTGTAGAAGAAGGCCCAGAACAGGTTTTCGTGGATGTTCTTCAGCGTGGCCCGGCTGAGCCGGATGGCCGCCGGCACGTCCCTGAGGCTGCTCTTCATGAGCACCACGTCCGCCGCGTCGATGGCCACGTCCGTGCCCGCGCCGATGGCGATGCCCATGTCCGCCCGGGTGAGGGCCGGGGCGTCGTTGATGCCGTCGCCCACCATGGCCACCTTCCCCAGGGCCTTCAGCTCCCGAACCACCCGCTCCTTTCCGTCCGGCAGGACCCCGGCGATGACCCGGTCCACCCCGGCCTGATCGCCGATGGCCTGGGCCGTGCGGGGGTTGTCGCCGGTGAGCATGACCACCCGGATGCCCATGTCCTGCAGCTCCCGAACCGCCTGGGCGCTGTCGCCCTTCATCACGTCCGCCACGGCGATCACGCCCAGCAGCGCATCGCCCCGGGCGAAGAACAGGGGCGTTTTGCCCTGCTGCGCCAGGCTGGCGGCGGCGTCGCGGATGGGCTGCGGCACGGGGCAGCGGCCGGAGACAAAGGAAAGATTCCCGCCCAGCAGGGGCTCCCCCGCCAGGGTAGCCGTCAGCCCGTTGCCGGGCAGGGCGGCAAAGTCGCTCACCTCGGGGGCGTCCAGCCCCAGCTCCGCCCCCTTCTCCAGGATGGCCTTTGCCAGGGGATGCTCGCTCTTCTTTTCCAGCCCGTAGGCCAGGGTCAGCAGCTCCTCCGCCCGGATCCCCTCCGCCGGGACGATATCCGTCACCTTGGGTTCCCCGGTGGTGATGGTGCCGGTCTTGTCCAGAACCACGATGTCCATCTTTCCCGTTTGTTCCAGAGATTCGGCGGTCTTGAAGAGAATGCCGTTCTTGGCGCCCTTGCCGTTGCCCACCATGATGGCCACGGGGGTGGCCAGACCCAGGGCGCAGGGGCAGCTGATGACCAGCACGGAGATGCCCCGGGCCAGGGCGAAGCCGAAGGGCCGCCCCGCCAGGAGCCAGACCACCGTCACCACCGCGGCGATGGCGATGACTACGGGCACGAACACCCCGGACACCTTGTCGGCCACCTTGGCGATGGGGGCCTTGGTGGCGGCGGCGTCGCTGACCATCTGAATGATCTTGGAAAGGGTGGTGTCCTCGCCCACCCGGGTGGCCCGGCAGCGCAAAAAGCCCGATTGGTTCAGCGTGGCGGCGGAGACCCTATCCCCCTCCGCCTTGTCCACGGGGATACTCTCCCCGGTGAGGGCCGCCTCATTCACGGCGCTGTGCCCCTCCAGGACCACGCCGTCCACGGGGATGTTCTCCCCGGGGCGCACCACGAAGGTATCGCCGATCTGGACCTCCTCGATGGGCACCTCTATCTCCTGCCCGTCCTTCACCACCACGGCGGTCTTGGGGGACAGCTTCATCAGGCTCTTCAAAGCGTCCGTGGTCCGGCCCTTGGAACGGGCCTCCAGCATCTTGCCCACGGTGATCAGGGTCAGGATCATGGCGGCGGACTCGAAATAAAACTCATTCATCAGGGCCATGGCCCGCTCCCCGTCGCCCTTCGCCGCGGCGTCCGTCATGAGGAAAAGCACCGCCAGACTATAGGCGAAGGAGACCCCGGAGCCCATGGCCACCAGGGTGTCCATGTTGGGCGCGCCGTGGAGAAGGCTGGTGAAGCCGCTGACGAAAAACTTTTTGTTGATGAGCATGACGATGGCCGCCAGGATCATCTGCACCAGCCCCATGGCCACGTGGTTCCCCTCGAACCAGGCGGGGATGGGCCAGCCCCACATATGGTGCCCCATGGAGAAGTACATAAGGACCAGCAAAAAGCCCAAGGACCACAGCAGCCGCTTCTTCAAGATCGGGGTCTCCCTGTCCTGCAGGGCTTCCTCTTCGGCGGCGTGGTCCACGCTTTTTTTGGCCGCGCCCTTCTCCCGGCAGCCGTAGCCCGCCGCCTCCACGGCCCGAATGATCTTCTCCGGAGCCACGTCCCCCTCCACGCCCATGGAATTGGTGAGCAGGCTCACGGCGCAGGAAGTGACCCCCTCCACTCCGTTCACGGCCTTCTCCACCCGGGCGCTGCAAGCGGCGCAGCTCATGCCCGTAACATCGTATTGCTTCATATGCGTCCTCTTTTCGTTCGTTAGCATGAGCTTATCACGGGAGATTTACTCCTGTCAACGGCCTTTCGCTCTTGACAAAGCCAGCCGCCCTCCCCCATACTGCAAGGGAACCTGGGAAAGGATGAAAACGGTATGAAACGAATCGCGGTGATCACCGGCGCGTCCAGCGGCATGGGCCGCCGGTTTGCCCAAACCTGCAGCGAAATGGGCCCCTTCGACGAGATCTGGGCCATCGCCCGGAGCGAGGATAAGCTGAACGCCCTGGGAAAGATTGTGCCCTATCCTCTGCGGGTGCTGGCGCTGGACCTTTCGGATCGAAAGAGCTTTGAGATCTACGCCGCCGCCCTCAGGGAGGAGCCGGTGGAGGTGAAGCTGCTGGTGAACGCCGCCGGCTTCGGCAAGTTTCGGGCGGTTCTGGACACGCCCCTGGAGGCGAACCTCAACATGGTGGATCTGAACTGCCAGGCGCTGCAGGCCCTCTGCCAGCTCTCCCTGCCCTATATGGGGCCGGGCAGCCACATCCTCAACGTGGCCTCCGTGGCCGCCTATCAGCCCATCCCCTACATCGGCGTCTATGGGGCCAGCAAGGCCTTCGTCCTCAGCTACAGCCGGGCGCTGAATCGGGAGCTGAAGCGGCAGGGCGTCGCCGTCACGGCGGTGTGCCCCTTCTGGACCAAAACCGCCTTCTTCGACCGGGCCATCGACGAAAGCGAGCCTCCGGTGGTGAAGAAATACACCGCCATGTACGACCCGAAGGACGTCGTCGCCCGGGCCTGGCGGGACGCCAAGGCAGGCCGGGACATGAGCAAGTTCGGCTTCGTGGCCCGGTTCCAGGGGCTGCTGGCCAAGGTCCTCCCCCACAGCTTCGTGATGAGCTATTGGCAGCGGCAGCAGAAATTGAAGTAACGGAGGCTATCTTTTCGAGCGGCGTTTCTTTCGAGAGCGGGGCGACCCTTTTTTGGGCCGCCTTATCTTTTTGATCCCGCGGATCAACCCATAGACGCAGCCCAGAGCCATAGACCCCAGGCCGCCCAGGAACAGCAGCCCCGACAGCTCCATGGGCGCAGGCTGGTCGGGGGCCGGCGTAGTCGAGGGCGGATCGGCCTCAGCGGAGGGCGACGGGACCTGGTTGCCTCTGTTTTGTACCCTGCTCGGCGGCGGGGTGGTCTCCTTTTCCACAACGGGCAGGAAACCGACCGTAGGCGTCGCCTCCGCCGGCGGCGTGGGCGTCGGTTCGGGCGTTTGTTCCGGGGTTGGTTCCGGCGTGGGGATGTCCGTTGGCGCAGGGGTGACGGTGGGATCCGCCGTCCGCCTTGCTTTGGCCTGCGCTTCGGGCCCAGGGGTCGACGTCGCCGTGGCGGACGGGGTCGGGAAAGGCGTGGGCGCGTCAGTGGGAGAAGCCCCAGGGGTAGACAGGGGCGTAGGGATGGTCAGGGAGATCGGCGCCGGTGTGGGTGTGTCGGCGGGCGTGACGGGCGTCGGCGAAAGTTGAGGCGTGGCGGAAGCGGGGGCCCCGGTGGGATCGGTGGCGGCTGCCGGCTCGGAGGAAGGCTTTTCTGCGGACGTCGGCTGAGCCGTATCGGTGAGCTGAAAAACGGGCGAGATGGTATCCGCTGGTCGGGCCGTGGCGTCCGGGGTGCCAGAGGCCGTTGGGGCGGCGG
>OCTX014519067.1_pt1 | contig 28350 bp, 33 predicted proteins | sample 1539691 | NCBI WGS metagenome assembly OCTX01 (sample SAMN02144231, study PRJEB22623) | gut metagenome | biome: sheep rumen | host: Ovis aries | place: New Zealand
TTGATCTGCTCATCTCCCATTGAGTAATCCCTCTCACCGATTTTATAGTAATAAGTGGTGTAAGGATTCCCCTCAATGATGACACCATTATACGATTCCATTCCAGTATAACCCTCTTCATTGGCCCTTTCTCGTGACGGCACATAGGTTATCGGGGAAACCGTCACATTCGTATGGCTTTCATTGATGCCGGAAGCCAGATACACCTTACATCCCTTGGTGATTGTCTCATCCGAGAAGTCCATGTCAAAGTCTCTGCATAGCGTTTGATACCGATGCGTCACCGTCACAGGAATCTTGTAGGCTACCCGGTAGCCCTCCCAAGTCCCCGAAGAGTATTTCTCCTCGAAAACCGACTGCTTGACATAGATCGTCACGTAGTTCTTCCTCGAATAGTTCTTAAGGCCAGTAGGAATAAAATCCCCCATGATATAGATGGCCTTCAAGCCGGTAAGCGTTCCCAGACCATAGGGAAAGTCCTCGACTTCTGCAGGAATCGTCACCTCCGAGATGCCAGAGCACATTTCTAGACATCCCCCGTCTTTCAAGTCCTTCATGTGTGAAGGGAGTGTCAGATGCTTGAAAATACATTCCTCAAACGTATACCATCCAAATTTCGTTACGGAATTTGGCAAGTCAAGAGTCCTCAGCTTCTTGCATCTTGTGAAAGCCTGCTTGCCGATACTCTTCACAGTGGGAGGAATATAAAGATGCTCCAGCTCATAGCACTCGTAGAAGGCGGCCTGTCCGATGCTTGGCACCCCATATGGAATGTTCACCTCCTTCAGCTTGTAGCATCGGAAGAACGCATAGTCCGGAAAGCTGACGCATGACTCGGGTATGCGGATGGACTCCAAGTTATCACATTCTGCAAACATAAAGTAGCTTAATCCCGTAAGATGTTCTGGCAGTCTGACATACCGTAGGTTCTTACATCCCTGACAAACATACCAGTAACTAAACTTCATGTCATCGTTCGGGAACACCAGACTGTCCAGCGACGTACACTCCTTAAAACCAAGGCTTCCCACATAGGTAATCGACTCCGGGATTTTCACCGAAGTCATTGCAGAACATCCCCAGAAGGCTTGGTCTGCGACCTGAGTCACTGTATACACAATACCATTGTTGGTGACGGACTCCGGGATAATCACCCTTCCTGCAATCTCTTTTGTTGTTGCTTTCACAGAAACTGTGCCGGAGTTTTCTTCTTCCGTTAGCACCGTGAAAGTCAGGTCACCAATGGCAAAGCTGTCCTTCACAGCTGCCGATGCGCTGAATGCGATGATCAACGCAGATAAAAGAACTTTGATTCTCTTCATACATGCAAAAAGTTTGAGTGAGTACTAGTCGTCCCAGAAGTTAGTTGGCCTGGAGTCCGGACCATCCTCATCGTCCATCCAACGATCATACTTTTTGGCCTGACTTTCTTCCGGGGTTGTCGTTCCAGATACCGTAATCATCATGCTCCCTTCCGTTTGGATGGCATGAATCTCAATTTTTGGTTTGAGATAAGGCTTTTTCTGCCTTTCCTTTTCATTTTTGTTCATGACTTTTATATTACTTTTATTGATGTGAAAAGTTTCTTCAAGTCACAAAGTTACAAAACGAGAACAGCATAATCAGCAGACAAGATTCTGTAAATGAGGAAAACATGTTGATATTAGAGTTAAGTCACATTCCTGTCCCGTTTTGTCACGTCAAAGACCATTTCCTCATGACAAGTTTATGGAAAACCATCGGAGATACCTATGTACGGTCAATGCTGAACGGATTGACAGAGGGCGCGACGTCAAGGAGCGACCCGAAAAATACAGGAAATCCTTGCTGCTTCAAGGCAAGGACTTCCTATAAACATCCTCCTTATGATACGAGGATATTATTCTCCATTACTCAGATATTCTTTCCAGTCCGTGCCTTCGATGGTCAGTTCTCTCATCTCCCAGTCATAGGTTACTTCTGGCATTGACAGATAAGGGAAATAAACCGAATAGCCAATCTGGCCGTAGGAGCAGAATAGTGGCATGATGGCAATATCCTTGCCGTAATATCTTCCACCACCTTTATACCGTTGCCAGCTGAAATTGCCATTCTTGACGTTCATGCACAGCCTATGTAGATACACCGTGTCGGGGTCACACTTCAAGTTCGTCATCATATACTATATGGTGGAGGGGATTCTTTCACCCCTCCGTTAGACATTAGAAATGAAAATCGATGACGCCGCCAATGAACAGGTGGCTTCCTTTCTCCAGAGAGCAGACAAATCTCATCAGCTCGTTCGATGGCTCGGCAAAGGACTGACAGGAGTTTTCTGACAAGTAGAAATGAGAGTCAGTGTGAAGCGGGTTCTTGATGGCCTTCTCCAGTTGGTAGGCAGCCCCAATCCAGTCTGTGACATTCTCTGCAGTCACCTTCATCGCCTTTTCCTGGATTTCCTCTACCCACGACTGTTTCCACTCACCGGCACCGCCCTGAAAAACCAGTTCATCATCACCAACCAGGGTAAACATCCCTTTAGGCAAGATGTCGCTGACAAGAGCCCCTATCATTTCCTTTCTTTCCTCTTCGGAAATGTTGGAGCAGTAATCGTAATCGCTGCTGTCACCTTGTGTCAGCGTGTTCTCATTGAGCATGTTCTCCTTGTCCACTCTCTGCTTTGTAATCTGAAATACTTTTGCGTGCATAGCTTAAAAAATTAAATAGTTAGACTTGTTCTGATTCTTTTCCCTTTAGTTTGGAGCTTGCTCCAGCCGTCGGGAATCGATTTTTCGTGCTTACAAAGACTGAAGGGAAAGTGAATGACGACAAGAAATTTGCATGGTTTTTTATGGAAAGCCCAGTTCGTTGAATGGGAAGGCTGCTGTCAAAAACCATCCAAATAATCCTTGGTTCTTGGCATGTTCACGCTTCAGTACCTTTGCAAAGAAAAAGCATGTCCCGACGGCGATGAAAGTTAACGGTGAGGAAACAAGGGCTCATCACAAAAAAGCCCACGTCATCACGACGTAGGCTTTTAAAACGTATGGCATCATTCAAACTAATGTTAAGTTGTCGTATCTGCCTTTCAATCGTAAGAACAAAATGGTCTTAATGATCGTCTCCCTCATGATTCCCTCAGGATATTCCATTATCAACCCACTGAGCTTATCAGAAATTCTTATCATAGGAATCGTCCTATTGTCCACTTCAGCCTGAATGGCATAGTCTCCCTGTTTGGTTTTAAACATCCTGGGGCAGGAGAAATAGATGGAAGACCTGACTCCTATATTCAGTTCATGGGGTTGCAGTCTCAGCTCATCAAAGGTAATATCCATCTCTGATTCCACGAAAATGGTATGATACCTATCGAGCGTATCATCATGGACTCTTAAGTCCAAAAAAACGACAGGATCGATTCCTATTTTCCATATTGTCCGTGGCTTGAACCTTGTGAGTTCCAAGGCATCTTCCATGAAAGTCCATGCCAGGTCGCCAGACCTCATCAGCAAGATAGAGTCAGCGTGGTCTGCTTTGTTTTTCAGATATTCCGCCATGATCATATATGAGCGTGCCGTATCATAGCTTACCTCGGTGGGGTCTATGAAATGCTGTAGCCTTTTTTCGTCAGCCATCACCAACGTCAGGTTGAAGGCCAGGTTGTTTATCAATGGAATCTGCTCTTCATCTATATTCCACGAGTTTTTCTGTATAAGGAAGAGCGATTCCCCTTTCTCTCCATACAGGCCGAAACTGTTGCCTTCTTTGAATATGAAAGGGTATTTTTCTTCCGTTTCCAATCCATCGATGACAGGGCAGTAGGAAAGTCCCATTGATGAGCATACCATCCTATCCAATGTGATGAGTGACCTGAAATAGTCTATTGTCTGTTGTGAGTCAGAGAGGTTGACTCTCTCCCGGTCGGTTACGTTGAAGTCAAGTGGAAAGTCGAGGTCTTTTATGATTACCTTGTCTTTCTGTATGCACAGGAATTCATAACCTCTTGGATATACCGGCATGAAGTCGCAGCCCTGATCCTTACTTAATTTTATGGTTGACAGTTCCCAGCCATATCGGGAGAAGAGCATGGCCGCGTCTTCCGCAAAAGCAGCGTACTGGTTGCTGTTTTGCCGGAAGAGCACGATGGCTTGCGGTGCTTCCATATGAATATCCTTGGAAATGGCGATGCACCTTTCAACATCCTTTTTGTGGTAGAAACGTGTAAAGCCCGTTTCTTTCAATTTTCTGATCAGGAACACGACTTCTTCCATTTGGTCCTCATCAGTGGCCATTAAGATAGTATGTAGTGCTCCGAAACAATCATCAATCCAGTTCTTTGTGGGACTTGTTGACCTGACGAAGGCAGAAAGCTGCGTTTTCTCCAGTGCGGCCATCCATCTGTCCAACTCAGATACCGACTGTACATTCATCAAGGATTCATACAAAGACCTGATGGTGATGTCATTCAGAAGATTGGGAGTGTCCCTTAATGCATCCTTCATATCGAAGAGCTCGTCTTCAATCGAATTTATGATATTGTAACTGTTCATCATTTAGGGAATAGGTATTTCAAAAGAATTAAAGATGTTTTTTCCGTCCTTATCGAGGAACAGCCAGCGTTCTGCCTTGTAGGGAACCCCGTCCTTGTTCCTTGCCTCGTAGTCCACCTTGATTTTCCATCCAGACCATTCACCTTTTTTGCCTGTCTGGTGAATCATGGCTCGTATCTCTGACATGGCTCTCATCTGCCTTTCTGCCAGTTCCATCACATAGTGATCCTCCGGATTGAATTCCGTCATGTTATTCGTCCTTTTCATAATGCTTTCAGATACCTTTTGCATCATCAGCATCATTCCCTTGACCTCTTTTTGGGTGAAATAATGGATGCCAAAAGCAGAGTCAGGCTCTGAGACGGCTATGATTTTCAGTTCCTTTGGATAATCGACACTCTGCCGGATATTCTCTTCCGCCAGGCTCACCATCTGCCCTTTCCTGTCACATGAGACGAGAAAGAGCATGGCCGACATAAGATACAAGATTTTCTTCATGTCAATACTTTGCTGAGTAGTTTCTGATGTTCGAGAATGCCTTGAACTTGATTCTCTCCTTTACCGGGATGTACATCCATTGTCCGTTCGGCAGTCTTACCTTTCGTGCTGCCGACCTGGCACAAAACAGTTTCCCAAAGTCCGGGATGACCACCTCCATGCCGCCGTCGAGAGACTCACCGATGGCACCGAGTACAGCGTCAAGCGTTTTCTTCACCTGCACCTGAGTAAGACCAGTCTTCTCAGCTGCGCATTGAATCAATTCATTCTTATTCATACCTTTAAAATTTAATGATTTTTTGTTTGTCGGGACTCAGTCCCAGTTTTTTGTAGTAAACCCTGCCATTTGCCTTGAACAGCTCTAGTGATTGTCTGGTAGCCCCTTCTTCACAAATCTGTCTCATTTCCTCTCTTGATATGGAATGACCACAGATGTTCCTCCATACCGAGAACTTACATTGAATATCCGGATTACCATAATTGGAACAGTTATATGCTACCGGACTTACCAGAATGCTACCACCGCATACAGGGCATTTGGTAATACTGGAGTCCAGGCCGACCGTTCCGTCTTCCTTCACGACCAAAGATGAGGAGAAAGCCTTTCCCTGCTGATTCGTAAAGCCGTCCATGATTTCCGGCGTGCCGCTGAGGAAATTCTCCATCTCCTCATCATGGATGCTTCTTCCACAGATGACACCACTCATCTTGAAGTTACATTTCTGGTCGTCCAGCAAGTTGTTCTCACATGCGTACCCTCTGCTTGTCTTCAGGACACGTCCACCGCAGACAGGGCATTTCCCTTTCATGTAATGAGCTTTCAGGTCAATGCACACCTTCCCATCCTTGATGATGAAAGACGCATTGAAAGGCTGGTCAATCTTGTTGACCATCTGAAGTTCCCTTGTGCGTCCTTCCGTAATCAGTTCCCTTACCAGTTCATCATCCAGGACAACACCGTGTTGCACTTTGTGGATGGTGAATTTACATTTACTACTGTTTTGCTGTTTCTTGGCATTACACTGATACCCGAATTCGGTCACGATGATGTCTCCCTCTCCGCATACAGGGCATTTTCCGATTGATAATTCTTTTTCTTTCTTCATTTTTTAAGTGCTATTTGTTGGTTGGTCTCATCAATCCACAAAATCGCTCCTTAAAAATGTTTCAAAACAAAGCAAATAATTTCACAGGTATTGCCATTCGTAAATCAGGCTTTCCACGATTGCTTTTCCAGACATGACGGTAGCCCATCCTTCTGGGTCAAGGCCATACCACAGGTCCTGCCACGACATAGTTCTTATCTGCCATGCCAGCAGCCAGAGATCCGTGTTGATGTTTTCCAGCTTGGTGACCACTTCATTGGCAACATAGTACCTTTCCGCGGAGTTTAGCAGGTTGACCTTATGCTTCTCCGACTTGGGATTGCCGTTGTCATCATACCCGTCCACAGTATAGGACCCGCTTGTGACAAGCTGACTCATGAACGGGTACAGGCTGGCCATTTGCGTAGCAGCATCCGTCAGCTCGTCAGACACGAGCAGGGCGATGGCCGTTCCTTTCAGATGACCTGGAACCGCTTTCCTGACGAGATCCATGTTCTTTGGAATCTCCGTTGCTACCAGCTGTGCAGCCCTCTTGATTTGGTAGAGGTTCTGCATGACCCCTTGTGCATTGCTCAGGTAGTCAAGCATCTTGTTCTCCACCTGATGCATTCTGTCCATGGCTACGCTGACAGCAGCTTCAGCAGCAATGATTTTGTTCTGCGTCTCCTCCCTGTCCTTGAAAATCTTTTTGAGGATTTCCGTCTGAGCGGCCACTGCACCAGTCAAAGTAGGGTCTGTCTGTTGAGCCGACATCCTCATGCCGATGGCAAGAAGCAGCGTGATGCTAATGATTCGTAATCTCATAGATTCTTTTATCCTTTTTACATTTCTCAACATTGGTTCGGATTATCCCGATCAAATCCATGTCAGCAGATACTCCGACAATATCCGTGACGGCATCTGAACGGTCAGTAGAGTAGATGGTGACGGTCTTTACACCCAGCATCCGCTGAAAGAAAGACTGGCTTTCCTTGAAATCCGTGATGTGGTACATTTCCACGTAGTCCGTTTCCTTGGAGAATATCCCCCGGATCCTGCACAATGTTTCCTCCTCGACCATCCATCTTACATTCACGAGCATGATGAATCTGATGATTAGGAATGAGAGTATGAACAGAAAAAGGACAGAGGTAGCGATGGCAATAAGCCTGTCAGATCTCTGGAAGAGGACAGGCGTCGCTCCAGCCAAAACGGACATGATACCCAGCAGTTCCGCATCCTCTGCGATGAATTCCCTATAATCAGCCTTGATCGTCATGAGCATTATTGTTTAAGTCCTTTTCTCCTTTCAGCCATGGCAGCATCCCTTTGAAACTTGTTCTGCTGATTTTTCTGGATGTAAGGCCTTCGCAAGACCACATCATTCCAGTCTTTGTATTCCTCGGGAGGCTTCCATTGCCTTACACGGTTACTTAGGGGCAAGTGTTTGGAGAGTTCCTTGACGGAAACCTTGTCAGGATCCAGACAGATTTCCTTATCCTTGAAAGTAATGCGGATGTTCTCGCTTGTCCTCACCACATTCAGGTGCATGCCATCGACGAGACCAGCCATTCGGATTCCGTACACCCTTCCTGCCAGGTCATTGTCAAAACAGTCAACGGCATTGGCATTGGCATAGTGCCTCATGATGCCGGCTATCTGCAAGTTTGAGAAAGTCCCTCCGATAGATACGAAGACCGAATTCTCCGTGTCCAACTTCAGCCTGTTCACCTGATAGAAAGCCATGATGTCATACGCACTCTCCGCGAAATAGACATTCTCCACCCCTCTCGGGTTCCCGTAAGGAGTCATGTCCACGATCCAGGCCGCCGTTGAAGAGTTCGTCCCAGTTGCCTTGCTTTTGAACTTGTTGAATCCACGGATTTCATACCCCACGACTTCTTCTTTCCCTGGTTCCCTGTATGGAAAACCTATGTTGTAGTTCTTGTAGTTCTCCATCTCCAGGTCTCTAATCCTGACGATGTAAGGGGCAAAAGTCTTCAACGTCTCCTGTGAAATTCCCCTTGGTGTAAGGAAGGTCATGCCAGCTACCAGATGCTCAGAAATCGGCTGCACGTCATATCTTTCTGGAGTAAACACCTGTTTCCCGGTATACCCCATCTTGTCAAGATAGGAACTGTCACTATATTCCGGAACGGGTTCATTCGCCAGTCGTGAGAGCACTTTCCCGACAATCTCCCATTGGTTCTTGCCAGTCTCATGAAAGCTGTTGATGTTTTCAAGAATGAAGGATATGACATCCCCGCCACCTCGGCCGGTATGCCTGAAGAAGGTCTGGTTTGCCTTGTTCTTTGGCTCTTTGATGATAATGGTGTCAGAATGACTGCCCTGAGTATCATGGAGACACATTTCTATAAAGCGCCCCACACCGGCCAGCCTGTTAACCTTATAGCCAAGTGCGTGTGCCACATCATCGATGCCTACCCTTTCTTTGAGAGCTTTAAAATCCGGTAGTTTCATATCCCTTTCAACTGATTTTCAGACTTTTTGTTTCTTGCCTTCCCATATTCAGCACCTCTTTCCGATAGCTGCTGGTAAGAGTCGCCGACAGCAGGTTCTGTTTTTCCCTGCCTTCAGGCATCAGGAAATACTTCATGCCTGTTTCTTTGTCGATAGGTTTCATGTCCAGTTCAACACCTTGGAAAGAAGCCCGGATTGCATAGTCACCATTCTTTTTCTTAATGATGGCACCATCCTCAAAGTTGAGCATCTCTGCCTTGTCAGGGACGTCTTCCTTGTTTCTGTCAAGGATGGGAGCCTCTCCAAGTGCAATCCTTTGTTTGTCCACCGCTTCCAGAACCATGGAAGAAGCCTTGTTCACGTCCGCCATGACAGAGACGATGAACTTTGGATTCTCCTTCAGGACAGAGATCCATCCGTCCAGATATGCCGCGTTGTTGTCCAGGATTCTCCTGTCAAATCCCATTGCATATCCTACATTGGCGGCAGTCAGCTCAGCCACAAGCTCTTCCTTCGCATATTTCGGATCCCCGAACTTGTCCCCTTTCACACGGTTGAGTCTTTCCTCCGTACCAGTGGAGTGAGCCATCTCGTGAAGAGCAGACGAGTAATATTCCATGCCGTCCTTGTATATCTCCTCCGAGGTGTTCCCAATCTTGAACTGTTCCTTTTTCGGAACCACGATCTTGTCTTGTGAAGGGCTGTAGTAGGCATTGCTGGAAAATTTGTCATACTGGATAGGACATAGCCATTGCTGTTGCTCGAACAAACGGTCAAGGGCTGCATTCACGTACATTCCCTTAGCATCCTTTACTTCAGGAATCTCGAATTTGGCCAGGAGCTTGTCGTATTTCTCCTTGTTCACTTCCTGAAGATTCGTTTGGTCAACGTTGAATACATTGTAGGCTCTGAGAAAAGGGATGACCGTATATTGGGCCTGTTCTTCCTTGGACAGGTTCCTGTAGTCACCACGGTCGATCTTCTTCCCGTCCTTGTCTTGAATCGTGAAATCCCAGTAGATGACAGGCATGGCCTCTGCCCCTTTCTTGATGCGGGCATTCTCCTTCTGTATCTGCAGGAAGGTCATATAGACCGGAGTCTTGTAGCCCTTCATCGCAGTGTCCATCTGTAGGAAGAAGGAATTGGAGCCGGAATAGTTACGGCCAGAGATATTCTGGGGCATACCATAGACAGCTCCGTCAATCCATCCCTTCTTCCAGTCACCGGCCTTCATGCTCTCCATCCTGGAAATCATCATTTCGGTAAACTTCTCAATGGCCTTTTGACCTTTTGACTTGAAGTCTCCTTGGACCTGGTTTTCTGAGCTTCTTTTCTTGTACATGGTCAGAGCAGATCGTCATCCTTTTCATACAACCGTTCCTCAGTCATGTCCACGAACAGTTCTGCCGATTCCTCAGACGGTTCCGTTCCATGATCCTCACACCACCTGGCATATTCTTCAGCGTTGTCACCTAGTCTGACAAAATCCAGCCAGCCAATTTTCTTGTCCTGTTTGAGTTGTACCAACTCTTCAAAAGTCTTTTTTGCCATAATCCTATTTTTTTTAAAATGTGGAATCCAGTTGCCAAAGATGACTTGGCAACTGGTTTTGTTTAGATTTTCATTCCCAGTGATTGTTCCTTTTGCTGGCCAGCCATGAGACTTTTAATCTCCGTATTCAAGTACTTGGCTGCCAGCTGTTCACGTGAAGCAGTCTTCGCAGTGAAGTAAGAAAATCCGTCGTCAAATTCAAGAGGTTTCTTTGTGGTAACCCCCAGTTTGCCGAGGTCAGCCGAAATATTCCACTGGCCAGACTGCCTGTCTTTCGCGATTCGGATGCCTTCCACCTTCACATCTTCAGGAAGTTTGTATTTCTCGTATGCAGAAGCCAGGTGCAGCTTCTCCCCGAAGTTCTTCTCCACCAGTCTTGCAGGGGTCGTCACACGGTCAAAATAAGCATTCAAGTCCTGGAAAGTCATCACCGTAGACATCTTCTGTTCACCGACAACCGCATACAGCTTATATTTCCCGAAGTCAGGACTCTGCTCATTGCTTTCCTTATAGACATTCATCTTGTCGATAACTCTTCCGTCGGAGAGCTTGTTGTCAGCCTTATACTCTTCAGGAGAGACCTTCTTCTCCATTTTGGAAGGATAGTAGGTCTGCATCAGCTGTTCCACAGATATTTCCCTTTTCTGGTAGGCGGCGAGGTCACCGGCATGCATCATCATCGGTCGTAGCTGTTTGCCGTCGATCTTGGCTGTGAAATACCATGTCTCCGGATTCTTATTGGACTGGAAGGCATGAGCATAGGACACTTTTTCACCGTTCACAGTGACCAGCTGAGGGCCACGCGGTTCCTTTTGACCTTGTGCTTTTTTCTCCGTCTCAGCTTTTGCCTGCTCTTTCTGTTCTTCCTTTTTCTCCTTGTCTTTTGGCTCTTGTGCTTCTTTTGCATTTGCTGACACTTTCTGGTTCTTTGCCTGAGACATGTCATCTACAATCGCGACACGAACACCGGCCCGGATAAGTTTGGGCAGGTAAATGTCCAGAGCGTGATATGGGAACATGGCCTGATGTTCGCCATTTACTTTCTGACTCGGTTTAGTTAAGGTAATACCCAGGATCTCAGATGATTTCTTGGCATCCTCATTGACCGTCAGGTAGAAGTCACCCTTACGGAACAGCAACATGGCATCCGGGTGTTTCTCCTTCAGCGACGTGTATTGTTCCATCAGCGTTGGCGTCTTCTCTTGCTTGCTTTTCTTTTCAGCCTTCACCATAGGCTCTTCCTTCTTCGTAGCAGTCATTTTGTCAGAACGGGCATTTTGCTTGCTCTGAGGGGCTTCTTCCTGCTTCACCTCTTCCTGTTTTTTCTTGCTTGCCATAAGGTTACATTTTAGAGATTTTACAATGCACCGTCAATGACATGGGCTTTCGGACAAGTGTTATAGTCAAGGTGTAAACCATAGGGAACGCTCCGTCAGGACAGAATCTCTCCTGTCATCGTATAAAGCCGTCTCAACAATGATAGTTTGTCGGCAGCATGTTCCCGATATGTTTCCAACCTAGCAAATAACACATTTTGTCAAAATGCGCCATGTTCTTCTACCATACGATGGCAAAAGGGGAAACAAAAAGCATCCACTATACGCCTACAGCAAGCACGTGGCGTTCTGTGGCTCATTTAAAAAGACTCCCATTTTCGGCACTTAATTCGATTGATATAATTTTCCAGATTATATTGAAATGGGCATTGGACTGATTATAGCTTCAGACCAGAGCTTTTCTTTTCTTCTTTTTTCTGCGAGAGCTGATGATCCTCCTTTTGAGTCAGTTTATCCACCACTTTCTGGTATTCCCATCTGTTCTCATCTGTCATGACATAGCCCATGAACCCCTCGTGCTCATGGTCGTACTTGATTTTCATCTGACGCTCCCATTCTTTCATGTCACCACTGACAACCTTGAACCCCTGTGGTTCTTTCAAGTCCACGCCGACAGTCACTTTCTGGTCACCCACAGCCAGTTCAACCGGTTTTCCTTCCACGGCAGCCTGCTTTTGGTTCGTTCCCAGTTCGATGTCATTGATTTTTTCCATGTCCTTCAGTTTCTCGGAAATCTTCACCGAATGAGCATCTTTGATTATGAGAGAATTCGTTTCAGGATCAAGTTGGACATATTTCTGCTTTCTGACACCATCCTCCCTGATTTCCTTTCTGACGGCCTCTCCGTCCTTGATTTTCTGGAGCTCGTTCTCACTGAGCCGGACACTGCCACGGTCTATCTCCTTCCTTACCTGATAGGTCATCAGGTTCACCTTTCCGTCATCCCCACGAGTCAGTTGCAACTTCATGGGGATTTCAAGCACCTTGTTGTTCTTGGCTTCGTACCTTGCCATGACAAGAGGCGTAATACGGCCACTTACCAGCGGTTCGATGACTTCCTTGGGCATGTTCAGGAAGCTTTTCCTGCTGATTCCCAGCTTTTCCAGCTTCTGGTAAGGAATTTCTTCCTCTAAAAATGTCGTTTTACTAATCATATTTTATAATTATTTCGTAACTTTGCGGCAAAATTACGAAAAATATATCAAAGTATGAATAAAAAGTTGTTGTTTTTTTGTTTCTGGATAACAAATTATGCCTTTTTGCCTGTAAAGGCACAGTTTTACACCATTACAGCCGATACTTTGCATTCGCAAATTGTCGATACCGCAGAATCTTCGTCCATTTCACAAATGAAGGAAACGCAAGGAGTTGGGCGGGAAATGCATGGAGATGAGGATGATTTCTTTGCGGTCACCAAAGGATATGAGATAGAAATAGAAAAGGACATCCCCGTATTCGTCAGCGTGAAGGATAGCTTGATGGCCGAACTGTTGGAAGACCGCCTCAATGTCTGCCTCCCGTTAGATTTCCTGAAACTGAACTCCGACTACGGCTATCGGTCCGACCCCATCTTGCGATGTACCCGTTTCCATGACGGCATAGACCTCCGTTGCAACTATGCGAGTGTCTATTCCATGATGCCCGGAACCGTAAAGGAAGTACATATCAGCAACAGAGGCTATGGCAACTACGTTATTTTGGAGCATGGAAACCTTGAATGCCTCTATGGTCACCTAAGCACCATCCTCATCAGGGAAGGAGAGGTTGTCTCTGCCGGAACTGTCGTTGCCATATCAGGTAACACGGGTAAGTCCACAGGCCCGCATCTGCATATCAGGATGAAGAAAGACGGAAAGAGTGTCAATCCCAAGCTCTTCATCGACTATCTTAATGACTATATCACAAGATTACAGGACAAGATCCGCTACCTTAGGTTCAATGAGAAGCCCCAGATGGAACTGAACATCGCCAACCTTACAAAAGCTTTGGAGAAATATGACATATCTCACCCCCGTATCGTCATCGCCCAGGCTTTGCTAGAGACCGGCTATTTCACGTCAAGGGTATGTCTGGAGTACAACAATCTATTCGGGCTCCGAAGAAAAGACGGTTCTTATTACGAGTTCAACAATTGGGAAGAAAGTGTCAAAGCTTACAAGGACTATGTGCAATACAAATACAAAAGTGGCAGTTATCTGAACTTCCTGAGAGCCCTCGGCTATGCTGAAGATCCCAACTATGTCATCAAGGTAGCTCAAATTGCCAAGACTTTGTGAGACATCCCATAATTACCTTCTTATGCCTTTAGGCAACCGGCAGTCTCATGTGTTTTTATTGTACGATGAGCCATATAACCATCATATGGATAGGGTAGTAAAAGTAGAAAATGTATTTAATCCATTTACCATGGATAAATCCCCTTTGCCCATTATATGCTATGCAGACGAACAAACCAAAAGACGTTCCAATGAGACCATATTCAAGTAGAAAAGGTAGCCCAAACAGATAGATGAAAAGGGACCTTTCCCTGAAAAGATAAAATACTATCATTAACCCGATTCCATGCCATGAATAGTCCGTATTGATCCATGATGCTATAATGGCCACAAAAAGGGAAGGGATGATCAATACCCAAGAGTCCTTGGGAATCCTGTCCGTCAGATAGACAGCAATCAGTCCAAGGAGCAATGTAAACAACACGTTATGACTTCCATATTGTCCTAACAGGTACCAGGGAATCTCAGAAACGATGGCAAATATAAGCAAAGTCGCCATATACCTTAATACATTATGGGAATGGAAGAAACCCTCTATGACCAAAAAAGCAAAGATGGGAAAGGCTAGACGGCCAAATCCCCTCAGCACTTCATATAGCCAAAACTCTTGGATGTGCAAATTCCTAGCCATGACGTAGAGTGCAATATGGTCAATGGTCATGGAGATGACTGCGATTACTTTCAACGCACTTCCGCTGAAAGGCTTTAGTTTTAATGGATTATGGTTCATTTGTGTTTCCTCTTCTTGCACAACAGGCTCACAGCCGTCTTGATACCGGCTTCAAGTGCAAGATTCGAGGAAACAACTCTCTTCGATTCACGAGTCAGTCCGTCCTTCCTCCTGATGACAACGGCATAATATCCACCTACCTGATTGAAGAACACATCCCGATAGACTAGAACGTCGATTCTCTTTCGTCTGCTTAGCCATGCCTGGATTTCCTGCAAGGAAGGAGCTGAGATGAGCCCACTTTCCTTCTTACCATTATAGTCCTCAAAAGCAAAGCCTCCTTCATCAATAGCACCGTCCCTATATCTGGTAAATACAGGTTCCCTGAAGCCGAGGTCTCTAACCTTGGTCGCTAAGTCAAAACTGGCAATTGGTAAGATAGATCTCATCAACATCATTGTATCAGTATGTCGGGGACATGACAGGTTCTTTCGATAGTAGAAATTTTCCAGATTTCGGCACTCATTCCCTGCTGCCCATCATACGTTTAATTTATATAGTTTAAATTCTTCCGTAATTAATCTCTCCAGATATAGAGTGCTTTTGAATAGTAACACTCCACCATTCGTCATCGTTCCCTTTTTCAAAGGGCACGTAGATTTGACATTCTATCTTGTCTTCATCCTGCATTTTCCATCGGTCATCCCCTTTGTGAATCCGTTTTTGTATTATTTCAACGATTTCATCACTAATTGGCTCACTAAATTCTATTTTCGCATGTCCCAAATAGTCTCCATTGAAATTCCTGAGAGATTCTTCGCATCCTACTACCTTGAAGTCAGGAAGGTTGATCTTCGTCTTCTTATTGATTCGTTTTGAGGAAGTATATTCTTCTTCAGGTTTACAAGGATATGCTGTTGTCTCACTCAGCTCTCCCCTTTCAATAGCCTCCTTAAAATTCTCGCCAAATTTTGACTCCATAAGTTTATCGTTATTTGACGGAGAGAAGAGAATGCCAGCGATGATAAGGGCAAAGAATAGGATAAAAGGAATGACAGCAAATAGCAGCAAAGAGCCAAAACTGATCACTCCTTTAATACAAAGCACGGCCAATATTATTAAATATACACAATAGATATATTTCATAAAGAAAACAATTATAAAAGATCTATAGCCGAATCTAAATTGTTCTTTAAGCCATCCTCTACATTCTGTAGTTTTGTGAGAATGTCGTCCCTGAGGACGCCAAGTTTCGCCTTCACGATGCTGTTGAGGGCATAGTTCTTGTCAAAGACCCTTTCATCCTCAATGTCGAAATTCTTGGAAAACAAAGCTTCCAAGGACACAGACTTGGAATAGAAAAGGATTGTCGACAGCAGAAGAGGTGAAAGGATGCTTTCACCTTTCTCCGTGCGGTATATCATTAACTGGGAAGTGCCAAGTTGATTTGCCACTTCCGTTTGCGTTAAACCTAGGTATTGGCGAATCTGTTTGAATCGCCTGCCTAGTTCCTTCATATCAACAGTCTTAATACGTTCATCCATCTTTTCGTATATAATAATTGATGCAAAAATACAATTTTATTCTCATATTCCACTCTTTTAAATAATATTTTATAAATATTCAACGTTTTTTATGTGGTAGGTTCCATGAGGAAGATAAACAGTTGTTTTTTTAGGAGGGACTAAGCAAGTTAAATGAGGCATGGCATTAAGTTTTTTACTATAGAATTTGTTATTTGAAGATTATTGTTTACCTTTGCAAATAAAAAGCCATCAATATAAAGAATATGATGATAGAATATAGAGAACCTAGAGGTATGCTAATTTTAAGCAGCAAATATGAGAAATACATAAGTCCTAGAATAGAATTCCATGAGGATGGTTATATTATAGGAGTTTACCAATCAGTTATGGTTTCATCCTATGAGGTACTTCCTGTTGATAGTCATTTCGATGAACGCATACAACGTGTAAAATGTGCTTATGATGATGATATTCTTGTAACGATACAAAATGGAGACAGTTTGTTCGAATTTACTTGTAAACAATTCCTTTATTTAGGATATTGGTCAGTTCTTCCTTATGAAAATGATTTTTATTTTACTTTTCCTAAGGCCATTAGCGAAGAATTGGCTACTTTAATTAAAGAAAATGTAATTTATAAAACTAGTGCTTGGGGTGAGGATCTTGTTCAAGTTGACCATGATCATTACAGGGAATCAACATATCCATGTATTCCGATGAAAATGTTCGATAGTATCATTTCATTAGAACCATATCACATTGATAAACCAACCATTATCACAAGACTATGTTTAAATAATAGTGTTGGCAAGAATTATGATATAATAATATCTATATATCGAAAGAAGAAAAAAGTGGCCTTTTCTTTTGAAACACAACATACTCACGATATTTATAGCGATCATGATGGGTGGTATACTTATTGTAGGAGAGTTACAACAATGTCAGCAGAAAAATATTTCTACACTTTACAGGGTATGTATGATTATTTAAATGAAATTAAAAAAAACTACGAATTAACTAATAATCCCGTTTCTGTGGAATCAAAAAGGGAAGATGAGCTATTAACTACACTTAAACTCTCGCGTGAATTAACTATTAGTTCTATTGAAAGAAGTTTAGCAGTGGAGTTTCAAACAACCTTTCAAGAGTATGAAAGGCCAGCTACAAGGGAAGAAATAGACAAATATGCACGCTGGTAAAAATCTTTCTTATTGGATAATTTATAAACTTGAAATAGGCAATTTTCATAATTATCATCTGTTTAAATAAATTAAATACGTTTGATGGTGGTTGAACAACTCCATCAAACGTATTTAACTAATGCCGCTTAACATCAAAACAATTTATTCGGTCTTGTTGCTTTTACCTAGAAGCTCCGCTACCATCAGGTCTATCTCTTCATTGACACGTTTAAAATTTCGGTTCAGCATAATCTCCTTTTCTTTCTCAGATGCGAATGAATAAATCTTCGGCAGTTCCACATAGAACGATTCCTCCTGTTTGATCCGCTCCATGTCGAAGTTCGTCTTGCAGAAGTATTTCGTTGTCTTGAACTCCTCCGATTCCTCGATGTTGATGCCATTTAGGGCATTCATGTCCGTCGGTGTGAAGTCACGGGCAGCCTGTCCTGCCAACCATCCGGTTGCCATGTCCGCTATCTTGGCTGCAGGCACCAGATAGTCCATCTTCTCTGAAATAGAAGTGGAAACTTTCTGGTCATTGATGGTGATAGACTTGGAAGTCTGCTTAGCCTTTCCGAATACATCATTCTGTGCCCATTCCAAAGTTTCCTTGTTACGCGCTGCGCCCATGAAGATATTGCCACAGGTTGTGATTATCTTCTGCATGCCATTCTTCCCGTAGTCCGCTTCCAGCTGCGGCAGTTCCTGGAATCCCAATGTCACCGCCACCTTGTTGGAACGGGCCGTACCTATCAGACGGTCTATCTTATGGAAGTACAGAGTCGGGAGCTCATCGACGATGATGGAAACAGGAAGGTTCCCCTTGCTGTTGACACGAGTCACCAGGCGGTTCAGGATCAAGGCGTTCAACGAGCCAATTACCTGTTCCTTTTCCGGGTCATTGGCAATAACCAGATACGAGGGATGCTCCCTATCGGAAATCTTCAGGTCGAAGTCGTCTCCAGTAAACACCCAGTAGGCTTCAGGTGACACCAAACGGGCAGCGTTCACGCGAAGCGTTCCCACCATACCTTCCAACTGGTCCATTGCCTTGTTCTGCCATGCCGACTGGAACGGCGCCATGAGCGACATGATTTTCTCATCCTGCATGAGAATATCAAAGACCTCTCCATACGACCGGCCAAGGAACGACAACACATGGGGCATGTCCGAATATTCTCCAGTGATAGTGTCAGGAGTCACCACATTTCCTTCATCATCCTCGTACCATGACTTCTGTATGATGACCAGATTCCCTCTCATGTCCGTATAGCTGAAGCCATTCAGGTCAACAAACATACCGTCTTCGTCAGTAGATACATTCCGGCTGTTGTTGTCAATAAAGTCCAGTACCACCTTTCCGCCTGCATCTATAGCCTGATAATCCGTCCAATTTCTGATGACAAGTCGAAGTTTCTTACCTTCCCAAAGAACAAACCTGTTCAGTTTCCTTCCGTTCTTGAACCCTGTAGGATGGAAGTTGACGAAGAAATAGATAATCGAAGCCAGGAAGTTCTCTGCCGAGTTCTGGAAGAAAGCCTCCGAACCGCCTTTCTTGTCACCTCCCTTATTCAGAGATGAGAGCAGAGTCGCTGCCGTTTCCGAGGCACCTGCCAAATCTGGAATGTATTTCCGCTGAATCGGATTGATACGATTTGAGTATTCCACATCAGTGAAGTTCACGATATTGAAGGCACAGTTCTCCGGCAAATGCCCGTACCTTTTGTTCTTGCAATACTGGTAAAACAAGTTCTTCGCCAATGTCGGGAACTTATAGTCATATACCATCATGGCAAATCCCTTGGCCGCATGCTGTCTGATAAAAGGATCGATGATACCGAAGGACTTACCCGAGCCGGGTGTTCCCAGTACGATGGTGGCACGGAAGGGGTTGATGATATTGATCCATCCTTTGTGCATCCTTTTATTGAAGTAATATACCATGGGGATGTTCACCGAATATTCATTCTCATTCTTCTCTTCAGACTGCTCAAACGACTCATTCTCAAAGTTAAACCTGTCTTCTCCAAGCTTGTAGTTGTAGTACCGTGCAATACCATCCAGCCCCTGATGCACCAGCATCGTCCCGATGATGGAAGACAGTGCGTACAATACCCTGTTCGCCGAGAACCCGGCAATGACTCCTCCCCATGTACCATGATGTACAATCATACACACGACAATCATGGCAAAGCCCGCAATGATCGGGTAAAGCACCATAGTCTTCAGGTTGAATTTCAGGCTTTTCTTTGCTTTGGTGCCGATACAAGTTACCCCAATGCAAATCAGCTCTATCACCTTACATGACAGAACGCTGTTAAATACCCTGAACCTTGCAATCAGCTCCAAGATAAAAGCTGTAACCTTGCTGTCTGCCACGACAGGCAAATTCATCACTAGTTCAACAATCAGGAAAATATAGATGCAACTTCTGAACAGATTATATATCTGCTGTTGCTCTTTCGTTTCTTCAGTACCCATTTTTTTGAATAATAATGAGGGCTGCCACAGGAACATGCCATGACAGTCCTCTCGTGAAGCAAAAGAAAAGTGAATTATCTTAGTCTAAGTACGGGTCTCACTCTTCCCGGAGTCGTCTTGACCGTCGAAGTGACGTAGCCGTTTTTGAGACTGACGGAAAGGTAATACATCTGTTCACTCTCCGATGAAGACCCATCCTGCGAGGAGCTGACATACTGGCTATCGGAGAAAGCATCCCCTTTGACAATCCTCATGGTAGCGCTTACTACAGATAGGTTATCAGCCAAAGTCCTCAGTTCACCTGCTGACGGCAAAGCCCATCCTGAGACGGGTGACAGATAGTTTCTCACCGTTTCCACGGCAGGACTATGGATGCCCGATGCCATGATGGCAGCCGTGTTCTCCATGCCGTTTTTGCTGTATGCGTCATTCGCGACGTTGGAAACTGTTTCGAGAGAATCCGTGAACTGGTAGCTGCCCAGTTCCTTCAGGCCGACGACTAGAGCCGTGTCCTTGTTTACATAGAAGACGATGCCTACAGCCAGGTGTTCCTTGCTGTTATAGCCACCCGGTGCAATCACCGTATTATCTGAGAGAAGGACGCTGCCCACCTTGATGCTCCTGTCATAGATGTCCGTATGCTCCTCACAGGAGGAAAGACAGACAAGTGAATATAGTGCTGCCACCGCTAACGACAATGTATAGAAATGCCGATGAAAGAAATTGCTAATGGTATTCATATTTAGAATGGTATTTTTAATCCGATCAATAAACCGTTTCTGAAGGTGTCCCCATGGAAGAAGCTCACCTGGTTTTTCTGAATGACCGAGAACTGCACCCTGTTTGGGAACACATAGTTATATTCAAGGCCAGCCTCCAGAGTAAGGAAGTAACTGCCTGTATGAGCACCACATTCCGGGCCGATGCGGAACCTCAGTGTGGAGTTCTTGAATCTTTTGAGATTCTTCTTGTAGAGGATTCCACCGCCCCAGTAATAGTCTTTTTTGAACATATCCCGGCAGATTTTTCCACAACGAGGGTCACGGTGCCATCGGTCGCCCACCTCGCCGAACACCTCCACGGCATTCGAATAGGACAGTTCATGTTCATAGCCGAGCGTGGCATTCACTGTGCTGTTGAAAAGGAAGCCACCGCTGATGTTGAAGTATTGGTCACCGTCTCCTGCATGCACCTTTAATACGCACAAGAGAGCCAGACCAGCTAAAATAATCTTTTTCATACCTATTTATTCATGTTAAATGGGAGTAAACTCAGGAAACTCTCATCGAAGCAGTCTGCATTCAGGATGTCTTCATACTCGATGGGAATATAGATTACACGTCCTGAAATTTGGTTCTCAGAGATTTCCAGACGAAGGATTTTCTCGTTCGGAAACGTCAGTTTGTTGATGACGATGACATTACGATAAGCCTTCTTGAAGCTCTTTGCCCTGTTCAGGGAATACACCGGAGTCAACTCAATGGTCTGAGAGTTTGTCGCCTTTGCCTCCTTCTTGTCCGTCAGTTTGATCCGCACCTCGTCGATGTCATACTTGATTTTCGTCTTATTGTACAGGGAGAAATCAATGAAGAAATAGTCGTTGATGGTATAGATATTGTTCACCACCGCCTTGATACCGTAAGCCGAGTTATGGATATTGTTGAATTTCTTCCCACTCCCATAGATGGCCCATGCATAGTTGGCCATCTGTGCCTCCGGCATCAGCACGTCGGGGTTCTTATACTGTTTCATCTCCTCCATGGAAATCTGATATAGGGAGTTCGCCTTTGCAGGCCCTGAGGTATACACCACATCAAACTGAGCCATGTGCCGCTCACCGATTACCGTAATCGTTCCTGCCATTTCATTGTTATACATACGACCAGCCGGTTTGATGCGCACGATATTGTCAGCACACTGGTTTCCCACGATTTTGTTGGTGGAGATGTCCACGAGTTTGATGTTCTCAGGCATGATGACGTGCGTAGTGACTTCCTCGTTCACGAGGATGATGTTCTTCCATAAGGGACTGTCATAGATATATGACTGTGCCTTGTCCATGTTCCTGACGTAGCGAACTTTCGCTGTGTCAGCCTTGATTTCCCCATACTTTTTCTGTGCAGAGACATGTGAGGTCATTGTACAGAATGCCACAAGGGCAAAAATGATTCTTTTCATTGTATTACTGTTTTATGATGAATATATTAGTTCCCAGACAAAGCATCCGCATTGATCAGGTAGACGATGGTGTTATACTTGATTTTCGCCTTATTCTTTCGGATATTGCCGGATATGGCATTGGAGGCAGACTGGTACATATTCTGCAAAGCCTGAAGGGCGATGGCCTCTCCACTCAGCTCACTGCCATATCCCCCATTGAAGGAGATGTTGTTCTGCATGGTCTGTGCTCCAGCATCCTTCATCATGTCTCTGAAGGCTGACTCCGGAACATAGAAGCCTTCCATGCCGTCATTGTCGAACACCGAAAGATTCACCTTCACGAACTTGTCCTTCACAAGGATGCTGGTAATCGTAGCCAAGACACGCTGCTGTCCGAATCCTGTGACAATGCCGTATAGATATGTACCCTTCTTCAGTTTCACGTTCTTGATCATCACGTCATCGAGCAGCTTAAATCTCAGCCGTGTTCCCTCATGCGCTTTGGTCGTTTTGTCAATCATAGCCTTAATGAGAGGTTCGTCCACCTCCTTCTGCTGATCGATGGTATTGAATTTCTCAGCACCGATATCAGCCACCTTCTTTACGATTTCAGGTTTGTCCTCCATTGATTTCTTCTCTTTCTCGGCTTTGATGCGCTCAGCCTCCTTACGTTTCGCTTCCTCTTCCGCCTTAGACGAGCCGCCACTGGAGAAAGCCTCCTCGAAAGCCCTTTGCCTTGCCCGGCTTCTGTTCTGGATGTTCTCCAGTTCACGGGCATAGTCATCCATTTCCTCCTGGCGTGATGAACCACGGCTTCTGCCATAAGAAGAACCAGAAGAGCCTTGGCCTGCATACGAGTTGATATGTCTGCGAGACTCTGCAAGGCTACGTTCCAGGTCCTCCAGTTCCTTGCGTTTCTTTTCACGTTTCGCGTTCTCCGCATCAATCTGGTTCATTTCCTGCTCACCGTAGCCGCTCATGGTACTGTCTTTAGCCTCATTGTCATCCCCAAGGGCACCGATGGCAGTATAGGCACCGTCCTCACTGAAGCGTTTGCTCATCTCAGTCATCTTATCACCCATTTCCTGATGGGCTGCATCCGGCAGAGACATATTGATATTATCCGTCACTACACCATTCTTCCCATCTTCATTGCCGCCTCCGAACAGGTTCGTTAGCGTATATCCCAGGAAAACCAGAGGAAGGAATACTACCAGGGGAAGGATATACTTCGGCTGTTTGAAATTGATTTTCTTCATTGCTATCTGTTTTCTAAGTTATTTACAATCAGTTCAAGTTGCCTGTGCTTGATGATGATTTGCAAGGAATCCTCATGCGACTTCACGGGCATTCGTATCAGGGAGTCCAATTCCCTTTTCAAGGATTGTCCTTTCACTGTCAGCTTCTCCACCTGTGACAGCTGGTAGGCTTTGGTGTCCTGTATCTGCTGTAATCCCTGAAACATCGGATTCACCTCTGCTATACCTTCAATGATATTCATTTCCGGTTCATCATTACCCGACAGAGTCATCACGGAGCCGATGACCAAGAGCAGGAACAAAGTGCCGACAGTCAGGGCTGCCGTTCGTCCCTTGTTCTGTTCAGCCCATGCGTTTGCCCTTTCAATGCGCTCACGACACCGTGTCTTCTTGAACAGATACCAAAGGAAAAGTCGGAACATCCTTGTGTGCCTCGATTCCCTTGCCTTCTTTCTCTTTCTGAATAATCCCATAGCTTCAATAATCCAAGTCCTTGTTTTCCAAAGTTCTCCAGTTGACAATCAGCAAACCGTGCGGATTGTTCTGTGTCCGAGGTACGTTCTGTATTTCGCCCACAGTGATGATGGAGCGTTTCATATCCCTCGAACGACGCTTGATCAGTTGAGTCCCATAATAGGTAAACTTCCTCTCATGCTCATTGAGCTGGATGGAGTCACAGATGATGGTACAGACAGCAGAAGAGGAGATCACATCCGAGTAGAATCCGTTTTCCTCCATCGCCTGTTTCTGCTTCATCGCCGTACCATCAGCCATGTACATAGCCTTTCCCAGCGTCCATTTGATATAGTCATCATCGGGAGGAAGGTTAAAGAAATACTGGTGAAAGAGCTGGATGTGGGCCTTGGCCTCCATGACGAAGTTCGCTTCCTGCTTGCTACGTTCTGCCAGGAATGGAATATCCCCGTCAATGACATAGATCTGGCTTCTCTCCTCGGACACCAGTTTTGCGCAATAGAAGATGCAGATGCCACAGATGACGGTACATCCGACGACGGCTGCAATGACTGTAAATAAGGCCAGTCTTGTCTTTTGTTCCAAATTCTGTATCAGCATGTCATTAACTCTTTTATTTGTCAAAGGTCTTGGTTTCTGAGATGAACTGACCACTGAAGAGGTCAAGGATGTGTGATTTCAGCAAGTCCTTGTCATCGGACAGGAAATGCACCTCCAGACCCGGCATCTTATAACCGCAGAACACCTTTGGGCGAGAGGATTTTACACTACACAGGTCCCCAAGTTTCCGTTTCAGTTCCTGTTTCAGGGCATTGAAGTTCTCCTTGACGAAGCAGAGGGATGAAAAGATGGTTACCTCACCATCACCGTCATTTACTGCTTTGGTCAGGCAGGCGCGAATACACGTCAGGTTCGCTTTGGCATCCGCATTTGTAAATTCATAGTTTCTCATCATGAAATGTATTGTTTATTGGAGTAGTCTGTGGGGATTTCCCCCACAGACCAAATATTGTTATGTTCCGGGATTCGAGTAAGAAGGAGACTGTCCTGTCTGCCTGTTCAGACTGCTATGATAGATGTCCTTGGTCATGGATGCTGCCGTAGAAGCGGTTGCGCTTCCTACAGCCAACCCAGCCTGGCCCACTACAGGAGCTACCATACTTCCTGCGGCCACGGCACCAGAGGCAGCACCGGCAACGGCACCTGCTGCGACACCACCTGCCGCACTTCCTGCACTAGAGCTGACACCACCAGGAATCAGCCATGATGCCACTTCAGGAACAAAGCGGATGACATAGGCACCTACCAACATGCCCATAGCATACATACAGTTTGAGCCGATGCCCTGAAGTCCCAGCGCACCTATCTGGCTCCAAGAGTTGACCTCTCCTTGCAGCAGCTTGCTATAAGCCGTAATATCCTCTTGTAGGTTGTACAACAAGATGAAGTCTATGTAGTACAAGCACATGTACACCACGAATCCCCATAAGGAGAGAGAGAGGTATTTGGAAATCCACTGAGACCATGCGTTACTCCACGGAGGTACAATCGACATGGCGAACATCACAGGCGCGAACACTCCCAGGATTGTCAGGAAGATACGTTGTGCCACCAGCATTCCATAGTAGCTCATCTGGAAGATCAGTTCTCCGATGAACCTGATAACATCATTGATCCATTCCGAAACCTTTGTCTCCGCTGCCACGGCTGCCCTCTGCGCATAGTTGTTGATGGTCTCGCCCAAGTTTTCCATGCTGTATATCAGCTTGTCCCACCAATGGGCATCTTCACCAATCTCCTGAATCTGTTTTGCTGTATCAATGCTATCCTGCACCTCCCGAAGTCGGTCCAGGTATGCAGCCTGTTTCTCAGCCACCTTCCTTTCCAGGGCGGCCACCTCCTTATTCTTTGCCATTGCCATGGCCTTTGTCGTTCCTTCCAGAGCCTTTCCAGGAGCTTGAAGCTGGTTGCAGATCCATGAACTGGAAGTGATGCACATCGACAGCCCGACGATCCGTAGCAGTTTCATTACATCGACAGCCCTTCGTCCCAGCATCATCATCCAGCATTCATAAGAACCGACACAAAGCGCCAGGCATAAGCCGATGATACGTGCATAGCCGATGGCACTGCCCAGAATTGCCGACTTTGGGAACGACTCCATGGCCACAAGCAGCTTGTCAAGGCTCTCGTCGATGGCTGGAAGTCCCATGGTCAGAAACATGTCTGATATGCTCAATAATAATCCCGTCATATTAGTTACATTTTTTATTTATAATAGGCCTGAGCCATTCCTACCAGATGTGTTACACGGCTCACCAGCTTTTCCATATCAGATTTCGCTTCCATGTATGCCTTCTGCCGCTTGGCATTTTCCAGTTCATATCCAATCCCTTGCCGATGAATATACTCTATGTTCCTACAGATCATTTCATTCTGCCGGGATAGTTGCGTCACCTGATAATTCATCTTTCCCTTGCTTTTTTGAGCTACATACAGCAGGCCTTCACTGATGCTTTCCTGCATCCTGTTGAAGTCGTCCTTGAAAGAAGAATATACCAGATCCACGTTTCTGTCAGCAGCCCGTTCCACCTCCTCCTGATGCAGTTCCTTGATCATCTCCATTTCCTCTTCGACCTTTTCTTCCTTCTGTCTCTGAGTCTCCTCGGAAATGACACGGGTAGGCATAATCCGCTTTACGTTTGAGTTCTCCTCTTTGAAGCGGACGTGCAGGCCACTCTTGAAGCCGCGCCATGCCCAATAGGTCTCAGCGCCGCTGTAGTCCTTGTGAAAGAGATAGTAGTACCAGTCAGGAGCAAAGTCCCATGGGCCGTTTTCCATTGACCTCCATTGCTTCTCTTTCTGCTCGTCATGCTGGATAGTCTGTGCATAGTTCCATGAAGCCAGCAAGCAAGCCATGAATAGTATTCCGATTCTTTTCATACGCTATACCAGTTATTGATGATGTCTTCTGCAATTTTATCTTTTACTTCGCTATTAAGAATATCCCAGATGTAATCGTGTTTGAAACCTCCGATGGCCACGATGCTGCACCATGTGTAAGCGTTGTCGATGATACCTCTTATGGTGTCGATGGATGTCTTCAGCTGGAATAGCAAATTCATCTTCTCGTCCATTGAAGCCTTCATGACATTGATGCCACTGGCGGTCATTGTCGTGTAGAGAGCCTTGACATTCTTAATCTCCCGTTCGCAAGCGTACATGGCCTCCATATAGTACCACCCGACCATGGGTTTCTTTAAGAATGTTTTAGCCGCGTCCCCCGTAAAATCTGCATAGTCACGAATCAGCTGATAGAGGCTGGTTGACGTAGAAGCCAATGTAGCAGCTAACAGCACGTAGGAATAGGCGTTGCTCAGTTTGCTGTCAAGAGTTGTCCTGGCATCATTGAACTTTTTGGCTCCTTTCGTGACGATTGACTGTTCCCCAAAGCTGACAGCAATCTTTTCCATCGCCTTGTCTTCCTCTGCCTTCATCATTTTATGCAGGCTTATCAACGCCTCGATAGTGGGCAGGTCTGCAGGCAGCTCCACGTCCGCACGGACGGGCTGCATCCATGTCATAAGCCCTATGATGACAAATAAATACTTCTTCATACGCCCAATGTATTCCAGTCATTGACGATTCCTTCAACGATATTCTTACCCGTAAAGTAGGCAGCCCATGACTGCACGTCTATGGCCATCAGCACATCATTGATACCGTTGCAATACTGGCACATCATGCACATGACATCCATCTTATATTTGATTTCGAGCAGTCGGGAGTAGATCCTGTTAGCCAGTGTCAGGCGCTCATAACGGTTCAAGAAGTTATACCCATCCCCTGTGTTTTCCTCCTGTGTCAATTTCTCCGACTTCCATCCGCATTTCAGACATGTATAGGAATAGGTCTTTCCTGTGCCACCTTCAATCAGCTTTCTTACTTTGCCACCGCAGTCTGGGCAATTCGTGTACGTCTTGCCCCTGTTCTTCAGTGGATTATGAATTTTCCCGTTGTTGACAATATCCACGAAGTCGGCCACCAGACCCTCCGTTTCCAGCACCACGTCCGACATTTCAGACAGACACAGCACATAGTTCTTTACCGGTGACCTCCCGATGTAGTCAAGCACCTGAGGGACAGCCGTGAGAATGTCTGTAGTCAGGCCGAATATCTCAGCATAGTACTTTGTTTCCTCACCGAAACCGCTGATGTTCTGCATGGAGATCGAGTACAGTTCCTTGATAGTCTCCATGGCAGTCGTGTACTGCATGATTTTCTGCTGTTTGGCACTCATGGAATCCAGCCTTGCGTTATGCTGGTTCTCGATGAGACCCTGAGCAGTCGTGTTGGCGGTCACCTGTGCCGTTGTCCACGGATCCAGGACAACCTTCCACGCTGCTTTTGCCGAAGTGACGGTCACTGTCAGCATGACCATCACGATGATTTTCAATTTTGCCATAGACTCATGATTTGGTTATGTTGATTCACTTGAACGGCAAAGTCGAGATACTTGCCGACCTTCATCTTCTTCCGGTCTTTCTCTATCTCTACGATTGCCTTTTGTATGTCACCTCCATAGTATCTGGTATACACTTTCAGGGCCTCCTTCTCTGCCCGTTCAGTTGTATAGGCCCAGTAGCACTCAGGCGGTTCCTCCACGCCATACACGTCAGACACCTGCCCTCGGCATATCCATACCTCCTTGAAGTACGACCTTCCCTCATGGTTATTCAGGCTATTGATAGTGAATATCTGCTGCTTCTGAACCTCTGTCAGGCCCAGGACGGAAGCGACCTGGTCATATCTGTCCTTGAACTTTGACTGGTCCATCAG
>OCTX012290744.1_pt1 | contig 28334 bp, 21 predicted proteins | sample 1539691 | NCBI WGS metagenome assembly OCTX01 (sample SAMN02144231, study PRJEB22623) | gut metagenome | biome: sheep rumen | host: Ovis aries | place: New Zealand
ACAACGGCATCACCCGAAATAAGCTCGACCTGACCTTAAGTGGTGAGGGAGCTGAGTGTCAGTGTTATGGCTGTGTCATCGCCGACAAGCAGCAGCATGTCGACAACAATACGCTCATCACGCACAAGGTACCTCACTGTACTTCTAACGAACTCTACAAATATGTACTCGACGATAAGGCTACAGGTGCCTTTGCGGGTCGTGTACTGGTAGAGCACGGAGCCCAGAAGACCACCTCGCAGATGACTAACCAGAACCTGACGGCTACCAAGGAGGCACGCATGTACACCCAGCCCATGCTGGAGATCTATGCCGACGATGTAAAGTGTGCCCATGGTTCTACCGTTGGACAGCTGAACGATGCCGCCCTATTCTATATGCGCCAGCGTGGCATCTCCCTGCAAGAGGCTAAGGTGCTGTTACAGAACGCCTTTATCAACGAAGTCATTGACAAGATGCAGCTGGAACCGCTACGCGACCGTCTGCACTACTTGGTAGAGAAACGTTTCCGTGGCGAGCTGAACAAATGTGCAGGCTGCAAGCTCTGTAAATAAACAAATAAAGGGAACCGTGTGGTTCCCTTTACTTTTATAGTAGCGTCTGTGGTTATTTAACCACTGTCTTCTTACCATTCTGGATGAGCAGACCCTTGCTGTTCTGGCTCACCTTGCGACCATTCAGGTCGTAAATGTTATCGTCAGTGTTCTTCATCATGGTGACATTTTTGATAGCTGTCACTTCTGATTCAGCAAGGTGTACAATGCGCAGTTCCTTAGCAGTAGCATTCTGCATATCCCAGGTGAAACCGCAACGGGTGGGAAGAAACTTCTGCTCGGCAGTCGTCTTGATGAGTACTGCCTCCAGTGGGGTTACCTTCTGCTGGGCAGGAATGCCATAACGGCCTTCCTTATCAGAGACTTCCCATGAACTGCCAAAGGTCACCATGTTACCCTTACCATCATTCATGTGGATGGCTGTCAGCTGGTTGTCTATCATCATAGCATCTGTGTTCTTGATACGCAGATACTGACTCTTGGGTGAATAAACCAAGTAGGGTACACCGGCTTGAATACCATCGTTAGTGCACTCAACGAAATAAAGGTTCAGCACGTCGCCTTCTTGCTGAATACCAGCAAAGCGCTCTACCTTCACATCACCTAACTGCTCGCCACTGACAGACATAGGCAGACACAGCGTGTTATAACCTGCAAAGAAATAACGGTTCAACTGAACGGTCTGGTCGCTATTCTGCAACATCTCTATGTTCAGTTTCTCAGAACTGGCATAGACATTCTTCACCTTGTTTTGTGCAAGAGCTGTCGTGCAGACGGCTGTTGCCATCATCATAACGAGTACAAATTGTTTCATAAGCCGTAATCATTTAAGTGTATAGTCTGAGTGCAAAGATACAAAATAGTTTTTAAATCTTCCAAGTTTTCTCATAATTATTTTGTACCTTTGCCACAAAAATAAGAAAAAGACATGTACGACATACAGAAACTACGAGAGGACTTCCCCATTCTACAGCGGGAAGTATATGGCAAGCCACTGGTCTATCTAGACAATGCCGCCACCACACAGAAACCGCTGTGTGTGCTCGATGCCATGCGCGACGAATACCTCAACGTCAATGCCAATGTGCATCGTGGCGTGCACTACCTCAGTCAACAGGCTACCGACTTGCATGAAGCTGCCCGTGAGAAGGTGCGCCAATTCATCAACGCCCAAAAGACAGAGGAGATAGTCTTTACGCGTGGCACCACAGAGGCCATCAACCTGGTGGCCAGCTCGTTCTGCGAGAGCCAGATGCAGGCAGGCGACGAGGTGCTGGTCACCGAGATGGAGCACCACTCAAACATCGTATCCTGGCAGCTGCAAGCCCAGAAGCATGGCATCGTGGTGCGCCATCTGCCCATCACCGACGATGGTCGTCTCGACCTCTCTGCTCTCCCCGCGCTGCTTACTGCGAAGACCAAGCTGGTCAGCGTGGCTCATGTCAGCAATGTACTGGGCACGGTAAACCCCGTCGAGCAGATTATCCAGATGGCTCATGAACACGGCATCCCCGTCCTGGTGGATGGAGCACAGAGTGCGCCTCACATGCAGATTGACGTGCAGGCCATGGACTGCGACTTCTTTGCCTTCAGCGGTCATAAGATGTATGGTCCTACGGGCATCGGCGTACTCTACGGCAAGGAGCAGTGGTTGGAGAAGTTGCCCCCCTATCAGGGTGGTGGCGAGATGATTGACAAGGTGACATGGGAGAAGACAACCTTCGAGCGCCTGCCCTTTAAGTTTGAGGCAGGCACCCCCGACTATGTCGCTACCCACGGACTGGCTACCGCCATCGACTACCTGAACAGTGTGGGCCTTGATGCTGTCAAAGCCCACGAACAGGAACTCACCCGCTACTGCATGGAACAGCTACAGACCATCGACGGCATGACTATCTACGGTCCTGCTGCCACTACGCCCGCCGGTCTTCCGGTGAGTAAGGACGCCGTCGTCTCTTTCAACGTCGGCAACATTCACCACCTCGACATGGGAACCCTGCTCGACCGTTTAGGCATCGCCGTGCGCACGGGTCACCACTGTGCCCAACCGCTGATGGACCGTCTGAGTATTAGTGGTACGGTACGTGCCTCGTTTGCTTTATATAATACAAAGGAGGAAATCGACACACTGGTGGCAGGCATCCGGCGTGTCAGTCAAATGTTCTAAGTATGAAGATAGGCAATATCGAGTTGGGTGAACGTCCCCTCTTCCTCGCACCCATGGAGGATGTCACGGACATTGGTTTCCGCATGCTGTGCAAGCGGTTCGGAGCCTCTATGGTCTATACGGAGTTTGTCTCTGCAGAGGCATTGGTGCGCGATATCAAGTCGACCGTCCGCAAATTGACCATCAGCGACGAAGAACGACCTGTGGGTATCCAGATTTATGGCCGCGATGTCGACGCCATGGTGGAGGCTGCCAAGATAGTAGAGCAAGCAGGTCCTGATGTCATCGACCTCAACTTCGGCTGTCCTGTAAAGAAGGTGGCAGGCAAAGGTGCTGGTGCTGGCATGCTACAGAACATTCCCAAACTGTTGGAGATTACGCAGAAGGTCGTAGAAGCTGTCAAGTTGCCCGTTACCGTAAAGACCCGTCTGGGGTGGAACCACGAACAACTCATCATCACCACACTGGCTGAACAGCTGCAGGACTGTGGCATCCAGGCGCTGACTATCCACGGTCGTACACGTAGCCAGATGTACACGGGCGAGGCTGACTGGACACTTATTGGCGAAGTGAAGAAGAATCCACGCATCCATATTCCCATCATCGGCAATGGTGACATCAAGTCGCTGGCCGATGCCGATAGTGCTTTCAGCCAGTATGGTGTTGATGCCGTGATGATTGGACGTGCCACCTTCGGTCAGCCGTGGATATTCAGTCGGCAGCAACTGACGCTCAACGAGAAGATAGACGTTCTGGAGGAACAGCTGCGCATCAATATCGAGCGCTGCGACACTGAGGAGATGCGTGCTAACAAGAAGTCTGCCGAGCTCTGCGGCATCCTCCATACCCGTCGCCACCTCGCTGCCAGTCCTGTCTTCAAGGGCATCCCCAACTTCCGCGAGACCCGCATCAAAATGCTGCGTGCAGAGAAAGCCGACGAACTGTTGGCCATCCTTGAGGAGTGTCGCGACCTACTGAGAGAACGTTAATGTTCTCTAATATTTAGCACCCCTCATTTGACAAATGAGCATGTGGTACGTCTAACTCCAAAGCCACAAAAACTATATATAATACGATGCCAACATGAAAAAACTACTATGTGTGATGACCGGATTGCTATCGATGACGGCAACCCTTGCACAGGATCTCCAAATGAACGACCTCGAATATTTCGAGTGTCAAAGTGTCAACGTGCGACGACTGGCCCTTCCTGTGGGGGCAGAACGAGGGTACCATTGCCGGTAACACACAGTATGTTATTTTCGGTTCTTCATTCAAGAACATCGTCAACAAATAACTCACGACATCAAAACACATCATACAAATGAAAAAAGCGATATTCCTTGCAACCGTAGCACTGGCAGCCGCCACCGCACAGGCGCAGACTGCTGACTCGCTGGCCCTGCAAGAGGTGGTAGTAACAGGTTCTCGCAACGCAGTAGACGTGCGTCACCTGCCCATGACTATTACTGTGATTCAGCGTGAAGCACTTACCAAAGAGCACCAGACAAGCATCCTGCCTACCGTGATGCAACAGGTTCCCGGACTCTTTGTCACCTCACGCTCTATGATGGGCTATGGTGTATCAACGGGTGCAGCTGGTGGTATCAACCTGCGTGGCATATCGGGTGGTACCGGACAGCTGATGGTGCTCATCGATGGCCATCCACAATACCAAGGCATCTATGGTCATCCGCTCAGCGACAGCTATCAGACGATGATGGCCGAACGTGTGGAGGTGTTGCGCGGTCCTGCCAGTGTACTCTATGGCTCCAATGCCATGGGCGGTGTCATCAATATCGTGACCAGAGGCAGTTCCGTACGTCGCTGTGGTACAGCGACAAACGCAACCGTTGGCGTAGGTAGCTATGGCACCCTACAGACCGAGGTTTCTAACCAGTTACGCAGTGGTAAGTTCAGCAGCACCTTCGGTGCACAATATGGACGTACTGACAACCACCGCCCTCATATGGGTTTTGAACAGTATGGCGGCTTCTTGAAACTGGGCTATGACATCAACGAGAACTGGAGTGCCTCACTGAGTGGTAACGTGACACACTGGAATGCCTCAAATCCTGGTACCACCACCCAACTGAAACTGGAGAACGACCAATACATCACCCGTGGCGAGGTATCGGTAGCACTGACCAACAACTATGGTTGGACTAGCGGTGCATTGAGTACATACTCCAACTTCGGACGCCATAAGATTAACGATGGCTATAATGCGGAGGGTGGCAAGCCACAGACCGACCTGTTCCGCTCGAAGGATGCTGTGTCCGGCATCTCCCTGTACCAGTCTGCCCAACTGTTTGCTGACAACCGTACCACAGTGGGCGTTGACTACCAGCATCTCTATGGTCGTGCCTACTATACCAACCGCGAAACCGACGAGGAGGTAACCACCCCACAGCGTCTGATGCAGAGCTGCAACTCGCGTGCCAATGGCATTGCCGGTTATGTGGACTTCCGCCAGGACCTGACCGACTGGCTCACCATAGATGCCGGAGTGCGTTACGACTACCACTCCATCGCTGGTGGCGAATGGATTCCTCAGACTGGTGTCGTCGTCCGCCCCATCGCTACAGGCGAGGTGAAGGCAATGGTCAGCAAGGGTTTCCGCCGTGCTAACCCCAAGGAGATGTTTCTCTATAAGTCGGCAAACGAAAACCTGGAGCCTGAGCGCTTGTGGAACTACGAACTGTCGTGGCGTCACCGTCTGAATGGTGGCTTTACCTATGGTGCCAACCTCTTTTATATCAAGGCCGACAACCTCATCCAAACCATCAAGATGCAGAATGTGAACACGGGTGAAGTAGAGAACTGGGGTGTCGAACTGGAGGCGAAATACCCTGTCAACCCCTACTTCAACATCAATGCCAACGCATCGTACCTGCATATGAAAGAAAAAGTAGTGGCCGCTCCTGAAGCTATTTGTTTTCTGGGTATCGACTACCGTCAAGACAAGTGGTTGGCAACGCTGGGCGTGCAGTATGTAAATCATCTCTATACCGAGGTGGGCGACAACGAGGCCAAGGAGAACTTCTGTCTGGTGAATGCCAGCGTCACCTATGCCGCAACAAAAGCACTCAGCTTCTGGGCACGTGGTGAGAACCTGTTGGCACAAAGCTACGAGATAAACCTCGGCTATCCCATGCCACGTGCTACGTTTATGGGGGGCGTGAGTATGAACTTTTAAAATGAACTATGAAAGATTAAAAAATGAATGATATGGAAGCAAATGTAAAACTGTATGCGTACAATTACGACGAGGCAAAGACCTATCTGTGGGCTATGGCATTCGTGGCCTGTAACCTGCTATTGCCTCAAGTATTTCACCTCATCCCGCAAGGCGGCATCATCTTTGCGCCTCTGTCGTTTGTCATCCTTGCCGGTGCCTATAAGTTCGGCTGGAAGACAGGACTGCTGGCAGCATTGGCGTCACCGCTGATCAACCATGCCATTACCGGTATGCCCGCTTGGGAAGTGATGCCCGTCATGACCCTGAAACTCGCTGTCATCGCACTCGTCGCAGGACTGGCAGCCCAACGTTTCCAGACGGTGAACCTTCTGCTCATCATGGCTGTCGTACTTGTCAGCATGGTTCTCGGAGCCCTTGGTGAACTGGTTCTTACGGGTGGTATCGCAGCTACCATCAGCGACATCACCGTAGGTTGGCCTGGTATTCTGCTACAGATTTTTGGCACCTGGCTTATTATTAAATATGTAAAATGACCTTGATTCAGAAGATACGCACCTCGTTCACCACCCAGCTATCGATATGGGTGGCGGGCTTTGTATTGGTCACCTCGAGTGTGGTCATCATCCTGATTGATAGATTCTCAGAAGACACCATTCGTGCCGAGAGTATCGACACGACGATGCAGACGTTGGAGAATACGGCACTGCGTATTGACAATGCGCTACGACAGGCAGAGATGACGGCACGACTGGAGAAACAAAGTCTGCGTATCAACCGTTCGCGCATAGAACTGCTCATCGAAGAAAACAGCTATCAGGACAAGATACGGCAGGCTCTGCCCAATGCACAACTCTATGTCACACGCCGCGACAGCAGCCAGTTTGACACGTATATCACAGGAAACTTATCGGGCTACCGCCAGTTGACGTACGAAGACAAGGATGTTTATGTATTCTCGCAGCCCATAGGAACACGCAACTACTGTTTGGCTGCCGTATGTCCCTCCGACGACATCTACGGGAAATATGCACGCATGCACTGGGTACTGCTGTCGTGGGCTGCTCCCGTCATATTCTTCCTGCTCATTGTGCTCTACTACGTCATTGCCCACCATCTGCACCCACTGCACAGTTTGGCAGACTCGGCACAGGCTATAGCAGAAGGTAAACTGGAGACGCCAATTGACAACACAGCTCATCAATATGAGACAGGGCGACTGCAGAACAGTCTGTCCCAGATGCAACGCAAGTTGACAGCCTACATCTACGAGATGCGCCAGAAACAGAACATGTTGAGCCGGCAACATGCTGAGTTACAGGCAGCCTATGACGAAGCGCAAGCCTATGAAAAGAAGAAGGCAAAGTTCCTTAACGAGATGACCGACCGCATGGCGACTCCTGTGGAGCATCTCTGCCACAGCACCAATGCCATCTGCCAAGATTATTCCAACCTCTCGAAGAAAGACATGACCGCCCTGCAGACTGATATCATGCAAAGCAGTGAGACGATTATTGAATTACTGGATCAGCTCATCAAAGACCCCGCCAACTCATGAAACGACTCATCCCATACATCCAGCAGCACCTCTCGCTGCGCCTTGGTCTGCTCATCGTGTTCATCGTCACGGTGGTCTTCACCCTGCTCTTTAACTACCTGCTCTACCGTTGCAGACACTTCATCCAGAATGCTGCCATCGAACGTGCTACCCAGTTGTTGGACAATACGGCAGAGCATATCAACGGTATCATGGAAGAGACAGAGCTCGTCACCAATTTCCTGGCCACCACCACACCGCATCATCTGCACCCTGACTCCCTATTGGTCTTCACCCGCCGTGCCGTTGTTGAGAACCCTTTCCTCACCGGTATGGCTATCTCCATGGAGCCCAATTTCTTCCCAGAGAAGGGACGCTACTACTCTGCTTATTCACTACGTGACAGAACACCAGGTTCCGACAGTATCACCACCGTACGCGAAGGACCCTTTGAATATTTTGATGCCATCTGGTACAAGACACCACGCACGCTCGGCACCCCCTGTTGGGTAGATGCCTACGATGACTATAATGAAGGTACGCTGTCCTCACCCGACTACCTTACCTCCTACTGCTGTCCCATGCGTGACGAAGAAGGAAACTATCTGGGCAGCATCACCGCCAGCCTCACGCTGAAATGGCTCTCCGAGGCTGTCACCCAATTGAAGCCTTACGCTAACTCGTCAGCAATTATGATAGGACGCAACGGCACTTATCTCGTACATCCTGACACGGCCAAGCTCTTCCACGAGACCATCTTCAGCGATGCAGATCCCAAGGCTGTCAACGACATCAAGGTGCTAGGACGCTGCATGCTAGTAGGCCATAGCGGTATGATGGAGACCATTGTCGACGGGCGCCCGGCATTCATCTTCTATCGTCCTGTACAGCGTACACAGTGGAGCATCGCCATTGTCTGTCCTCAGAGTGATGTCTATGCCCGCTATAACAAGCTGATCATCGTCATCTGGTTCATCATCGGTCTTGCCATCCTCCTACTTATGCTGTTCTGCTACCAGACAGTGCGACATGCCATACAGCCGTTGCAGGAACTCGACGAACAAGCCCATCGCATTGCGGAGGGCCACTTCGACGAGCCGTTGCCAGAGAGTCCTCGACAGGACAGTGTTGGACGACTGACCAACAGTTTCATTCTCATGCAGAAGTCACTCGCTCAGACGGTCAACGACATTCGCAGCACCAATGCTGAGCTCTCCACGCTCAACTCGCAACTGAATGAGGCTTATCAACTGAAACTCGACACCAACCGTCGTAAAACCGACTTCATCCATTTCATGTATCACGAGATACGTACGCCACTCAACATTATCAGTGGCTTTGCACAGGTGCTTACCGCCAGTCGTCACAGTCTGGAGGCCGACAAGGTAGACGATATCACGACCCGCATGCAGGAGAGTGCCAACGACATCAGCCGTCTGACCCGCGAGTTGGGAGAGGCTGCCAACAATCATCATGAGTAACATCTTCATTCACTTAAACTACTGAATAAAACCATGAAACAATTATTATGGACATTAGCCATTCTGCTACCAGTAAACGCGATGGCACAGCGTACAGACATTCGACGTAACCAGGTGGGCAACTTCCCGCAACAAGAGAAAATGGTCGTTGTCGAGGGTACGAATGCTGTCAACAAACTACGTATTACGACACCTTCAGGCAAGGTTCTTAAAGCCAAAGGAGTGCGTAAGACCATCTCACCGCTGTCACAGAAGACACGCTATGTTGTTGACCTCGGTAACTTGACAACCACTGGCGACTACCGCATAACGCTGGGCGATGAGCAGTGCGTGCTGCACGTCAACGAACACCCCTATCATGACATCGCCACGGCATCGCTGCGTCTCTTCTATCTCATTCGCTCTGGCGTGGCTATTGACGATGCCGTCTATCACCGTCCGCTGGGACATGCCGACACCAAGGTGCTGGTACACAACTCTGCCGCCTCGCCACTGCGCCCCGCAGGGACGGTAATCAGTTCGCCCTATGGTTGGTACGATGCAGGTGACTATAATAAATATGTGGTGAACTCAGCCTTCAGCATCGGTCTGATGTTTGCTGCCTACGAACAGATGCCCCAGTACTTTGCCCAGTTGAAGACTCGCATCCCTGAGAGCGGCAATGCCACACCAGACTTGTTGGACGAGCTGATGTTCAACCTCCAATGGTTCCTCACCATGCAAGACCCCTATGACGGAGGTGTATATCATAAGCTGACAACGCCCAACTTCGAGGGTTTCATCATGCCTACTGACTGCAAGCAGCAGCGCTATGTCGTAGCCAAGAGCGTCACTGCCACCCTCGACTTTGCTGCCGTGATGGCTGATGCCGCACGACTCTACGAACCCTACCAGCAGGACTATCCGGGTTTCAGCGCCCAAGCCTCAGCAATGGCAGAGCGTGCCTACCAGTGGGCTAAGGAGCATCCGAAGGCATTCTATCTGCAGCACACGCTGAAGAATCCCGCTGTGAATACGGGTACCTATGGCGACGGCAGTGCCAACGACGAGTTCTTCTGGGCCGCTACCGCCCTCTATCGCCTAACGGGTAAACAGTGCTATCTGGACGATGCCCTGCAATATGAACCCAAACAATTCACAACTCCTTCGTGGGGCAATGTCGCCTCACTGGGTGCCTTTGAGTGGATGACCCACAATCATGCGCTCACAGATGCCAAGGCACAATCCGATGCCGCCTGGAAGATTGGAGGTGACATGTACGATCAGTTGTACAACTACTGCAACCAAGCTGTCAAGGGTGTAGAACAGTCATCGTTCCAGTCGCCCTACGGCAACAAAGCCAACGACTTCGGCTGGGGTTGTCTGGCCGAGAACTGCTGCTGTCAGGCCATTGCGTTGCTCTTTGCCGACAATATGCAGAGTAATACCAAGTATCGTCGCTATGCTCTGCAGAATGCCGACTATCTGCTGGGCCGCAACGCCACGGGCTACTGCTTCGTCACGGGCTTTGGCGACAAGAGTCCGATGCATCCTCACCACCGTCCGTCGGAAGCCGACGGCATCCAGGCGCCCTACCCAGGTATGCTGGTGGGTGGTCCGAATCCCGGACAGCAGGACAAGAACAATCTGGGCACTGCCGCCTATCCTTCTAATGTACCCGACGAGTCGTATGTCGACGCCATGGAGTCGTATGCTTCCAACGAGATTGCCATCAACTGGAACGCATCGCTTGTTGCTTTCCTCTGTTGGCTCGATGCGCTGAACTTTGAATAAGAAGGACAAGACGTACAGAACATGATTGAAAACAAATAAAAACTAAACAGTTATGAGAGATTTTAATTTCTATGCGCCGACAGAGGTGGTTTTTGGAGAACAGAGTGAGGAGCAGGTGGCCCTGCTGGTAAAGAAATATGGTGGCACGAAGGTACTGGTACACTACGGTGGACAGAGTGCCAAGCGCTCAGGTCTTCTCGACAAGATCTGTGGACTGCTGAAAGACGGTGGCGTAGATTACATCACGCTGGGTGGCGTAGTGCCCAACCCTCGTCTGTCACTGGCTCAGCAGGGCATCGACCTCTGCCGCAAAGAGGGCGTCGACTTTATCCTGGCTATTGGTGGCGGCAGCGTCATCGACTCTGCCAAGTGCATTGGCTACGGTGTACCTTTCGAGGGCAACGTGTGGGATATCTATATGGGTAAGGCTGAACCTAAGACCATGTTGCCTGTGGCAGCCGTGTTGACCATCCCTGCTGCTGGTAGCGAGATGAGCGAGAGTTCGGTAATCACCAACGAGGATGGCGACGTGAAGGTGGGTTATTCCAACAACCTGAGTCGGCCTAAGTTTGCTATCCTGAATCCTCGCCGCACCATGACATTGCCTCCTTACCAGACGGCTGCCGGTGTGACGGATATGATGATGCACACCATGGAGCGCTACTTCACCAAGGACGACGATATGGACTTCACCACCGATCTGGCCGAGGCTGCACTGCGCAGCATCAAGAACGCTGTATTCCCTGTGCTGAAGAACCCTGAGGACTATCGTTATCGTGCACAGATTATGTGGGGCGGTTCGCTGATGCACAACGACCTGACGGGCTGTGGTGCTACTGGCGACTGGGCTACCCATCAGCTAGAGCACGAGCTCAGCGGCATGTTCGACGTCACCCATGGTGCCGGTCTGGCTGCCATCTGGCCCAGCTGGGCACGTTACACCCTGCATGAGAACCTAAGTCGCTTCGTGCGCTTTGCCGTCAACGTCATGGATGTACCCAATGACTTCACCGACCCCGAGGATACGGCCCTAAAGGGCATTGAGGCCATGGAGCGTTTCTACCACGCCATCGGCATGCCTATCAATATCAAGGAACTCATCGGCAAGGATATCACCGACGAGGAAATCAAGGAGATGGCACGCAAGTGCAGCCGCGACAACACCATCACTTGCGGAGCCCTCAAGGTGCTCAAGATTGAGGACATGGAAGCTATCTACAAAATGGCACGAGGATGAGAGTAGGTATTATTGGTACAGGGTGGATTGCCGACAAGGCAGCCACCACCTTGAACGGACTGAACACCTGCGAGGCTTACGCCGTCGGCTCCAGAAAGCTGGAGACGGCGCAGGCCTTCGCAGCCAAGTGGGGCATCAAGAAGGCCTATGGCTCCTATGCAGAACTGTTGGCAGATCCTGACATAGACTTGGTCTATGTCGGCACACCTCATTCACACCACTACGACGTCACCAAGCAAGCTATCATGGCTGGCAAGCCCTGTCTCGTGGAGAAGGCCTTCATGGCTAATGCCCGACAGACGAAAGAGATCATCGACCTGGCTCATGAGCGTGGTGTCTTCCTTGCAGAGGCCATCTGGACACGCTATCAGCCAGCTGTCAACATCGTCCGCAACCTCCTTGCTGACGGTCGCATCGGTACTCCCAAACTGATTACTGCCACGCTGGGCTATTCCATGGGTCAGAAGGAACGCATCTTCCGTCCAGACCTCTGTGGCGGTGCCCTTCTCGACCTTGGCGTCTATGTCATCAACTTCGTCCGCATGTTTAACGACAGTGCCATCAAGACCATCGACGGCTATTGCGTGAAGTCGGACACGGGGATGGACCTGACCAACACCATCACCATCATTCTCGAAGATGGCGTGGTAGCTAATGTACAGTCTAGCGCCTCGTGTGTAGGCGACAACATCGGCGTCATTGCTGGCACCGAGGGTAACCTCATCATCGACAATGTCAACAATCCGCAGACCATCACCGTCAACGGTCCTGACCGCACCTTTGTTGAGACCATCCGCGTACCTCAGCAGATTACGGGCTACGAATACCAGTTCATGGCCTGCCGTCAGGCTCTCAAGGAGGGACTGCTCGAACCCCGCGAGATGCCGCATCGTGAGATGCTTTACATCATGCAGCTGATGGACGACCTGCGCATGAAGTGGGATGTGCGCTACCCGATGGACTAATTTTTTATGTTTTTTGTTTTGTATTGTTCTCGCTTATTCGTACCTTTGCAACCAAAATTGAAGAGAATATGGAATCGAAATTGGTTATCTATAATACGCTGACGCGCCAGAAGGAGCGCTTCGAGCCGTTGCACGCCCCCAATGTGGGCATGTATGTCTGTGGTCCCACTGTCTATGGCGACCCCCATTTGGGCCATGCCCGTCCTGCCATCACCTTCGACCTGCTGTTCCGTTATCTGAAACATCTGGGTTACAAGGTACGCTACGTGCGCAACATCACTGATGTGGGCCACTTGGAACACGATGCCGACGAGGGCGAGGACAAGATTGCCAAGAAGGCTCGTCTGGAACAACTCGAACCCATGGAGATAGCCCAGTACTATACCAACCGCTACCATCAGTATATGGATGCGCTGAACGTGCTGCGCCCCTCTATCGAGCCTCACGCTACAGGGCATATCATCGAACAGCAGCAGCTCGTTCAGCAGATTATCGATAACGGTTTCGCCTACGAGTCAAACGGAAGCATCTACTTCGACATCGAGGCTTATAACAAGAAGTTCCATTATGGTATTCTCTCTGGCCGTTCACTGGAGAACATCAAAGACGAGAGCCGCGAACTGGCAGGTATTGGCGAGAAAAAGAACCAGGCCGACTTCGCCCTGTGGAAGAAGGCACAGCCTGAGCACATCATGCGCTGGCCCTCACCCTGGAGCGACGGCTTCCCTGGCTGGCACTGCGAGTGCACCGCTATGGGTCGCAAGTATTTGGGCGAGGAGTTCGACATCCACGGAGGTGGCATGGACCTTATCTTCCCCCACCATGAGTGCGAGATAGCCCAAGCACAAGCCGCGATGGGGCATCCTGCCGTCAAATACTGGATGCACAACAACATGCTGACCATCAACGGTCAGAAGATGGGTAAGTCATATAACAACTTCATCACCCTGGAACAGTTCTTCACGGGCAACCACCCACTGCTCGAGAAGGCCTACTCTCCCATGACCATCCGCTTCTTCGTCTTGAGCGCTCACTACCGTGGCACTGTAGACTTCTCCAATGAGGCACTGCAGGCCGCTGAAAAAGGCTTGGAGAAACTGATGAACGCCATCTCTGATTTAGAGCGCATTCAGATTTCGTCAGCATGTGACCCCGAGACGGAGAAGGTTGTCAAGGCGCTGCGCCAGAAGTGCTACGATGCCATGAACGACGACCTCGCCACTCCACAGGTCATCAGCCATCTCTTCGAGGCCTGCACCACCATCAACAAGCTCGTCGACCACAAGGGCACCATCTGTGCCGACTGTCTCGCAGAGCTGAAGGAGGTCATGCACCTCTTCGCCATCGACATCCTGGGCTTAAAAGCCAACAGCCAACAGCTAACAGCCAACAGCCAAGAAAGTCGTGAAGAGGCCTTCGGCAAAGTTGTCGACATGGTACTCGACCTGCGCGCCAAGGCCAAGGCCAACAAAGACTGGGCTACCAGCGACCAGATTCGCGACGAACTCGCTGCTGCCGGTTTCGAGGTCAAGGACACCAAGGATGGTGTTACCTGGAAGCTGAACAAGTAATCCCCGACTAAGGGATTCTCATATAAGAACTGGTGTCACACTCACGCGCAAGTCATTGACACATTGCGTAATGAGTGTGACACTTATTTTCAAGCAAAATCTTATTTTATGAGCGGAGGGACTTCATCAGCAAGCCTACTGCGTTGCCCAACAAGACACCGAGACTGTCGGCCCAGAAGTCGAACCACTCGCCAGAACGCGTGGTGGTATAGTAGGCCTGAAGAAGTTCCATCAGTCCACCCAGCAGTGTCATACCCACGACGGACAACAGCAAGATTTTAGCCCAATCGATGGTCCTATGATGGAGCAGGTATTCAAACCAGATGACGCTGCACGTGCCACCATACATGACGAGATGTGTCCACTTGTCGATAAACTGAACATCGTCGAAGGGCGTCTCAGGAAAAAAAGGAGTCAGCGAGAGCACCCAGATAAGGAGGATGCAGAGGAGCGAAAAAGGATATTTCCTTACAAATCGAATAAAAAAGTGCATCTTTTCTTCTTTTTTTGCTGCAAAAGTAAGAAATATTTTATACTTTTGCAAGCGCTATGACAAATAATGTGAACGAAAGAGATAATTTCGGCAGCAAGTTGGGTGTGATACTGGCTACGGCAGGCTCGGCAGTAGGTCTGGGAAACGTGTGGCGTTTTCCCTATATGGCTGGCGAGAATGGCGGTGCTGTATTTATCATCATCTATGTGGGGTGTGTGTTGCTGCTGGGTATTCCCTGTATGATCAGTGAATTCATCGTTGGTCGCCATGGCCACTCCAATACGGCACGCGCCTACAGACAGCTGGCTGGCGGTACGCCGTGGGCACTGATAGGCTATGTGGGTGTACTGACGGGATTCCTCATCACTGGCTACTACGCAGTGGTCAGCGGTTGGTGCCTGCAATATGTGTGGGCATCGCTGATAGGACATCTACAAGGCAACCCCGACTATTTCCGCACGTATTTTGCCGAGTTGAGCAGCGACCCTGTGAAGCCTGTCTTGTGGACGGTTATCATTCTGGGTATGACCTACCTGATTATTGAACACGGTGTGCGCAACGGTATCGAGCGTGCCTCAAAGATGTTGATGCCCACCTTATTTATATTGTTGCTCATCATCGTGGTGGCGTCGTGCATGCTGCCTAATGCAGAGAAGGGTATAGAGTTTCTGTTCAAGCCCGACTTCTCGAAGATTACGGGCGACGTGTTCCTGAGTGCCCTGGGACAGTCGTTCTACTCGCTGAGCATCGGCATGGGTTGTCTGTGTACCTACGCCAGCTACTTCTCTAAGTATACCGACCTGACGAAGTCAGCCTCTCAGATAGCCGTCATCGACTCCATGGTAGCCATCCTGGCAGGACTCATGATTTTCCCTGCCGCTTTTTCAGTAGGCGTCAACCCCGACAGTGGTCCTTCGCTGATATTCATCACGCTGCCCAACGTGTTCCAGCAGGCCTTTGCTGCTGTCCCCCTGGTGGGTTATGTCATCTCACTGCTCTTCTTCGTACTGCTGTCGCTGGCAGCACTGACGTCGTTGATGTCACTGCATGAGGTGTCGACGGCTTTCTTCCAAGAAGAGATGCACATGACACGTAAGCGTGCCGCCATGTGGGTTACCATCCTGACCAGCATCCTTGGTGCGTTCTGTTCGCTGTCGTTAGGAGCTGTCGACAGTCTGGTCATCTTCGGTCGGTCGCTGTTCGAATGGTTTGACTTCATCACAGGACAGATATTCCTGCCCGTTGTCGGATTCCTGACATGCATCTTCATTGGCTGGGTACTCCCCCACAAGATAGTACACGACGAGTTTACCAACTGGGGCGAGTTGCGCGGACGTTTCTTCCATTCTTTCCTGTTTTTAGTAAAGTACATCTGTCCGCTGGCTATCCTGATTATTTTCCTGCATCAATTGGGACTGCTGAAGTAAGTTGAGAGTTGAGAGTTGAAAGATAAAAGTTGAAAATGGAGCAGAGAGGTAACTTTGGCAGTAAACTGGGCATTGTGCTGGCTACGGCAGGCAGTGCCGTGGGACTGGGCAACGTCTGGCGCTTTCCCTATATGACGGGACAGAACGGTGGCGCTGCATTCCTCCTATTATATATTGCCTGCATCCTTTTGCTGGGTGTGCCAGGCATGATTAGTGAATTCATCGTTGGACGCCACGCACAGACCAATGCCGCCCGAGCCTACGACAAGTTGTCGGGAGGACGTCCATGGCGCTTCGTCGGTTATCTGGGCATCCTCACCTCTACCATCATCTTAGGTTTCTATGCCGTTGTTGCCGGCTGGTGTCTGCACTATCTGTATGCCTCTGTCGCCGGACAGGTACAAGGCGACAGTCACTATGTGCAAGAATACTTTATGACATTCTCCAGCAACGCATGGAAGCCCGTTGTCTGCGGACTGCTCTTCATCCTATTGACACACCTCATCGTCGTTCGTGGCATTCGCAAAGGTATTGAGAAGGCATCGAAATGGCTGATGCCCATCCTGCTGTTTTTGTTGGTGTTACTGGTCATCGCCTCGTGCTCGCTGCCTGGCGCCATAGAAGGAGTGAAGTTCCTGCTGCAACCCGACTTCTCGAAAATCAACAGTAACGCCATGCTGGAAGCCCTCGGACAAGCCTTCTTCTCGCTGTCGCTGGGAACAGCCTGCCTGTGTACCTATGCCAGCTACTTCAGCAAAACAACCAACCTTCTGCACTCAGCAGGACAGATAGCTTTGCTTGACACGTTGATAGCCATTCTCTCAGGACTGCTCATCTTCCCTGCAGCAGCATCGGTGGGTATTAGTGCCGACTCAGGACCCTCGCTCATCTTCATCACGCTGCCCAACGTGTTCCAGCAAGCCTTTGGCAGCATCCCCATAGTAGGTTATGTGGTCAGCATCATGTTCTATGCCCTGCTGGTATTCGCAGCACTGACATCGACCATCTCGATGCACGAGATAGGCACCGCCTTCTTTACGGAAGAGCTGAAACTGCCCCGCAAATACTCAGCATGGATTATCACCATCGTGGCTGCTGTCATCTGTCTGCTATGCTCCTGGTCATTGGGGACTATAAACATCAAGATAATGGGACTGTCGCTCATGGACTTCTGCGACCAGCTGACAGCCAACATTCTGTTGCCCTTAGGCGGTGTGTTGGTCTGCCTCTTTGTAGGATGGTACATACCCCGACAGGTAGTACACGATGAGTTTACCAATGGCGGACAGCAGAATACAGCATTCTATCAAGTATTTCTTTTTGCGGTGCGTTACATCTGTCCCCTCTGCATCCTCCTAATATTCCTTCACCAGTTAGGTATCTTATGAACCGTAACGACCGTCGCATTGCACAAACAGCTATCGCCATAGCCACATTGGTGCTCATAGCACTATGGCTGACAGGAAACAGTAATATGGCAACAACGGTAGCAACGGAGGCGAACGACAGTATAACCCAACAACATGACACAGTCAGGAAAGGATACTATCGGCAGTCACTGGCAATAAATGTTGGTGATGTGCCGACACGCCACATGGAAGAATTCCCCTTTGACCCCAATACTGCAGACAGCACTCAACTGCTACGCCTGGGACTGCAACCCTGGCAGGTGCGTAGCATCTATCGCTACAGAGCTCGGGGCGGTGTTTTTCGCAGTAAGCGAGACTTTGCTCAACTCTATGGTCTTACCAAAAAGGACTACCTGCGCCTTGAGCCCTACATCCGCATCTCTGATGACTATCAGCCAGCCTCAACGCTATTCTCCAAAGAAGAGCGCGACACGCTGCGTTACCCCGCCAAACTGAAGGATGGCGACCACGTGGTGCTGAACACCGCTGACACCACACAGCTGATGAAGGTGCCAGGCATAGGCAGCTACTATGCCAAAGAGATTATACGCCACGGCAAGTGGATTGGCGGCTACGTCAGTGTCGACCAACTGGACGAGATTGAAGGTTTCCCGCCAACGGCCAAAAAGTATTTCGTCGTCAGCCACCCTACCCCACAGCGACTGAACATCAACAAACTCACACTGCAACAGTTGCGTCGCCATCCCTACATCAACTACTATCAAGCGAAGGCCATCGTCGATTATCGCCGGCTGTATGGCGACATCAAGAGTCTGCAAGACCTTCGCTTTTCGAAAGCCTTCCCAGAAGATGCCATTCAGCATCTCGAACCCTATGTTGAATACTGAGTCAACAGACCCCTATTTTACACAAAATCAACAGTTTTTGGCATCTTCCAATTGACCTATATCAATAAGTAGTGGTATTTAGTGTAAAAAATACAAGAAAAACTTGGCTGTGTGCGGACACATTTGTACCTTTGCATTGTCTTCAGAGGAAGTCTTAAAGGTAAAGTAAAGATTGTTTCAAGGATTATAGTAAGAAAATCATTCATATTTTGTTTTAGGTTAGTAGTTTTGGTTATGTAGTAAATTATGTTTCGAGGAAAATGATGAAACATATGAGAGGAGGAGCATCCGGGAGGGTGTTCTTCTTTTTTTTGCTAATAAGGCAAGTCACTAACAGTCAGAATCTGTGGAATCCATGACATGCTCCTCACGAAGGGCACGGTCTACACTGCCGGCATCAAGCAGACGACGCTGGGCCTCCGCATAATCCAATCCTAAAAACTCCTGAAGCATACGGGTACCACGGTCTACGAGTTTGGCATTCTTCAGTTGCATCTTGACCATGCGGTTACCACGCACACGGCCCATGCGAATCATCAGTGACGTAGAAATCATATTCAACACCATCTTCTGGGCAGTACCACTCTTCATGCGACTGGACCCCGTCACAAACTCAGGACCCACAATGGTCTCGATAGGGTAATCGACGACAGCAGCCAATGGTGTGTCAGGATTGCTGGTAATACAACCCGTCAACAGTCCACGCTGCTTAGCCTGTTCGACAGCACCAATAACATAGGGAGTAGTCCCAGAGGCAGCAATGCCGATGATGACATCGTCGACCTTAGGATGATAGGTCTCCAAGTCGCGCCAGCCATATTCAGCAACGTCCTCGGCCTTCTCGACAGCATGGCGCAATGCCTCATCACCACCAGCAATGATGCCCACCACCCACTCTTCTGAAACGCCAAAGGTAGGAGGCAGCTCGCTGGCATCAAGGACACCCAGACGGCCACTGGTACCTGCACCCACATAAAACAGACGGCCACCACGCTTCATTCTTGGCTCAATGGCCTCTACCAAAGCCTCTATCTGAGGTAGCGACTTGTTGACAGCTTCCGCAACCATGCGGTCCTCATCATTGATGTGCTGTAGCAATTCGCCTACCGACATTCGCTCCAAATGATTGTAGCGTGACGGCTGCTCCGTGATTTTACGTTGTACTATCTTACTGACCATAGCGTTCTTTTACCTCGTAAAAATATTAGCGGTGCAAAGATACGAAAAACAAGAGAAACGAAAAAGAAAAAAGGACTTTTCTTTTTCATTTCCCTTACACAGCAGACAGCGAATGACGATCAATATGCTTGTTCGTGGACGCCCTTAACAGTACGACCGCTGGGGTCATTCATATTCTTGAAAGCAGCATCCCATTCCAGGGCAATGGCTGTAGAGCAAGCTACGCTGGCCTCACTGGGTACGCTAAGGGCAGCACTGTCAGAAGGAAAATGCTCGGCAAAGATGCTGCGATAGTAGTACTCTTCCTTGTTCTGCGGCGGATTGATGGGAAAGCGCTCGGCAGCATGTGCCATCTGTTCGTCGCTCACGGCCTCGGAGGTAATCTGCTTCAGAGTGTCAATCCATGAGTAGCCCACGCCATCGCTGAACTGTTCCTTCTGGCGCCATGCCACTTCTTCAGGCAACATATCGGCAAAGGCCTCACGGACAATCCTCTTCTCGATGGAACTTCCTCCTATCTTCCCCAAAGAGGAGGAACCTTTCTCCCCTCCTTGGGAGGGGCTGGGAGAGGTTTTACACATCTTAGCCTTTGGATTGGTACGCATGGCCACATCGAGGAACTCCTTGTCGAGGAACGGTACACGACCCTCTACACCCCATGCCGACAGACTCTTGTTGGCACGCAGGCAGTCGTATAGGTAGAGCTTGCTAAGCTTGCGGACTGTCTCTTCGTGGAAATCTTTTGCTGAAGGAGCCTTATGGAAATAGAGGTAGCCACCGAATATCTCGTCAGCACCTTCGCCAGAGAGCACCATCTTGATACCCATCGACTTGATGACACGAGCCAGCAGGTACATCGGCGTAGAGGCACGGACGGTAGTGACGTCGTAGGTCTCAATGTAGTAGATGACGTCACGAATAGCATCAAGTCCTTCCTGGATGGTGTAGTTGATCTCATGGTGCACAGTACCTATATGGTCAGCCACCAACTTAGCCTTAGCCAGGTCAGGAGCGCCCTTCAGTCCTACGGCAAACGAGTGCAGACGGGGCCAGTAAGCTTTGGTCTTGCTGTCATCTTCGATGCGGTGCTCGCTGAACTTCTCAGCAATGGCAGAGATGACACTGCTGTCAAGACCACCACTCAGCAGTACACCGTAAGGCACATCACTCATCAGCTGACGCTTGACAGCATCGGTGAGAGCATCGTGAATAGCATCGACAGAAGCGTCATTGTTCTTGACAGCCTCGTAGTCGAACCAGTCGCGCTGATAGTAGCGCTTCATGCCAGGCTCCTTGCTCCAGTAGTAGTGACCTGGCAGGAAGGGCTCGTAACGCTCACACTGGCCTTCCAGAGCCTTCAGCTCACTGGCCACATAGACGGTGCCGTCGCTGTCATATCCTATATAAAGAGGTATAACACCGATAGGGTCGCGGGCTATCAAGAACTCGTCCGTCTCCTCATCGTAGAGCACAAAGGCAAAGATGCCGCTGAGGTCTTCGAGGAAGTTGATGCCTTTCTCACGGTAGAGAGCGAGGATGACCTCACAGTCAGAGCCTGTCTGAAACTCGTACTGGCCAGCATAGCGGCGACGAATCTCCTGGTGGTTATAGATTTCGCCATTGACGGCCAGCACCTGTTTGCGGTCTGGCGAGAACAACGGCTGTCCACCACTCTCTGGATCGACAATGCTCAGTCGCTCATGGGCAAGGACGGCTGAGCCGCCACAGTAGATACCACTCCAGTCAGGTCCGCGGTGGCGAATCTTCTGACTCATCTTCAACGCCTTATCACGCAGAGCCTGTGTCTGCTCCTGGACATTCAATATTGCTACGATTCCACACATGTTGTTAATTGATAATTGATAATTGACAATTGATAATTAAAGATAAGAGAGGTAGAGGTAGTTGGTCTGCGCCGGATATTCAGCAGCCAACGTGTCAATCTGGTTCACAGTAGGCACAATGCCGAGTTCCTTACGCCATTTGCGGACGGTAAGACCCGCCTGTTCCATTTTCATGCGGTGCTCCAAACCAATAGCACGAGCTATCTGGAAGTCGGAGAAGCCATAGACCTTGGCAGCACGCAGCAGCTGATAGATTTCAGGACTGCTCAGGTACTCCATAAACTCACTGGGTTCCATATATTCCGAGACCTCAGCAAGGTGGCTGTATGCTTTCAGTTGCTCGTCAATGTCAACGATATGCTTCAGCTTCTCAAGAAACCAGCGGTCTATCTTCGTCAACGCATGAATCTGGTCGACGGTATAGCCAATCTTCAGTGCCTTCGACACCACAAAGATACGCATATCGGTGGGTTCGTGGAGTGACTTGGCTATGTCTTGAATCTTAATCTCATGGTTCTCTACGAAGCCATGCATGCCCTGCCCTATCATGCGCAAACCTTTCTGAAGCGCCTCTTCGAAGGTACGTCCGACAGCCATCACCTCTCCGACACTCTTCATGGCGGAACCAAGTTCACGCTTCACACCATGGAACTTAGTCAGGTCCCAACGCGGAATCTTTACGACGACATAGTCAAGAGCGGGCTCGAAGAAAGCAGAGGTGGTCTTGGTAACGCTGTTCTTCAAGTCGAAGAGACCATAGCCCAAACCAAGTTTAGCAGCCACGAAGGCAAGGGGGTAACCGGTAGCCTTCGATGCTAATGCTGACGAACGACTAAGACGGGCATTGACCTCAATGACACGATAGTCTTCGCTGTTGGGGTCGAGGGCATACTGCACGTTACACTCACCCACAATGCCGATATGGCGGATAATCTTGATGGCGAGGGCGCGCAACTTATGGTACTCACTATTGGTAAGTGTCTGAGATGGTGCCACGACGATACTCTCGCCTGTATGGATGCCCAGCGGATCGAAGTTCTCCATATTACAAACCGTGATACAGTTGTCGTATTGGTCGCGCACCACCTCGTATTCTATCTCTTTCCATCCCTTCAGCGACTTCTCTACCAACACCTGTGGCGAGAAAGAGAAAGCCTCCTCAGCCTGTGCCAGCAGTTGCTCCTCATTGTCGCAGAAGCCAGAGCCCAAGCCACCAAGGGCGTAGGCGGCACGCAGAATAACGGGAAAGCCTAATGCGATGGCGGCTTTCTGTACCTCTTCGACAGTAGAACAAGCCTCGCTCTTGATGGTCTTCACACCTATCTCGTCGAGGCGCTTGACAAAGAGGTCGCGGTCTTCCGTGTCGATGATGGCCTGTACAGGTGTACCCAGCACCTTGACACCATATTTCTCCAGCACCCCACTCTGATAGAGTTCTACACCACAGTTCAGGGCCGTCTGTCCACCAAAACTCAGCAGGATGCCGTCAGGCCGCTCCTTCTCAATGACACGTTCCACGAACTCGGCTCTGACAGGCTGGAAATAAACCTTGTCAGCTACACCTTCACTGGTCTGTACGGTGGCTATGTTGGGATTGATGAGCACACTCTCCACCCCTTCTTCTTTCAGCGCCTTCAGTGCCTGTGCACCGCTATAGTCGAACTCGCCAGCCTGACCAATCTTCAAGGCTCCGCTACCCAATAATAATACCTTCTTGATTTTCTTCTCCATCATCCTAACATCTTTACAAATTCATCAAACATAAACTCCGTATCCGTAGGACCGCTGCAGGCCTCTGGGTGGAACTGTGCCGACATCCACGGATACCGCTTGTGGCGGATTCCCTCATTGGAACCATCGTTCATATTCACGAAGAGCGGTTCCCAGTCTGCAGGCAGTGTTGCATCGTCAACGGCATAGCCGTGGTTTTGCGAGGTAATGAAACACTGGTTTGTACCCACCTTTCTCACGGGTTGGTTGTGTGAGCGATGACCATACTTCAGTTTATAGGTCTGAGCGCCAGCGGCACGTGCCAGCAGTTGATTGCCCAGGCAGATGCCCATACAGGGACGGACCTCTTTATTATATAAGAACGTGCGGATGTGTTCCACTGTCTTGCCACACTGCTCAGGGTCGCCAGGACCATTGGCCAAGAACAGACCGTCAAAGTCCAGTTCGTTAAAGTCGTAATCCCAGGGCACTCGGATAACCTCTACCCCACGACGTATCAGACAACGGATGATGTTAGCCTTCACGCCACAGTCTACGAGAACAACGCGCTTGGCTCCACCTTCATTATAGCGGATGATGTCCTTGCAGCTCACCTTCTCCACCCAGTTGACAGAGCCGTAGTCCTTTTCTGTTTGCTGCGATTCCATCGCAGCGCCCTCTATGACGATTTTTCCCATCATGACGCCATGCTCACGGAGCACCTTGGTGAGGCGACGGGTATCAATGCCTGTGATGGCGGGAATCTGTTCTCTCTTGAGCCACGATGCCAACGACTCCTTAGCATTCCAATGACTATACTGTTCACTATAGTCAGCAACAACCAGTGCCTTGGGATGGATGCGGTCGCTCTCCATAAACAGGGGAAGACCATCGTTACCAATACCCGTATCTGGCACGCCGTAGTTGCCAATCAGTGGAAAAGTCGTTACCAGTATCTGTCCTGCATAGCTGGGGTCTGTCAGACTCTCTGTATAGCCCGTCATGGCGGTGTTAAAGACCACCTCTCCGACGGTCTCCGCCTCGAAGCCAAACGAATGGCCATAGAATACCGTGCCATCGCTGAGTATCAATCTTGCTTCTTTCCTCATCTCTTTATTGTTCTTTCTTCAGTTTGTTATCAATATAATGTATAAAGGCCTCGTTGCAAAGACGTGTGCCGCCAGGTGTGGGATAGTGACCTGTGAAATACCAGTCGCCAGGGTGATTGGGGCAAGCCTCATGCAATCCCTCAATACTCTGGAACACCAGTTCTATAGGGGCCTGCATACCCTCAGGACAGAGCATCTCGACGATCTTCTCGTTAATCTCCTCTATAGTAAACGGTTCATACAGAGCACGAACGTGATTTCTCCCCTCGCCCTTTGGAGAGGGGCCAGGGGTGAGGCTTCTCTTACATGCCAGATAGGTGTCGTTGACCAGCTGCCACATACCACGCTCCTCTATCAGGGCCATCGTAGCACGGAAAGCACAGAACTCCTCGAGGCGTGCCATGTCGATGCCGTAATAGTCCGGATAGCGTATCTGCGGTGACGAGCTGACCATCACAATCTTCTTCGGGTGCAGGCGGTCCAGAATCTTAAAGATGCTCTCACGCAGCGTAGTGCCACGAACTATCGAGTCGTCAATGATGACGAGGTTGTCTTCGTAGGGACGCAGCGAACCATAGCTGATGTCATAGACGTGAGCTGCCAGGTCGTTGCGCTCGCTGTTGTCTGCAATAAAGGTACGCATCTTGATGTCTTTCCATACCACCTTCTCGGTACGCACATTGTAGCCCTGCTGGCGGAAACCATCCGTCATACCGTAGTAGGCCACCTCGGCCGTGTTGGGGATATAAGAGAATACGGTATTGGTGACGTCGCCATCGATAGCTTTCAGAATAGCAGGGGTGAGTTGCACGCCCAGTCGTTTGCGCTCCTGATAGATGTCGCAGTCTGAGCCACGGCTGAAGTAGATACGTTCAAAGGAACAGGCTGACAACTGCTGTGCAGGCATAATCTGTTCCAGACGACTCTCACCGCTTTTACGCACAATGAGTGCCTGACCAGGCTGCAACTCACAGATGTCCTCTGCATTCAGGTCGAACGTGGTCTGTAGCACAGGACGCTCACTGGCCAGTGCCACAATCTCGTCGTCACGATAGTAGAATGCAGGGCGGATGCCCCACGGGTCACGTACGGAGAACATCTCGCCAGAACCCGTCAGACCACACATCACGTAGCCACCATCATAGTGTTCCATGGTGGTACGCAGCACGTTGGCCATCTCTACGTTGTTGTCGATATAGTCGGTAATGTCCGTACCCTCCAGTCCTTGTTCCTTAGCCTCAACAAACAGGCGCTCTACCTCGCGGTCCAATCGGTGTCCCATCAGTTCGAGCGTGATATAAGAGTCGCCATAGATGCGAGGCGACTGACCTTGTGCCGTCAAGAAACGAAAAACCTCGTCGATGTTGGTCATATTGAAATTACCACACAGACAGAGGTTCTTGGCACGCCAGTTGTTTCGACGAAGGAATGGGTGTACATATTGTAAACCACTCTTACCTGTCGTCGAATACCGCAGATGCCCCATAAACAGCTGTGCATCAGGAAGTCCCCTACCGAATATCTCGGTGATTGCATCCTTGCCCTCCGCCTTCTCACGGAACATATATTCCGTACCTACAGGAGCGTCAAGGTTCACACAAGCAATACCGGCACCCTCCTGTCCTCGGTTGTGTTGTTTCTCCATCATCAGATACAACTTACCCAGAGCCCAGTGGCGCGAGCCATATTTCTTCTCGTAGTAGCTGATGGGCTTCAACAGTCGTATCATCGCTACACCACACTCATGTTTCAACTGTTCCATATATCAGATGCAGGCTTTGATGAACGACATAAACAAGGGGTGCGGATGAAGTACCGTAGAAGTGTATTCCGGATGGAACTGCGTACCGATGTACCAGCGTTTATCGGGGATTTCGACAATCTCGACGAGGTCGGCGGTGGGATTGATGCCCACACACTTCATACCCTTCTGTTCGAACTCGTCTTTATATTCATTGTTGAACTCATAGCGGTGTCTGTGGCGCTCGCTGATGAGCTCTTCCTCACCGTAAGCCTCATAGACACGGCTACCCTTGATCAACTCACATTCGTAGGCACCCAGACGCATCGTGCCACCCATCTCCGTAATGCTCTTCTGCTCCTCCATGATGTCAATAACATTATGCGGAGTCTGTTCATCCATTTCTGCACTATTAGCGTCTTTATATCCCAGCACATTACGGGCAAACTCTATCACCATCATCTGCATACCCAGACAGATGCCAAAAGTAGGAATGTCATGTGTGCGAGTATATTCAGCGGCAATGATTTTACCCTCGATACCTCGCTGACCGAAACCAGGACAGATGACCACGCCTGCTAAGCCTTCCAGTTGTGTGGCGACGTTGTCAGTCGTCAGGTTCTCGCTGTTCACGAAGATCATCTTCACCTTCACATCATTATAGATGCCGGCCAGGTTCAGACTCTCACGGATGCTCTTATACGCATCTTGCAGGTCATACTTACCCACGAGTCCGATGCGTACCTCACGTTTGGCACCACGCTGTTTGTCGAGGAATTCATGCCAAGGTTTCATGGCAGGCGTCTCACCTACAGGGATACCTATCTTACGCATGATGGCTGCATCCAGACCTTGCTGCTGCATGCTGACGGGTACCTCATAGATACTCGGCATATCCTCACTCTGCACCACACACTCAAGGTCTACGTTACAAAACGACGCTACCTTCATGCGCATTGCGTCGTCCAGGTGTCGCTCAGTGCGCAGCACGAGGATGTCGGGCTGGATTCCCATAGACTGCAACTCTTTCACGCTGTGCTGTGTCGGCTTCGTCTTCAGTTCACCAGCAGCCTTCAGATAAGGCACATACGTCAGGTGCACACAGACTGCATTTCTACCCAGCTGCCAGCGCAACTGTCGGATGGCCTCCATGAAAGGAGCACTCTCTATGTCGCCAATGGTACCACCCACCTCGGTGATGACGAAGTCGAACTGCTCGTCTGATGCGGAAGCAAATTCTTCACTCTTCACTCCTACCTCTTCACTTAAACGTAGCATCCTCCGCTTAATCTCGTCGGTAATGTGTGGCACAACCTGGATAGTCTTACCCAGGTAGTCGCCGTGACGCTCGCGGTCAATGACCGTTTTGTAGATGCGTCCTGTTGTTATGCTGTTGTTTCGTGTTGTGTGTATGCCAGTAAATCGCTCGTAGTGTCCCAAATCCAAGTCAGTCTCCATACCATCCACAGTGACATAGCACTCACCGTGTTCGTAGGGGTTTAGCGTTCCTGGGTCAATGTTAATGTAGGGATCAAACTTCTGGATGGTTACCTTATAGCCGCGTGCTTGCAGCAGCTTACCGATAGAGGCGGAGATAATACCTTTTCCCAAAGAAGAAACCACACCGCCTGTTACAAAAATGTACTTTGTATCCATAAAACGAATCTATTTTATGGACTGCAAAGTTACAAAAACCATCTTTCATATGCCTATAGCCTCGCTTAGTTTTAATCTATATTTTTAACCAAAATTACAATCTGCAAGAAATTTTGGTAAAAAACTTGCAGATTGTAACCTTCGTTCAGTACAATAGTATCTATTTGTGCAGCTGTCCGCTTTTATTCAATCTCTTTGCACATCCTGTCAGGCATAGTCTTGCTGACAGCAATCAGATCATCTGCTGACACCTTATTATATTTCACCCCCGACATCCGTTTTTCGGACTTGTCGGGGGCTTTTTCATGCATTTTTCCTAACTTTGCAAAAAAAATTGTCATCAGGGGTTTAGTAAATCGGTTTTCGTGTGTATTAAGAGTGTATGACAGATCAAAGTAAACTCGAAAAGCTGTTCCGACAGCATTACCGTCAGA
>OCTX012236734.1_pt1 | contig 28287 bp, 23 predicted proteins | sample 1539691 | NCBI WGS metagenome assembly OCTX01 (sample SAMN02144231, study PRJEB22623) | gut metagenome | biome: sheep rumen | host: Ovis aries | place: New Zealand
ATGCTTTGCTGAAAGCCGGAATTTCACGGATTCTTCGGGGCGCGACGCGCCCTTCATGTGGCCCCATGGTCCACATGAAGCAAAAACATAGTTGTTTTTGCCGAAGAAGAGTATCAGAACGCAAATTCTCTCGCAATCTGCTCTCGCCGATTTCATCATCGTTTACTTAGAAAAGCCCTCCTGTTGTATAGTACAACAGGAGGGTAAACGTATGTCATTGTGGAAGTGGGGTGTTGACTGCGTAACTTGAATTTAACATACAATTCATTCAAATCATCAAGTCCTTTGTTTTCAACTGATTGGCTCGATTTGTATGTTTTTCTTAAGACGTACATTATCCGAAACGTACAAATCAAATCATCATCTTTTTTGTACGTCGTTAAGCTCTCCGTACGACAAAAAATAAAAATCCATTTGTACGTTTTGCTATTTCATTATACACCTCTTTTTGCGGTTTGTCACCCATTTTTGTATATACAAAAATATATTTATCTCAGCTGTCCGATAGCTTTTGAACCACAGGTATTCTTTATATCAGTCCCTGCCATATTTGAAGAAGCCTTCTCGCATCATCTCTTGAGTGGTATCCTCTATGTCCATATGAAGCTGTGCATCCGGTGCTATGTCCAAGCGCTCCCTGAGCTTGTATGCGCAAATGATCTTTGACGCCTCTTCTTCCATGAACCCATAGTTCAACACAAGGTTGCCCTTTACAGCAGCGATATACCAAAGCTTCGATTCTTCCAAAGTCCTTGAAATGGGTTTAACCATGTGTCTCCCCTCCTTCTCGACAATTCACTCACTCTTTCTGCGCCTTGCCCGTGTTTTGGGCTTCCTCGCTATCCAGATACGCAATAATGATGCGTTCCATCGCGGTGGTAAGCGTCTGCCCGCGCAGATCTGCATACGCGCGCAGACGCTCCATCATGTCGCGATCAAGAAAGAGACTGACTTTCTGTCCATCTTTTTTTGGCCTTGGCATTTTCAGCTCCTCCTTCACGCGTTTCTAAGACTTTTATAGATTTCAGTTGCAAAAATCCCGAGAACCTCTTTCTTAAGCTCGTCATTGCTCAACAGCAGCGTGAAGAAATCCTTGTTCTGCTCCAGGCCCTCTATCAATGCATCGTCGATATCGTCATAAAAGCTGAATTCAAAATCGCTCTCACTATTGTTCTTCGCTGATGTACGCAACCGTTCTGAACGCATGAGAATGTCTCTGATCTGGAGCATCGCTTTTACGGCAACGTCGCTGTTATACGCCCTGCCGGTGCGAGAGTTAATCTCCTCAATGATCGCACTCAAGCGTTCGATCTTGGCCTCTGTCAGATTGAATCCGTCGGACTGCGGGAGTCGAATCACCGGGCGTGACACAAGCTTCTCGTCCGTGTGGGTCTCACCCTTCTTCTGGATAAACTGAGACGCCTTGATCTTGCCCGTGAGGTCAAAGCCGCTGCCGCCGTCGGAGACATTCAAATACGAGAGCAGATACGTGATAAATGTGTACTTCTTGTGGATCTCTGGATCCTTAAAGCAGCTTGCCTGGAGCAGGAATTCATAGAAGCTCACAAAGCCACGCATGCGCATCCGGATCTCTTTCTGCCGCTCGGCATCGTACTGCTTAACAGCTTTGGCAGCTTTAGAAAGGTAGAATGTCAGGGCTTTCTTTTCGGCAGGAGTGATGCTCTTGGTGCGCTCTTTAAACAAAATCTCGTTGAACTTTTCGATATCCAGCGGATCCAGCACCATGAACGCATCCAGATTGGTCTCCAGATCGTAGATGTGTTTCGGATTCAAATTACCAGAGAGCAGGGTTGCAGTGTAGAAGGGCGCGAAAGCTGCCTGTACCTCCTCGTAGGTATTTACAAAGTCCAAAATGAAGGTCTTCTTATCGTATGGAGGACAAATGCGATTGAGACGGCTATATGTCTGTACAGCATTTACGCCCTGCAGCTTCTTAAGGACATACATTGCGCAAAGCTTTCGCTGGTCAAATCCCGTCTGGTATTTGTTGGCGACGATCAGCACGTTATAGGCGTCACTGTCAAACCTGCCGGGGAGCTGATCCTCACGGAATCCGTTCATTCCGACCTCGGTGTACTCCGTGTCATCGTCGGGCAGCTTTACTTTGCCGGAGAAGGCCACAAGGGCAGAAATGCCTGTATAACCCTTGCGTGTGATATAGTCTTCGAATGCCTGCCTGTATTTGACCGCAGCCTGACGGGAGGGCGTGATGACCATTGCCTTGGCCATGCCGCCAAGTTCGCCCATTACAACAGTCCGGAAATGCTCAATGATCACTTCAACGCGCTGACTGATGTTGGTCTCATGGAGTTCGATGAAGCGCGCGATCTGTCGTTTGGCGTCGTCCGTCTTCATTTCGGGGTCTTCTGTGATCTCTTTGTTGAGCTGGAACATCGTCTGATATTCCGTGAAGTTCTGCAGCACATCGAGAATGTATCCCTCCTCGATCGCCTGTTTCATGGAATACAGATGGAACGCCTCGTAGTGGCCCTTGGTATTCAGCCGGCCGAACAAGCGCAAAGTTTTAGGTTTGGGTGTCGCTGTGAACGCAAAAATGCTGACATTGGCCTGTTTACCGGAACGCTCGATCTGGTCGTTGATCAAATCATCTGCGTCGGTATATTCCTGATTGCCGGAGCCAAGCGCCTGGGTAACTGCCTGCATGTCCTTACCGGCGGTGGAACTGTGGGCCTCATCGATGATGACGGCAAAGTGCTTGTCTCTCAATCCGGCAACTGTATCCACGATGTAAGGGAACTTTTGGATCGTTGTCGCAATGATCTTGGTGTTGTGCGTCAGCTCGTAGGCCAAGTCCGCAGAAGTGCACTTGTCGTCCATCACACGGATGAGTCCAGCCTTGTGATCCATTCCGAGGATCGCCCGCTGCAGCTGACGGTCGACAACGACGCGGTCTGTTACAATGATGATGTTGTCAAAAATAATTTGGTCATTGGCATCATGCAGGGAAGCCAATCTGTAAGTAAGCCATGCGATGCTGTTAGTTTTTCCGCTGCCCGCAGAATGCTGGATCAGATAGTTCAGACTGGAGCCATGTTCATAGACGGAGGCAAGGAGCTTCCGGATCAGGTCAAGCTGATGATAGCGCGGGAAGATCACTGTCTCGGTGGTCTTTTTCTTTCCTGTCGCTTCATCAAAACTTTCTTTTCGTTCTACAAAGATGAACTTTGAGATCAGATCCAGAATGGTATCCTTCGTGAGGATGTCCTCCCACATGTAGGACACGCTGTATCGGTCTGGGAAAAGTGGGTTGCCGGCGCCGCAGTTGATCCCTTCTCCGCTGCCCAAATTGAAAGGATGGAATGTTGTCGCCTCGCCGTCCAGTCTGGTCGCCATGTAGACCTCATTGAGATCCATAGCAAAGTTGACGATACAACCTGCCTTGAACCGAAACAGGCGCGTTTTGGGGTCGCGATCATGCCTGTACTGATAGATCGCATCCTGATAAGATTGCCCAGCGGCATTGCACTTGAGTTCAAAAGAGATGATCGCCATGCCGTTCAGGAAGATCACAAGGTCGATACGTTCATCATCAGAGGCCCAGACCTCTTCCATGACAGAGAAGATGTTCTCCCCATAGAGTCGATTCAATTCCTTGTTAAAGGATGTTGCAGGCCGCGTGTACATCAGATCCAGGTGCCGGTTGCTGATCTCGATTCCGCTCTTCAGGACTTCCACAAGACTGGACTTCGCACCTGTCGCCGCCTGATTGATGACATTAACGATGGTCTCTTCCGTGTCGCCCTTATAGATCTTCCTCAGTTCGGCCATCACTTCCGGCTGCGTCTTATCAAGGAACTCAAACAGCATGGCGCGGTCCATCGCAAAGTATCGGTCAAAATCCGTTGCCTTGCGGATGCGATAGCCATTCACAGACTTCAAGTAGTCCATGATCTCATGCTGATATTGTTTTTCAGATAGAATGTTATTCATGCTGGGTCCTCCTTAGGGGAAAGAGTATCTTAGAGCATTAGTTTTGATTGAAATGGTTCACAGCACGTTTTCGGTCAGTACGATTTCAGCCTCTTGATCAGTTGCTTGGCAAACAGCAGCGCGATCTCATCGCAGCTATGATCCGAGGTGCTGATGCACTGAATATCCGCAACAGCGGGATACTTTTCGCGCAACTGCTTGTTTGAGATGCCGTGGATTATGGGCAGGATCAGTTTCTGCCCGTTCTTGTTTTGACGGTTCAGAAACTCCGACAGCTCCCTCTCGGTCCATTCACGGCCGAAGAAGTTTTCGGAAATCACGATGATGGCGAATTCGGCCTTTGCAGTTCCATCGAGTATCCGCTGTTTCCAGTTGTCGCCCCATTCAATGCTGTCCTTATCATAGAAAACAGACACGCCGAGCTTCTTCAACGACTCGTTGAGTTCGTCTACGATCTCTTTCTTGTCCTTGTTCGCATGAGAAAGGAAAACATCGTATTCGGCGAACGATCTCCTCCCAGGCCGTGACGGCATATCAACTGCCTCTTTCTGCTTTTGAATAAAGACTTTGTCTTTGCTGATGCTCTTCAAACAGGACACAAGCTCTGTGTAGGTCTTCGATGTGCGCTTGGAGAACAATGCTTCCAAGCGAGGATACAGAGGGTGTGCTTTCAGATAACGCTCGGCAAAGATTTGAAAATCGTTTGTCCACTCATCACACTTTTGGCGATAGACTTCCAGGCTGCCCCCCATGGGGAATTGGCCGGTCGGTGCGACAATAGAGTTTGTCCGGTCCAGCAATTCAGACATCTCTGTTTCAAACTGTGGATCTACCATTGCTTCTTTTTCACGCTCCGCACGCAAGTGTTCTTCGTACAAATAGCCGTCCTTTAACACAAAGATGATAGCAGGATAACCATCTGCCCATTGCGTCGAGATCAGGCCGTTCTCTCGCAGTTCTTTGAAACACCCTCTCAGAATACTGTCTTCCCTGTGAGAGAGCCCGTCAAAACGGTTTTCCCAATAGTTGGGCACTCCTTCATTGGCAATGATCTCAGCAAGTGTCTCAGCGGCTTCTTTGGAGATCTCCATCATGTCAGACGACCTCTTTCTTTCCAGTCACGTATTCATAGATGATGGACTTCTTATAGTCATCGAGCACAGCGAGCTGTTCACGCTTCTGAGAAATGATTTCGTCAGCAGATTTAAGCTTATCATCTACAAACTGAACTATAGCCTCCTGTTCATCTTTTGGCGGTAAAACATACAGCAACTCACGAAGTTTTCCCCAGTTCGTATCACAGGTTCGAACTCTTATACCAGTCGAAAGAGCAAGGAATACCCCGTTGAATGCAAGGCTTCGCAAATAATACATAATGTATCGTTTGTTGTGATCTGTATCCAACACATTCAAAACAGGAGAAGCCTTTCCGCGAGAATCAGAGATTCCGATGGAACCGGCAAATCCGTCCATACCATGAACAACCAAGTCGCCAACATCAATACCCTGGTATCCAATTTCTTTAAGCGAAATAGTAAAGCCTTCCTCCCTGCGGTTCTTTCTAAGGGTTACTTCACCATCTCTAAAGCAAGTAATCACATCATCATCAGGTTTTGTCGGCTTCTGAACGTATCTCAGACAGTATTTACCCTTTTCTACGCCCCAATGTGCAGGGATCTCACCGACCCATTCGATCCCGCTATCCTTCATCGGCGCACTTCTATCCAGCCCTCTTGTCACGGCTTCCGTGATGACAGAACGCTTATAGGCTTCCAACGTGTCGATTTCAGCCTGAATATCAGCGGAAAGAGCGTCGATTTCGGCGCATTGGGAATTCAAATACTGGGCGATGTCACGCTGCTCGTCAATTGGTGGAACGGGAATGATTATCTTTTTCATATCCTGATAATTTGTTGTCCACAAATCATCGACAATCCCGTGTCCCCACTTGTAAAACTCATCAGCAAACTGAATGGTATGAAACAGCCAATCATAATACTCAGGGTTCATTTTACCTTTTGGGGCAAGAATCGTATTGATAAGAGAAACAGAGCCATCATAGGCCGAAATGCCACATGAACCACGGCGGTCGGACCTACTGTTGATAGCAAAATCTCCTTTGCGAACCAACTTCCTATCATCATGGGAATTTGTTTTTGCGGCCGTTTCAAGCTGTGGCACGATACCTCCAATCGTCACTGATAGAGGAGGATAATCTTTATCACTCACTTTTGTGTTTCTAAGTGTATAGAAACTATCAATACGACCAACATCCCAGTGGGAAGGAATGAATCCAACCCATGAAGCACCGCTATCCTTCATTTCTCGCATATCCGCCACCATCAAGCCTTTCCGAACAGTTTGCGAATACGCTCATCCACACTGCTCTCCAACGCGCTGAACCGCTCGGCCAAAACTTCGCTCGGCTCCGGCTGCTGATACTTGTAGAAATACCGGGTAAACGGGATCTCCGCCCCGGTCTTGATCACAGGCTTCTTCGCGCCCGCGTTCTCTTCCCAAAACCACTGCGCATCCGGTACATGGGGAAGGACTTCACGCGCCATATAGTCCTCAATATCCTCGTCCCAGCGCACGATCTCCGTATCCTTTGACGCCTTGTCATAAATGACTTCGCCTTTGTTCTTGCCCTTGGAAACTGTCTGCACTTCCGCTTCCTTGTCCATGACGGAAAGCCCGTCAGCGATCTTCTCAAGCAGCTTCGCGTCGTCGGTAACGGCCTCCAGCGCCTTTTTCAGAATCGGCATGAAAGTGTCCGGAGACAGCCATTTCTGGTCTGAGATCGCCGCATTCAAGGCAGCGAGGATCGCTTCATATTTCGGCCGGGAGGCGTAAAATGCCTCCAGCGCCTGCTGCTCCTTTGCGGTGGCAGTCGTACCCTTCTCCTCCAGTTCGGCGACTCTTGCGTCATCCCACAGAGCCTTGAGTGCGCCGCCCTGCAGCATATTCTGGATTCGCTCCTCTGAAAAGCCGTAGCTCCGCTGCAGAGGCTGCATGACCGTGTATTCACGGTAGATAAACTCCGTGTTGGGAATAATCTTGCAAAGCTCGTTCTCGGCAAAATCAGCGTACAGGCGCGTGATCCGAGCCCGATCTTCGGGCTTGAACTCGTACTTTTTGTTGCCCAGAGGCTTGCGGAGCTTGTGATAGATCCGGGTCGCGTCGATGAGCTGGATCAAGCCCTTGCGCTCAGGGCGTTTGTTCTTGGCGATGATCCACACATATGTAGCGATGCCCGTGTTGTAAAACAAGTCGGTGGGCATGGCAATGATGGCCTCGATCAGATCCTGTTCGAGGAGCCAACGACGGACCTGTGATTCGCCCGAGGAAGTGCCACCGGTGCATAGCGGGGATCCGTTAGAAATGATGGCAGCGCGCCCGAGCTTATCATCCAGCTTCGCAACTGCGGACTGAAGGAACAGCATCTGGGAGTCACCTCCACCAGGAAGCCCGGCACCCCAACGACCGTCAAGGCCTTTGTCAGTATACTCCTTTTTGACTGCCTCTTCCTGCCCTTCCTTGGCGTCGGCGCCGCTCCAGGGCGTTCCAAACGGGGGATTCTCGATTACAAAGCGCATTTTGTGCTGGGGGAAGCAGTCTGTTTTGAGGGTATCTGCATGCCGGAAGTTCTCCGCATTCTGGTTCTTGATCAGCATCTCTGCAAGACCGACAGCGTAGGACTGACCCATGAGTTCCTGCCCAAACAGGCGGACATCGGCAGAGGGATTGAAGTGCTTGATATAGCTGTAAGCCGTGGAGAGCATGCCGCCGGTTCCGCAGGCCTGGTCGCACACGGTGATGACTTTTCCAGCATCGAAAATATCATCACAGCCTTCCGCCGTGAGAACGGAAACGAGAAGCTTGATGATGTCGCGGCCGGTGTAAAATTGACCAGCTTCTACATTCTGATAGAAGCGGCCGATCAGGTTTTCAAAGATGTACCCCATCTTGATGGAGTCAAAGGTTTCTACGGAAAGATCAAGCTCGGAAAACGCCTTCACAACGCTATACAGGCAGCCGTCCTTGTCCATCTTCTTGATATGGTCGTCCATATTCAGCTCGTGGACGATATCCTGGACATTGGCGGAAAAACCGTTCAGATATGCTCTGAAATTGGCAGCAATATGATCCGGATCGTTGCAAAGCTCTCTCAAAGTGAAATCCGAGGTGTTATAGAACTGATACCCGGAAATGCGCTGTAGAGCCTTTGCAGGAAAGTTTGGATTCTCTGCATATTTTGCCACCACGGCGGCCTTCGTCGCCTCCAGCGCGCACTCAAAGCGTCTGATGATGGTCATAGGGATGATGACATCGCCGTACTTGTCCGGCATATAGGATCCGCGCAGCTTGTTGGCAATGCTCCAAATAAAGTTGGCTTCAGCAGTGATATCAACGGGCTCATCGTCCCACATGGCGATCGTTTTGGCTCTGTCCATAGTTACTCTCTCTTTCTGCTTGATTTATCATGATGATATTTTGATTATAGCAAACTATCTGTGGATTGACAATACTTATGGAAGGAGAAATCGTGAACTGCGTGCAATGTCGCACGCAGTTCTTCCTTGATATGCTTTTAGCTTTTAGTGATTATCCGTTACCGGCATCAACGCGGCTAACTCAACGAACTCGCCATCAGGATACACAAGTACAGCGAGATCACTGCGGCGTGTGCGTACGAGCAGACATCGTATCACAGGACCGCTTCTGTCACAGAGATGGGCATAGCCATCTAAAAACACCCGATCTGCAAGCATGTCTGTGATGAAGTTTTCGAAATCAATCTTCGGAAGAATAATAGTTTTTACAACCTCATATTTTGCTTCCTGATCGATTAGATGAAGGCGCCAAAGATCATCAATACGTCTAGGCCTTCTGACAAAGAAAGCATACCCCTGTTGTGACATAATTCTCACCTCCGTGCGGACTATAGTATATGCGGATTTACGCATCTACGCAAGTCCGCAGATGAATTCTATACTGCCCGTGTGAGGTGAGGGCATGATCAGTTATGAACCGCTATTTCGGCTTCTCAATGAGCGTGGGATATCAGGCTATAGACTTGGTAAGATGGGATTTCCGCTTACAACGTACCACTCTATACGCCGGGGACACCATGTATCTACGCAAACGATTGACGCCCTCTGTGAGCTGCTGAATTGCGATGTATCCGACATAATTGAATTTATACCTATTGATAAAAAATGATACGACAACATCTGAGACTCGGACGAGACTAGAGCAAACCTCCAATGTGGTGTGTAGTGTGAACACCGCATTGGAGGTTTTACTATATCAAAATAGTTCGGCCTGTATTATCATCTATCCACTTCTGAAGAGCTTTTGGGTTGACGCGCATTTCAGTACCGATTGTAATGGTTGGGAAGCCGTTGCTATGCATCAACTCATAGGCTCTATTCTTTCCAACCCCCAAAATTTGCATGATGTCATTGACTGTCAAGAGTCTTTGAACGGGAGTATCTGATGTGCCCGCCACATAATCACTACATTTGACAAGGAACGAGATGTCGCACGTCTGTGTTCGCCTCATATTTGCACTGAGCAAATCGGAGGTTGCACTTCTGATACGGTTGATCAGCGCGCGGAATGATTCTGATTCGAGTATAAGCCCTGGTATATCATCACTTGTCGCAATCCATACGCAAGCCTCTGGATCCCAGGTCATGATGATTGTAATTTTGTCGCACATGCTTTTAATGTCCTCCTACTAGGCAAAATTATAATTCATAGTAGTCCATTCCTCCAAATGTTATTTGTTTTGAGCACATTACTGAAGCTCCAAAGAAATAGTCCTGACAGCCAATTTGACTGACAGGACTCATATCAATGCCACGGATGACCCATTCTATCGTATTCTTCCTGATTTTTGCGCCTGGTCTGGTACTTTTTCATATGTATTGGGCAGCGTTTTTGCTCGTGAGGAGGTGGGTTAAGGATGTAGTAACGGTTGCATTCTATACACTTTGCATAATTATACTGGTTGTGTATGATGACATAAATCCATGCATACATAGCTTCAATCAACGTAGAACAATGGCAGATCATAGCCATATCAGACATATCGTATGAAATTGATGTTTCACTGAGCATTTTAGTCAGTATCGCATCAATATCATTCTTCATGAAAGACACCATCATCTTCTCGGCGGACGTCTGCGGTGGAATTGGCACAGGAATACCATCAAACAATGATGATGTATATTCCAAGTCTACCGGACTCTCGGTCTGGGGTGAAGGACTATCAGATTCTTCATCATCTTCTGCCACGTCCGAGCACCAATCCTGTATATATTTCTCCAATTCATCAAAGGACTCCCACGATCTGCGATTCAAATAACAGGGGAAAACACACCGATATGCATTGTACATCTCATCCCGAAGCTCCGGGGTGGGTTTTTTTTCATATTTTTCGTTAGCCTGAATGAAATCTTTAATGTGCGTGTGAAACTCAATGCTTTCAATCGCGGCTTTGCAGTACTGCTCCATCGTTTCATATTCGCTTAAGGGATAGTTGTTCGCACTGGGTCTATCATAATATAAGAACCGGAGATCTGGGTGCTCTATTGCAAATGTTCGAGCACTATCGAGATCCCTCACATTTAGCAGTTCACAATACAGTTCATTTGTTACTTCCGTAGATTGACCTGTATTGCGATACCGCATAGAGTAGCAAGGCTCACCATCTTTGGTGTAGTAAGGGGCTGAATTGGAGATATCCCAAGATCGTGTAATCATTATACGAATCGGAACAAAAAATTTCTGTTTGTCTACCATTGTGCCCTCCCGAATGTTACATCAGAGACTTCAGATGTTTTTTTCTATTCATAAACAATTCACATTTAATCGAAAAGCGCAAAACAGCCCATAATCGTTTTTACCCAAAATGTACCCTACCGAAAAGCGAAGAAACCCAGCTTTTTTCCTCATTATCGCATAATTTAGAAATAAAATCAACAGATTAAATAATAGCAGACAAATATTTTTCATTTTTATGCCGTCAAAACAGCGGAAAAACGAGAAAAACGAAAGAAAAAAACCATTTTTTTAGCACCAAAATGAACGATGACAAATGTAAAAGTGGAGTTCATAATAGAAATCGCGGAAACAAAAGCCACATCCGCAGAAAGGAGATTATCTAAAATGAAAAGATCAGACTATGTAACACCACCGGCAGCAGCAGAACTAATGATGTGCAGTGCACTGCATGTACGACAGCTTATCGGTAGACGCGAACTCCCAGTATATAAGGTCGGGTCGCGATCGTATATACCCAAAAAGGCAGTAGAGGATTACATCACATCAAAAACCATATCATCTATGGAGGAACATGAAAATGAAAAAGTCGAATGATTACATTGGAGCTTGGAGATTACCAGAGGTTACGAATGAGATGAAATCGAATGGTTACACTTGGGCATACAGATTACCAGAAGTCACGAATGATACAAGCGTAGATAAAGGACACGGTTTAATGCGTTCTCGCGTCAGAGAGAATAAACAATGCCCAAAACGCAGAAGTAATAAACGCAAAATGCTGGTAACTATTCGTTACGTGTGCAATCAATTTCAATCGCACCGACATAATCCTAGTTCGTTTTGAGCAAGTCAATACGAGGGCACTTTATTCTGTCCTTCATACAATTGATGTTCATGTACTAGGCCTGCTGAAATCTGAGGTGGATCTCCACCTCAGATTCTGGGTACCCCATGTGCTAGACGAAAAGAAATACTAAAGCCGACATGCGATATATTTGAGGAAACGAAATTTGAAAATCATTTCTTGGAATGTGAACGGTTTAAAAAGCCTTCTAAGCAAAAATGGATTGAGTGCGCTGAAGAGTTTTGAAGCAGATGACGTAGACATTATTTGCCTTCAAGAAACAAAGCTGTCTGATTCACACTTTGAATTGGATTTACCAGGCTACTTCCAGTACTACTCAAACGCAGAGCGCCGTGGTTATTCTGGGACTGCAATTCTGTCAAGGATCGAACCCATGTCAGTGGTCACTGATATTGACAATGAAGGCCGCATTATTATTGCCGAATATGATCGCTATTACATCGTCTGCGTGTACGTTCCATCTATAGGCTCTGGACGCGAAGAATACCGCTTTGATTTCGATCAAAGCCTTCGAAGGACCGTTAACAAGCTGTGCGCTGATAAAGCAGTGATCATTTGCGGAGACCTCAATACGGCTTATCTTGACACAGATGTATATTCTCCTCTGTCTTTCGCGGAAACCCCTGGTTTCACAATTGAAGAACGGTCTCGGTTTGGACAGTTGCTCTCGTCAGGATTCGTAGATGCCTTTAGAGTGTTTAACCAGAGCGTAGAAGGTGCCTATACTTGGTGGTCAAATAGAGGTGGTTGCCGGAGCAAAAACGAAGGAATGCGCCTTGATTATTTCCTGGTATCACAATCGATTGAAAGTTGCCTTATATCTTCCGATATTCTCACAGATATCCGGGGCTCTGACCACTGCCCTATCGAGCTGGATTTAGACCCAACAGGAATCCAGCCTGGGAAAAGGTTAGGCGGGAACATCATATCCTTACCAATTGCGCAATTTCAAGACTCTGAAACACCATTTTGCGAGTACCGCAATCCCGACAATGTACAGGATTCGCAGGTCGATTCTAGTGCGCCCGATGAGAAAACCGTCCCGCCTCCTATCAGAACCAAAATACCCACTGATCTCCGGTTTAGGCGGTATGATCTGACCTTTGACGACGATCAACAGCGCCGCATCACTAGGTCGTTTGTTGTTCTTTGTCGCGATGATGGGCACTTCTGGTTCACTAACTTTCACAGGTATATCAGGTGCACCACCCAAGCAACGCATAATATCTCTCAACATGGCGTTTCACGGTTTGATTTTATCATCCCAATGCTCAACTATGCGTTCTTCGCCCGTGGTGCAGCCCGGTTGGTCGATATATCTGTCGAGATTGTACAAGACTATCTCGTTTTATATTCCAAAGGCTTTAACGAGAAAAAGCCGCCTAATAGAGCTACTCTTGAACGCGCAATTCGGTACATTTTTGAGTTCCTGTATTTAGCAATCAATGATGCTCAGTTTTCAATTAAAGTTGATGATTTGTACAGAGAAGTCGTCAAGCGCAACAAACACGGCGCAGTTTACAGCGAAAAAGTCCCTGTATTCGAAGTTCCATATGTGCAATCTCCAAAGGTACCGCAGAATCGAGACATCCCAGAAAAAGCGTTTTTCATGCTATTAGATCATATAGTGCGTTGCCATACAGACATGCTTGGCATTGTAATGCTTGGTGCATTTGTTGGATGCAGGCCTGGTGAAGAAGTCAATGTACGCTGCGTCAATAGTCCATTGGGACCTGGGATCATGATAACCGAAATCAATGGTGAAGTCGTGAAAATCGTAGTTGATCTGAGCAAAGAAATGACGCTTAGAGGCGACAATATGATCGTTGGAAGTATAAAAAAAGAACGGTTTCAAAAAGTACCGGATCTATTCATTCAGCCTTTTATGACATGTTATCAGATCTATGAGGGATTTATGAAAAATAGATACAGAGATCCGGAGTTCATGCCGTTCACGGTGAACCGTTCAGGCAAAGCGATGTCATATGATGCTTACTATAAGCGCTTTTCAAAAATCGTATCTGAAATGATTCCCATTTACATGAGTAGCGACGATCCGGAGATTGTGATGTACGGAGAAATTCTTAAAACTCATCCAATAAATCCTCATATCTTCAGACATTTTTTTACAGTTCAGCTTGTCCTCTCCGGAATTAGCGATGTTGGAGAGTTAATGACGATGAGGGGCGATTCTTCCCCACAATCAGCTCTGACATATTTACAAAACAAGGGTGCGCTTGAGAAGCAGTACTCTCTCGTCAATAGCAAATCATTCGATTATCTTAAGGCCGCAGCAGCTGCCGCGCAGAAGGACAGTTAAAGCATGGTAGATTTAAAAGAGTTTATAGCGTCGATCATTTCCGCTCATTCTCAAAGCCCAAAAGCAAATGTGCGTAGTATCATTGGGTTTTTAGAGGACAATGCGTGGTTCGGTCAAAGACCAGATATGGTATCTGGTCGTGTCATACTGTCCCCAGAACAGATTGATTGCTATACTCCCCCACTAACCTTATTCCTTTCAACAGAAGCCACATGTGCAAACATCTATAATCTGTTGCAGGCAAAGTTCCCGATGACCGCGCAACACTGGGAAAAGTTCTGCAAGGTTGTTGATGTGCCCGAAGATGACCAGTTCTATATCCTCGACTTTATGCTCGCGTTTTGTGTAAAAGATATTATGTTGTATTCCGACACCGAAATCAAACTGCTGGTCAAACAGGCTTCGCTGGAACTTACAAAAACACATGGAGAAACATTTACAATCTTTCTATCATGGTTGAGGAAAGCAACAAAGACTGGATATCGGACTGATTTTGTTATGCAAAAACGATTTCAGTTGGATATTCAGAATGAAGCGTATGCGATGGACGAGTATCTTGCACTAATGTACTATGTTTTCAACGAAGACTACATTTTTGAAAACGGAATGTACAAAAAGGCTGCACAATCAAAGGACTACGCAGATGCTTGGCTGTATTTTTGTATGCATTATGTATGCTCACTCCGATTGACGGACTTGCAGCGCATTTACCATCCGGTACTGATGTATCCACCGGATGAGATCCTTCGCCGGATTGCCTCGGACACCTTCTCAGATGCAGACGCGAGAATGATTCTCCTGTCCATAACAGTGAGGTTGGCTACTTTGCCTTTCTCCCCTTCTAAGACGGATAAAGTACCAGATGTTGGCTCTATACATTTCTCTATCCCACATTCATGCGAGACGCACTTCGGCAAGCTGTTTGCGCTTGCAGAAGCTCATCGGCAGCTTGCCGGGACGGATGAGCCTATTATCCGAAAGATATCTAAATATGAGGAAATCAAGCGTGTAATGGGAGATGAAATCGGTTCGCTGTTCAGGGAAAATGATTTTCGTTCAAGATCTGCGACCAAATCATATTTGCAGTCAATTTTTATGCTCAGTGATGCAGCGCTTGGAAACAAGAAAGCCACCGTTAAAGGCTATATCCTAGCATCGATCGCTCGCAGCCACAAGAGCGGATATGGCAGTTTCGCAGAAACGACTATTGAATACATCAAGGACATGAGACTAAACGGGTATGATTCCAAGTTTGTGGCCTATGAGCTGCTCGAACGTGGCGTTTTGTCCTTCATACCGGGCATGTTGCTAAGTATTTTAACATCTCAGCAATATGACGATTTAGATGTTAAGGGACAAACAGCGCTGATCAAAGATTTGAATCTCAGTCCATTTGAGGTCAATTCTGCAATCAGTACTGTTGTAAAAGGGAGAAATCAAGCCCAGCAAGTGATTGCGCAAGCGATAGACTCGGGCGAAGATGTCATTACGATTTTGCAGAGGATCGCTTCGGGCCAAGCTTTTTCAATGGAAGCTGACTGCCTTTGCATGTGCTCAGCGTGCGGGAAAGTTTGTCCCTATGCACTGCGTAGACAATGCGTCGGTTGTGAATACGAAATCAGTACAAAATCGACTTTGTTTTTGCTGATCAGTGAATGCAAGCGAATGAAGCATCTCTTTGATACGTCCGAAGATGTCAATGAGAAAGAAAAGTATAAGTACCTTATGCGCTCGGTCATCTTGCCAAAGCTGAGCGAGATGTTAACATGCCTGAAAAACAACTACGGTGAAGAATGCTATAACCAATATATAGAGTTATTGCAACATTACACGGCCAAAATATAAGCAAGATGTTAGAAAGGACAGCGAGATTTTATGAATGTTACAGCGGTTGATAATTTAGTGAGTGGTTTTGTCAGTTTTTACTACCTGTCTTCTGACGCAATCAAAGAGGCGAAAGCCGCATTTTCATCCATGCAATGCAATGGAGTGATTCGTGCTTACTGTCGATTTGAAGATGATGAGTGGCAGACCACAGACCAGTATTCCAATGTTGGACTTCATTTTGATTTCAATATGCTGTCCTATAACGCAAACTACCAAGATTTGCTCGGTATGACATTTGACGACTTCAAAGATTGTGTCAAAGCCTTTATCATTTCGTTTTTCGGAAAGAATGCCTTGCTGTCGATTCAATCAACTTTACGAGATCTCCGCCATATCATCGCAACCTACCCATCTGATATCTATGCTCTTTCATCTGATCTACATTTGGAATATCCTCACATGTGTGAAGATTTCTTCAGTCAGCTTCCCGATAATCCCGATAATGAAGAGAACAACGACCTTCAGCGTCTCATAGAAGCACTAGATTCCTACGCTGACGCAGCCATTTATTCGCAAAGATCAAAACAGCGCACTCTTGCTGACTTCGAATCGTACTTTCTTTTTGATGAGTATTTAAAGAGATTCTGGGCTTCCCCGGACCTTCCATTAGAAAAAAGGGTTTTCTACTTCCCTATATATCTTTGGTGGAACTTAACAGCAATTATCCCATTGAGACCGAAGGAATTCCTTGTACTTGGACGTAATTGTCTAAGTCAAGCTGATGGAAAAATCTTTCTGCGCTTGAGGCGCTCTCGACTAAAAGGCAGTAAGCAAGATGTTTCATATAACATTTCTGATGATTTTCAGATAGATACGATCCAAATAACAAACGAGTTAGGCAAGGCTTTTGAACTCTACATAAATCTGACAGAGGATAGTTCCGGAACAGAAATCGACACATTATTTCGGACTGACTCACACTATGAAAAATGGGGCCATTCAACACCGAAAACAAGTAGATTTCTGACATATAGCAATCTGCGAACTATCTTGCGATACTTTTACGAAGAAGTTCTTCAGGGCATGTATGGTTTACAAACCGTTTGTTTAGATGATGGTGTTCATATAGCAAAGGGTCAGATATCCAGGATTCACCTTGGAGATGCGCGACACATCGCCCTGATCAATCTAATGCATTCTGGGGGCACTCCGCTGCTTGCCATGCTGTTAGCCGGTCACAAAAACCAGTTTTCGGCTGCACACTATTATTCCAATGTCGAAAAACTGATAGAGTGCACAACATATCTTTATCAGCATCAACTTTTATCAGACAACAATAAAATGCAAATCATGCCCTATCGTCCGCTTCCTGCAAAAGAGGGACGTAAACTTAAGGATGGCGGAAAATGCTATTCTGGGAACTACATAGATGGTGATTATAATGACTGTGTAGCAGTTATCGGTCCTCGCGGTGAGATTGGGTATTGTCCCGCTTGCCCGTTTTACAGGGCCGCAGGTGTCTCCCGGTATGCAGTTGATGACATATACAAGAGACAGCTTCAAAACGACTGTAATGGGCTCGCAGAGGCTATTGAGATCGTTCGCAAACACAAAGGTAACGCGGATATAGAAGAAATAGGCGAAGCTCTACTGAAAATTCAGGCTAGTGCATCTTCATATGCACTATATCTTAGAGAAAAAAGCATTACTGAGGAGGGTTGAACTGTAGTTATGTCGCGGAAGAAAACGATTGACGACGAAAAACTGATTGCACTAATTGATAAATACTACAATGAGATCTGCATTGATAGCGGGGAACCAATTAAACTTCCAGAGGTAGCAACATATGTATCAACTCATGGTTACCCTGGTTACCAGGTCACCACGCTGCGCCGCAACACCCTTGCTCGTGAGCATATTCGTCAACTGCAGGAAAATTCGGACGCTGCAAAGCTTAGTACTTTAGTAGCCTTTCAAACGTTGAATATAAACGATTTTTTGGAAAAGCATAAAACTCGTGCGTCTTTGGTTGCTGCATTGTCAGCAAGAGACTCTTACTATCAAATGATTGCACGGAATGCTGTGACATTCAATCAAGCTTACAAGACGATTGTGGGCGAGAGAGACTATCTGAAGGAACAGCTTGAGAAAGCGAAGCAGGATCTGCATCTGTCGATGAAGAAGCAGTCAAATTCCCTCGAAGAGAATAAGGATCTAAAAAAACAGATTGTTCAATTAAAGAAGGTCATTGAGCACTATGTGAAGGCAGAAGTTGCAAAAGCTATAGTTGAGAATGAAGGTATTGCTGTTTTTCCATCCCACGGTGTTTCTGAAGAAACGATTGAAATCAATTCAGTTTCCGCCGCGACTGACATCTATCCATTTAGTGCGCTTGAGTCTGCTCCGCTTGGAAATGATGATGTCGAAAAGCACGACGTCATTCAGAGCCTTTACGATAGATTTAAATAATGATCATGAGTAAATCACGAGAAGTACATAGACTGGTAGATAGACCGGAAATCATGCGCTTTTGGGATTGGGATCCTGATAAGAATGGTGACCCATCAACAATCTTGACAAATTCCACAAGTAAAGTAAACCTTAGATGCAGAAATTGCGGGCATCAATGGAGTCCTATTCCGGCAAATTTCTTTCGTGACTCGATGAAGTGCCCTGCCTGTGAATTGCATAGGGCCGTAGAACCGGGATTCACAGATTTGTTCACTCTGGTTCCAGACCTGAAGGTATACTACGATCCGAGCAAAAACGAGGGGGTTGATGTCACACAGCTTGGCGTGGGGTCTCGTGTAAAGCTCGTATGGGTGTGCCCTACTTGCGGTCGAGAGTGGCAGTCAGCCGTGAACACGCGAATTGTGAAAGAGAATGGCTCCTATCGAGCAAAAGGATGCAAATACTGCTTTCGAAAGACCCAATCCCGTTTCACGCCGGTCTCGTCCTTGCCCCAACTTGTTCAATTCTGGGATTTTAACAACAACACTGAAGATATCAATTTGACGCCGTCTTACTCTGAAATCGAAGTAAATTGGCGCTGTAAAAAGTGCGGATATCAATGGCGTTCATCACCTCGTGATAGAATGAGATCAAATGGATTGTGTTGTCCATGCTGTGATTCTCAAAAGAAAATCAAACCTGGGTTTAATGACGCACTCACCAAGATTCCAGCATTCGCAAATATTTATGATGCCTCTTTAAATCCAGGAAAGGATCTTTCAGCCACGGCATTATATTCCGATGAGCACTTTATTTGGAAGTGCAGTATATGCGGGTATTCATGGGATGCAAGTGTCAGAAATACAGCTAACAGTTCCTGCAATTGTCCGAATTGCATGGGTCGAAAAGCAATTCCCGGTGTAAATACGCTCGCTGCGCTGCGCCCTGATATAGCGAATAACTGGGGCTCCGGAAACGCTAAAACTCCAGACGAAGTCCTTTGCAAATCGTACTTTTGGGCTAATTGGTGCTGTCCTAATTGTAAAGGCGAATACAAAGCCTATGTGGCGGATATGGTCAATGGAAAAGCACGTTGTCCTTATTGTTCAAATGAGAGAGTTTTGCCTGGATACAATTCATTTGCAGCGATACATCCTGACTTGATAGCTGAGTGGAACTATGTTAGCAACTACCCAATTTGCGATCCCGATGAAATCAACGATAACTGTACTACTCCGGTCTGGTGGGTTTGCCCAAAAAATGAAAAGCACTCGTATTCAATGTCGCCAAAAGATCGGATACAATGTATAGTTAGAAACAAAGAGTCGTGTCCGTATTGCAAAGGGCGTCGGCGGAAAAAACGACATTTTATCTAGTTTTTGGGAGATAAAATATAAATGGTAGATTTACGAAAGATTATTAAGGATAAAGCCGCTAGATCTGTACCAAAAGATAAAAGTTTGGCTGTTGTTGCTCCAGAAGTTGCAGCTGAATGGCACCCGACGCTAAACGGATCCATCTCTCCGGCGGATGTAAGTTACGGTTCACAAGATAAAGCCTATTGGCTTTGCCAAAACGGTCATGATTATGATGCGAGAATAAATAATCGTGTTTCACACAATTCTGGATGCCCATTTTGTTCAGGCCGCAGAGTTCTTGTAGGGTATAACGACTTGACAGCTGTCGCCCCTGAAATTGCCGCGGAATGGCATCCCGAAAAGAATGGCGATTTAAAGCCATCCGATTTCACGAGAGGCTCCGCAAAAAGAGTTTGGTGGTTATGTCCAAACGGCCATGATTATGATGCGAAAATAAATGATCGTGTTTCACACAATTATGGATGCCCATTTTGTTCAGACCGCAGTGTTCTTGTAGGGTATAACGACTTGGCAACTGTCGCCCCTGAAATTGCTGCGGAATGGCATCCCCAAAAAAATGGCGATTTAAAGCCGTCAGATTTCACGAGAGGCTCCGTAAAAAGAGTTTGGTGGTTATGTCCAAACGGTCATGATTATGATGCGAAAATAAATGATCGTGTTTCACACAATACTGGATGCCCATTTTGTTCAGGCCGCAGAGTTCTTGTAGGGTATAGCGACTTGGCTACTGTCGCCCCTGAAATTGCCGCGGAATGGCATCCCGAAAAGAACGGCGATTTAAAGCCGTCCGATTTCACGAGAGGCTCCGTAAAAAGAGTTTGGTGGTTATGTCCAAACGGCCATGATTATGAGGCGAGAATAAATGATCGTGTTTCACACAATTATGGATGCCCATTTTGTTCAGGCCACAGTGTTCTTGTAGGGTATAACGACTTGGCAACTGTCGCACCTGAAATTGCTGCGGAATGGCATCCCGAAAAGAACGGCGATTTAAAGCCGTCCGATTTCACGAGAGGCTCCGGGAAAAGAGTTTGGTGGTTATGTCCAAATGGTCATGATTATGCGGCGGTAATAAAAGATCGTGTTTTACAAAATTCTGGATGCCCATTTTGTTCAGGCCGCAGAGTTCTTGTAGGGTATAACGACTTGGCAACTGTCGCACCTGAAATTGCTGCGGAATGGCATCCCACAAAAAATGGTGATCTATCACCTAGGGATGTCACGAAATCGAGCAACAAAATTGTTTGGTGGATTTGTCCAGAGAAACATGAATACGATGCAGCAGTATATTTACGCACTAAAGAGAAGCCTGGGAATTGCCCTTACTGTTCTGGGAGAAGGGCTCTCATTGGTTATAACGACTTGACAACTGTCGCACCTGAGATTGCTGCCGAGTGGCACCCTACGTTGAATGGCGATCTGAAACCCACTGATGTCACTAGATGTAGCAATACAAAAGTATGGTGGCTCTGTCCACAAGGGCATGAATATCAAGCCGTGATCAATAATCGAACAACGCTTTCTTCTGGTTGTCCCTATTGTTCAGGATGTAAGGCTCTAGCAGGATATAATGACCTTTGTACTGTCGCACCTGAGATTGCTGCCGAGTGGCACCCTACGTTGAATGGCGATCTGAAACCAACTGATGTCACCAAAGGTAGTGGTATTTCTGTCTGGTGGCATTGTCCAGAAGGGCATGATTACCAGTCGGTTATCAACAGCAGGGTATCCATGAACTATGGTTGCCCATTCTGTTCCAAGCATCAAATCTCAGCCGAAGACACATTTTCGTCACGTTATCCTGAACTTTTGAAGGAATGGGATTTCGTAAACAACTACGCTATCTACGATCCTAACGCCATGTATTATGATTATAGTTACGACGTTTGGTGGATTTGCAGCAATAATCCGGATCATCATTATAAGATGTCGCCACATGACAGAATTATGTGTCTTGTCCGTGCCAAAGAACCGTGTCCGTACTGCAAGGGGCGTCGTCAGAAGAAGAGCCATTTTATTTAAAGAAAAGCACCGGCAAAAATGCCGGTGCTAATTCTTTTCATGTATAAATTCCGTTAATGTTTGATTTTTTGCTTTTTAACAAAAATTGAATTCCAACTTACAGAAGTATAATGTACATTTTTTCAGAATACTCTAAGAATTTTTTTCCGGTTACATGGAGCGTTACTCCGCGTCTTCCCAGTTGTGCCAGACGTTCTGCACGTCGTCGTTATCCTCGAACATATCCAGCATCTTCTGCATGTTCTTGATATCGTCCTCGTCGGTGAGCTTGATGTAGCCGTTCTGGGGCAGCATCTCCACCTGGGCCTCCAGCAGCTTGTAGCCCTTTTCGGTCAACGCTTCGGAGACGGCGGCAACATCTTCTTCACCGGTATAGACGGTCATGGTCTCGCCCTCGGCCTCAAAATCATCCGCACCGGCTTCCAGCGCGTCCATCATCACGGTATCCTCGTCCAGCTCTTCGTCCTCATTGTCGATGACGATAACGCCCTTACGGTCGAAGGACCAGCTGACGCAGTTGGCGGCGCCCATGTTTCCGCCGTACTTGTCGAAGTAATGGCGCATCTCACCGGCGGTGCGGTTGCGATTGTCGGTCATGGTCTCGACGATGACGGCGATGCCCTTGGGGCCATAGCCTTCGTAGACGATCTTCTCGTAGTTTTCGGTGTTGCCGGCACCCAGCGCCTTGTCGATGGTGCGCTTGATGTTGTCATTGGGCATGTTGGCGGCCTTGGCCTTGGCGATGACGGCAGCCAGCTTGGAGTTGGAGCGGGGATCCCCGCCGCCGCCTTCCTTGACGGCCACGATCATCTCACGGGCGATCTTGGTAAAGGCCTGGGCGCGCTTGGCGTCTGCCGCGCCCTTGGTTTTCTGTATGTTGTGCCACTTGGAATGTCCGGACATATAAAACAGCTCCTCTTGTGCTTAAAATTCAACATCGGTCATTTTAGCACAAGAGAGAGCTGATGACAAGTATTTCATTTCAGCTTTTTGCTGTTTCTGTCAGTCCCGGAGCAAAAAATCGCTCAAATTGTGAGCTGTAACCTGGTGAAAGGCCTCCGGAGTGATCATATTTCGGCGGGGATCAGAAGAAGATCTGCATCCTCCGGATTGTTGGAACGGATCAGATCGACGCTGGAACGATAGTCTTTGGCCAGATCCCAGAGGCTCTCCCCTCCCCGGCGGACCAGATAGACGCTGGGGCTCTCCGTCTTTTTCCATGCGCTTTCCTCGTCCAGCGTGAGGAGGGAAAGTGTGGAAATCTGCTCTGTTTTCTCTTGATGCCAAAGGATCTCGGCCTCGGCGTCAATACGAAGTTCTCCCTCCTCACGTCTGACCGCCGCGTACTTAACCCGCTGGGAAAGCAGTATGGCGTCTTCGGGCAGATCGAAAACGCTCAGCTTCGTGCTTCTCCGGGCCGCTGCCAGGCTGCCGTCTGCGCGGCGATAGAGAAAGTCCAGGTACAGCGGCAGCTGGGCATTCGTGTCGCTGCGCTCCAGAGCGCCCAGCTTGGCTTCTGAGGCGAGCATTTCCGCCAGATCATCCGGCACGGCCAGCGCCGCATCTGCGCTCAGAACGCAGCTCCCGTCTTTCTCAACTACAAGAAGCGTGTGCACACTGCTTTCTGCAGCAAGGGGCATAGCGCTGCTGTAGGCATCGGTGACGAGCGTGACGTCTCTTTGGCTCAGCGCGCAGAACTGCAGCAGGGCATGAAGCTCCAGATCCAGACTTCGCGCTTCGCCGCTGCCTTCGGTCCAGTCCAGATATACAGAATTCGGCTCGATCCAGATGCTGCTCTGATCCAGGGTATCTTCCGTGATATCCAGCAGCTGAGACAGAGAGATGCGAAATTCTGTATTCGCAGGAAGTCCGGCTGCATTCCGGCCCCAGAGGAGCAGCCGCAGCTCCCCTTTCACGATACAGCGGCTTCCGATCTGCTCCGTTCCCTGAAGGTCAAAACGAAGCTCCTCCGCATCGATCCGGGTCAATGCAGTCTGACGATCAGATAAAGGAAGCTGTTCCCGCAGGGTAAAGGGCTTTTCGGATACGGAGGAGAGCACAAGCGCTGCTTTCTGCTCCTGCAAAATGTGCAGGCCTCGCCGCTCCCCCTCCGGCAATGCGGTTTCTGTAAGCACAGTGCCTCGCTGAAAGCTGCGGACTACAGCCTGCACTTCAAAACTCACACCAAGCTTTCGCGGGTTCAGCAACCTCCCCTGTACGGCACTGAGATACCAGGAAAGATGCGGCAGCGCGTCCGGTTCCGCAGTTTCCGCATCGAAGACGATCTCAATATCCTTTCGCAGACGGATACATTCCAGTTTGCCTGTCTCCGACAGGTAAAAGATGCTTGCCCAGGCCTCTCCCGTGATGGTAACAGCGTGGAGCCCCGGCTCCTTTCCCTTCAGCAGAAGCCCGCCCTTGGTCCATACGATCTCCTGCGCATCCTCCGCGGTGTCGGGCACCACTGTCTCCGCATGGAAGGATACCTGTTTATGAACAATATCGCCGGTCAGCCATACCGGCGTTTCTCTCTGCAGCAGCTTGATTTCCATGGAGTTCTCCTTTTCAACGATCGTCAATCTCAGGTGAACGCAGATCAAAGCGTCATTTACCTGGTACCGCCGCGCAGCCAGAGCAGGAGCGCTGACAAAAAGCGCGGCAGGCGAAAAACGTATACTCGCATCGATTTTTCCTTTCCCAAGAACACTTTTCCCTACCAGCAGCAGCGCAGGCACCAGATCCCAAGTCCAATCAGACCGGCCGCCAGGAAAAACCACCAGAATTCCGACGGTAGGATTAGGGCCAGCAGAATGATCATGCCCAGGCCGATCGCGGCAAGTCCCCAAAAGCCGCAGCGTCCTCTTCGCACAGCAAACCGCCCCCCGCACTCGGTATTTCCATACACGATATGCGGAGGGCGGCTGCTTTATGTACTTTTCTCTTTCAATTCCCAATCCTTGAACTGAGCACTCTGCTCATAGAGGCGGAGATAGGAGCGGTAGCGGCTTTCCACAAGCTGATCTGCGTCAACCGCTGCCCGTATGGCACAGCCTGGCTCCCTGCGATGGCTGCAGTCCGGAAAATGGCATTTTCCGATGAAATCGGCAAAGTCCGGAAAATCATACTGGAGATTCTCCTTGGCAATGGGTTTCATCATTTCAAGCTCAAAGGAGGCAAAGCCGGGGGTATCTGCCACATAGCTGTCCTCCCCCAGGCGGAACAGCTCCACATGGCGCGTTGTGTGCTTGCCGCGGCCGAGCTTTTCGCTGACTTCCGCCGTGGGCAGAGACGCACCTGGGATCAGACGGTTCAGCAGGCTGGACTTGCCGACGCCGGAGTTTCCGGTGAAGGCGCAGATCTTGCCGCGAAGCGCCAAGCGCAGATCCTCGATCCCCTCCCCCGTCTCGGCGCTGGTGGCATAGACGGAGAAGCCTGCCCGGGAGAAATCCCGGCGCAGCTTTGTGCCCTGATCCAGATCCGTCTTGTTCACACAGAGGATCAGTTCGCAGTCCGCCTCCGCCGCAATCACAGAGACCCGATCAACCAGAAAGGGATCTGTCACAGGGTTGACGTTTGCGGCAATAAAAACAAGCGCATCGATATTCGCTACCGCAGGGCGGATGAACCAGTTGCGGCGAGGAAGGACTCGCTCGATCCGTCCACTGCCGTCCTTTTCCCGGATGCAGGACACTTTATCCCCTACAAGAGGCGAGGTGCCGTCCAGGCGAAACTTTCCTCTCGCCTTGCAGACCAGGTCTCCCTCCGGCGTACGCGCCGTATAAAAGCCGCTGAGGGCTTTGATGATGATTCCTTCCGTCATCCTTCCTCCGGTCCCAGAGACACACGCAGAATGATCTTGGCATGAGCGTTGACAAGACTGTAGTTTTCCTCGCTCTGTCCGATGACGGTCCCGGCGGGGAGATCGCTGCTCACGTATTCCGAGCCGCCATAGCTCAACTCGCTGCTTTCGATCTTTTCAATGGCAGCCAGTTCCGAAAGTCCGACCAGGTTCGGGACGGAGACCTGGACCAGTTCAGCGCCTGCGCTGACCGTGAGGTACACCACCGAGCCCTTTTCCAGAGCGGTTCCCGCTGCCGGATACATGCTCATAACTGCGTTTCGCGCAAACGTATCGGAGAGTTCGTCAACGATCTCCACATAATAGCCGGATACACGAAGGATTGCGGTGGCCTCCCGATAATCCAGGTTATACACATCCGGGACCTGAACGACGCCGGTGCTGACATAGAGGCGAACGGGCGTTCCGCCTTTTTTCAGGCTGATGCGGGTGCCCGCACCCGGGTCCTGCCGCTCCACGGTATAGTCTGCAGGGTTATACTGCCCGGAGCCGCTGGAATTCAGATAGATGATCTCAAAATTGAACACGGAGTTTTCCGGGTTCTTCAGGATCGCATCCACAGAGATCCCCTGCAGATTCGGCATCATCATATGACCCGAGGCGCGATCCTCCGTTCCCTTGTCCGGAAAATAATCTTTCAAAAAGAATTGGAGGAGAAAGATACACAGGCCCAGAATGACAAGCAGGATCCCGAAGGCGCCGGAATAGAAGCTGACACGGGCGGATCTGCGCCGACGGCGGCGATATTTCTCGCGGGACATTTCACTGACGGAGCGGACCGGGACCACGGAGGGCGATTCCAGGGATTCCGCCTCTGCTTCATCTTCATGCTGGGTCTGGGTAAGAGCAAAATGATCCAAATCGCGGATCATCTCCTCAGCGCTCTGATACCGTTCCAGAATGTTGGCGTTCATGGCCTTCAGGGTGATCTGCTCCAGCTCCGCCGGAATCTCAGGAACCACTTTGGTGGGGAGTTCTGGCGTGGTGTTCATGTGCTTGACCGCAATTTCACCCAAGGTGTCACCGGTATAGGGCTTCCGTCCGGTGAGCATCTCGTAGAGGACAACGCCGAGAGAATAGAGATCGCTGCGTGCATCGGGACTCTCACCCCGGATCTGTTCTGGCGCGATATAGTGGATGGAGCCGATGGCGGTCCCACGCTCGTCGCGCAGTTCGTTTTCCAGCGCGGCAATACCGAAATCGCCCACCTTTAGGGTTCCATCCCGCAAAAGCAGCATGTTCTGCGGCTTGATATCCCGGTGGATGACCCCCTTTTCGTGGGCATGTGCCAGCGCGCGGGCGATCTGCTTGGCAAAATACACGGCCTCCCGCCAGGGGATCGGGCCTTTTCGCTCCATATATTGTTTCAGCGTGATACCGTCTACAAGCTCCATGACTATGTATTCGATATCCGTACTGTGGCTTACATCGTATACCGCAACGATATTGGGACTGGAAAGCATGGCAACGGCATGGGATTCGGCAAAAAAGCGCTGCCGGAATTCCTCCTGCTGGGCCATCTCGGGACGCATGATCTTAACGGCGACATAGCGGTTCAGACGACGATCCAGTGCCTTGTAGACAACGGCCATACCGCCTTCCCCGATGATCTCCAGGAGTTCATAGCGATCTTCCAGAACCAGGTTGTTGGGATTTTGCTTGTTTTCCATATGAATCTCCCTCTCGGGTCATTTGCTGACTGCGACGATCGTCACATTGTCTCTGGCGCCGCGCTGCAGCGCCATGTCCATCAGCTTTCGGCAGAGATCCTCCGGATCCCTGGCGGCGCAGGCATGGTCCAGCATCTCTTCATCGCTGATGGTGTTGCTGAGACCATCCGAGCAAAGCAGCAGGAAGTCCCCTGATTTCAGACGAAAGCTGAAGTAATCCGAATCGGTGCGCTCTTCGGTGCCCAATGCTCTGGTGATCACGTTGCGCTTTGGATGGCTCTTCGCCTCTTCCCGCGTGATTGCGCCAAAGCGCACGAGCTCTTCCACCAGGGAGTGGTCCCGTGTGATCTGCCGGATCGTGTTTTTCGAAGGCGAGATCTGGTAAGCTCGGCTGTCACCGATGTTGATAATATACCCATTTCCGTTGGATTTCATGATGCCGCCAACAAGAGTCGTGCCCATGCCGTTGAACTCCTCGCTGAAGCGGGAATAGGCATAGACCACACCGTTGGTCTCGCTGCTGGATGACTGCAGGATACCTCGGTAATCCGGCGTCTTGTCGCTTGAGGAGACAAGCTTTTCATAAACCTTGGATACAAAGGCCTTGATGCAGAGCTGGCTTGCAACGCCGCCGGCTTTGGCACCACCCATCCCGTCACAGAGAACGGCGATCAGGCAGTCCTTTTCCGGGCAGAGTTCCAGCAGATAGCAATCCTGGTTCTCGGAACGGACAGGGCCTTTATCGGTTAACCCAAAACTTTTCATGATATCCTCATTTCATTGCCGTGTCAGACTTCTGCAGGGTCCCGGTCTGCATCTTGCGGCGCAGCTGACCGCAGGATGCATCCACATCGCTGCCCAGTCTTCTGCGAACCGTGACGTTGACGCCGGCGTCCTCCAGGACCTTGATAAAGGCCTTCATATGCCCGGAGGTGGAAGGTCTGAACTGCCGCTCCTCCACGTGATTCAGGGGAATCAGATTCACATGGGCGGCAAGAGATTTTGCTTCTTTCGCCAGAAGCTTTGCGTGATATTCGGTGTCGTTTACCCCGTCGATCATGGCGTATTCAAAGGAGATGCGCCTCCCGGTGCGCTCGTAGTAACGGCGGCAGGCCTCCATCAGCTTTTCT
>OCTX012041283.1_pt1 | contig 28281 bp, 22 predicted proteins | sample 1539691 | NCBI WGS metagenome assembly OCTX01 (sample SAMN02144231, study PRJEB22623) | gut metagenome | biome: sheep rumen | host: Ovis aries | place: New Zealand
CACACCGGCCTGCTTTCCGATGGCCTCGGCCGTCTTCTGATTATCTCCGGTCAGCATGACCACACGGATGCCCTGCGCCCGCAGTTCGCGGATTGCCTGTGCGCTGTCTTCGCGGATTGTATCCGCCACCGCAATGATACCGAGCAGCTGTGCGCGTGTATTTCCGGCAGCGGCGGAAACAGAAGGCTGATCCGTCATCTCCTGCTCACCGAGCGTCACTGCCCCGGTCATCCGCATCTGCGGAAAACTGGGCCGCTCATAGCGCTGAACGGCGAAAAGAAGCGGCGTTTTGCCTTCCTCTGCCAGCTTTTCACATTTTGCCTCCGCCTCAGCGGAGAGATCCACAAGGGTTCCGATAAAGCTCCGGCTGCCGGCATAGAAGACATCCAGCCCGATGGTACCCTTAAGACCGGTCCCCGGCAGTGCCGTGAATTCCTTCACTTCAGCCGGCGCGATGCTCAGCCCGTTCGTGTAATCCATGACCGCCCGGGCCAGCGGATGCTCGCTGCGGCTCTCCAGTGCCGCCGCGATCTGCAGCAGGTTCTCTTCGGATATGCCGCTCTCCGGCTGTACATCGGTCACCTTCGGCTGTCCGCTTGTAATCGTCCCGGTTTTGTCCAGACAGACAATCTGCGTATTGCCGCACTCCTGAAGTGCCTCCGCCGTTTTGAAAAGAATTCCGTTTCTGGCGCCGACACCGTTGCCGACCATGATCGCCACCGGCGTCGCCAGACCCAGCGCACACGGGCAGGAAACCACCAGGACGCAGATCGCCCTGGCCAGCGCGAAGCCGGCCGGCCTGCCCAGCAGCAGCCAGATCAGCAGGGTCAGCAGGGAAATACCGATGACGGCGGGTACAAAATAACCGGAGATGGTGTCCGCCAGACGGGCCACCGGCGCCTTGGTCGCCGAAGCATCGCTCACCATCTGAATAATCTGCGCCAGCGTCGTGTCCTCACCCACACGGGTCGCCTGACATTTCAGGAAACCGGACTGGTTTGTCGTCGCGGAACTCACTTTGTCGCCCGGCTGTTTGTCCGCGGGAATACTCTCGCCGGTCAGCGCCGCCTCATTGACCGCGCTCATTCCCTCGAGCACGATGCCGTCCACGGGAATGTTTTCGCCGGGGCGCACCACAAACACGTCGCCGATTCTCACCTCATCCACCGGAACCGTGACTTCCGCGCCGTCCCGGACCAGAACGGCCGTCTTCGGCGCCAGCTTCATAAGGCTCTTCAGCGCATCCGTGGTTTTGCCCTTCGAATAGGCCTCCAGCATTTTGCCGACCGTGATCAGCGTCAGGATCATCGCGGCGGATTCAAAATAAAACTCGTGCAGATAGTGCATCGCGGCTTCGTTCCCGCTCTTCATCTGCACATCCGACATGACAAACAGCATCACCGTCGAATAGGCAAAAGCAGACATGGCGCCGAGTGCAATCAGCGTGTCCATGTTCGGCGCGCGGTGAAACAGACTCTTAAAACCGCTGATAAAGAATTTCTGGTTGATCACCATGACAATGCCGGCCAGCAGCATCTCCAGGATGCCCATGGCCACGGGGTTTTCCGAGAGAAACTGCGGAAGAGGAAAACCGAGCATGCCGTGTCCCATCGTGACATACATCAGCAGCAGAAGAAAGCCGATCGAACTCAGAAGGCGTCTTCGCAGAACCGGGGTCTCATGGTCCTTCAGTGCCTCCTCCTCGGCAGCTATTTTCGCCGAAAGACTGCGGTCTGTGCCGGATTTTGCCGCCTCCTTCGGCGCGGCGCCGTAACCGGCATTTTCGACCGCCGCGATAATCTGTGCCGGATCCGCGCTGCCCTCCACGCCCATGGAATTGGTCAGCAGGCTGACCGAGCAGGAGGTGACGCCCTCAACGGCAGAAACTGCTTTTTCCACGCGGGCCTGACAGGCTGCGCAGCTCATACCGGTGACTGTGTATTGATCCATTTTATTTTTCCCTTCTTTATGTGTATTATGAAGCTATGAGATATTATATTGCGGACTGTCATTTTTATCATGATGCACTGAACACCGAGATGGATTTCCGGGGCTTTGCGGATGCAGAGGCCATGAATGCCCATATGCTCGAAAAGTGGAACGCCCGGGTCAGAAAGCGCGACGAGGTAGTGATTCTCGGCGATCTGTGCCTCGGCACGCCGGAGCAGACGCAGGAGCTCTTATCTCTTTTAAACGGTAAGCTCTTTCTGATCGAAGGAAATCACGACAAATTCCTGCGCGACTTAAGTTATGCGCCGCTCGCGGAGCGCTTTGAGTGGATCCTGCCCTATAAGGAAATCCACGATCATCAGCGCAAGGTGGTTCTGTGCCACTACCCGATTCACTTTTATAACGGTCAGTATTACCGGGATCACGACGGAAACGACAAAACCTACATGCTGCACGGACACGTCCATGACACACAGGACCAGCGGCTTGTGGAGCGCTTTGAAGCGCAGGTCCGCGAAACATTAAAAGAGGATCGCGGCGGCCATCTTCGCGCGATCCCCTGTCAGCTGATCAACTGCTTCTGCATGTATTCCGATTACACCCCGCTGACGCTGGATGAATGGATTGAAAACAAACGGCAGCGCTCTGCTCAGCCCTTGAGTCCTCTGCTCTGACGGTCCATATCCTCCACGACGATATCATAGATCTCGCCCAGGCTCCGGCAGTATTCCAGAACCAGCCAGGGCTCATTGGTGTGATAATGAAGCTTGATCGTGCCCTTCTCGCCGAATTCATCTTCATCCGTATCGCCGGCGACGACCAGGCAGTCTCCCTGAAATGTTTCAATGATATGATCGCGGATTTCATCAATCAGATCATCGCACTCATCGTCGTCAATTCCGTACTTATCCAGCAGCAGCTGTGTGTCATACCGAAACTCGATTGTCTGTTCCATAAGATCTGCTCCTCATCTTTCAATTGATCTGCCCGTTTATTCATAAAGAACGTCTTTTCGGGCGAAACTATTATAGCATGAATCGGCCGGAGGGCCTATAATTATACCAAAAATGCAGAAAGGCAGTTCAACACTGATGCGTCTTCGCAACGTACCCGGCTCTATGGAAGCCATTGCCGAAAGTCCCTATGTTGTGCACGACCCGGAGAAACGTCCGGGCACCTGGCGTGCGTATTTCGGAAATGACAATCCGGTCCATCTGGAAATCGGCGTCGGCAAAGGCCGCTTTATTGCCGCCATGGCCGAACAGCACCCCGACATCAACTACGTCGGTATCGAAAAATATTCCAGCGTCCTGATCAAAGCCCTGGAAAAGAAAGAAGAAAAGGGCCTCTCAAACCTGGTTTTTATCCGCGGCGACGCGGAACTGGTCACGCTCTGGTTCGGAAAGGGCGAAGTCAGCCGCATTTATCTGAATTTCTCCGATCCCTGGCCCAAAAAGCGGACCGCAAGGCGCCGGCTTCCCTCCAGGGAATTTCTTCGCCGCTACGACGAGATTCTGGAACAGGGCGGCACCATCGAATTCAAGACCGACAACCGGGACCTTTTCGATTTTGCCGTGGAGGAAGTCCCTTTCTCCGTCTTCCGGATCGATCAGATCACCTATGATCTTCACAATGATTTTGAAATGAACGCCGGGAATATCATGACAGAATATGAAGCCCGGTTCTCTGCCAAAGGAAATCCGATTTTCAAGTATATTCTGTGCCGGAAGGATGACCTGACCGCCTCCGGCTCCGCGCGGGAGAACATGGAATGACGAAAAGAAACCGCAAGCTGGCCCTCTGCGCCTTCTTCTGTTCTGTGCTGCTCAGCGCCTGCCGGCCGGCGCTTCCGGTTTATGCCGAGCCCGCCGACGGACAGGATCCGTCCGCTCCGGAATCTGTGTCCGAAATCACGGAGGAGGTACAGTCTGTTCAGTACGAAATCACGGATCCGGACTGGCCCCCCGCACCGGAGATTACTGCCGAAACCGCCGTACTGCTCGAGGCGAACACCGGCATGATTCTCTATGGCAAGGACATGCACCGCCGGATGTACCCCGCCAGTACCACCAAACTGCTCACCTGCCTTCTTGCCGCGGAATATCTGGATCTGAGCGATACGATCACCTTCTCCGAGAACGCTGTTCACTCCGTTCCCGCCGACGGCTCCAAAATCGGTATGGACACAGGTGAAACCATTACGGTCGAGCAGGCTCTGTACGGAATTATGGTGGGCAGTGCGAACGAAGTCTCCAATGCCGTGGCAGAAAAAATCAGCGGAAGCACCGAGGCTTTTGCCGAACTGATGAATCTGAAGGCGGCGGAGCTTGGCTGCACCGATTCCCATTTTGTCAATGCACACGGCTATCACGACGACGATCATTATACCAGTGCGTATGATCTCGCCCTCATTGCGCGCGCCTTTTTTGCGAACGAGACTCTCGCCGTCATCGGCAACACGCCTGTCTACCATTTCCCGGCCACAGCAACACAGCCCGATGATTTCTACCTGGCCAACAAGCACCGGCTGATTACCGGCGAGACACCGGTGGCCGGCGTCCTGGGCGGCAAAACCGGCTATACCTCCCTGGCGGGAGAAACTCTGGTCACCGGCATGGAAAACAAGGATCTGCGGCTGATCTGCGTCGTCATGAAGGATGCGCCGGGAGAGCAGTTTAATGACACCCGCGCCCTGTTTTCCTACGGAACGGCCAATTTCCGGAGAGAGCCGATCATCGATTTTGAGACCTCCTATACCATCTCCACCGACGACTGGTTCCGGATGGGACGGGATCTGCTCGGCAGCAGGGAAACTCCCTATTCATTATCAGAGACAGACTCGGTCCTGATTCCCATCACCGTGCAGCCCTGGCAGCTGACCTCTGTTTCCGGAGACGGCGGCCTGATCCGCTATACCTTCCACGATACGGAAGTCGGCAGCACCCGCCTGATCCGCAGCGACGAAGCCTTTTCAGCTTTGACGCCGGAACTGATTGAAGGTGCAAATGCCGATCCCGAAACGCTCAAGGGCGAAGCAGAAGGAGAGCACCGTCGTTTTCATCTGTCCGAAGCTTTTGAGAAATACCGCCGTCATCTCTACATGGTCAGCAGAACCGGAACGACCTATATTGACGTCCGGTATGTCTTCCTGACCGTGCTTGTTCTCACCGCTGTGATTTCTCTGATCATCAGCCTTTTCAGCTTCATCAGCTCCTTCAATATCTTCGGCGGCGGCCGCAGAAAACGCAGACGGCGCGGAAACCGCACCGTCTACAATAATGATGACTATTTCGAACAGGACACTGTTTATTTTCATCCGGGGCGGTTTGACGATCACTCCTACGATGATTCCAATTACTGATTCTGTTCTTTTTTCCGAAGCGCCTCCTGAATATTCCGGTGCACATCCTCCGGCTTTGCACAGTGGCAGCTTCCGCAGCTGCCGCCTCCGCAGGAAGTACAGCCGCCGCAGGACCCGCTGCGCATATTTTTAAGCAGATCCCTGATGCACAGACAGACGATCAGCGCCAGTACAAGCCAGACAAACACTTCTCCGATTCCCACGGCAGACCTCCTTTCCGGGTGAAAGCTTCAGCACAGTCACTCTTTTTTCTTTTTTATCTTGCCGCCTGAACACTGGTGATACTCTTTGCGCCTGCTTCCGGCTGATAGCCCTTTCTGAACAGCAGGTAGAGCACACCGGCCAGCAGTGCGATGGCGACAATGGTCCAGAATCCGAACGGGACCGCGCCGCCGATCATGCCGGCCAGCTGATAGACAATCAGCGCCACGACATAAGCCCACAGGCACTGGAAGCCGATGGTCGCCCAGGTCCATTTTGCATTATTCATCTCCCGCTTGATTGCGCCGATTGCGGCAAAGCACGGTGCGCACAGCAGGTTGAAGATCATGAATGCGTATGCTGAATAAGGAGTGTAATCTGCCGCAACGCGCTCCCAGATCTGCTCGCCTTCCTCGCCCAGTTCTTCTTCGGAATCGTCATAATTGTACAGGACACCGAAAGTACCGACGACTTCTTCTTTTGCAACCAGACCGGTAACGGTCGCCACTGTGGGCTTCCAGGATCCGAATCCCAGGGGATCGAAAATCCAGGATACGCCGTTTCCTACGCCTGCCAGTACGGAGGCGTCCATCGGGTTGACTTCGTCTTCCGTAATATCCATCTTCTGAGCGAGCTGCGCCGTATATTCTTCTGTCCAAACTGTCTCATCCTCTGCCAGATTGTCAACCATTCCGAACCGGCCGTTCACACTGCCGAAGCTCGACAGGAACCAGATGATGATCGAGGACAGCACGATGACGGAACCCGCGCGCTTGATGAAGGACCAGCCGCGCTCCCAGGTTGCACGAAGCACATTTCCGACAGACGGAACGTGATAAGCGGGCAGTTCCATGACGAACGGAGAAGGCTCGCCTGCGAAAATCTTGAATTTCTTTAAGATGATACCTGTGATGATAATGGAGGCAATGCCGATGAAGTAGGCACTGACGGCAACCAACGGGCTTCCGCCGAACAGGGCGCCGCCGATCAGTCCGATGATCGGAAGCTTTGCGCCGCAGGGCATAAAGGTGGTTGTCATCACGGTCAGCTTGCGGTCGCGGTCATTTTCAATCGTGCGGCTCGCCATGACACCGGGCACGCCGCAGCCGGTGGCGACCATCATCGGAATGAAGGATTTGCCGGAAAGACCGAACTGGCGGAAAATACGGTCCATGACAAAGGCAACTCTGGCCATGTAACCGACATCCTCCAGAATGGACAGCAGCAGGAACAGAACGAGCATCTGGGGAACGAAACCGAGGACGGCGCCGACGCCGGCAACAATACCATCCTGAATCAGACCGTACACCACAGACCCTTCCGCAACGCCGAGTGCGCCGAGGATCGTATCAAACAGGGCAGGCACCCACTCGCCGAAGATCACGTCGTTGGTAAAGTCCGTCGCGGCGGTACCGATTGAAATGCTCCAGCCGCCCATGGAAATCGCGTAAATCAGGAACATCACTACCATGAAGATCGGAAGACCCAGAACTCGGTTTGTCACGATCCGGTCGATTTTGTCGGAGACGGTCAGCTCATGCTTTTCACCCTGTTTATGTACCGCTGTCTTCGTCACCTCGGTGATATAGTTGTAACGCGCGTTGGTAATAATACTTTCCGCGTCGTCGTCCATCTCTTTTTCACAGTCTGCAATGTGTTCTTCGATGTGAGCCTTTTCCGCTTCCGTCAGATTCAGTTTCTCCAGAATCTTCTCATCGCGCTCGAAGACCTTGATGGCATACCAGCGCAGATTGACGCGGTCTACTTTGTTTTCTATGGACTCCTCAATATGCGCAATTGCGTGTTCGACGCTGCCGGTGAAGACATGCGGCAGTTCTCCGGCCTTCCGGCTCTCCGCCAGCTTAATCGCTTCCTGAATGGCGGCTTCCGTCGAATCGCCCTTCAATGCGCTCATTTCCACAACCGGGCAGCCGAGCGCTTTGGAAAGCTTCTTCAGATCGATGGAATCGCCGTTCTTTCTGACGAGATCAATCATGTTGATCGCAACCACGACCGGCAGGCCGATTTCCAGAAGCTGTGTGGTCAGATAAAGGTTACGCTCAATATTCGTTCCGTCAACAATATTGAGGATGGCATCCGGCTTCTCCTCTACCAGGTAATTTCTGGATACAACTTCTTCCAGTGTATACGGAGAAAGCGAATAGATTCCGGGAAGGTCCTGGATCACGACATCCTTGTTGCTCTTAAGACGCCCTTCTTTCTTTTCAACTGTGACGCCGGGCCAGTTTCCGACGTACTGATTGGAGCCGGTAAGTGCGTTGAACAGCGTTGTTTTGCCGCAGTTCGGATTGCCGGCCAGTGCAATTTTGATAGACATAACTAACTCCTCTCTCAAAAAAAAATGCTTATTCCACTTCGATCATTTCCGCATCGCCCTTGCGGACAGAAAGCTCGTAACCGCGGATATTCAGCTCCATCGGATCGCCCAGCGGCGCAACCTTGCGGACCTGAATTTCAACTCCCTTTGTGATGCCCATGTCCATGATCCGGCGCTTGACGGGGCCGTCCCCGTGCAGACGCTTCACCACGCAGGTCTCACCAACCCCGACATCCTTTAAAGTTTTCATTCTCTGACAGTCTCCTTTCTACCTTTTTGCGGACAGTTTTACGCGACAATAACACGGTTTGCCATTTTGGCATCCAGTGCGATCCGCGCGTCCTTGACCTGAAGAATCACATTTCCGTGATTATTGCTGACGACAGTGATTTTTTCTCCGACGACAAAGCCGAGTTCCGCAAGATGCTGGCGGACATCGTCTGTTCCTGCAATGCGCTGAATAATCACTGACTTCCCGGCATTGATCATTGTAACCGGCATGTTTTTCCTCCCGAAGCTGTTTCCTGTTAGTGGTTAGCTTCATCTAATCGCAAGTTATTATAGGCTAACTTTTCGGAATATACAAGCTTTATTTTCTTTATTTGGCCGATAAAAAAGGCAAAATAAAACTCCTGACCGGTTTTTATTTCCGGTCAGGAGTCTCTGTCTCTGATCTTTTTCAGACTTACGGCTGTTCTTCAGCTGTCTGATCCGTGTTCTGTGCTTCTTCCGAAGTTTCTTCTGTCTGCTCCGGCTGATCTTCCTGCTCTGTATCCTCATCGGATAATTCTTCTGCAGGATCGTCTTCCATGCTCTCTCTTACCTTCGCGATCTTCACCACTTTGACGCCGGGCGCGAGGTTGATCAGCTTCACGCCCTGTGTGATCCGGCCGACTGTCGAGACGTCGCTCATCCGGATCTGGATAATCACACCGGAGGTAGTGATCATCAGAAGTTCGCTGTCATCTGTCACGGCCTTGACGCCGACCAGCTCGCCCGTCTTCTCCGTGATCTTATAGCACTTGAGACCCTTTCCGCCGCGGTTCTGCAGACGGAATTCTCCGAATCTCGTGCGCTTGCCCATACCTTTTTCGGTCGCAATGAGAAGATCATCGCCCTGCGTGTCGATCTGCATGCCGACGATTTCGTCGTCGGGGCTGAGGGTCATCGCCTTGACGCCGTAGGAATCGCGCCCGGTCAGCCGCACATCTGTCTCGCGGAAACGGATTGCCATTCCCTTTCTGGTCACCAGGAAGATCTGATTGTCCTCATTGGTGGTCTTGACATCAATCAGCTCGTCGTCCTCCCGCAGCGCGACCGCGATCAGGCCCTTTCTGCGGATGTTGTCATAGGCGGTTATCGGCGTCTTCTTGATAATACCCTTCCGGGTTACCATCAGGAAGTTCTCCTTATCCTCCATATCCATCAGCGGAATCACGGCTGAGATCTTTTCCCCCTCCTGCAGCTGCAGCAGATTGACAATGGCCGTTCCGCGGCTGGTGCGGGAATTCTCCGGAATCTCATAGGTTTTGAGCCGGTAGACCCGCCCCTTGTTGGTGAAGAACATGATGTAATTGTGATTTGCCGTCATCAGAATATCGAGAATGGCATCTTCTTCGATTTTCTGCATGCCCTTGATGCCGCGGCCGCCGCGGTGCTGTGCGTGGAAATTGTCCACAGTCATCCGCTTGATGTATCCCAGCTGCGTTCTCGTAATGACGACGTTTTCGTTCGGAATCAGATCCTCTGCATCGATCTGGGACATGTCGATCTCGATTTTGCTTCGCCGCTCGTCGCCGTATTTCTCCGCGATTACATTCATTTCATCCCGGATCACGCCCAGCAGCAGCTTTTCATCGGCCAGTATGCTCTGAAGATACGCGATTGTCTTCAGCAGTTCCTGGTGCTCACGCTCGATCTTCTCGCGCTCCAGACCGGTCAGGGCGCGCAGACGCATGTCGATGATCGCCTGTGCCTGCACATCATCCAGTCCGAACCGCTCAATCAGGCGAAGTTTTGCTTCCGCGGGATTCGGGCTGTGGCGGATAATGGAAACCACTTCGTCGATATCGTCCAGCGCGATCAGCAGACCCTGCAGAATATGATCGCGCTCCTGTGCCTTGTTCAGGTCATATTTGGTCCGCCGGGTCACCACATCCTCCTGGTGCTTGATGTAGTAGACCAGCATATCCCGCAGATTCATCACCTTCGGCTCGTTGTTGACCAGCGCCAGCATAATAATACCGAAAGTATCCTGCAGCTGCGTGTGCTTGAACAGATGGTTCAGCACAATTCCGGCGTTCACGTCGTGCCTCAGCTCGATGACGATGCGCATGCCCTCCCGGTCAGACTCATCGCGCAGGTCGGTGATGCCTTCGATCTTCTTGTTTTTGACCAGCTCTGCGATTTTCTGGATCAGGTTGGCTTTGTTGACCAGATACGGAAGCTCCGTGACGACAATCCGGCTTTTGCCGTTCGCCATCGGTTCAATATCCGTGACGGCGCGGGTGATGACCTTGCCGCGCCCGGTGCGGTAAGCTTCGTTCGCGCCGGCTGTTCCCATGATAATGCCGCCGGTCGGAAAATCAGGCGCCTTCACGATCGGAAGAATTTCTTCGATATCCGTGTCCCGGTCTTCTTCGATCCGGTTGTTGATGATTTTGGTCGCCGCGGCGACTACTTCACGCAGATTGTGCGGCGGAATGTTGGTCGCCATACCGACCGCGATGCCGGTGGTGCCGTTAACAAGCAGATTCGGGTAGCGGCTGGGAAGAACCGAGGGCTCTTTCTCCGTCTCGTCGAAGTTGGGGACAAACTGGACCGTGTCCTTCTCGATGTCCGCCAGCATCTCCATGGAAATCTTCGTCAGACGCGCCTCTGTGTATCGCATGGCCGCCGCGCCGTCACCGTCGACGGAGCCGAAATTTCCGTGGCCGTCCACCAGCGGATAGCGCATGGACCAGGGCTGGGCCATATAGACCAGTGCGCCGTAAATCGAACTGTCGCCGTGCGGATGATATTTACCCATCGTATCGCCGACGATACGCGCACATTTACGGTGCGGCTTGTCCGGTCCGTTGTTCAGCTCAGCCATCGCGTACAGGATTCTGCGCTGAACCGGCTTCAGGCCGTCCCGCACATCCGGAAGAGCCCGCTGCGCGATGACGCTCATCGCGTAATCAATATAGGAGCTCTCCATCGTCCTCTGCAGATCCACTTCCTGAATCCGGTCAAAAATTGTATCGTTTAATTCTGCCATAAATTCAATACTCCCTCAGAACTGCTGCCGAAATATTTCTCTATTCAGCAGTGCCATTCGTAAAACGATCTGCCGAATTATATATCCAGGTTTTGGACGAACTTCGCATTCTTCTCGATGAATTCGCGCCGGGGTTCTACCTGATCGCCCATCAGGGTTGTGAAGGTCAGGTCCACCTCCGACTCGGTCTCTTCATCCATGGTGACCCGCTTTAAGATCCGGCGCTCCGGATCCATTGTGGTCTCCCAGAGCTGCTCGGGATCCATCTCGCCGAGACCTTTGTAGCGCTGAATCCGGTTGTTGCTGTCGCGGCCGACCTCCTGCAGAATCTGATTCAGTTCCTCGTCGCTGTACGCGTACCAGACCCGCTTGTTCTTTTCAAGCTTGTAAAGCGGCGGCATGGCCAGATATACGTGACCTGTCTTGATCAGGTCAGGCATGAAACGGTACAGGAAGGTGAGCATCAGCGTATCAATATGCGCACCGTCCACATCCGCATCCGTCATGATAATAATCTTGTCGTAGCGCAGCTTTTCGATATCGAACTCATCGTGAATACCGGTTCCGAACGCCGTGATCATCGCCTTGATCTCTTCGTTCTCATAAATCCGGTCCTCGCGGGCCTTCTCGACATTCAGAATTTTGCCGCGCAGCGGGAGAATCGCCTGGGTAGCGCGGCTTCTCGCGGATTTGGCACTTCCGCCTGCGGAGTCACCCTCTACCAGGAAAATCTCACAGTTCTTCGGATCCTTATCGGAGCAGTCCGCCAGCTTGCCCGGCAGTGCCATGGTCTCCAGCGCCGTTTTGCGCCGCGTCAGGTCTCTCGCCTTCCGCGCGGCTTCCCGCGCGCGCTGGGCCAGCAGAGCTTTTTCGCAGATGGTTTTGGCGACGTCCGGATTCTGCTCCAGGAAATACGTCAGCTTCTCGGAGACAATTCCGTCGACCGCGCCGCGCGCCTCAATATTACCCAGCTTCTGCTTGGTCTGTCCCTCAAACTGCGGATCCTCGATTTTCACCGAGATAATCGCGGTCATACCCTCGCGGATATCTTCGCCGGAGAGGTTCGGATCCGTGTCCTTGATAATCTTGTTCTTGCGCGCGTAGTCGTTGAAGGTCTTTGTGACGGCGTTGTGGAAACCCACCAGGTGCATGCCGCCCTCCGGTGTGTTGATATTGTTGACAAAACCGTACTCACTGCAGTTGTACGAATCGTTGTGCTGCAGCGCGACCTCTACATAGACGTTATTCTTGGTTCCCTCAAAATACAGAACCTTTTCATACAGCGGCGTCTTGCCCCGGTTCAGATAAGCGACATATTCGATGATACCGCCCTCGTAATAGAACGTCTGCTCTCTGGAAGGCTTTCCGAGCGCCGCTTCCCAGTCTTCTGTCTTCGCGTCTTCCGAGAGTGCGGGCGTCTTATCATGGCCGAGCGCCGCCTTCACGACATTGCCGACCACCAGCTCTTCTTCCTCTTCACCGCTGCTGCGGTAATCCCGGAGCGTGATGCGCAGTCCTTTGGTCAGGAAGGCCATCTCCCGCAGACGCTGCTTTAAGATGTCATACTCAAAGACCGTCGTCTCCTGGAAAATTTCCGGATCCGGCAGGAAAGTGACCGTCGTTCCGGTCTCCTCCTCCGGGCAGGAACCGATCTCCTTCAGCTCATAGCAGGCATTGCCCCGCTCATAGCGCTGTTTGTAAATCTTTCCGCCCTGCCGGACTTCAACCTCCAGCCACTCGGACAGCGCGTTGACAACCGACGCGCCGACACCGTGCAGACCGCCGGAAACCTTGTATCCGCCGCCGCCGAATTTTCCGCCGGCGTGCAGAATGGTAAAGACAACCTCAACCGCCGTCTTTCCCGTCTTATGGTTGATGCCGACCGGAATACCGCGCCCGTTGTCCGAGACCGTAATCGAATTATTCGGATTGATCGAGACTTCAATATGGGTGCAAAATCCGGCCAGCGCCTCATCTACGGAATTGTCTACGATTTCGTAAACCAGATGATGAAGTCCTCTTGAAGAGGTTGTTCCGATGTACATGCCCGGCCGCTTGCGGACAGCCTGCAGGCCTTCCAGAACCTGAATATTGTCCGCGCCGTACTCTCCGACCTCCGTCGCGTCCTTGACATTGTCATCCGCGTATTCACGGTCGTTCTCCGCAAAGCTCTCTTCGTATCCCTCGACTTCTCCGAGATCCTCAGCGCTTTCCGCATCTTCCTGTGCTGCCTTCAGTAAATCGTTGATATCCGCCATTTTTACCTCATTCTTCTTCAAATGCCGTTGGTACTTTATCTTCTTCCGCTGTCTCCGGGAAGGCCATGCCGTCCTGAATCCGGAATACTCTGTCTATTTCAAAGCGGTTCTGTACAAATTCATCCAGACCCGTGCAGGTGATAAAGGTCTGAATTCCGCCGATGCTCTCCAGAAGGTACTGCTGCCGGCCGGAGTCCAGCTCCGACAGAACATCATCCAGCATCAGAACCGGCGTGTCCCCGATCAGCGATGTCACCAGCTCAATTTCAGAGAGCTTCAGAGACAGAGCGCAGCTTCTCTGCTGACCCTGTGAACCGAACTTGCGAAGATCGATAATCTGCCCGGCCGATCCGCTTTTTTCCAGGAAAGAAAAATCATCCCTGTGCGGTCCGACCGTCGTGATCTTCTGATAACAGTCCTTTTCTCTGGACCTGCGGAGCCTGTCGCGAAACTGATCCGCACTGACATTCGGCTCATACTCAATCGAAAGACGCTCCCGACCCCCGGATATTTTGTCATGCACCGGTCCGATGATTTCATTCAGATCCCGGATAAACCGCTCGCGCCGCTCTATGATCTGTTCTCCGTAACTGCACAGCTGCTCATCCCACAGATCCAGCGTATCCTTCAGCTGTGGATGCTCGTACAGATCCTTCAAAAGACGGTTTCGCTGATCCACGATTTTGTTATAGTGGTTCAGCTGATACAGATACGAAGCATCCAGCTGACACAGTTCCATGTCCATGAACCGCCTGCGCTCAGACGGCCCGTTCTTGATAATTCCGAGATCTTCCGGAGAGAAAAAGACAGTGTGCAGAATTCCGATCAGATCCGCGGCCTTTTTCACCTTCTGACCATTAATGGCAATTCCCTTGGATCTGCCGTTCTTCAGATGCATATCAATCTGATAATCAATTCCCTGTTTGATCAGAATTGCCCGGATATGCGCTTCCTCGCGGCCGAACCGGATCAGATCTCTGTCCCGAATTCCGCTGCGGTGCGACCGCGTCGTGGAAACCAGATACATAGCTTCAAGAATATTTGTCTTACCCTGTGCGTTATCGCCGTAGAAAATATTCGTGCCCTCCGTGAAATGCATGGAAAGAGCCTCATAATTTCTGAAATCGGCAAGACTTAAGGACTGAATATTCATAAAATCAATTCTTTTTCAAAGCAGAGCGGACTGTGCAGACCTGACCGCCCTCCACGGCAAAAGTATCTCCGTCGTACAGCTTTCTGCCGCGTCTTGTCTCAGCTTCTCCGTTGACAAAGACAGTACCGTCTTCAATCATCATCTTGGCTTCGGAACCGGTCTGTGCCATCCCGGACAGCTTCAGTGCCTGACCGAGCTTGATAAATTCATCTCTGATTGATATTTCCATTTTCTTATCAGTCGATTGAAATAAAGTTTACGGGAAGGATCAGATAGCAGTATTCCTGCTTCTCGGTGCTGTCTTCGCTCTTCTCCTCCACATCGTTGCGGATAAAGCAGGGTGCCTTCTGGCTCAGCAGATAAATCGTCACTTCCTCATCCGAAATCGCGCGCAGTGCATCGATCAGGAATTTGGGATTGAAACCGATGTTCAGGTCCGATCCGCTCTTCTCGATCGAAATCACTTCGTTCATGCTGCCCAGTGTTGTGTTCATCCGAAGCTCCATACTGTCATCTTTGATGATCAGAATAATCGGCTTCTTATCATCTTCCTTCACCAGAAGCGTCGCGCGGTCAATACAATTCAGGAACTCCTGACGATTGATCCGGATCCGGGTCTCATAGTCGGTGGAAAGCATCTGATCAATACGGAAATAATCTCCCTCAATCAGTCTGGATACAACCAGCGACTGATCAATCTCAAACAGGACATGCTTATCCGTAAAGAAAATACTGACCTGTTTATCTGCGCTGCCGTTCAGAATCTTATTGATTTCATTCAGCGTCTTTCCGGGGATAATCACCTTTCTGTCCGGATACACTTCAGGAAGCTCCAGCTTGCGGATGGAAATTCTGTGCCCGTCCAGCGCGACTACCCGGAGCGTGTCGCCGTGAATCTCGAGCAGCTCGCCCGTCATCATCTTATTGCTCTCATTCTGAGAAATGGAGAAAATCGTCTTCGTGATCATGTCACGCAGAGAGAGCTGCGAAAGCACGATGCCTTCTCTTCTCTCAATTTCAGGCAGATAGGCAAAATCTGACCCGTCGCGGCCGACGATATTAAATCTGGCATTTTCACAGACGATGCTGATGTGATCCACATTTGTGCTGATCCGGACATCTGCATCCGGAAGCTTGCGGACCAGATTGGAGAAGATACCGGCATCGATGGCCACAATACCTCTCTCCTCAATGACGCCCTCAACGACCGTCTCAATGCCAAGCTCCATGTCATTCGCAATCAGCTTGATCTGATCTGACGATGCGTCAATCAGAATGCACTCCAGAATCGGCATTGTCGTTTTGGAAGGAACAGCTCTGACGACAATCTGGATCGCTGCTGCAAGTTCATTTTTGTTAATGACCAGTTTCATACAAGATCCTTTCTGTTTACGCATTCCCTTTCAGGAGGGGGGTGTGCGATGTAAAGATAAGATTATTTCGTAATACTTCGTATTAGGGACTGTGTGATTGTGAAAAAGTGTCTGCACAGCCTTTACCATTATACAAAAAACGGCCCGATAATACAATAATCAGCCCCTTTCATATCCCTGTACGTCACAGTGGAAAAAGGGGCTGATTTCGGGCTAAAATCGGTTCAGTTTTAAACAGAATCAGGTTTCATACAAATTCATTTTTTTCAGAATGATGTTGATAGTGTTTTTAAGTTCATCATTCGTGTGAAGATCTTCCCTGATTTTCTTTTCTCCGTAGATAACTGTGGAATGATCCTTCTTGCCGAGGATCTTTGCAATCTGATCCAGCGTCGCATCCGTGTACTCTCTGCACAGATACATGATGATCTGCCGGGGAAGAACACATTCCGCATTCTTCTTCTTGGAAGCGATATTCGCAAGCTTTACACCGAAATGTTCACAGACAGACTCCGCGATATACTGCGGCGTGATGGTCTGTCCGGCCTCGGGATACACCATGTCCCGCAGAGCTTCCTTTGCATTCTCCAGTGTGATTTCCACATTATTCAGACGGGAGTAAGCAATGATTTTGTTCAAAGCTCCCTCCAGTTCGCGGATATTGGATTTAATGCTTGTCGCAATATACTCCAGAATCTCATCATCGATATGATGACCCGAGTTCGATGCGTTCTTTAACAGAATCGCCATCCTGGTCTCATAGTCCGGCACCTGAATATCCGCAATCAGTCCCCACTCAAAGCGTGAGCGGAAGCGCTCGTCGAGCGTCTCGATTTCCTTCGGCGGACGGTCGGAGGACAGAACAATCTGTTTTCCGGCGGCGTGCAGCTGGTTGAAGGTGTGGAAAAACTCTTCCTGTGTCGAATCCTTTCCTATTATAAACTGGATATCATCGATCAGAAGGACGTCCACAGTCCGGTATTTATCGCGAAGACGCGCCATGGAGGATGCATTTCCGCTTCGGATCGACTCAATCACTTCGTTCGTGAAAGTTTCGGAGGTGACATATAAAACCTTGGTGTTCGGATTCTGTTCCAGGATAAAATGACCGATGGAATGCATCAGGTGCGTTTTGCCAAGACCTGCGCCGCCGTAAATAAAAAGAGGGTTGTAAGCCTCACCCGGGCTCTCGGCAACCGCCAGTGCCGCGGAATGTGCAAATTTGTTATTGCCGCCGACAATAAAAGTATCAAACCGATACTTCGGATTCAGATTTGCATTTTCATAGTTAATATTATAGGAAGAAACACGATTTTTCGGAGCGGAAGAATCCTGGAAGGATGCATTGTTTTCCAAAATAAATTCCACGTCGTAATCATCCTGCATCATCTCGGTAATCGTGATGCGGAAATAGTTTCTGTATTTTGAATCAATATATGTCAGAGAATATTTCTGGTCTGAAGGTATCATAATGGTGACCACATGATTCTCCACGCGGTACACCTGCAGGTTTTCAATCCAGGTCTTATAAGAAACATCGGAGAGGCCATACTCCTCCCGGACATGCTGTTTGATTTCTTCCCAGTGGGATCTGATCAGTTCTTCGCTCATATTTATGTACTCCGGAAAATCGTAGTGAAAGTAGTTTATAATAAAAAAAATAAAAGTTCAAATGACCGGAAAGAGCGCTCATTTATATAAATACATAACGAAAAACCGTCAGATTGTGAAAATGTGAATAACTTAAAACACACAAAACACAGTCCGGAAAAAGCGGCAAAATACGGCCTTTCTGTGAAAATGAATCCTTCTAATTGTCAGAATTATACAGTTATCCACAATTTATCCACAGAGTGTGAATAAAATAATGAATGGAAAAATGTCGATCACGGGCATTCTGGCCACAAAATGTTGGGAAAGAAAATTTTATCTTCCCATATTTTGTACGAACAGGTGTTTATTCACATTCCGCAGGTGTGAAAAGCCTTAAAAATAAAGGAAAAACGGGAAATGAACTCCTTGACGGAAAATTTACTATTTCGTATAATATGAGAGCTGTTCTATGAAAATGACGACAGTTTTTATTTTTATTGAAAAGGCACACACCAGAAAAGAAGGACAAGGAGGTGTTTACAGATGGCAAAAATGACTTTTCAGCCGAAAAAGCGCCAGCGCGCGAAGGTTCACGGTTTTCGTGCGAGAATGAGCTCTGCCGGCGGGAGAAAGGTTCTCGCAGCAAGAAGAGCTAAAGGCAGAAAGAAATTAACCGCGTAAAAAAGTGAAAGCCGCAGAAATGTGGCTTTTTTCTTAATGTAATGGAATCACTTAAGAAGATCGAAGAATTCCGCCGTTGTTACAGGACAGGAAAATCCTATGCAAACCGATATCTGGTTCTTTATGTGTGTGCGGGACCGGAGCGGGAAGGTCTCTCGGAACAGCAAAACCGTCTTGGAATTTCAGTCAGTAAAAAGGTCGGAAACAGTGTGATTCGTCATAAGATCCGAAGACGGATAAAAGAAGTGTACAGACTGCATGAAAGCATGTTCAATAGTGGTTTGGATATGGCAGTCGTGGCGCGCAGTGCCGCAAAAGATGCCGGCTACCAGGAGATTGAGAGCGCGTTTATGAGTCTTTCGAAAAAAGCTGGAATTTTAAGGGAATCCGTATGAAAAAAACAGCGATCCACATGATCGGTATGTATCAGAAATATCTGTCTCCCTTAAAAGGTACAAAATGCCCCTATTTTCCGAGCTGTTCGGAGTACGGGCGACAGGCGATTGAAAAGTATGGCGTCCTGAAAGGAGGAGCACTTACCGCGTGGAGAATTCTGCGCTGTAATCCTTTTTCCCACGGGGGCTATGATCCGGTGCCGTAACACAGTATATAAGGAGGATTCTCATTGTATCCTGAATTTTTAACAAAACAGTCGAGTGCAATACTCGGACCGATCGCCAGACTCCTTGGCCTTCTGATGAACTATATTTTCAAATTTCTAAATGTCATCGGTCTGCCGAATATCGGTCTCGCTATTATTCTGTTCACGATTGTCATTTACATGGCTCTGATGCCGCTGACAGTCAAGCAGCAGAAGTTCAGCAAGCTGCAGACAAAGATGCAGCCTGAACTGAATGCAATACAGAAAAAGTATAAAGATAAAAAAGATAATGACTCGATGATGGCGATGAACCAGGAGACCCAGGCTGTCTACAAGAAGTATGGTACTTCCGCGACCGGCAGCTGTGTACAGCTGATTATCCAGATGCCGATCCTGTTTGCTCTCTATCGTGTCATTTACAACATTCCCGCTTATGTTGACCAGGTAAAGGAAGCTTTCTTCCCGCTGGTCGACAATCTGATTGCCATCAAAGGCAGCAGTGAATATCTCCAGGGAACGCAGGCTGCCGCGCAGTTCTCCAAGCAGTTTACAAATGAGAATTTCACTTCGGGCGTTACCGAGTATGTACAGAATACGTACATTGATGTTCTGAACAAGTTCTCCTCTGCGGACTGGAGTGCGCTGTCGGAGCATTTCAGCGCTGTTTCCTCAGATATCACAGCGACTGTGACAAAGCTGAATTACTACAACAATTTCCTGGGCATCAATATCGGCAATTCTCCTTCCTATATGTTTAAGGAAGGCTGGGCTGATAAGAACTTCCTGGTCATGATTGCCGCCCTGATCATCCCGGTTCTCTCCGCAGTGACGCAGTGGCTGAATGTCAAAATGATGCCGACAGCCGACACGCCGCAGAAGTCCGGAAACGAGCAGGCGGACACGATGATGCAGTCCATGAAGACCATGAACACGCTGATGCCGCTGATGTCCGCGTGGTTCTGCTTCACACTTCCCGCCGGTATGGGACTTTACTGGGTCGCCGGTTCTGTCATCCGCTGCGTGCAGCAGGTGTTCATCAATCGTCACATCGACAAGATGGATATCGATGAGATGATCCAGAAGAATCTCGAGAAGCAGAAGAAGAAAGCCGAGAAGCGCGGCGACAAGCCCACTGCCTACGAGAAGATGATGCAGTACTCGGCCATGAATACCAAGAATGTCGGTGCGGAAGGCACACAGGCGCAGGCTCAGCAGCCGAAGAGACGCGCCACGACGGCGGAGAAGGCCAGAAGCGTAAAGGCGAGCGAGTCGATGGAAAAAGACTTCGAAGAAGCCAAAGCTAAAACCGCAGGCAAGAAGTATAAGGAAGGTTCCCTTGCCGAGAAGGCCAATATGGTTAGCAAGTACAACAACGTGAACCAATAACCGGAATCCGGAAGATAAGATTCTTCAGAACGAAAGTTCATATATGAAAGGAATAATCAATGTCTGAATATATCGAAGTGTCGGAAAAGACACTGGACGACGCGATTACATCCGCGTGCAGAAAACTGTCTGTCACCAGTGACAGACTGGAATATGAAATCATTGATCAGGGAAGCTCCGGATTTCTGGGCTTCAACGCAAGACCTGCAGTGATTAAAGCCAGAGTAAAAGAAACAGAGAGAGCCTCCAGATCCTACGCCGCCGAGCCCGAAGCAGCTGCGCCTGCGCAGGAACAGGAGCCGAAGGTCAAGACCTTCGAGGATATCGAAGCGGAGCTGGACCGTCTGGAAGCAGAGGGAAAGTACAACAGCCAGGAGCCTCCGAAGGATTATCACGAATACCGGGAAAAGGATTCCCACGGACGCGGCAGAGGCCGTGACCGTGACCGCAGAAAGGGCGGGCGCGGCGGCCGCAGAAATGAAAGAGGCAGAGAAGATTTTTCTGATTTTGCCTATGATGAAGCACCGGAGCCGACACCGGCACCGAAGCGCAGAGAAGAAAAGCACGTCGATTACGATGATGAGACCATCGCAGCCGTGCAGGAGAAGGCGGAAAGCTTCTTAAAGGATGTCTTTGCTGCCATGGATCTGCCGGTTGAAATTACGACTTCCTTTGACAAAGAGGAAAATATTCTGACCGTGAACGTCGAAGGTGACGACATGGGTGTTCTGATCGGCAAGCGCGGACAGACCCTGGATTCTCTGCAGTATCTGGTTTCTCTGGTGATCAATAAGGATGTGGAAGGCTATATTCACGTCAAGGCGGACACCGAGAATTACCGTGAACGCAGAAAGAAGACGCTGGAGAGCCTTGCGAAGAATATCGCATACAAGGTGCGGCGCGGCCGCAGACCGGTTACACTCGAGCCGATGAATCCTTATGAGAGAAGGATTATTCATTCCGCTCTGCAGAATGACCGTTACGTGACGACCTACAGTGTAGGCGAGGAGCCTTACCGCAAGGTGGTCGTGACACTGAAGAAACAGTAAAAAAGTCAGCCGGATACAATCCGGATATCTGACAGAAACTTATGGGCGCCGTCGGCACAAACCGATGGCGTTTCCCATATAGAGGAGTTTCCTTTATAAAGGAAATTCACTTTCGGGACAGAGGAATAACAGGATGAACGCTCAGGATACCATCGCCGCCATTGCGACCGGCGCGTCGGATGCGGGAATCGGAATTATCCGGATCAGCGGGGAACACGCCTTTGAGGCAGCGTCGAAACTCTTCCGCACACCGGGCGGACGCTCGGACATTTCGAATTTTGCCCCGAACACCATTCACTTCGGCTATATTCTTGAAAACGGAGAAGTCATTGATGAAGTGCTGCTCACGGTGATGAAAGCACCTCACAGCTACACGACCGAAGACACCGTGGAAATCAATACCCACGGCGGTGTCTATGTGATGAACCGGGTGCTGGAGCTGGTTCTTCGCTGCGGCGTGCGGCTCGCGGAGCCCGGCGAGTTTACCAAGCGCGCCTTCCTGGGCGGCCGGATCGATCTCTCCCGTGCCGAAGCCGTGATGGATCTCATTTCCTCCCAGAGCGAATTTGCCCGGAAAACCGCTGTTGCTCAGCTGGAAGGAGCCATTTCCGCACGGGTCCGCGCACTCCGGGAGAAGATTCTTTACGAAATCGCCTTTATTGAATCCGCACTGGATGATCCGGAGAACTTTTCTCTGGACGGTTATCCGGAGAAACTGAAGGCAACCTGCGAAGCACTGCTTGCTGAAATGAATGAACTGATTCTTGCGAGCCGCAGGGGACAGACGCTGAAGCGCGGCATCCGGACCGTCATTGCCGGAAAGCCGAATGCCGGAAAGTCCTCCCTTCTGAACCGTCTTGTCGGCAGAGAACGCGCAATTGTGACAGAGATCGCGGGAACGACCCGGGATCTTCTCGAGGAGACGGCGAGAATCGGCAATGTACAGCTCTGCATCACAGACACCGCGGGAATCCATGAGACTTCGGACCGGATCGAGCAGATCGGCATCGACCGCGCGGTCCGCGCACTTCATGAGGCAGAGCTGGTGCTTTTCGTCGCGGATTCTTCCGAGGAGCTGACGGAGGAAGACCGGCTGGTTGTCCGTAAAATCGCGCAGACTGCGGAAGGCCGCAGCGAAGCGGACAGAATCCGCTGCATCGCAATCCGGAACAAATCTGATTTAGGGGAAAAAGTTTCGGAGCAGGACATGATCCGCCTGTTTGAGTCCGAGGGACTGAAAGCGGAGCACATCAGCTGTTCCATGACAACCGGAGAAGGTCTGGACAGTCTGGAGAGCACCATTTCCGAACTGTTCAGACTCGGCGAAATTCTGGAGCGGAATGAAGTGTTTCTGGCCAATGCCCGGCAGACCCAGGCGATGTGCGAAGCGGCAGAGGCGGTTTCTCTGACACTTGAGAGTATCGATCAGGGTCTCTCCGAAGATTTTTATTCGATTGATCTGATGAATGCCTACCGGAGCCTCGGCACGATTATCGGCGAAGCTGTGGAAGATGATCTGGTAGAAGAAATCTTTTCCAATTTCTGTCTCGGAAAGTAAAAAGACGACCTGTCTCGAAAAATAAGGGAACGACGGATGAGTGAGAAAAAAGCATATGAACTGAAGACGGACGTCTGTGTCATCGGTGCCGGCCACGCAGGCTGTGAGGCGGCGCTGGCCTGTGCCAGGCTCGGTCTTGAGACCGTCATTTTTACAATGAACGTGGAGAGCATCGCCATGATGCCCTGCAATCCCCATATCGGCGGGTCTTCCAAAGGCCATCTGGTGCGGGAGATCGATGCGCTGGGCGGCGAGATGGGAAAAAATATCGACAAAACCTTTATTCAGTCCAAAATGCTGAATGTCTCCAAGGGACCCGCAGTTCACTCTCTGCGCACACAGGCGGACAAGGCTGCGTACAGCCGTGAGATGCGGAAGGTTCTGGAAAGCCAGGAACATCTGACCATCCGTCAGGCCGAAGTGACGGAGATACTGACCGGCACGGATGATCAGGAAGGACGGCCCTGCGTCACAGGTGTGCGGATTCACACCGGAACGGTCTACTGTTGCAGAGCGGTGATTATCTGCACCGGAACATATCTGAATGCGCGCTGTCTGGTCGGAGAATCCATTACGGAAACCGGCCCGTCGGGCATGCAGCGCTCCACTTATCTGACGGATTCATTAAACGGCCTGGGAATTCCGCTGCGGCGATTCAAGACCGGCACGCCGGCCCGCATGGACGGCCGCAGCCTGGATTATTCCAAAATGCAGATTCAGGAGGGAGACCGGGAAGTGATCCCCTTCTCCTACTCCACGGATCCGCGGGACGTCCAGATTGAGCAGGTCCCCTGTTATCTCACCTACACGAACGAAGAAACCCACGAGATCATCCGGGAGAATATTGACCGCTCCCCGATCTACGCCGGAATTATCGAGGGAACCGGACCGCGCTACTGCCCTTCCATTGAAGATAAAGTCGTCAAATTTGCAGACAAAACCCGGCATCAGGTTTTTATTGAGCCGGAGGGAAGGGATACGAACGAGGTTTATGTGGACGGTATGTCTTCGTCCATGCCGGATGACGTACAGTGGAGAATGTACCGCACGGTTCCGGGACTGGAAAACTGCGTGATCGTAAAGAACGCTTATGCGATCGAATACGACTGCATCAATGCAAACCTGCTCCGGCTGACGCTGGAGACCCGGGCTGTCGACGGACTGTTCTGCGCCGGTCAGTTCAACGGAAGCAGCGGCTATGAGGAAGCGGCCGCGCAGGGACTGATTGCCGGCATCAATGCGGCCATGAAGATTTTAGGGAAGGAGCCGCTGATTCTTCATCGGTCCGAGGCCTATATCGGCGTGCTGATCGACGATCTGGTGACCAAAAATAATCGAGAGCCCTACCGCATGATGACTTCCAGAGCGGAGTACCGGCTTTTGCTCAGACAGGACAACGCCGATCTGCGGCTTCGCAGATATGGTTACCGGGTCGGACTCATCACACAGGAGCAGTATGATCATGTGTGTGAGAAGGAGCGGCTGATCAATGAGGAAATCTGCAGACTGAAGAGCATACGGATCGGCGCCGCGCGGGAAAACCAGGAATATCTGAAATCCGTCGGCTCCGCGGAGCTTTCCACCGCCGCCACACTGGCCGCGCTTCTGTGCCGTCCCGAGCTGGATTATGAAAAACTCGCCGGACTTGATCCCGACCGCCCGGACCTTCCGAAGGAAGTGACGAGTCAGGTTGAAATCAGTATCAAATACGAGGGATATATCGAGCGGCAGCAGAAACAGGTAGAGCAGTTTGAAAAACTGGAGAACAAAAAAATCCCGCCGAACATCAACTATGACGACGTCGGCAGCCTCCGGCTGGAAGCCAGACAGAAGCTGAAAGAGTTTCTACCTATTAATATAGGACAGGCCTCCAGACTATCCGGCGTCACACCGGCGGATATTTCCGTACTTCTGATCTATCTGGAGAAGAACAGAGTTTGAGGATGTGTGATATAATGTTTCACGTGAAACACTAAAAGGCCGAAATGCGACACGGAATGTTTCACGTGAAACATTTTTGTACCAGATGTTGTAAAACAGGATAATGAACAGGGAAGATCTTGAAATGGGTGAAGGAAGAACAGCTGAAGAAAAACTGATCTGCGGGCTGGAACATTGGGGCATGCAGCTGAGTGCACAGCAGCTGGAGCAGCTTCATCAGTATTATGAGAATCTGGTCAGGTGGAATGCCGTGATGAATCTGACGGCAATCACGGAAGAGGCAGATGTCTATGAGAAGCATTTTCTGGACAGTCTCAGTATTTCAGAGATCCTGAATGACCTGCCTGCGGTTCGGCGTGTGATCGATGTCGGAACCGGTGCGGGCTTTCCGGGCCTGGTGCTGGCAATCGCTTTTCCTGCGTGGCAGGTCACGCTGATGGATTCTCTGAACAAGCGGATTCGCTTTCTGGAGGACACCGCTGCGCTCCTGAAGCTGGAGAATGTCCGGTGTATTCATGCGCGCGCGGAAGAACTGGGGCATGACCGGAAAGAGCGGGAACAGTATGATCTGGCTGTTTCAAGAGCGGTCGCGAATTTAAGTGTCCTCTCGGAGTATTGTCTTCCTTTTGTAAAATCCGGCGGATCCTTCGTCGCCTACAAGTCTGAGAAGGCGCAGGAAGAAATGGATGCGCTGGGCCGCGTGCCGGAGATTCTGGGCGCCGGCAGACCGAAGGTGCGGGAATTCGAACTCCCCGGCACGGCATATCACCGGGCACTCGTGATTTTGCCCAAAAAGAAACCCACGCCGGCGAAATATCCGAGGAAGGCCGGGCTGCCGGCGAAAGAGCCTCTGCATTAGACGGCATCGCAGGACATGGGACTAACAAAACACAGTAAAATATGATATAATGTCCGCGCCTTTACAGAGGCAGGGATATTTACAAAGGAGAAGTGGTAAATGAGCAAAGTGATAGCGGTTGCAAATCAGAAGGGCGGCGTCGGCAAAACCACGACGGCGATCAATCTGTCCGCAGCACTGGCTGAACAGGGGAAGCATGTTCTGGTAATCGATGTTGATCCGCAGGGAAACACCACCAGCGGCTTCGGAATCAACAAAAACCTGGAGGAAATGACGGTCTACGAGCTTCTGCTGGACGACTGCGCCATCCGGGAAGCAATCAAAAAAGAGGTTGTCCCGAATCTGGATCTGATCCCCTCCAATGTCAACCTGGCAGCGGCGGAAATTGAGCTGATCGACCAGCGGGGAAAGGAATTTATTCTTCGCAATGCGATCGATTTTGTCCGGGACGAATATGATTTTATTCTGATGGACTGCCCTCCGTCCCTGAGTCTTCTGACGGTCAACGCCATGGTGGCGGCGGATACGGTTCTGGTGCCGATTCAGTGTGAGTACTATGCGCTGGAAGGACTCAGCCAGCTGATCCACACGATTAATCTTGTTCGGGAGCGTCTGAATGAGACGCTGGATATTGAGGGAATTGTTTTCACCATGTACGATGCGCGCACCAATCTGTCTGCCGAAGTCGTGGAGACAGTAAAAGCCCATGTACAGCAGAAAATTTATGAGACCGTCATTCCGAGAAATGTGCGGCTGGCCGAAGCGCCGAGCCACGGTCTTCCGATTACGGAATACGACGAGCATTCTTCCGGCGCAGCGGCTTACAGAGCGCTGGCGGAGGAAGTGATCCGCGGATAAAAACTGTGCCGGCAGCAGCAGGGCCCGGCAGGCAAAAGAAAATCAGTAAGAGGGAACGAGAGGGAACAAAAATGGCAGCAAGAAAACATGGTCTGGGGAAGGGACTGGATGCCCTGATCCCCGCCTCTGACGGACAGAAAATCAAGTCTTCTTCCGCCCCCGCCGCGAAAGAGCAGACCAAAATGGAGCAGTCCGCTCCGCTCATCGTCAGAATCAGTCAGGTGGAGCCCGACCGGACGCAGCCGAGAAAAGAGTTCAATGAGGAAAAGCTGGAAGAACTGGCGGGATCGATCCGCAATGTCGGTGTCGTAGAGCCTCTGATTGTGACGGATGAGGGCGATCACTACCGGATCATTTCCGGTGAGCGCCGCTGGCGCGCCGCGCAGAAGGCCGGACTGAAGGAAATTCCGATTATCATCCGGAAGCTGACGGAGAAGGAAATTGCGGAAATTGCGCTGGTGGAAAATATTCAGCGTGTTGACCTCAATCCGATTGAAGAGGCCCAGGGGTATCAGCGGCTGATGCAGGAGTTCGGCTACACGCAGGAAGAGGTCGCCGCCCGCATCTCGAAAAACCGCGCGACGGTTGCCAACACGCTTCGTCTCTTAAAGCTCTCCGAGCCGGTCCGTCAGATGCTGATCGAGGAGAAGATCTCCGCCGGACATGCGAGAGCACTGGTGATGATCGAGGATCCGGAGCAGCAGCTGGAAATTGCGCGGAAGGCGGCGGAGGAGCACTTAAGTGTCCGCGACATCGAAAAGCTTCTGAAAAACAAGGACCGCCTGCCCCGCAGAACGCTGGAAAAGAATGAGATTCCCGCTTCCGACTATCATGCACTGGAGGAGCGCCTGAAATCGAGTTTGGGCACCAAGGTTTCCATTTCCGCCAAAGCCAACGGGAAAGGGAAGCTGGAGATAGAGTTTTACAGCAACGAGGATCTTGAAAAGATCATTGACACGATTCTATCGGCAAAATAAGGCGCAGTTCCATTCAAAAGAGAGGAGACAGACGTGAGTGATTTTCTTTCGGCGATCGGACTGGGAGGCCTGGATCTGGGTGTTCTGTGCCTGATTCTGCTTCTGCTTATCCTGGTACTGCTTGCTTTTCTCGTCATTCTGTGGAAGCGGGTCAGTAATCTGACCGCCCGGTGCGACCGGTTCCTGCGCGGTAAGTCCGGCGCCAGCCTGGAGCAGGATATTGACCGGATTTACGAGGACAATATCAACCTGAAAAGAGCCATGAAGGCGGAGCAGTCCTACATTGACGATCTCTACTACCGGCTCGAGACGGTCTTTCAGAAAGTCGGTATTATCAAATATGACGCGTTCCATCAGATGGGCGGTAAGCTGAGCTACGCCCTGGCACTTCTGGATCAGAACAACAATGGCTTTGTCCTGAACTCAGTGCACAGCGTCGACGGCTGCTACACCTATGTCAAGCAGGTCAAAAGAGGCAAGAGCGACGTAGATCTCGGAAAGGAAGAACAGATCGCGCTGAACAGAGCGCTCGGTCTTTCCGATGAAGCCGACGGCGAAGAAGACAACACCTGATTTTTTCAGTGAAAAAATATTGTGACGGAAAAAGGAGGAAGTCATGATTGATATCAAGTTTTTAAGGGAGAATCCCGAGGCAGTACGCGAAAACATCCGGAAGAAATTCCAGGATGAAAAGCTTCCGCTGGTGGACGAGGTCATCGAGCTCGACGAAAAGGCGAGAAAGGCGCAGGTGGAATCCGATGCGATCCGCGCGGAGAAAAACAAAATCTCCAAGCAGATCGGTGCACTGATGGGCCAGATGAAAGCTGCCGAGAAGCAGGGCGATGCGGCAAAAGCCGGCGAACTCGCAGAGCAGGTCGAGCAGGT
>OCTX012260054.1_pt1 | contig 28281 bp, 26 predicted proteins | sample 1539691 | NCBI WGS metagenome assembly OCTX01 (sample SAMN02144231, study PRJEB22623) | gut metagenome | biome: sheep rumen | host: Ovis aries | place: New Zealand
ACACAGGAAACCGCTGATACGGCAACCAGCGAAATGACGATGCACGCCCGGAAAGTCCTCGTAAGTTTCATAATCAACGAAGTTTTTATAATCTCACAAATATAATATTTTATTTTAACTTTTCTACAATTCTTGGACACGCTTTCCCGTCTCCGTAAGGATTCACCGCATGACTCATGGTATCATACACTGCCGGGTCATCCAAAAGCGAAGACACTTCCAAGACAATCCGGTCATAATCCGTGCCCACAAGTTTGACCGTTCCAGCCTCCAATGCTTCAGGACGCTCCGTCGTATCCCGCATCACCAACACCGGTTTTCCCAGCCCGGGCGCCTCTTCCTGAATACCGCCTGAATCCGTCAATACGATATAGCTCCGGGACATCAGATACACGAAATCCAAATAATCCAGCGGTTCGATGAAGTACAGATTCTTTTCCTTGTCATTCTGAGCGGAGCGAAGAATCTCACTGCCGAATACTTTTCCAACCGCCTTCCTTACATTCGGATTCAAATGCATCGGATACACGAAATCCACATCCGGATACTTCTGGGCCAGATCACGTATCGCCGTGCACATACTGATAAAGCCTTCCCCAAAATTCTCCCGCCGATGGCCAGTTATCAGGACCTTGCGTCTGTCATCCTGAAGGAGCGAAGCGACTGAAGGATCTTTAGGTTGGTATCCCTTCGCTAACACATTCTCCACCACCCAGTGCAACGCATCGATGACCGTATTCCCCGTCACCGTAATCCTCTCCTCTGAAACCCCTTCATCCAGCAGGTTCTGCCGACTGAGCGGAGTGGGAGCGAAATCATATTCCGCAATCCGTCCCGTTACCTGCCGATTCATCTCCTCCGGCCAGGGACTGTACAGGTTATGCGTCCGGAGACCCGCCTCCACATGTCCCACCGGAATCTGCCGATAGAATGCCGCCATCGCTGCCGCCATGGAAGTAGTCGTATCTCCATGGACCAGAACCACATCCGGCTTAACCTTGTCCAAGACATCCCGCATACCGGTCAAGACCCGGGCAGTGACATCGTACAAGTCCTGTCCCTGCTTCATGATATTCAGGTCGTAATCCGGCTTTACGCCGAAAATCTCAAGCACCTGGTCCAGCATTTCCCGATGCTGCCCCGTCACACAGACAACGGTCTCAAAATCATTAGGGTACTTCTGGAACTCCTTGACCAGCGGGCACATCTTGATGGCCTCGGGCCGGGTTCCGAAAACTAAAAGTATTCTCTTCATTTACAATGTGTTCAATTCCCGTTCAAGACGAAGGATATCTTGCGACAGTTGTCTCGAAAACAATTCCGCGCCCTCACTATTCAAATGGGTTGCATTATAGAAAAATGTCGTATCACGACAGATAGGGCTGTCATCATACCGTAATATCGGAAGGGAAAACTCTTTCCGAATTGATTCCAGACATTTTTCAAATTGATAATTATTCAAGAGAAGATCCTTTGCCTTAAAATATACTGGAGCATACACAAGAATGACTTTTATCTTTTCCTCTTGCGCACGATTAAGAAAAGCTCTGAACATCTGGAGGGTTCTCTCGTCTAAATCCAGGTTGATCGGGGGGTTCTCTGACATTTTGGTACCGTTCCATGGGCGATTGACTGAATGAAATCCTTTCACAAGCGATCTGTCATCATAGGGAATATTGTTCAGGCCAAGATGAGTATATCGATAAAAAGGGATCCATCTCTCTGCCCATGAAAACTGCTCTTGGGGGAAAACCAGTCGCCTAATATCACGATCGTAGAAGTATGGAAAATACTGATAAGACTCGTATCCTCGAGTAAAACCAAAAGAGAAGAAATCAATATTCAAAAGAATCCACCGGGGGGGCACATTGTGATGACGGAAAATCTCATATTTCGTAATCTGGCGATTCAGACAACTGCCATCAATACCTAGATTGTATGTATTGCAATGTAAAGCAGAATCAAGAATCGAGGGAGAATACTGCACCCATGCCCGGGAACTCCCAAGAATGATAATGTCAGAATCAATATTGCCCTGCATGAGATCATACCAAGAAGCATAGACTCGATTGGAAGAATTTTTGAGTTGGGACGACACCACTACATCCAAAAGAAACAATAAACTCAAGGATGCAATTATGAATACTAATCCTCGCCTAATAAACTTTTTCATCAGAACTGAAAATAGATGAATTGGTTCCCAGAACCAGCGCTAAACAAGGCAATATAACCAACCAAAAACAGGTATAAAGAAAACTTGATATAAGGAGGCACAGAAAATGGAAGAGTCAATGGGCGAGTCGAACTTCTACTATTCCATTCAACGACAACACACAGGGCCAGTGAAAAAAAGAGTGGGACATAAAAGAGTCGTGTCTTCAGCCATGGGACAGATAATAGCGATGCATGAAAGATTCGGGTAAAATAGTCCCATGCTGTTTCAACATTCTCCGCACGGAAAATAATCCAACCAATAACAACCAGGGAAAACGTTAATAACATCTGTACTATCTCTTTTAAAGATGGGAAAAACTTCCCTTCCGCTACAGAGTTCTTATACTTCCGATTCTTACCAGATACAATCAATGGCAGAAACAACAGCGCATGATATGCCCCCCATACGATAAAGGTCCAATTTGCGCCATGCCAGAACCCGCTCAATAGGAAGATAACGAAGGTGTTACGAATTATCTTCGCCTTGGAGCAACGACTTCCGCCCAATGGGATATAGACATAGTCCCGGAACCAGGTAGTCAAGGAGATATGCCAACGGCGCCAGAATTCTGCTATGTCACGACTGAAATAAGGAACGTTGAAGTTATGCATCAACCTGATACCGAACAACTTTGCAGTTCCGATAGCAATGTCTGAATATCCGGAGAAATCGCCATAAATCTGGAAAGCAAAAAAAATGGCCGCCAATAAAAGGGTGCTTCCACTCTGCGTTTGATAAGATGAGAATACCTGATCGACATAGACGGCACAGTTGTCAGCAATTACCATCTTCTTAAACAACCCCCACAGAATTAGACGCATTCCATCGACACCCGTTTCATACTCAAATGTCCTGGACTTCCCAAACTGAGGAAGCAGATTCGTCGCCCGTTCGATAGGACCGGCGACAAGTTGCGGGAAAAAACTGACGAAAGCGAAGAACTGGACAATATCGCGGGTCGGTTCCAACTTACCGCGATACACGTCAATGGAATAACTGAGCGCTTGAAATGTATAGAAACTGATGCCCACTGGAAGAATCACCTTCAGGAGTAATCCGTTCGTATTCCCGCCAAGAAACAGGTCAGCAAAAGAAGTGACGAAGAAATCATAATACTTGAAAACGCCCAGAATAAGCAGATTGATGACAATATTGGCAACATTGACCGCTCTCGCTTTTCCAGGTATCTTTCGGTATCTGTCAATGAGAAGGCCCGCACCGAAACTACATGCAGAGGTAAATGCGATCAAAAACAGGAAACGCCAGTCCCACCACCCATAAAAGATGTAGGACACCACGACGATGAACAGGTTCTGCAACTTCAGGTTCCTGTTGAATACGAACCAATAGAGCAGAAACACTATCGGCAGAAAAATGGAGAACTCTATGGAGTTGAAGAGCATTTATGCTTCCACTCTAAATATGATACACCCCTTCCAGTGGGCAGATGTTGTGACAGTCCAGGATCACTTTGCCTTTCAATTTCTCCCAGCAACCCTTGATCTGGTCATGCTTCACCATAATAACGACCATGTCCACGTCTTTCAAGAAAGCCTCGAAGTCATGATACTGGTTCTTCACGATATCCTTGTCGATGAACGGATCATACACCTTCAAAGGCTCGGCTAGATGTTTCTCCTGACACTCAAGCAGTTGCAGCGTCGGACTTTCGCGAACATCATCGACATTCTCCTTATAGGTCAAGCCATATAAACCAACCCGGCGAGTATCCGTGATGCCATTCTCCTTCATAATCTCATGGATCCGGTTCAAAACGAAGGCCGGCTGGCCATCATTGGTCCTCATAGATTCGTCAATGACCTTCGCCAAGGACGGGTAATCCCCAACCAGGAACCACGGGTCCACGCTGATGCAGTGGCCGCCCACGCCAGGACCAGGCTGGAGGATATTCACCCGCGGGTGCATATTGCAGATCCGGATGATCTCATAAACGTCCATGTTGTCGTGGCGGCAGATACGGGCGAGTTCATTGGCAAAGGCGATGTTTACGGCCCGGAACGTGTTCTCGACGACTTTAGTCATTTCGGCCGTACGGATGTCCGTAACCACGATTTCACCCTGGCAGAAGCTGGCGTAGCAGGCCTTGACCTTCTCCCCTACCGTTTTGTCATCAGCACCAATCGTACGGTTGTTATGCAGGAGTTCATAGACCATATTGCCCGGGATGATGCGCTCGGGGGCATGGACCAGGTTTACCTGCTTGCCGCTCTCGGCAATAACCGGACGGACAGACTTGTCGATGGTGCCCGGAGAGATGGTGGACTCAATCACCACCGTCGCCCCCTCGGGACAAACCGCCAGCACCTGCTTCACCGCTGCCACCACATAGCAAGGGTCCACCTTCTTGGAGAACTTGTCATACGGAGTGGGGACGGAAACGATGTACATGTCCGTCTTCTGATACTCCGTCGTAAATTTGATCCCACCCTTGACAGCAGCAGCAAACAGCTCGTCCAGACCATCTTCCTTGAAGGTCGTCTTCCCTGCATTCAGCGTGGCAACAAGTTCTTTATTGTAATCAGTTCCAACGACTTCCTGCCCATGGGAAGCCAGCATCAAGGCCGTAGGAAGGCCGATATAGCCGAGGCCGATAACGTTGATCATTTTTATTTAAACTGATATTGAATGTCAGGATTCTCCCTGAAAGCATTCTTGCTCTGTGGATAACCCTCTATGAACCAAGAAAGGAAAGACGCAAAATCAATTTTCTCCGATAACATCTTTGCCCGTCTTTGTTGGAAAATCTCCCGCCTATTGTCCATTTTAATCAATGAGCCGACCGTTTCGTACAGTTTTTCAACTTCGGTTGTTTTAATGCCATATCCGAGATGATAAACCTCTTCCAATTCTCTTAAATAGCCAATACGCCCAACGAAATCATTGAAACGAATGAATGGAACGCCCAGCACACCGGCTTCAGCAGCCATCGTTTGACTATCTCCAAGGTACAAGTCGGCAAATGCCATCACATGATGCATATCAATGGGTTTGATATGAATGCGGTATGGCTCGAATTGAGGCTCCAATTCCCGTTCGGAAGAGATGTATACCCTTCCATAGGGCTTTAAGATATCGATCAAGCGCTGTGCAATCTCCGTACTGATGCCCTTGATCCCCGTGTCGTGATGAGCTTTGAGTTTCGCAAAACGGATCAAGAAATAAGGGCTGTTTGTAGGAAAGTATTTTTCAACTACTGAACGATCCGCCGTAAAGTGATTTGGATGCAGATAGGCTAATTCATGGTAGCCGTTATACTTAACGGATTTTGCGTTCCATTTCCCATTGTCACAGACGACCGGAGTAAGGATTTCATCTGCCCATGGATAGCTGAGCTTGGCATACTTCGGAACGACATCCGCATCATCTTCATTGATATTGATGACAGGGATATGTCGAAGCTTCCCGATCCATGAGTTCTCCACGCTGGTACCGGTAAGGATATTCGGTTTGAACTTCGCGCAAAAGGAATTGAGCCTCCACGCTCTTTTGAGAGTCCCCCACAAAATACCCAGTTTGGAGTCTTTTCGCCCTTCCTTCAGGATATTGTGATACGGCATTCCGGCATTATCCAGCAATTCCTGAAGGACATCCTTTTTCTTGATCAGTATCTCTACTTCATGTCCATGCTCCTTCAATCGGGGAATGACATTTTTGTAATTGTAGAAGTGGGCAGGATGGCCAAGATAAACAATAACTCTCATTAAAACCTCCCTAATAGCTAACAAGAGCTATTCGCTATTCTTCCGTTTGACACTTGAACGATCTCACTGATAGAGCAGTCACAGAATGGAACAATGGCACTTCCCCAAGCCATTCCTACTCCAAAAGCACTCAGCATCAGTTTTTTTTGTCCTCCCATTTTGTTGTGCAATTCACTGACAATAGTTAGAGGAATAGAGACTGATGAGGTATTGCCAAATTTCTGGATCGACCATGGGATTCTTGACGGATCTAGCTTCAACTTCTTTGCAATATGATTATTAATAAAAATGTTGGCTTGATGAAAAACATAATAATCCATATCCTGAATAGTTTCACCTGCTGCAGTCATCAATCTCCTAATATCTTTAGGCACTTCTACTATTACGAAATTAAAAACGTCTTCCCCATTCATATAGCCGTTCTCATCAGATCGGATATTTCCATACTCATCAACCACTTTCTCTCGTAAAGTCTCAACTGAGCTCATATTTCTATAACCACCTCCTGGGATCATGATTAGGTTTCCCCTTGATCCGTCGCTATTTAAAGAAAAAATGCTTTTACCGAACTTCGAGTCGCGCTCGATTAGAGCAGCAATACCAGCATCACCAAACAGGAAAGCTTCCCGTCTATCTTTGCGGCTATACACCTTTGAACGGGTTTCACCATCTAATAGAAGAGCTTTATTCAATCCATGGTTCTGCATCATTGCATAAACAATGCTTAATGCACTAATAAACCCAGAACATCCGAGCGAAACATCAAATGCCATAGTTGACATCGGGAGGCCCAGTCTATTTTGAAGTAGAATGGAAGTGGCTGGCATCCGATAATCAGGAGTCTGAGAGAGAAAGACAAGTAAATCGATTTCGTTTCGATTAATACTGTTATCGGCAAGAAGCTTCTCGGCTGCTGCGAAACACAGATCAGACGCACATGTTTTTTTATCGGCAAACCTACGCTCGTAAACGCCTATTTTATCTACGACCTTACGGATATCTTCTTCCGGCCATAAATCCAAATCATAATGATAGTTGTCGATAATATTACTAGGTACACCAGCAGCTATAGCAGAGATACCAACTCCATTATAACTAATTATTGCCATCCTTAATAATCTTTTCAATAAAAAGACGGGTTATATACAAAGACTCTATTGGAGAGTCACTCCACCATCGACAACTAATGTCTGTCCTGTTACCCATGACGAGGCATCTGACAGTAAATAAATGATAGCATGAGCAACGTCTTCTGGACATCCGAAACGTTTCAAGGGATACTTCATCATATTCTCTTTCAACTGATCTTCAGAAATCACTCCAGAAGATAAAATACCCGTCGCTACAAATCCGGGATTTACACTGTTACTACGAATACCGCTGCTTGCCATTTCTAAAGCAAAACCCTTCATAAACGCATTGAGACCTCCTTTTGAAATGCCATACATAGTATTACCCACAGTAGAAATTAACACACCGCCAATAGAAGAAGTAAAAACAACAGAACTACCACGCCGAAGCTTCTTCTTTTTTAATAACCGCTGAACTAAAAAGACGGGTGCAATCAAATTAATACCCATTACTTCTGACAATGCGTCTTCGGAAATGAATTTCACAGGAAGCGTTTTTACTATCCCCGCGTTCAATGAAACGCCATCTAATATAGGCATCAAGTCTGCAAGCTGGCGCGTCGTATCTCCAATAGTAAGGTCGGCTATTATTTGCTTGTGTTCTTGCCCAAAAGAGACATCCAATGCATGAAATGTCTCTTCTAGCCTCTCTTTGTTCCGCGCAGTAATAATCACGGTTGCCCCCAATTTTGAACACTCTATGGCGGTTGACCGACCAATACCAGAGGATGCACCCGTAACAAGAATGATTTTATTCTCTAGTGAAAAAGGATTATACGACATGTATTTTATCTGTTTCTTTATCCGTTACTTCAACCAATTCAGATATAATAAGACTCTCAGTTCTAAAAGCGACAGTTCCCCATGAAAGCCCAACGCCAAAACCACAGCAAACAAAAAAGGTTGGCTTTTTATCACATTTTCCCTTTAATTCCGTAACTATTGTCATTGGAATACTCGCGCCATTAGTATTACCAAAATGGTACATACTGGAAGGAACTCTTTCTGGGTCCAGTTTGAGTTTTTTTGCAATCATGCTATTCATTTTCATGTTAGCTTGGTGAAAGACAAACCAATCTGCGTCCAAATAATCAAAACAATAATGTTCAGCAAGTTTTTTCACAGATTTGGGCGCCGTTGTTATGCCAAAAGAAAAGACATCCATACCTTTCATTCGAGATTGCAATCTATATGTTTCTTTTCCATCAAGGATCTCCGGTTTGAAACTGTTTTCCGTTATTGGATTGCGACTTCCTCCATCTGGAGTGATAATCGCGTCAAAGCCACTTCCATCAGTACCAAAATGGAATTGAACAGCAGGTGCTCCTTCCTTATACTCCACAGCAGTAACGGTTCCAGCGGAGCCAAACAAAGGGTTGCGAAGACGTTTCTTTGTCCGCGAGCGTGCCTTTGCCTCCCCACACATTAACAACGCCTTTGTTATAGAGCCCGCATTTAGAAGGGACAATACGGAGCTCAATCCATATACCCAGCCAGAGCAACCCATTGATATGTCAATCGCATAGCATTCATTACTTAACCCTAACCGGTCTTGCAAAATGCAGGATGTTGCAGGAAGAATATAATCCGGGGTCTGAGAAACGAAAACTAAAGCTCCTATCTCTTGTCTATTCCAACCAAGGTCCGCAAACAATCTTTCGGTAGCAGCAAAACAAAGGTCGGATGTTGTCAATTCAAAACTCACACGCCGCTCTTTAACTCCTGTCGTTCTCACAAAATCCTCAGGGGAATACTCTGTTGAAACGGCATCATCTTCTGTCGGGTGTAAATTATCCGCTATTGTTTCAGGAACACCAGCAGCAATACCGGCAATCCTAACATTTTTATACTCCAAAAAGGCCATTACAATTTTGCAATGATTCGGTTATAGAGGTCTTCAACAGTAATTGATTCTTTCACGTCATTCCCCTTCAAAGCGACATCAAACTCTTCATCAACCATCGCAATAACCGATAGCCCAATCAGAGATGACCATTCATCCAAATCACGAAACACAGTTTCTGAGTTAATCGTAGTAGGATCAGTTTCATCAAACAGATCAGCAAACAGTTCGACGAATTCAGTTAAAGTTTTCATAATAAAACAAATTAAAAGATATAAATTATTGTTTTATGATTTGTGGGTTACTCTCTGCCCACTTCAAAAATCTTTCTATAGTAGGTTCGTTTAAGCGAAGGAATGATTTTGAATGTCCAATTAAAACAACATCAACAATCTCGCGACAATCAGTACTAGTTTTAGTAATGCGCTTCATAGCATTAATGAGTTGCCTCCCTGTCGCTTGGTTATAATCCATTTTCCAAGGACTTCTTCGAAAAAAAGCTCGTAAACCAAACGTTTTATTGTCCGCTTTATTTATCTCGTTGATTGAAGGATCTTTAAGGATAACGCGCTTTTTGTGTTGATGAAATCTCGCACGAACCATTCTAATTATTCTCATTGGAGTGAGGAATGACCAAAAAGGTTTCATCTCCGTATAAATCGGGTACTCAACAATAGCACGAGATTGAGTAATTGGAGCAAGGTGATTGATATTATGAGCGTCAGCCGGATAACTCAATAAGGAATGATATGCATCTCTATAGTCATATGAAACATTTCCACCTTGAACTCCTCCCTTGTATACCGATGTATCCGCTATAACACCATGTTTAAGAAGGACTTGAGTAATATTCCAGGTAGGCATCATACTCCAGTTTGCAGCACGAAACAGCCAAACCGTATAGTCTGATTTAATAGGCGTAAGCAACTCCCGCAAATAGGAAATACATTGATTCACCATCTCGTCAATTCTCTCAATCGGCAAAGAGGCCAAATTGTATTCCTCTATACACTGATCCCATCGGCGGCCATTCCAATTTGCATTAAACCATGAAGAATGTATATGCAACTGAACATCATGTCCTCGACGAATGGCATCTTGAAGCTGATGTTCAATATCTGACACACAAAATAAATCATAGCCAGTACTAGAGAAATATCGTTTGAAAGCCAAAATCTCTGCGACGTCAGCCATAATAATCAACTTCTGCCCATATCTTTCCAACAGGTTCATGAGTCTATCTGTTGGTTCAACCATAAGATTCTTTGGATTCCCGTCACCATTACCGTGAATCTCATAGTCCAAAGTAAAGGATAAACGATACCTCACAGTTTACTGATATAATCAATCCAATAATCAGCTTTTTGAATGCAACACTTTGAAACCCGCCTGTGTCCTCTAATTGTAAGTCCTGATTTAAGCTGGTTCAACTCGCATAAGCAAACATCTCTCGCATCAAGAAGAAGAACTTCACCACAACCTAGAGAAAAAACTTTCGTTGATGGTAGGGTATACACTTTCCCCATTAATTCATATCCATCAATCATCCAACTATTCTTATGTGAATGTGCACGGAAAAATTTATACTGACTATGACCTGCACTATCTACTAACCTTATCTTAAATCTCCGCGGATCGTAAACCCGTACCGGATAACATTCCTCCCCTATCAAATCTTCAATCACATGATTGAAAGTAAAATTCTTCAGTGTCGCTCCAAACATAAGAATCTTTCCTTTCTTGAGTAACAATTTAAAATATGGACTCTTTTCTGTGAATGGGGTTTCTGCCAGATGATGCTCATTTGTGTAATAAGAGGATAATCTTCCATATGCAATGACGGAATGAGTCGGAGATAAACTTCTCATTGCACCTTCTTGTTGTCCATAATAACTTGAAATCGCGCCCATCGCATTTGGCGCAATTCTTACATCAAATTCCCTGATAGATGCCAAATAATCAAAGGAACTGCCCTTGATGGGAAGGGCTGGGCACAAAATAGTGTGACCATTATCTAAAATGTACTGCTTTAGATTATCCGTTATATAGCGAAGCTTAATATTCCCGATATCGGGAAGAGAAGAATGAATCATGACATCACTTTCTAACGCCATCTTTGAGAATAGTTCATCCACTTGCTTCCTGGAAACCTTTACCTTGAAACATTCTCGCCAATATTCTATCTTTTTGTTCTCGTTATAGGCAAGAATCCTTTCTTTTATCGCTCTTGGCGCACAGTGAAACGCAAGCGCCCTTATTTTTTGAACACTATTTATCATCAAGAATACTATTATACAATGCTAAAATTCGGTGCGCAACTTTGATAGAATCATAGTACTGAAGAGCTTTGTCTCTCCCTTTGGTCCTTCCAAATTGGATAGCCGAGTTCAATTTCGCAGCTAAGTCTGAAGGAGTTCGCTCTGCAATATAACAACCATCTGTCCCAGCAATCACTTGCTTTACATCTCCCACATCAACACTTACAATCGGGCAGTTGCACAACATTGCCTCTTTGATAAGCTGCGGAGATCCCTCATGATGAGATGTCATAATTACGCAGTCAACCGCATTATAAAGCCAGAGAACCTCTTCTCGTGAATATCCAATAAACTCAATAAGATGGACTGTTCTCCCAGGTTGATACACTTTTCTGTACTCATCCACGGCCGCTTTTGCGAGTGGATAGTTTTTCTCTTTATTGAAAAATTCCTTTGAGAAGAGAATATATATATCCTCTTGTTGCCATCTAAGATTAATTCGAGCTTGCTCTTTGCTCATAGGAATCAAAAGAGAAGATTTCACCCCACAAGGTATTATATAAGTCTTCCTTCGGGAAAACGATTTCCACTTCAAACTTTCCGAAACAACTATATTTGCTTGTGAAAGCCAAGACGATAGAACAGAAAAAAAGCGTAAAGGATTACTATTCAAATCACTCCCATGGTATGTAGTTACAACTGGAATCTTTCTTTGAGTATTTGCGATAAGACCGCAAAGCCCATAGTGAGCATGAAGTACATCTGGAACGAATTCTTTAATCCTTTTCCTCATACTAAAAATAGCCTTGAGATAACCTTTAATTCCTCCTGATATCAAGTATACCTCACAATCTACACCCATTTCCTGCAGATCCTCCATTTGTTCAAACACAAAAGGAGCCATATACTTTGTAAATGGTGCATAATTCCTCTTGCTACAAACGATTAAAACTCTCATAGACGATTATAGAAGGCCTCGACTCCCAAGTTTAAAGAAAGCCCAACCTAACTCCATTACAATAACTAATATACACCACGGTGTCAATAATCTATATGTTTCTTTTCGGAGTGTTGAGATACCATAAGCCCACATCATGATTAAACAGGGCAAACCAGGTAATAGAAAACGTTCCGAATTACTAAAGCCGCTAAGAGATACAACTCCTAAATAGGCAATGACAAACGAACCAATTAAAGCAAAGTCTCGCCATTTTTTTCTTCGAAATGCCTCGTAAACAGAAAGGAAAGCAAAAAATGACATGAAGTTCCGAATGTAATTTCCGCTATGCTTCGTATTTTGAGTATATTGTTGATCTACTTCAATCATCGTAGAGAAAGGGAGGACAAAAGCCATCGGAGCCATAACCGCACCGGTTGCATATTGCGCCCACTGATTACCCCGGACGGTTTGCTCAAATCGTTTATTATTTATATTCTCTTCCCTTCCTTCCCATAGGGATTCAATTTCTGTTAAGAGAGTTCCTCCGCCAGCAATGGCAATGCCGAGCGCACAATATGCGATGAGAGCAGCCCTCTTCCACCCTTTTTTCATTGTTGGGGTATTGGATAACAGTATTACCGTCACGAAAGAAAAAACAGCCGCGGCGCCCAATACTGTTCTGAAAAAAAACAAACTCAAAGCAAGAAGCGAAGCAAAAACGATATTCCAAACCGATGCTCGATGACTTCGAATCATAAAATCTGCTCGCTCTAAGAAAGCGACTTCAAGAAATAACATTTCTGTTTCCTTTAAATGATATCCACAATAAATGACCAGGTTGGGCATCAAAGCCATCATGATACCGGTCATTCGGCCAATCTCTTCATTAAAAGTACGAGACGAAAGTCTATAAACAAGGATACAGGTATAAGTACTTAAAATGGCTTTAAATAATCGAGGTAAAATTACGAATGAACCGAAGATTCTATAAAGGATAGAAAGGTATAGCGGATATCCCACATCAGAAAAACCAGAAGAATACCGACCAAAATAATACTCCCATGTCTTTGACCAGTTCTCACTGGCAAGCCATTTTGCTTCCTCATGATAGGCGAGAGCATCAGCTGTGGCGAATTCGAAAGGGATTCCCGTTGTTTTGATATAATAAAAATATGAAACAACGACCCAAACAAGCCTAAGAGAGAGAGAGACTAATATGAGAGATTTCAAATAAACCTTCTTTGGAGTATTAATACAACCCTGACTCCAGTCTGCAGTTAAAAAGAAAAAAACACAGACCCATACTATTCCTAATAGATAATAACCAAACTTCATAGTATAGTCAGAAAAGACCAAACTAACGATGGATAGGGCCGTTAAATAGACAATAATAGCACGATGACTTATTTGTTTCGGGAAAAATGGTATCATTGAATTAATGAATAAAATAGTCTTATCCCAAAAGGAATCTTTTAACCTTTATTAGTTTGATCATGTTCTTTGGTCCAACAATCCTTTGAAGTAGGCTCTTCTTCTTACTTTCTCCCCAAGACCCCAGATAGTGGTGGTCACAATACGTATTCTCTGTTTGAAGATACTCTCCGGTTGTTTGACGAGGGCAGAAGAAGTCGACAGGAAAAACATGCATATCCTTGTATATCTGCTCTTTCCCATCCTGACGAAAACCGTTCTGGACCATTATCCTGGTAATCCTTACAGGATTTGTCGTAAGATCATAAGAGCCATCTGCGTTAATAAAATGAATGTCATTATAAGCAACTAACTGTTCCTGAAGCCATCTTCCACCCGAAATAGAGGCGATTGTACCCGTTCCGACAGGATGATATTTGGTACCCTCAAAACCGATGAATCCGGATAGAGTTAGCAAATCATCATATGGCTTCAGAACCTCGACATCCGTGTCCATATAAATACCGCCTTCATGATAGAGTGCATACAAACGAACATAATCTGAAACGAAAGCATACTTTTTAGCCATGTATGCTTCTTTAACATAACTATTGCAGTGGATATCAAAGTTGTCTTCATTCCACAACTTGTACTCGTAATCTGGCATATGCTTATGCCAAGAGTCAATACACTTCTGTGCCAATTCAGGTAGAGCCGCTTGACCGAACCAGCAATAATGAATTATTTTAGGAATCATAGGTGTCTAATAATCCATTGTTTTACTTTAGAACCAAATTGAAAGATTATATGCCGACATCTTAATAAAAACAAAGGTTGCTTATATAATCTTCTTATCTTTCTAGGTTGCTTATTCCAGTCAACTTTTTCCAATTCTTTTTTTGCTTCGTTGTGGTACTGATGAGATAAATAATAAGGGAATAAATCATATGTTCGCAAGGCGTCTATTAATTGCTTATAACAAGGATTATTGTTTTCTTCATCGGACAAATAATCCATATTCCATAACATATGTGTATCCGGATTATGTAATTTACTGACAAGTCTCCAAGACGGGTTGGAGTCTTGACTATAGTAAGAACAGGGCTCGTTCAGGAAAGCGACTTTATACTTAAGCGCGATTCTAACCCAAAGATCAAAATCTTCTCCAAGGCTCAAATGCGTCTTAAAGCCTCCCATCTCGTCAAACACTACTCGTGGAACGCAAACCGCTCCAGTCCACAAAGGCATCCGAAGCCGCTTAACATATTCTTGAAAGTAATTTATGTAGCCTGTTGTAGAATCTGTTACACAGACGCGTTCTTTTCCGTACTTCACATAATAGTAATTCGTGCCATAAATACCCGCTTCCGGATAGGTCCGAATCATCAGTTCCATTCTTTCGAGAAATAATGGCGACCACCAGTCATCAGCATCAAGAAAGCAAAGATATTTTCCATGCGATAAAGACACACCCTTATTCCTCGTAGCGCTTACCCCTACATTATCTTGGTGAAATAAGATATAACGAATATCAGATTGTTCCAAATACTCTTTTGCAATAGAGTATGATTCATCCGTACTCCCATCGTCTATAACAATAACTTCAAACCCTTTTCGCGATTGATTGATAATACTCTCTAAAGCTCTTTTTACATAAGGAGCTTTATTATATAGAGGTATAATGATGGAAAAGAGCATATCATTTAAAAGAATACACCTTTCTAATGCTTCTGGTGCCATCGTTCATATTTAAACAAGACTCGTTCAAGAATCCTTACAAATCTATAAGCCCATGGATGATATTTAATACGTTTAATCCGTGGAATCGAGAAAGCCCATTCATCATAGTCTGAAAGTATCGCTGGATTAATCATTTCTTTTAATACTCTCTTTCTTTCACGTCTGTTTAGATCCTTATTCGTTTCGCTGATACCATTCATGTCAAACACTGTAACATCGATGTCTGTATAAACTGGCTTCTCTCCTCCGAAAATAATTACCTGAAGATACCATTTCCAGTCCGAGACAATTCTCAACGAATCATCATAAAGACCATACTTATCAAAGAGACGCTTCTGGATGTACGCTGGTGAATGATTTAAAGTCCCTAAATAAAAGTCGAGAAAAGAGATGTCCTTCCCGGCAAAACACCGATCTCGCTTTTTTATACCAAGACTATCTTTAAGCATATTCCCATAAAGAATACCAGGATAATCAGACATCTTCAAAGACTCGAACATTTTTTCAATAACATTACTCGATGCCAAACAATCGCCACTATTAAGAAACTGTAAGTATTTTCCTGTCGCTCTTTTTATTCCCTTGTTCATAGCATCGTAGATTCCGTTGTCTGGCTCCGATACCCACAAGATGGATTTTCCACTTATAACCATAAGCTGATTAATCACATCGACACTATTATCGTTACTGTTTCCGTCGATAATGATATACTCAAAATCTTGAACAGTTTGGCCGAGAACACTATTCATTGTTCTCTTCAACCCCTCCGAGTTGTTTCGATTAATAGTAATAATTGAAAGAAGCATTTTTAAACCCTAATCCAAGTCTCTGGAACAACGTCATCATCAATACCATTCCACCATTTTTGGGGAGCAATAACTACTTTGTCTTGATGTCTGTTTAACCAAGCTCCCCACCAACTAAAAGTACTATTAGCTATAATATTGCAATGGCATTTACTCATAAGATACATGTCTTGCCAACTGTCTTTTCCGACATTCCAATCGACAAATATAGCATTCTCAAACGAGAACGCCTCTCTGCACCAATTGATATCGTCAGAGAAAAAATATAATGTAATGTTAGGAAATAACTCGTTTATCCTAGTGATTGCAGTTTCATAATAATCTTTCGTACATATTCCTCCAAATCCGGAAATATACTTCTCTGACAGATAGTCATTTCTCCTAATATGGACACTGGCAGAAACAGGACCGGAGTCTAGTAGTAAACCTGTCGATCTTGTCTTCTCATTTAAAAGATCTTCTCTAAACTGAAAAGCCTTTCTCACTTCCATCTCCACATCCTTAAAATACATCTCACTTTGCCATGTTCCTTTAAATAAAACTTTATTGTATGTTCTTTCAGAAATATAAGGATAATATATAAAATTCTGCGGGACCTTCACAATTTCGACCCTTGCGATTTTATATAGATAATCCTGAATACGATGAGGGAACAGTCGGGACAAACACCAGTATAAAGAAAAAAAGACACCCCGAAAAGAGAAAAACCTATCTTCAGCCCTTAATTGGAATACTTTGTCAACCTGAAAACCTTCCTGTCCATAATGATAGGAATGCCTTCTATAAGGATGAAATAAAATGGCTTGACCTTTCTTTGACCGTGCAACCATAAATGCGTAAGTAAACATCTGATTACCCAAGCCACCTGTTGCTGCAATATACTGCATAATAATTATTACCTATAAAACAATTTGTATATTATACCCTTTGCTATTTTTGCGATTGGTCCATATAAACTAAGAAGCAGCACTGATATTCTAGGATGATTGATACAAAATGAGGTTCTTAAAGACCATTTTGTTTTTTTTAAAAAAGGTATATCCTCTCGAATTGAAGAGAAAAACAAGCTATAGTTATCTATCTTATATAACCGAGAAAACACGCCCTCTATATTATACTTCCCATCTCTTTGCATCATTTCTGAGAAAACAAGCGAATCATCTCGGATACTATTAGAAAGCAGCAACTTCCTAATTCCAGTTTTGACCCAACTAGCTGCGTGAAGATATGTATATGAATGAACAGTACTAGAGGGATTATACAAGTAAGTATAGATGCATGAATTATGAATCAAGACCCGTTGGGCATGGAATAAATGAGCCGCTACCCAATCTGCATCCTCCATGTAGACGCGTTCCTGAAATGGAGAATAATAATTAATTAGAAAAGATTTTGCATAGACGTAGCAGGTGGGAATAAGCGAAGTAGCAACATCAACAAAATGCTCACAGTAGTATTTGCCAGAAACCAGATTCGGCTCGTTCTCTGAAATCACCCTGTGACCAAACTCTCCTTGTCTAAGATTCTGATCTTGTTTATAATAACGGCAGGCAATAATATCAGCAATATTCTCTGAAAGGAAAGGTAAAACATCACAAAAGCTCTCATTAACCAAATCGTCAGCATCAACAAATGAGATATAAACTCCTCTTGCTGCTCTAATACCTGTATTCCGCCCCCCACCTTGTTTTTTATTCTCCTGATGCCTTATTATTCGTAAATTCGGATAGTCAATCTGCTTATTTCTCAGCAAATCCTGTATAGGACGATTGGAACAATCATCAATTAATATCACTTCAAAACAATCATAATCAATCCCAGAGCCATAAATACTTTCAAGAGTATTAATAACAGTATGCTCAGCATTATAACATGGAATAATGAACGATACGATAATCATTGTAGTAACAATGTGATATGATCGAGTTACACGTTAAGAAATATACAAAATAGCATATACACTTTCCACATTGAGATAACGATAAAAGACAGAATCTTTTCAACACCCAAGAATCAGCTGCGTTTATTCGTTACACCGGGAAAAATACACATTAACTAGTCGATAAACTTAGACCAAAAGGACTCATATTGATACTTTCTCCAGGCATGACAACCGAAAGGAAGCTGATGATGATTCATTTCATATAACTCAGAAGGGAATCTTTCAAATGAAAAACGAATCGCCTCTGCAATCTCTGGTGTCCGCAACTGATATCTTGTTCCATTCAAAAGCCCACTCCAAAAATCATCCTCATTGTGCTTCCAATTAGCAGCCACCGAAACCGGTTTATTTCGCCACCCGAGCATCATCAGCAGCCACACAAAGATTCTGGTATATGGTTTTTTCCAAAGGGAGATACGCTCTGCAGTTTGACTAGGAGAAAAAACATTTTTTCTAGAATCAAAATAACGGAGGATGGTTTGAACACTTCGAAGAGAGAACCCACCATTCCCGACTCTCATTTTTTTTGAAAAAGACTGATCTTGATAGTGCCCAATCAGAGGTGCCCCAATATAATCATAATTCTTTTGGCACCACTCCTTCAATTCATCGCGAAACACGTATGCATCTAATTGGCAGATTAAGATATAATCAAAGTCTTGGAACCGACGATAAAAACACTCAGAAAGTAATAATCGGTTGTATCCCGCAATACCTAAAAAATAGTTGTCGTTAAACCGTTCAGCCTGCAATACCTGTCTATAATCCATGGCAATTTCCTCATACCGGGAGATATCCAAAGTTTCTGGACAGACAAGAATCAATGAATATCTGTCCAACACCATGAGAGTCCGACGCATGGAGAGTTCCTCATCTGCTGTAGGCAGAGGTCTATATACCGGTATGACAACCCCAATGATCATGACCTATAAACTGAACTGATGATCGTACCACCACCTAAAAGGAAAAGTAGAAAAGACTCTTTGACTACCCAATGGGCCAATATCATTAAAACTGATAAACCTTTTGTTTGATGATAAAAGGTGGTTTTCTTCCCAGTTTTCTGGCAATAAAATTACATGCCTTCTGCCAGAAAGGACGCTTTTTGCGACAAAACCTGTTATAAAATGCGTTAATGATCCGGGAATCTTCATAAACTAGTTCCAAGAACCTAGGATTCTCGACACAAAGGGATAAATCATTCCGATACTCTCCCGTCAAATTCACCCCACTATGCCTTCCTGTCCCATCAAAACCGATATTATCAACATACGGAATGCAAGGAAGAATCGCCACGCAATGCTCTTTGAAATGGGCAAACCCAAAACGAATGGCCCAGGAATCAATTCGTCCGTCCCGTTGGTCAATCAGCATGTCCGTCATATCGTCCCCACAGCGATTGAAAGCCCTTATTTGTTCAGGATGCCTTAAGAAATCCTCCAGATAATCCAATGACCAATCCACTCTGTCCCAACGATTCTTCCAAGTTGCCCATCCCGTTGAATACGAACGCAAGCATGCAAACACGTCATACTCATAATCTGATGGAATCTCCATTTTGTCCATAGGAGGGCGATTGGCGGAAACAGACATGACGCCGGCATAACTCTCATAAAAGTCAAGTGCCGAATTCATGTATTTAAGAAAGAAGGGTGACGTCAGCAAGTCGTCCTCCAGGACAATGGTTTTCCCATATTGATTAATGACGGTTGTTACTCCTTCAATTATACTGCGAGCCAGGCCGAAATTACTCTCTCTTTCTATAATACGTATTGATTTGAACCCACTTATACTATGAGCTATCTTTCGATTCTCAGAAATGAGTTCCAATTGTTTTTCTGAAGCATCTTTTTTAGGGCCGTCACAAAAGATGATCAAATCACTTCTCTCGGCCAACTCATTTCGGGAGAGCGCTTCAAGTGTCCGATGCAAATGATCGGGGCGATTGTATGAAAAAACGATGACTGGTGCTAACGCCATAAAGCAATAAATCTGCAGATATCACTGATATCACTAGGATTCAGGTTGAAAAACAACGGTAGTCTTACCAGGCAATCCGCATACCTGTCACAATTTGGAAGATTTCTCCCATCATGTCTGCTTTTATAATACGGACTACTATGAAGACTAAGATAGTGGAAAACTGCTTGAATATGGTTCTCCTTCAGACTCTTTATCAATCCCGACCGATCCTCGAAGGAATTACATACCAAATAAAACATGTGGGCATTATTGGTCGCATAGTTCGGGATATCCGGGAGGCAAAAAAGCCCCTTGTCTGCTAACGGTTTTAAACCGAAAAAATACTTATCCCATAAGGCTTTTCTTTTATCTTGGATTGCTTCCAGTTGTTCTAATTGCGCCCAAAGAAAGGCCGCAATAATCTCACTCGGAAGAAAAGAACTCCCTGTATCACACCATCCATACTTATTAACCTCACCGCGGAAAAACTCTGCACGATTGGTACCCTTTTCCCAGATAATCTCAGCTCGGCGAATAAACCGTTCGTCATTAATTACCAAAAGCCCCCCCTCCCCTGCTATGATGTTCTTAGTCTCATGGAAAGAAAATGCAGCAAAATGACCGATGCTCCCCAGCGGCCGTCCTTTGTAATACGAATCAATCGCCTGCGCCGCATCCTCCACAACAAAAAGGCCATGCCGATCTGCTATTTCCATGATTCGATCCATATCACAAGCAACTCCCGCATAGTGCACCGGGACAATTACTTTAGTCCTAGGTGTAATCAGATCTTCTATCTTCTCGGCATCAATATTCGGATTTCTCTCCATACTGTCGGCGAAAACGATCTTCGCCCCTGCACGAACAAATGCAAGTGCCGAAGAGACAAAAGTGTAACTGGGCACAATCACCTCATCCCCCGGCTGGATGTCGCACAAAATAGCAGCCATCTCCAGCGCATCGGTACAACTGGTTGTAAGCAGGCACTTTTTAAAGCCATATCTCTCCTCAAAGAAATGTTGGCACTTCTTCGTAAACTCCCCGTTTCCGGAAATCTTGAGGTTATCTACAACAGCCTGCTGAATGTATTTCAGTTCATTGCCCGTCAAATGAGGGCGATTGAAATCAATCATAAAGAAATCTTTTTATCTGCCTGATAAATAAAATATCCACTTCTATCTGCGCTACACGAAACCGACCTGAGATAAGGATCTGTAATTTCTTTTTTAACAATGGGTATCCTTTCCGACCCATTTTGAAAATATGGTAACAGTCGTTCTGTTTCCTTGCACAGAAAGAAAACACCCGAATGGCACTTTCTAGAAAACAATGGCTTCTCAAAAGAGCCAAGAGCGACCTCGATAACTCCCTTCACAAAATCATATCCTGTCGATAACTGGACGAGATCCGAACCGATGAAGTCTCCTCCCATACGCGCCCCCAACTCAATGATATAAATATCTCCACTTGGTGTTATCTTGTATTCCGTATGAGATGCTCCCTCTGTAATCCCCAATGCATCAAGTGCTCTTTGAGTAATCGAATAAATCATCCGGAATTGATCCTCTGAAAGAACCGCAGGTTGATGGTGTTCCAATTCCACAAAATGAGGTGCACCCGTGGTAACCTTGTCCGTAATCATCAAGGGATAATGAACTCCACGATAAGAAATGAATTCAACACTGACTTCCTTTCCTTCGATGTATTCTTCTACGATAGCTTCATGCTTAAAAGACAAGGATAGCGCCTTCTCAAGAGAACTCTGAAGATCCTTTAAGGTAGTCACTTTCATTACACCAAGACTACCAGAACGGTCACAAGGCTTGACAATCAATGGGAAGTGCAAATCCGAGAAATCGGTTTCCTCAATCTTGCAAACTCGAATATATCTGGGGCCAGTGATTTCTGCTTTGTAAAAAGCTTCCCGCATAAGGAACTTATTGTTCGCTCTTTGAGCCGCTTCATATCGGTTGCCGTTCAAGTGCAATTTTTCCGCGACGTAGGCCACAGTCGGCGCCGCGACATCGGAAGCAATTGTACAAATGCCCGCTATCTTCTCCTGGCGGCAAATCTCCAATATATCATCCTTTTCTACGATAGAAATGGGATAAAACTTATCCGCAATCTCAGCACAAACAGCGCCATCGGCCCATGCAAAGCAGATAACACGAAGCCCCATCTCCTTGGCTTTTTCAACCAAGGGAAGCTGCAGATAGCTAGCGCCTATGACAGCGAGGGTCTTCATGAGAGAATAAGCTTCATTGCAGAAAGTACAGACAGACATTGAAGCTTGTCATATAATACGCAATCATTGTACAAATGGGTCATGTCATCCTTTATCTGCCCTTCCGGTATCCAATTCTGGTTATCTTCCCAATAATGATTCATAAACTCTTTCAGACGAGGATTAGTTTGATACCAATAATCAACCGGGTTCATGTTGTTTTTGTTCGCCAATACGATGGTTTTCGGTTTTTGCCCTTTCTTTCTTAGTCCCAAACGTCGGAGAATAGAACCTTTCAACCACCCCGGGAACTCCGGATTCCCTGGAACAGGAATCTTTTTCCCCATCACTTGAGTATATTTCAACTCTTTGTTTTCGAAAGGTTTTATCTTTTCTCCAGTATGCTCCCACACATACTCTGCCGCTCCCGGATACTTCTGTAAGATCCAATCGAAATATATCTTATGCCCATACCGGAGTTTCAGAGGAATCTTGTAACAGTACTCCAAAAAATCCACATCAATGAAAGGAGAACAGCTCTCAGAATTCTCCTGGAAAGTAAGAAGACCTTGGTTGGCTCCGGTAAAAGCACGAGTATATAGACAGAAAATCTCTTCGTTGTTGTAATCTTCCTGAATCTGATAATCCGATAGCCTTTCTATTAGTTCCAGCGAATATGCGGACTGCCCCATCTTATATTCCGGATTATACTCGTTTTTCTTGAAGAAAGTTCCAATGATTGAGTCTCCAATCTGCCCAGTGTGGATAATACCAAAGGGATCATAATTGATCAGATCCTCCATACTTTTCCCATGGGCAAGACCAAAGAAATTCGCGCTGCCATATGTAATTGGAGTGATATCATCGATCATATCAATACAGTCACCACCATCCAACGGCTTGAAAAGCCAGTCATGATGCAGGTCGATGGCAATCTGCTGCGCCACCGAAAAATCCAAGTAGCCAGATTGAGAGAAAGTGATGTTCAACTGATCAGTGTACCCCATCTGGTGAGCCACCCAAACTGTCATCCGGGAATCAAGTCCTCCACTCAAGCATGCGAGGTGACGATAACCATATTCGCAATCCTTTTCAAATTGGAGTCTAATGGCATTCCTGAACAATCGGTCTATGCCTTCTATGGCTTCTTTCTCAGTTAGTTTTTGATCAGGCGTATTATCGAACTGATGATAATGGCAGATGGAAAAACCTTCAGGAGACAATCTATAATAATGGCCAGCGACCAACTTATGTACTTCTTTTACAAGGGTCTTGTCATCGATGCAGAACCCATGGGTCAAAGACATGTAGCACCCCGTTTCGTCTATTGATGCAGGGAGACCGTTCTCTTTTCTCGTTTCTACAAGGAAACCGATCTCCGACCCAAATAAATATCCACCAGGAGTTTTTGTATAGAATACTTGTTTATCTCCAATATGATCCGTATAGATGAGCCACTTATCTTTTCGTTTATCATAGAAGGCTCCGGAGAAACTCCCCCGAAATTCATTGAAAAAAGATTCACCATTCCGGAGATACATCAACTTTACGCAATGTTCCCAATCATCAGCTGCGTACTTAGCAACTAGCTGACGATTATTTAACACAACTCCTTCTACTAGAATGACGACATCCGAATCCTCAAAGAAGACTCTGTCTTTCATGAACTTGTTGACAACCCTTCTTTCGAGAGTGAAACGTTTGCCATCGATCCTGCCGAGAACAAGTTTCTTTCTGGTTTCTTCGGGGAAAGGGATCTGTTCCTCGCCCACATATAAAATAAAACCTGGCATTACTGATTCAGAGTATTAACAAGCTCAATGTTTTTATGATGCATGACATCCTTACTATAGAACGCTTTTATCGCTTTACGATTCTGAAAAACTTCGTTCTCTGAAAGAGGCGATAACACATAAGGATTTGACTCTTTCAAATCATGTTCTATCGAAAAGATGACCGTACCAATTCTCTTGAAATAAGCAAACAGGACATTTTTTTCACTAAGGAATACACGCGATCCAAGCCAAAGAGCAGTAAGAATATTACCAAATGCTTGAGGGCGATAATGAGGCATTACCACTGTCGAACAGCTCACAATAATTTGGTTGTACTCGTCCCGAGGAAGAAATTCTATCAACGGATGAAAACTGTCTCCCAGCATTCTTTTGCCTCTCCGGGAAATCTCATTTCTAATCCAGGAATCCCCATAGCTAAGAGGAGCAAAAACATTCACCGAGGATGTGAGATTCAGCCTCTTGAGAGCCTTCAGTCCATCGATGTAGTTGCATTCCAAACTGCTAGAATTCCCCAAGAGAACATTATTCCCGCTACATCTGGAATTCATTAGATCGCCAATCGTTTCTTCTACAGAGTAGTAATTGTACCAAAGTTCCTTGATATCGGTCTTTAAATACTTTTTTACAAATACGAAATCCTCAGGAATATCCGTAAGGCAGAAATCAATTCTCTTTAGTAATTCAAATGGCACTTCATACTGATCGAATGCCTTTCTACATTTTATATACCTTTTGAGGTTTTGCTTAAATCTGAGTCGTTTTGATGATGAAGAAAGATAATGATCTGCGATGTCCTTTCGACCATATATATCTCCTCCCCAAAAAACCCAGGCAACTTTTACGTCCTTTGGAACTTCACGAAGTACTCTTTCCTGCCAAGGATAAAACAAACCATGAAGAACAATTGCCTTATATTCTCCCAAACGCCGAAGCAGGTGCAAAAAACTCTCTTGATCTTCAAATACAACTTTGAGCCCCCCATACTTCTGGGAACAATCAGGTGCATCAGAGTGTGTGACAACGACGAACTCAGAGTACATCCCGGGCTCTGAGAATTGCCTCACGGCATACTCTCCGAATTTATCATCAAATAGGAGATGAAGAATCATCACTTTATTGCATCGACACTCATTCCCCATACACTCTCACCCCAGTAGTTATGCCATTCACTGATTGGGATACCCTGTATAGTGTTAACTTCAAACGTTAAAGTATCGTAAACAGAATCAAAATACTTATAAGAAGACGTGATGTCGCCTTGTCCCACCCATATATCCAAAATGTACTTTCCACGGGCTAAATGATGCTCTGGAATCCGAATCTCAAATTCAGCCTCATCCTTTCCCTCCGGCCACAGAATCTCCGGAGAATAAGCCATCCCAACTCTAGTTCCCCCACTGGCAATATTATCAACTAAGGTCGTAAACTGAAAGTTTCTAATCGTTCTGGAATTGCGTTTTACCTTTGCAACGAAAACAACATCCTCATGGCTATCCAGTCTATACGAGGAAACTCGATTCAATTCAAGGATCTCTAATTCTTTAGTGGTGGGTCCAATTCGTTTGAATTTATCCAAATACGAGACATCTCCCACTTCCGAAAGATTGGCAGAAATATAAGAATTAATTACATCATCCACCATGCCCGTCTTTTTAATGGTTCCTTTCTCCAATAATACCCCTGTCTTGCAAAGGTTCTGGATACTCGCCATATTATGGCTTACAAATAACACAGTCCGACCTTCTCCACGACTGACATCCTGCATCTTTCCAATAGCTTTCTTTTGAAACTCTGCATCACCAACAGCAAGAACCTCATCCACCACCAAGATCTCTGGCTCTAGATGAGCAGCAACGGCAAATCCGAGACGAACAGTCATACCGGAAGAATAGCGTTTTACCGGAGTATCAATATATCTTTCGCATCCTGAGAATGACACAATTTCGTCCAATTTCCTAGTCACATCGTTTTTCGTCATCCCCATAATCGCCCCGTTCATGTATATATTCTCCCGCCCCGTCATTTCAGGATGAAAACCAGTTCCGACCTCCAACAAAGCACCAATTCGGCCACGAGCCCGAATGGTGCCCACTGTCGGTCCCGTAACCTTGGAAAGAAGTTTCAACAAGGTGCTTTTGCCTGCGCCATTCTTGCCGATGATACCAACAACATCACCCTGTTCTACCTTGAAATCTATATCTCTCAGAGCCCATACATATTCACTGTTTCCTGTGATGGATCTGTCATTGGTTTCTCCGATCTTAAGGTATGGATCCTCCTTTCCGCGAATAGACATCTGCCACCACCTGTTAAGATCGTGAGAGAGAGTTCTAGTAGAAACAAGTCCTAATCTATATTGTTTTCCGACATGGTCGAATTCGATAGCCGTACCCATTATTATCAATTAAAGAACAATACGAATGAAACCAAAAACTACACTGTATCCATAAAACTCTTTTGCACCTTATTGAAAATCACGATACCGGCCGCAAGCAGAGCACACATAAACACGAAACTGTAGATAAGCCAGCGCCAACCGACGAACTCACCTGCCCCCAAAAAACCGTACTTGAAGGTTTCAAGAACGGGTGTAACAGGATTCAAGCACATCAACTTATGCACCGGTATACCTGCCCATTGCATCCCTTTTGTCTGGCTCAGCGGATAGACGATAGGTGTAGCATACATCCAAAGCTGAATCAAAAAAGTGAAAAAGATTTGGAGGTCACGATATTTTGTCGTCATTGAGGAAATGATAGTTCCAAAGCCCAAGGCAAGCCCCGCAATCATAAAAATTAGGACCGGGAACAGTAACACATACCAATTAAGATGGGCCGTACAAGTGGAATCTACGAAATAGTAAACGATGTACACCAAGATGAAGAACCCGAACTGGATGCCGAAACGAAGAAGATTACTTATGACATGAGAAATCGGCATTACCAGCCGGGGGAAATAAACCTTTCCAAAAATACCTGAATTCTCAACAAATGTGTTAGATGTCCTTGTAATACAATCGGCAAAATACTGCCATAAACAAGTACCGGCCAAATAGAAAAGCGGCCTTGGAACACCGTCTGTCGGAATCCCAGCAATGCCACCGAAGACAATCATATACATGATGACCGTCAAAGCAGGCTGGACGACATACCATGCCGGTCCGAGGATCGTCTGTTTGTACTGCGTGATGATATTCCGCTTCACGAACAGGGAGCACAGGTCCCGGTAGGCCCAGAGCTCCTTGAAATCAACCGAGAAGAGCTTGTCCTTCGGTTTGATGACGATGTCCCATTTTTCCTCTTGGGGAGCAGTTTTCGCTTCTGCCATATGCTAATGCGATCTCTTGTGCTTGAATAGAATGTTGCCTACGGTGCCCCAGAAATAGCGCCAATCCGTAGCGAAGGGGCGCTGGTGGTAGGCTTCGATGTATCTTTTCTCCGAGGCCTGGACATCGTCCAATGTCTCGGGGGTCTTTTCGTCGTAGTAGAAAGGAGGGAGCAGTCCCGGTTTCACACTCAAGTGAAGTGCCTGCATCTCAGGTGTGTACATCCCGAAATACTGCCTGCTCAGCGGCCGAACCCCCACGAGCTTCATCTGCCCCTTCAGCAGATTGATAAGCATGGGCAACTCATCCAGCCAGCTGCTACGCAACTTGCGTCCCCAATAATTGACCCGGTAATCGTGCGCGAATTTCCCACCTTTCTGAAGGCCCTCATGCTCCAGGATGTAGGGCTGCAGATACTCCGAATAGGGGTACATCGTGCGGAATTTGTACACGCCGATCATATTGCCCTTATACCCCACGCGGTTCAGCTTGACAAGCGCACCATAAGTGGGGTCGTCGTCCCAGATAGGCGCACGGAACTTCTGCCCAAGAATGAAATACTCACCCTGATGGAAACACTCATCCACGACTTCGAATCCAGCGCGATACATCCGGCCAAGCAGTTCCACACGGCTGTAAGTACGGTTTTTCCCATCCGTCACCCACATATAGAACCATCGCGTCCACCTCATGCGAGCGCATACCCGATGCCAAAAATAGTGCATCGCATAAATCGCCTTCCCCATCAAACCGGGATGCGACCGGAGAATGATTTCCTTCTTCAATCCCGAAGTTCGGGAATGACACCACACGAATCCACCATCCTCCAGATTCTCGTTCGCCTTGTTCAGGAATGTATTCAGATGCCGGATCCGGGTAAGTCCCATCTTATTGATGATGAGGCGCGGATGATGTCCACGCAAGATATCCAGCGCCTTTCCGTCGTCCGTGTCAATGACATATGTACT
>OCTX012223661.1_pt1 | contig 28267 bp, 20 predicted proteins | sample 1539691 | NCBI WGS metagenome assembly OCTX01 (sample SAMN02144231, study PRJEB22623) | gut metagenome | biome: sheep rumen | host: Ovis aries | place: New Zealand
TAGAGTTAAAGTACAAAACGATGCCGAGCTTAAAGACCGCTTGGTTGCTATTAATCGTGTTACTAAGGTTACTAAGGGTGGTCGTACATTTACATTCGCTGCCATCGTAGTTGTTGGTGACGGAAATGGTGTAATAGGCTATGGTCTTGGTAAGGCTGGTGAAGTTACAGCTGCTATCGCTAAGGGCGTTGAAGCTGCAAAGAAAAATCTGGTTAAAGTTCCAGTTCTGAACGGAACAGTTCCTCATGAGGCAACTGCAAAGTTCGGTGGAGCTCGTGTATTAATCATGCCAGCATCTGAGGGTACCGGAGTGGTAGCCGGTGGTGCTATGCGTGCAGTACTCGAGAGTGTAGGTGTTACAGACGTTCTTGCTAAGTCAAAGGGCTCTTCAAATCCTCACAACCTTGTAAAGGCTACAATCGAGGCACTTGCTAATATGCGCGATCCTAAGACTGTTGCTGCTAACCGTGGTGTTAATTTGACTAAAGTATTTAAAGGATAAGGAGGATAACCATGGCAACAATTAAAATTAAGCAAGTTAAAGGCCAGGCTGGTCGTCCTATCGATCAGAAGAGCACTTTGGAATCGCTCGGTCTTGGTAAGATCAATCGCGTCGTAGAGCGCGAGGACACACCATCTCTTCGCGGCATGATCCGTAAGGTTGCACACCTCGTAGAGGTTATTGACTAATTGTTTATCAACTAAAAAAAGATTTGACAATGGAATTATATAATTTGAAACCAGCTGAGGGTTCTACTCATAACAGCAAACGTGTAGGTCGTGGTTACGGTTCTGGTAAGGGACGTACTTCTACTCGTGGACATAAGGGTGCTAAGGCTCGTTCTGGTTACAAGAATAAGATTGGTTTTGAAGGAGGTCAGATGCCACTTCAGCGCCGTCTGCCAAAATTCGGTTTCCAGAATATCAACCGTGTAGAATACAAGGCTATCAATATTGGTCTTATTCAGGCGTTGGCAGATAAGCTTGGCGTAAGCAAGATTGGTATTGAAGAACTGATTAGCGCAGGTTTTATTAACAAGAAACATTTGGTAAAGGTTCTTGGTAATGGTGAAATCACTTCTAAGATTGATGTTGTAGCTCATGCATTCTCTGCAAAGGCTGAAGCAGCAATTACTGAGAAGGGTGGTACTGTTACAAAACTCTAATAAAGTACTAAGATAATGAATAAACTTAAGAATCTCAAGCTTGTCAAGACCCTGATCAACATATGGAAAGTTGAGGATCTCCGTGTACGTATCGGTATCACTCTGCTTTTCGTTGCTGTCTATCGTTTTGGCTCTTATGTAGTGCTTCCTGGTATTGATACTGATGCACTGCAGGGACTGAAAAATCAGACAGAAGGTGGACTTATGTCATTGCTTGATATGTTCTCAGGTGGAGCTTTTTCTAAGGCCTCTATCTTTGCACTTGGAATCATGCCTTACATCTCTGCATCTATCGTTATGCAGTTGTTAGGTATTGCTGTTCCATACTTCCAGAAGATGCAACGTGAGGGTGAAAGCGGAAGAAGAAAGATGAATCAGTACACTCGTTACTTGACTGTAATCATTCTTTTGTTCCAGGCTCCTTCATATCTAGTTAATCTGAGAATGCAGACTGGTGGAACTGCACTTTATTCTTCATTGAATTGGTCTATGTTCCTCTTTGTTGCGACTATCATTCTTGCTGCAGGCAGTATGTTCATCCTTTGGTTGGGTGAGCGTATTACAGATAAGGGTATTGGAAACGGTGTTTCACTCATCATCATGATTGGTATCATCGCACGTTTCCCTTCAGCATTCACACAGGAACTTATTACACGATTCACAACTCCTCAGGGTGGTGGTCTTGTCATTTTCCTTGTTGAAATTGTAATATTTCTGTTTGTTATTGCTGCAGCTATACTCCTTGTGCAAGGTGTACGTCGTGTACCAGTAAACTATGCAAAACTGATTTCAGGCAGTCGTCAAGTAGGCGGTGCTCGTCAGTACATTCCACTCAAGCCATATGCAGCTAATGTGATGCCTATCATCTTTGCTCAAGCAATTATGTTTATCCCAATCACAGTTGCAGGATATGTGTCTGGTGGAAAACTAAGTCCTGGTATGAGCTTGCTTATCGATAATACAAGCTGGTTGTATAATCTGATATTTGCCACTCTGATTATAGTATTTACATATTTATATACTGCAATTACAATAAATCCTGTTCAAATGGCAGAGGATATGAAGCGTAACAATGGTTTCATTCCTGGTGTAAAGCCAGGTAAGGATACCGCTGACTATCTTGATAAGATTATGTCACGCATTACACTTCCAGGTTCATTGTTTCTGGCATTAATTGCTATCCTTCCTGCATTTGCAGATTTATTTGGTGTTCAGCGTGAATTTGCCCAGTTCTTTGGTGGTACATCGTTGCTCATCCTCGTTGGTGTTGTGCTTGACACACTCCAGCAGATTGAGAGTCATCTCATGATGAGACATTACGATGGTCTCTTGGATTCTGGTAGAATTCGTGGAGCTCACTAATGTAGGCATCAGATGGTGTATCTTAAGACTGACGAAGAGGTCGAGTTATTGCGGAAAGCAAACTTACTTGTTGGAGCCACTCTGGCAGAATTGGCAAAGGTCATCCGACCAGGGGTTACAACAAAAGAGCTTGACACTATAGCAGAAACCTTTATACGCGATAACGGAGCAATTCCGACATTCAAGGGATTTCCAAACCCTTATGGTAGTTCTTTTCCAGCAAGTATTTGTACTTCGGTTAACCACCAAGTTGTACACGGTATCCCTAACGATACTCCGCTAAAGGAGGGAGACATTGTCTCAATCGATTGTGGAACCAAATTGAATGGATATTGTGGTGATTCTTGCTACACTTTCGCAATTGGCGAGGTGTCAGATGAAGTGAAGAAACTCCTTACAACTACGAAGGAAGCACTTTACAAAGGTATAGAAGAAGCCATAGTCGGACACCGCCTCGGCGATATCTCGAATGCCGTACAAACTCATTGTGAGGCTGAGGGATATGGAGTAGTAAGAGAATTTGTGGGTCATGGCATCGGTAAGGAAATGCATGAAGACCCTCAGGTTCCCAACTACGGAAGAAGAGGAAATGGTATGATGCTCAAAAATGGATTGTGCATAGCAATCGAACCAATGATAACGATGGGCACGAAAGAAATTTTCATGCAGGAAGATCGTTGGGGAATTGTAACACGCGATGGCAAACCAGCCGCACATTATGAACATTCCATTTGTGTTAGAAAAGGGAAGGCTGACATCCTCTCGTCATTTGAAGAAATAGAAAAAGTATTAAGATTAAATCATTAAGTATGGCTAAACAGTCTGCTATCGAACAAGACGGAACAATTGTAGAGGCATTATCCAATGCAATGTTCAGAGTCGAACTTGAGAATGGTCATGAAATTATCGCTCACATTTCAGGAAAGATGCGTATGCATTATATCAAAATCCTGCCTGGTGATAAGATTCGTGTAGAGATGTCTCCCTACGACCTTTCTAAAGGACGCATTACTTTTAGATACAAATAATATAACAGAATATGAAAACAAGAGCATCTTTAAAAAAACGTACACCAGATTGCGTTATTGTTAGACGTAAAGGACGTCTGTTTGTAATTAACAAGAAGAACCCTAAGTACAAGGTGCGTCAGGGATAATTCTTATTTTAGAATATTGAAATAATAAAATAATATGGCAATAAGAATTGTTGGTGTAGACCTCCCACAGAACAAGAGAGGTGAAATCGCGCTCACATACATTTTTGGTATTGGACGCAGTAGCGCAGCTAAAATCCTTGAAAAAGCTGGCGTTGATAAAGACATTAAAGTAAAGGACTGGAACGATGAACAGGCAGGTAAGATCCGTGAGGTGATTGCTGCAGAATATAAGGTTGAAGGTGACCTTCGTTCAGAGGTTCAGCTTAACATCAAACGACTGATGGATATCGGTTGCTATCGTGGAATCCGTCACCGTCTTGGTTTGCCCGTTCGCGGTCAGAGCACAAAGAACAATGCTCGTACTCGTAAGGGTAAGAAGAAAACAGTTGCAAATAAGAAAAAAGCTACTAAATAATAGAACAATATGGCAAAGAAAACCACTTCTGCTAAGAAGAGAAATGTCAAGGTTGATGCTCAGGGACAGCTTCATGTCCACTCATCATTCAACAACATTATTGTTAGCCTTGCAAACAGCGAGGGTCAAGTTATCTCTTGGTCATCAGCCGGTAAGATGGGCTTCCGCGGTTCAAAGAAGAACACTCCGTATGCAGCCCAGATGGCAGCACAGGATTGTGCAAAGGTCGCATTCGACCTTGGTCTGCGTAGTGTGAAGGCTTATGTCAAAGGACCAGGTAATGGTCGTGAAGCTGCAATCCGTGGATGTGTAGCTGCTGGAATCGGTGTAACAGAAATCATAGATGTTACTCCACTGCCACACAATGGATGTCGCCCACCAAAGAGAAGAAGAGTTTAATACACACAATTTCGAAGATTCAGATTTGTCCGACCCATTATAATCGCATCTTTCCTTTCTGCGGTTGCTGCTGAGGGTGGGGCAGAGAAGAAAAAAACAAAATCAATATGGCTAGATATACTGGACCTAAGTCAAGAATTTCTCGTCGTTTCGGCGAGGCCATCTTTGGACCAGACAAAGTTCTGTCTAAAAGAAATTATCCTGCAGGACAGCATGGTAACAACCGTAGAAAGAAGTCTTCTGAATACGGTCTCATGCTTGCAGAAAAGCAGAAAGCAAAATACACTTACGGCGTACTCGAGCGTCAGTTCCGTAATCTTTTTGAGAAGGCTGCTTCAAAAGACGGTGTAACAGGTGAAGTTCTTCTTCAGCTTCTTGAAGCTCGTCTCGACAATGTAGTTTATCGTCTAGGAATTGCAAAAACTCGTGCAGCCGCTCGTCAGCTCGTCAGCCACAAGCATATTACAGTTGATGGTGTTGTAGTTAACATCCCATCTTATTCTGTAAAACCAGGTCAGGTTGTGGCAGTCCGCGAAAAGGCAAAGAGCCTTGAGGTAATCGAAGCATCTCTCGCAGGTTTCAACCATAGCAAATACCCATGGATTGAATGGGACGAGAGCATAAAGGGTGGAAAGCTTCTTCACAACCCTGAGCGTGCAGACATTCCAGAGATTATCAAGGAGCAGATGATTGTCGAGTTGTACTCTAAATAATAAATAACACACAAAAAATGGCTGTATTAGCATTTCAAAAACCAGAAAAAGTTATAATGTTGGAGGCTGACGACAAGTTCGGAAAGTTTGAATTCCGTCCATTGGAGCCAGGCTTCGGAATTACCATCGGTAACTCCCTGCGTCGAATACTCCTTTCTTCACTTGAGGGTTATGCTATCAATACTGTTCGTATAGCAGGTGTTGAGCATGAGTTCTCAACTATTCCTGGAGTAAAGGAAGATGTTACCAACATTATTCTGAACCTGAAGCAAGTAAGGTTCAAGCAAATTGCTGACGGTGTAGAATCCGAGAAGGTGTCAATTTCCATTGAGAACCAGAAAGAATTCAAGGCTGGAGACATCTCAAAATTCCTCAGTGGATTTGGAGTGTTAAACCCAGATTTGGTTATTTGTCATTTAGACCCTCAGGCAACATTGGACATCGAGCTCAGTATCAATAAAGGCCGTGGATACGTTCCATCTGATGAGAATCGTGTTTACTGCAAGGATATCAATGAGCTGGCTATCGATTCTATTTACACTCCAATCCGTAATGTCAAGTTCGCTGTTGAAAACTATCGTGTACAGCAGAAGACTGACTACGAGAAGTTGATTATCGAAGTGACAACAGATGGTTCTATCCATCCGAAGGAGGCACTGAAGGAAGCTGCTAAGATTCTTATCTACCACTTCATGTTGTTCTCAGACGAGAAGATCACTCTCGAGAATTCAGATTTCGATGGAAACGAAGAATTCGACGAGGAAGTACTGCGTATGCGTCAGTTGCTTAAGACTAAACTCGTTGATATGGATCTCTCTGTACGTGCCCTCAACTGTTTGAAGGCTGCAGATGTAGATACACTCGGCGATCTCGTTCAATATAACAAGACAGACCTGCTTAAGTTCCGTAACTTCGGTAAGAAGTCTCTTACAGAGCTTGACGATCTGCTTGATAGCTTGAACTTGTCATTCGGAACAGATATTTCTAAGTATAAATTAGACAAAGACTAAGTAAACAATGAGACACAATAAGAAATTCAACCACCTTGGTCGTACTCATTCTCATCGTGCAGCTATGTTGTCAAATATGGCTACTTCTCTTATCCTGCACAAGAGAATTACTACAACACTTCCAAAGGCAAAGGCTCTTCGCGTATATGTTGAGCCACTCATCACAAAGGCAAAGGAGGACTCTACTGCTTCTCGCCGTGTAGTATTCAGCTATCTTCAGGACAAGTTCGCTATTAAAGAGCTCTTCGGTACTGTAGCACAGAAAGTAGGCGATCGTCCAGGTGGCTACACCCGTATTATCAAGCTTGGTAAGCGTGCAAACGATGATGCTGATATGGCATTCATCGAACTTGTAGACTTTGACGAGAATATGGCTAAGACAGAGGCTAAGAAGACTCGTACTCGTCGCTCACGCAAGTCTGCTCCAAAGGCAGAAGCTGCTCCAGTAGCAGAAACTGCACCAGCAGAAGAAGTTGTTGCTGAAACTCCAGCAGCAGAGGCACCAGCAAAGACTGAAGAATAATATTCAGTAATAATTTCAATATTCCCCAAAAGGCTATGCATGTTAAATGTGTAGCCTTTTTTCTTCTGTTAATTGTTCGCTGTTTCAGAAATAATCCGTATTTTTGCCACGAAAAACAAACTAAAAACCTTAACTGATGAAAAAAAATCTCACTTTGTTTGTAGCTTTCTGGGCTTTTGTATCTTTTATGAATGCGCAGATTCAGCTCAGTACCAATGAACTTACAGGTACATATAAGTACAAAACTACAACCACAAATCCTTTCGGCATTCACGATCCCTCGGTATATTGGAACTCCGCCGATCAGACCTACTATGTTTATGGATCTCATTATGTAGGGGCCAAGACCACCGACCTGCGCAACTGGACTGGCATTTACAATTACTACACAGGAGGCTATAACTCAGCTAACGCTTACAAAGCATTTAAGTCAAATCCTACTCATATAGTTAAGCGTTGCCTGCCAGGAAGCACTGTTCAGGAAGAGGTGACTCTCGAATCGTATGATGTTTCTGCGTTTTGTTCCATCTATTCAACCATTCATTACGACCCAGTAACTAAAACTTATTCAGACGAGCCATCGTGGGTGAGTGGCGACCAATGGGCTCCGGACATCATCTACAACCCTCACATGGGCAAATGGTGTCTCTATTTGAGTCTAAACGCCGACAACTGGGCTTCTGTCATAGTTCTCCTTACGAGCAATAGTCCGACCGGTCCGTTCACCTATGTAGCACCAATCGTATTTGGTGGGTTCAACGGACAGACGTACTCAGGCAAGAATGCTCAGGGTCAGACTGTATCATTCAAGGTTGACTACAAGAAAACCGATCTTGAACTTGTTCTTGGTACCCAAACCTCTCTTCCTAGTCGTTACAATCAAAAAGATTTGTGGGGTAATATGTGGCCAAATCCAATTGACCCTTGCGTTTTCTTCGACGAGGATGGTGAACTGTGGATAGCATACGGTTCGTGGTCTGGTGGTATATTTATGCTGAAACTTGACAAGGAGACGGGTCTTCGCGATTATACATATACCTATCCGCTCATTGAATACAACGGAAAAGACCTCAGAAGCCAATCATATACAGGCTATACCAGTGACCATTACTTTGGCAAACTCATTGCCGGTGGAGCTTATGTAAGTGGTGAAGGTCCGTACATTCAGCATATAGGTGACTACTATTATCTTTTTATGAGTTATGGTGGTTTTGCTCCTGATGGCGGTTACGAAATGCGTATATTCCGTTCTTCAAATCCTACTGGACCATATAAGGATGCAAGCGGAAATTCTGCGGTTTATTCAAGTTATGCAATGAATTACGGTCCTAATGCAACCACCAATAGGGGTATGAAGATTCTTGGCTCGTACAATGGTTGGGGTGAGCAGACTATGGGAGAATGTGCCCAGGGACACAACTCCGCATGTCAAGATGGCCAAGGACGTTCTTTTGTTGTTTATCATACAAAGTTTAATTATGGTGATCCAGATAAGGCAGCTCATGCAATGCGTGTTCGCCAGCTCTTCCTTAATGAAAAAGGATGGCTTTGTGCTGCTCCGTTTGAGTTCAACGGAGAAACTCTGACTGATGCAGACATCGCTTCTTCTCAGCCTTGGTCTGCTGAAGATATTGAAGGCGATTACCAGATTCTTATCCATCGATATAAATTGAATTATGCTAATTATGAAGAGGTGACTCCTGTAACAATTCATCTTAGTGCTGATGGTAAGGTTACAGGCGCATATACTGGTACTTGGCAGTATTCTCAGGAAGGGAAATCATATATACAGATTAAACTTGGCTCAACTATATACTATGGTGTAGTTTCAGAACAGACTGTTCAGGGCACAAATCCTGCTCTTGTTACGGTTACAAGTACAGTCAAGGCACTTTGTTTCTCTGCTGTTGCATCAAGTGGTGTCCCTGTTTGGGGATATAAGTGGCAGCCTCAGTATGCAATTGCATATAACTACAATCAGCATAGCTCTGCAGAATTGAAGAGAAATACTACGGTGAAGAACAACATTACAATTCTGTTTGACCCTATACATAATACAAGTCTCGAATGGACCTCGTCAAATCCGGATGTCCTTTCTGAAACAGGTAAGTATAATCCAACTGACGAGATAGAACAGGTGACTATGACTTCTCGTTTGTCTGCAGGTAACTATTATTGGGAGAATAGTTATACAGCTAATTGTGCTGCAGCTACTCCGGTTACCGGAAATCCATTCGATGGAGTTGTAGCATACTATAACTTTGACGAAAAGCCTACGAAAAATCTGTTGAATGAAGAGCAGTGGGCAACATATGCTCATTCCAGCACTTCAACACCTGTTCCTGTGCTTGAAGGAGATTATTCACGTTTCGGACAGGTTGTTCATCAGTACGCAGGAGCAATAGGTTACAATAGCTACACTCGCATGACAAATCCATTGAAGGGCGCTACTAATCTCGATGGATTTACAGTCAGCTTATGGGTTTACCGTATGGATGCCAACGATAACTACAATGCGCTTTGGTCATTCTTTAATTCTACAGTAGCTTCAGCTGCTGGCGAGCGTCTCTTCTTTACAGGGAACAGCTATCTTGGCTATAACGATAATAACGGTACTTGGTTTGATGTCAATAACCCTGAAACTAAGGTTGTGGATCGTATCAATGCTGGTGCGTGGCGACAGGTAACGGTTACATTCTCCAAAGAAAATGGTTATATGTTGTATCGTGACGGAACAAAATACATATCTGGCAACATGAAATATACGGGAAGTGTTGAGCAAAGCGAATTCGACTGGTCGAAGGTTATCGACTTTGTTACCTCTGCTGCATATTTCAACTTAGGTCTTGGTTCCTTCTGGGGATCTGCAGAGGCTAAGTTCGACGACCTCATTATTTATAATCGTGAACTCTCTGCTGATGATGTTAAGTCTCTTTACACAGAACTCACTCGTGTAAATCCATTTGATGCTGGTACTATTACTGGTGTTGAAGACATAGTAGTAGAAGAACCAACTTCACAAACTGTTCAAGGTATCTATGACCTTATGGGACGTAGGGTAGAGGTGCCTTCTAAGGGAATTTACATTGTAAACGGAAAGAAAGTGCTGTTCAAATAGAATAGTTTTCAATAGTTTCATTTTTGCGCTCTAACTAGAGAAAAATTTTTTCCTAGTTAGAGCGCAGATTTTTCTAGCTTTAGTTTGCATTTGTTAAGAGTGAAAATGCGTGTGCACGTAAACAACAGTTAAAAATACGACCTTGTCAAAATATCTTTTCTAAAAATTTGTTTAGATAAGTAAATAACGTTTTCTTTGCAAACAAATATGTTTGTCCATGCATCGATTTGGCCAAATGTTGGTGCTGGTAACATATATTTTAATAACCTATTTAATTATCATTACGTGGAGCTCTTTATGGGCTTTAGTTATGTTTAGAAAAGAACTAATCTTTCTAATATTATGTCTTACAAAATTAAACGGAAAACACTATGCAACCGCCTTCTCGTAGGAAGTGCCTTGGTTGCTGCAAGTTTTGGCGTATTTTCTTGTTCTGACAAGTATGATTTGGACTCTGATTCTCAGCAGCCAAATAACTTGAACAGTATCTACGGATATCTGGAAGGGCAGGGCTATTACTCAAATTACTTGCGACTGATTAATGATCTTGGTGAGAAGGATGTGCTTAGCCAAACAGGTAGTAATACTCTGTTTGCTGCTGACGATGAAGCATTTGCACGATTCTTCGCTAACAACGCCTGGGGTGTAAAGAGTTATGAAGAATTGACGTTGGCTCAGAAGAAGCTTTTGCTTTATTCTTCAATGATTGACAACCCTTACTCTACGTCTATGCTTTCTACGGCAGACGGACCTATCAAGGGTGAGGTGTTCCGTCGTTCTTCATCAGTTACTATTTACGACTCTGTGCTTGTTGTGCCTAATGATGATCCACAGGGCATTATGCCTCAGACAGAACGTTTCGACCAACTCAGAGCAAGTACTACACGCAAGAGTACTGTTCTCTTTGATGACCAGTCGCAGACTAACCCAATGATTCATTTCAATGCTCAGTTCCTGACATCTAACAAGATTCTCTCTGACGACATTGATTTTATGTATGGTAAGTGGCTCGGTTTCGGACAGCGTACAGAAGAGGACGTTTATGTTAACAATACCAAGGTTGTTGAGGCTAATATATTCTGTAAGAATGGTTTCGTACATCGTGTTAACGAGGTTCTTCTTCCATTGAGCAATTTGGCAGAAACAATTAGAAAGACATCCAATACACAATATTTTAGTAGTATTCTTGAGCGCTTTGCTGCAGTAGCATACGATAAAAATCTGACTGATGCTTATAATAACAGTAAGGGTACAGCGTATGACTCAGTATTCATTAAGCGCTATTATTCAGATCGTTCTTGGGGATCAACAGCCAGTGGTGCTAATGCGGACAAGAAATTTGATACAGATAAGGATGGTCGAACATTCGATGGTTCACTTCTCTTTGATCCAGGATGGAACGGCTTGTATCCGCAGATGACCGCAAAGGGTTCTGATGCCATGATGGAAGATATGATTGTAATGCTTGTTCCTAATGACAAGGCATTGAAGTCTTGGTGGGATGGTGAAGGTGGTCTGGATATCCACAATTTCTATGCAAAAGGTATAACAGACACTAAGGAGGGTTTGGAGAAGGTTCCAGTATCAGTACTTGACGACCTTGTAAATGCAGGTATGAAAACTCCTTTTACAGCTACTATCCCTTCGAACTTCAGTAATATTCTTGACGATGCCAATATGAAACTTGGTATCACAACTGCTGATATCGATAGTGTAATCCTTTCGAGCAATGGTCTGATTTACGTTACTAATAAGGTGTTTGCTCCTACAGCTTACTCTTCAGTACTCAGTCCTGCTGTTATCGATACAATTCGCTTCAGCGCCATTGCTAATGCAATTGAGAATCTTGATTATCAGGCATATCTGAACTCTATGGTTTCTAAATATACATTCTTGTTGCCTACAAATCAGGCTCTCGAATCATATGTTGACCCAGTTTCATACTATTATTCATCACCACAGATGTGGAAGTTTAATATTGATAGGACCAAGTCTTTGGCTCAGCGTCTGTCTATTGAAGCTTATAACTGCGTAATAGATGTTGATGGCACTCCTGCTCCCTTTGGTTCTGCAAGAAAACTGACTGGCGCAAAGGAAACTCATATCAAGGACCGTTTGGAAGAGATTCTTGACAACTTGATTATTACTCAGGAATATACTCCTGGTAAGGAATATTATAAGACCAAAGGTAATACTTTCGTTCGTATCAAACCTTCTTCATCTGCAAGTGGTCTTGACGTTGCTGCAACTTATCAGTATCAGTATAATGAACCAATCGTAGTCAACGATAATTCTGAATCAAAATACAATAAGCAGAATGGTACGACACTTGTTGTTGATAAGATGCCTATGGGAGGTCCTGCTTCTGTAGCCCAGATGTTGTCACTTGTCCCTGATTTCTCTGAATTCCTTTGGGTTCTTGAGAATAGTGGAGCTCTCAGTAAATCAAACTCTAAGGATAAGTGGCTTGCTGCTGATCAGACCTTCGGAAACTTGCTTAATATTAAGAGCAAGGGCATGATTGGTGCAGAGGATGCAACAAGTACTACAAAGGTCACTTACTTGCTCAATAACTACCATTATACTATATATGCTCCAACAAATGCAGCAATGGCTCAGGCATATGCAGACGGTTTGCCAGATGCAAATGCAATGGCTCTCGCAGAACAGTTGGATGAAGAAGAAAGTAAAGGTGGTACTAAGGAATCTCATGTAGATTCACTCAAGGAAGTGCTTCTCGACTTTGTGAAATATCATATCCAAGATAATTCCATCTTTATTGACCAAGGTTTTGTTTCTGGTGAGTATGAGTCAGGAAAGACTGAACTTATCAAATCTACTTCAGTTGATGAAGAAACAGGTCAGGAGAAACCATGGGATGGAACATACTCTCCTGGTCGTCCATATAAGCTCAAAGTCAATGTTTCTCCAAGTGGACTGACTGTAACAGACGTTATGGGCAATACTCGCAATGTAGTTACATCTGGCAATGCATATAATATAATGGTACGAGAATATTGGGCAGATGGAACTAGTGCAAATACAATTCCAACAAACACCACTCTGAACAACTCATCATTTGCTGTTATTCATGCAATTGACGGACCACTCTATTTTGATACAGCTGATCCGAATGATAATCAGTTTAAGTACAAGTATAAGAAACTTGGTGGTGATTCTACATCTTCTGTAAAACGTCGCTAATAAATCAATATCATGAAAAAAATATTATCAATTCTCATGCTGTTTGTTGGTGTTTGCATAAGTGCAAATGCCCAAGTGAAAGCAGGCGATATAGTTAGTGGTCAGATTTGGGACGACCTCGAACCATTGATGATGGTTAATGTTGTCGAAATAGACCATAACAACCGTATCGTAGCAGCGGGAACAACCGATATCAACGGTAACTTCTCGTTCAAAATCGTGAATCCCAAAGATAAGATTCGTATATCTTATATTGGTTGCGAAACAAAGGTGCTTCCTATCACCAAACGTTCATTTGGTAAAATCGTACTTACCAGTCAGACACAGTTGAAGGAAGTTGTGGTTAAAGCAGTTAAGAAGACACAGACATCAGGTCTCCAGATTCCTGTTACTGAAATTTCAGTTGCTCAGCAGTCTATCGACATGAAGGAATTCGAAGGCTTGGCAATGACCAGTGTCGACGAAGCATTGCAGGGACGTATCTCAGGTCTCGATATCGTTGCCAACTCTGGTAACCTCGGTTCTGGTACAACAATGCGTCTGCGTGGTGTGGGTACTATCAATGGTAATGCCAACCCTCTGATTGTTGTAAACGGAAATGTTTGGACAAACGACGCTGATGCTGACTTCGACTTTACCAATGCAAACGAAGATAAATTTGCAGAACTTCTGAATGTTAACCCTGAAGATATCGAGTCAATCTCAGTCCTCAAGGACGCTGCTGCTACAGCAATCTGGGGTTCTCAAGGTGCAAATGGTGTAATCGAAATCAGAACTAAACGTGGTAGCCGTGGTAAGACAAAGGTGAACTACTCATACCGTTTCTCTGGAAGCTGGATTCCAAAGAGCTACAAACTGCTTAGTGGTGACGATTATACAATGTATTTGAAGGAAGCATACTTCAACACAACTCAGAATTCTGAATTTGCTACAGCCGGTAAAACTAACTACATTCCGGAAATCGCGTACAACAAGGAGTTCTCTGAGTATGAGATGTATAACAACAATACAGACTGGGTAGATGCCGTTACTCAGTTTGGTCAGAACCATCAGCATTACGTTGCTCTTACCGGTGGTGGTGAAAAGGCAAACTTCCGTATTTCCGGTGGTTACGACCATCAGACAGGTACCATCATCAAACAGGTTCTGAATCGTTTCACTACACGTGTAGCCCTCGACTACTTCGTCAGTGACCGTATTAAGGTAAGTTCAAACTTTGACCTTACTCGTACAAAGAACGAAAAGAACTACTATAATGACCTTCTTGGTCAAGCTCAACGTAAAATGCCTAACCTTGCTATTTATCAGCAGGATGAGTATGGTAATGAAATGGGAGAATTTTACACAATGAACCCATACCTTACCGCAGCACAGGCTGGTTATAACGCAGGTTCTGGTCAGCATGCAGGACAAAAAGACTTGTTGAAAGATCAGTATGGACTGGCTAACACTATCGCTGTTGCGCACAAGGCTAAGCGTGACTGGACAGAACTTAAGCTCTCTCCTGAATTCATTCTCCAGTACGACATCCTCGGAACAGAGGCAGATCAGACTCGCTTGAAGTATGAAGGCCAGATTGTATTCGATATCTACAATCGTGGTGAAGATACATACTATCCTGGTTCTCTTATTGCAACAAATTGGTCGTCATCTGACACATACAATGCAGCAAGTGCATATTCATACAAGAGTCACGGACTTTCAACACGTCACTCTTTGACATTCCAACCACACTTCAAGAACGAAGATCATAGCTTGCTCGCTATGTTCCGTTTCAACTACACCAAAGGCTCTTCTTCCCAACAGACAAATGGTCAGAAATGGTTGCCTACAGTCGATGGAATCACATCTCCACTTGCTGGAGGTATTCCAACAAGCTTCAGTACAGGAGCTGGTGAGTGGAAATCTCAGTATATGCTGTTCCAGTTGCACTACGCATACAAAGGACGTTATATTTTTGATGCTACTCTGCGTCGAGACGGTTCTACACGATTCGGACCAAGTAGCCGATGGGGTAACTTCCCTGGACTCTCTGCACGTTGGAACATCAGTGATGAACCGTTCATGAAGTGGGCTGAAAACTGGCTCTCAATGCTTTCTATCCGTCCAGGTTGGGGTATTGTAGGTTTGCAGCCTAACGGCGAAGGTCTTTTCTACTCAAAGTATGCTAATGGCTCTAACTACCTTGGTGTATCTTCTGTTGTTCCAAGTAATATCCGCTTGGCAGCTCTGAAGTGGGAGAAGACTGAAACATTTAACCTCGGTTTCGACTTCGGATTCCTTGATGGAAAGATTGATGGTGACCTTTCTATCTATACAAGAAAGACAACTCAGTTGCTCAACCCTGGTTTCCGTATTCCTTCATCTTCTGGTTTCGGAAGTCTTCCTAACAAGAACGAAGGTTCAATCCGTAACAATGGTTGGGAATTCAATATCAATGGTCATAAGATTGTTAGTGCGGGCAAGTTCTCAATGGACTTCAACGTTACATTTGCAAACTCTCGCAATAAGATCCTTGAAATGGATGAAACCCTCATTGAATCTTATAATGCTGATTACAATTATAAGAATGGAACGTATCTTTCACGTGTTCAGTTGAACAATCCACTGGGTTCTATCTATGGTTTCCGTTCTAAAGGTGTTTACGCTTATTCTAATCTTCCAAAAGTTCGCGACCGTGCTACAGGTGTAGAATCATTTGTAGATATGGATATGTCGGAAATTGATAAATCAAGATATATGATATTGGAGAATGGTGGTAAAAATGCTCCTGTAGTACGTACTGCCAATGGTGATGTAGTTTACAATGCATCCGGAACTCCTAAGAAAATGTATTTCGACTACAATGGTCTTGGAACTACTCCTTATGAGTTTGTAGGTGGTGATGCTATATATGAAGATATTAATAGCGATGGTACTATCGACGAACTTGATATCGTTTATCTTGGTAGTACACTTCCTAAACTCACCGGTGGTTTCGGTGTTAAGTTTAACTACGGTGCATGGTCATTGAACCTTCAGTTTAATTATCGATATGGTAATAAATGTATCAACTATGCTCGTATGGATCTTGAGAATATGTCAACAAACAACAACCAGTCTCAAGCTATCAACTGGCGTTGGCACACAGAAGGAGAGCAGGCTCTCCTCCCACGTGCAGCTACTGCAAACACGGGTGTTGCAACATACAACTATCTCGGATCAGACCGTTTCGTAGAAGATGCTTCTTTCCTGCGTCTGAACTATGCTCAGCTTGCATATACATTCACTCCGAAGTCGCTGAAATCACTCGGTATTTCTTCTTTACGACTTAACCTTATTGTAAATAACATATTCTGCATCACTAAGTACTCGGGTGCTGACCCAGAACATCCACAGGCAGGTTTCGCACCAGCAGGTGATAATGGTAAGACTCCACGAGCTAAATCGTTTACATTGGGTGCATCAATATCTTTCTAATAGTTTAATAGTTATGAAACACATGAAAAATAATATAAAGATAGCTGCATATGTGATGATGGCAGGTCTCGGACTCGGTTCGTGCTCTATGGATCTTCTGCCTCTCAACGAAGTTGTTCTTGAGAACTTCTGGAAAGAGGGTGAAGATGTACAGAGTGTGATGAACTCATGCTACACAGCTATGCAGGATAAGGGATATATACAACGCCTTATCGTATGGGGAGAATGCCGTTCTGATAACACTTCTCCTAACTCTACAGCCCCTAAGGAACTTCGTGACCTTATGAAGGGTAGTGTGAAAAGTACAAACGGATGGTGTGATTGGGGACCATTGTACACTGTTATCAACCGTTGCAATACGGTTCTGTATTATGCTACCCAGGTTGCCAATGAAGACCCTAACTACACTAAGTCTGAGTACAATATCACTCAGGCGGAAGCTAAGTTCCTCCGTGCATACTCCTACTTTACTCTTATAAAGACATATAAGGATGTGCCATTTAGTATTGAACCTTCAATAGACGACACTCAAGAGTACAGATTAGGACAGACTCCGTTTAATACTATTCTGAATGCTCTTATTGATGATATAGAGGGTTGCAAGAATTATCCTCCTGTAAAATATGCTTCAGACCAGCGCTATTACAATACAGGTCGTGTAACACGTCTTTCAATGTATGCCCTGTTGGCGGAAATGTACTTGTGGCGTGCATCCGATGCAAGTGCTGACGTGTCTTCACGTCAGTCAGACTACCGTTCTTGTATAGCTTGCTGCGACTACATACTTAATGCAAAGATAGCTCAATATAAAGAGAATTCTTATAATGATGACCGTACAGGACAACTTGTAAAACTTGAGAGTTTATGTGACCGTGAGCATGTTTATATCAACTTCGGTATTCCATTGTTGAAAGAAACTGCAGGTGCTTCTTCTACCTCTACAGGTCCTATGGCAACCAATAGCATTTTCTGTACAGGAAATTCATTTGAGTCACTGTATGAAATTACTTTTATTAATGGTCAGGATGTTAACTATGGAGTAGGCGAGATGTATGGTGGTTGGGCTGAAGAAAAAGCGACTGCAGCAGTAAGATTGGTTTTGGCAGATGCAAACCTTATTTCTACAACTCCTACAGCAGTGACATATGACAACGGTAAGTTATTCTCTGTTACATCTGACTATCGTTCAATAGCTTCATTCTATTATACAGATGGCGCAGGATCTCAGTCAATTTATAAATATGTGTTGAGTAATAATTATGCAGGAGCTACTGCTCTCGGCTCTGGTTATGGTGAGGTAGGAAATGCAGTTAACTCATATAAACGATCAACACAAGATTTGACAAATCTATACCTTCGCTCAAAGACATTGCAATCAGAAAATTGGATTTTGTATCGTCTTACAGAGGTTATTCTGTTTAGAGCTGAGGCTGAAATAGCTTTGGCGGGAACAATGGCTGGTGATTCAGATAGTAGCCCTGCAACTCCTACTGTTGGATTTACAGGTTATCATAATGGTGCTGATTTAGGAAGCGCTGCAGACCTGTATGCAGATGCCTTCAATCTTATTACTGCAGTATATTGGCGTTCTAATCCAAGCGCAACCAATCTTACAAGCACATTATTGCCACAGATTGCAAACTTCACTACATATGGCAATTTTATGGACTTGCTGATGCGAGAGCGTCATAGGGAATTCCTCTTTGAAGGTAAACGTTATTATGATCTTGTTCGTCAAGCTCGTCGTAACGGCAACACTACTAACTTTAGTGCAGCGCTGACTTCTAAGTATGGTGAGGCTTCAAAGGCAGTATTGATTAAAATGTCTGACCCAGACTTTATGTATATGCCGGTTTCAAAGGCACAGATTAAGTTGAATCCAAATCTTGTGCAGAACCATTGCTATAATGACGAAGAAGAAACAAATAAAAACTAAAACCATATGAAAATATTAAATTTTAAACTGCTTACTGTTGCCGTCTTATTTAATACGGCTGTTCAGTTCGGACTTGTCAGTTGTTCTGATGACCCTGGGGTCGAAAACTACTACACAAGTACTTCCCAGTATGCTGCAGACTATTTAATGTCTGATAGTAAGTACAGTCAGTATGTTGAAATTCTTCGACGTGCAACCGGTGAAAAAGGTACATTGCGCCTAATTGAGCTTCTTGGCTCTTATGGCTCATATACAGTATTCGCACCAACAAATGATGCTGTGAATGCATACCTTGCACAACGAAATGTTGGTTCTGTAGATGAACTCTCCAAGGAAGACTGCGATACTATTGCTCTCAATTCTATTATTGAGAATGCGTATTTTACAACTGATGTTAATGATCAGGAATATCCAGAGACTAACATGCTTGACCAACCAATGACTATTGCAAGTAAGGATGCTAAGGACATAGATCCTTCTCAGTCAGGACTTGTGATGATTATTAATGAGTCTGCAAAACTTATACAGTGGGATGACTCAGTGTCAAATGGTGTGGTACATACAGTGGATAAGATTGTTCTCACAAGTACGGCATTTGCGTCCGATTTCCTTGATAATGACCCCAATTGTACTCTTTATAGTAGTGCTATTAAAGCCACTGGTCTGAATGAATTGTTGTCAAAGTATAAAGATGCTAACTATAGTGTTGGTTCTGACTCAATTGACTGGACAAACGATGCTCTTGTAATGCCTACTGCATCAGAGTATGATAATGTTGCTTATCCTGAACACAGATATCACAAGTTTACATTGTTTGTTTGTCCTGATGCTGTGCTTAAAGAAAAATATGGTATTACAAATCTTGACCAACTTCGTCAGAAAGCTCATGAATTGTATGACCCAGTATATCCTGATGATGCAAATATAACTGATGATAAGGATCGTAGAAGTGCACTTAATCGTTTTATTTCTTACCATATCCTTAATCGTTATGCAGGTTATTATAATTTGACAGCTGTTGATGGACCAAGTTCTACTTTGGCTATTAACTGGAACCGCAGAAAGTGGGATATCGCAGATTGGTATGAGACTTTGATGCCTTATTCAATATTGAAATGCTCTTACCCTAATGGTTCTCAGGCAGGTCTTTACATCAACCGACGCGGTGTACAGTCCCGTGCTGACGAACGTGGTGTTTTCGTGCGTGGTGCGAAGGTTACTCCTACTAGTGAAATGGGTATCTCAAATACATGTAAAAACGGCATCTATCATTATATTGACGATGTGATTGCTTATGATCAGAACACTCAGCAGGTCGTTCTTAATGAGCGTATGCGTTTGGATGCTTCTACGCTTTCACCAGACTTTATGACAAGTGGTGCACGTGGAATTTATACCAAATCTTCATATGAAAATGGTAAATATGGTTTGTGGGATAATACTTCCAATCACAACAACAAGAATACTTGCCTCGGTTTCAAAGCAGGTTTCGTTGAAAATTTCAAATATGATAACAATACTCACCTCCATGTTCGTCCGCGCGTACTTTCATTCTGGTCATATCAGGGCGATGAGGTAACTATCCTTGGTGTATTTGACTTCTCAGTAAAGATTCCACCTGTACCAGCTGGTACTTATGAACTTCGTCTCTTTACATGTGTAGAATTTGATAACCGTGGTATCATTCAGGTGTATATTGATGATGTTCCACAGGGTATTCCATTCGATATGCGTCCTGGTGGTGAAACATTGTTCGGATGGAAGTCTGACACATCACTCGGTGATGAAGATGCTATTTCTTCGTTCGATAAGTCTATTCACAACCTTGGATGGATGAAGGGACCTAAGTCTTATTATTCTGCATCGTCAGAGTCGGGTGGTACTCAAGGTTCTTGTTTCCGAGACTTGAATCGTACAATCCGTAAGGTTCTTGGTACGTTTGTCAGTGATGGAAAGACAGATCATTATGTACGTTTCCAGCAGAAACTGTCATCTTTGACAAATGCAATGAACTTCGACTTCTTGGAAATCTGCCCAAGTTCTGTATATAACAATGAGTACTATGCAGAAGACAGATGGTAATAACGTTTATCGAAAAATATCAATATTATGAATAATAACATAAAAAACACATTGCGCACAGGTGTCGTAGCTGCTATAGGGTTGATGACAATGTATGCTTGTACAGATACGTGGAATGATCACTACGATTCTGGTTCAACGGTCGTTGGAAATGCATACGATGGCTCTACCATGCAGGCTTTGGATCAAGAAGCATCTGATTTTGCGCAGATCGTTAGAGCTACAGGCTTTGACGCATACTTGAATTCATCCAGTTCATACACTGTGTGGGCTCCTGCAAATGGTACTTTCAATAAAGATAGTTTGCTTACACTGCTCGGTACAAACAAAGATGCTGTTTTAAGGCAGTTTGTTAAGAATCATATAGCACTTTATTCATTACCTATGAACCTCGAACCTCATCAGATTAATCTGTTGAATAGCAAGGTTTATACTATGTCTGCCAAGAACGAACATAAGATTGGTAATGTGAATATTATTGAGTCTAAGAGCAATATTAAATGTAATAATGGTATTCTGCATACAATCGATGGAATGTTACCATTTTCTTACAATCTTTTTGAGCTGATAGAATCAGAATACAACAAATCTACCAATCCAACCAAGGCTGATTGCTCTTTGTATGCTTATCTGAAAACTGCAGATAAAGACTCTTTGATTGAAAACCAGTCAGTGTATCGAGGATACGATGAGTATGGTAATAAGGTGTGGGTTGACTCTGTTACATTGCGTAATAATACTATCCTTCGCGACATGGATGCTCTTCTTTATGAAGAGGACTCAAGTTATATAGCTTTGATTCCAAGTATTGAGGCTTATCAGGCTAGATATAATCTTGTTCAGAATTATTTGAATTTTAACCCGTCTATGGATGATGGCTTGGACTATAGCCGTGTTGATTCGCTTAAAAACAGTTATGGACATCGTTTTGCGATGACGGATATTTTCTATAATCGTAACCTGAACGAGCACTGGGCCGACTCTTTGAAATCAACGCAATATACTTCGTATAGTTGGCCTGACCATCTATATTATAGAGTATCTCCACGTCAGTTGCCAGAGGATAAGGAAGTAAACGATATCCTTGAGAAGGTAAATGTCCAGGATTCTATCACATGTTCTAATGGTATTGCGTGTTTGTTTGACGAATACCCAATGAGCATTTATGATCAGTTCTTCAGGAAGATCAACATGAATTCTGTATATATGCGTTACTATTTTATAGATAAGGAAACTAAAATAAAGGGTTCTAATGTTCAGGTTACAAAGAATGTCAGTGATTCAGAATCGGAAAGTGGAACTTGGACTGTATATAAATATGAGTATCCTCCAATATATGATGATGGTGGCGAGATTATAGGTTATGATTATGACAACCCTATCATTGTTGACTCCAAGACGCAGCCTTATTCGTATTTCTATGTACCAGCAGCTAGTACAACAAATCCAAATATAGGTTTCTATATACCAAATAACTTCTCTGGAGAGTATGATATCTACTTGGTCACAATGCCTTCATGGTTCTATGCAAAGGATTTCGATACCAACAAACTTCGTTATCGTTTCCGTGCTAGTATTTGGGAAAAGGACGCGAAGGGAAACTTCCCATCCACAGGTCAAGCTTTGACTGTTGATGGTAATAATACGTTTGAAACTTTAGCGCCAACTGACCCTAATGTAATCCGAGACACTACATATATCGGTTCGTACACTTTCAAGTATGCTTATTATGGTGAAAGCGAACCAGGAGTAATCCTTCAGATTAACCCTAATGTTTTGTCGAGTCAGAGAAAGAATTTTTCTAATAGTATGATTTTCTCTAGCATTATACTGAAACCACACAAGGATGATGATCCTGCTCCTGGATCAAGTGTGAAAGCAAGGTCTATCACTCTTTCTTCAGAAAATGCGGTAAAGAAAACACCAAGTAATGTATTTTATAAATTTATAAAACAGTAATACTATGCAACAATTCAATAAAATCGGAATCGCAGCTCTGATGTTCTTAGCAGGAACAGCACTACCTATTGTTGCACAAGAGGGGGTAGAAACTGAAGACGTTGCTGAGGCTACTGCTGCACCTAAAAGAAAAGCTAAGCAAGAAAAGAAATACCCAACAATTGATGTTGCAGGTAAGGTGTTTGATGCCGCTACTGGAGAACCTTTAGCTGGTGCTCAAATACAAGCTTTTAATAATAAGAACTACACAGCCATGACTGGTGAGGATGGTTCATTCATTATAAAAGTTCCAGAGTTTGTAACTTCTTTGTCTATCAAACTTGAAGGATATAACTTGAACCAAACAGCCATCAATGGTCGTACTTCTAATATTGATGTATATCTGCGTTCAGACTTGTTTAAGGGCGACTATCAGGAGTCAATAACTGCTGCACGCTCTGTATCAACAAAGGGTTTTGAATCAACACCTGCAATTACAGTTGATGATGAAATTCAAAACCGTCTGGGAGCTGATATTCACACAATGATGCGCAGTGCAAATCCAGGACAGGGAGTTTCTATGTTTATTAATGGTTTAAACTCTCTCAATTCTAATGCACAACCTCTTATCGTATTGGATGGTGTGATTTTCGACCAAATGTATGACACTGAAATGCTTCATACTGGATATTTCAATAACCTCTTGCAAGCAATCAATCTTGAGGATATCGAAAGTGTAGAAGTATTGAAGAATGGTACAGCCATTTATGGTGCAAAGGCTGCAAATGGTGTTTTACTTATTCGTACTAAGCGTTGCCGTTCTATGGCAACCCGTATTGATGTTAATATCAGTGCAGGTGTAACAACTCGTCCAACAACTATGGATGTGATGGGAGCTAATGAATATCGTTCTTACGCATCTGAACTTCTTGGGACTACCAGTACAAAGATTACAGACTTCAAATTCCTCAATCCTAATCCAAATTATTATTACTATAATATGTATCATAACGATACAAACTGGAAGGATGAGTCATATAAGAAGGCTGCATGGAATCAGAACTATGGTATTGCTATCCAAGGTGGAGATGATGTTGCTTCGTATAATCTCTCTGTAGGTTATATGGATTCTAAATCTATATTGAAGAAGAATGATATGCAACGCTTTAATATCCGTTTCAATACTGATATTAATTTCAATAAATGGTTCTCTGCACAGTTTGATGCAAGTTACACAAATGTAACACGCAATCTGCGTGACGATGGTTTGGAATCTGAATTTAATTTGTCAACTCTTGCTTCTCCTGGATTTTTAAGCTTGGCTAAGTCTCCGTTCTTGGCTCCTTATGACTTCTCAACAGATGGTAATATTACATCGTTTATTTCTGATGCAGATACTTATCTTAATGAGGTTCTTGGTACAAAGGCATCATTAGCAAATCCAACAGCTATTCTTGAGAATGGTGAGGCGAAGAACAAAAACCACTCTGACTGTACAATGATTAATATTGCAATTGCACCAAAGTGGCAGCCTACAAAGAATTTCTATTTGTCTGATCGTTTCGCATATACAATGCAGAGTTTTGATGAGGCTTATTATACTCCAATCAAGGGTATGCCAACTTATCTGGCTTCAGGCAATGAGTCTTCTACCCAGAACTCTAAATATTCTTTGTTCTCAAAGCATAATGCAGTATTCAATGATTTACGTGCAAACTGGACTATTCTGCCAAATGGAGCTCATCACCTCGATCTTTTCGGCGGTTTCCGTTTCATGAATGACACTTACAATGCATCGTATCTGATTGGTGATAATACTGGTAATGACAAGACTCCAAATAACTCCGATGGACAGCGAAATAAGCGCACTCACGGTAGCGATGTTAACTGGAGAACTCTTTCATATTATGCGAATGTGAACTATAATTACCAGGAAAAGTATTACCTCCTTGGGCAGCTTGCTGTTGAATCGTCTTCCCGTTTCGGTAAAGATGCTGATGCAGGTGTAAAACTGTTCGGAGTGCCTTGGGGTATATTCCCATCTATTCAAGGTGCTTGGGTTATCACAAATGAAAAGTGGTTCCGTCCAAACAAGGGTGTCAATATGATTAAGATTAACGCAGGCTTTGAGTCTGTCGGTAACGATGCTATTGATAATAGTGCAACACTGACTTACATGTCAACAGCTCCTCTCTTTACTAATAATGCAACTTCTATCGGTCTGACTAATATTGGAAACTCTAAATTACGTTGGGAAACTACAAATCGTTTCACTGCTGGTGTCGAAGGTAATTTCCTCAATAATCGTTTGAATGTAAAGTTTAACTATTTCTTGTCAAAGACTAATAATCTTGTTGCTCTTGGAACATTAGCTTATGTAGCAGGACTCACGAACTACACTTATTATACTAATGAAGGTGCACTTAAGAATCAAGGTTATGACATTGCAGTGAATGCTAAACTTGTTGATCATCGTAACTTCAAGTTTGATGCAGGTGTAAGTGTCGGTCATTATAAGAATAAATTGACGGCTCTTCCTGAAGGAAAGACAAGTTTTACAACCAGTATGTATGGTGCTACAATTCTTTCTGAGATCGGACGTAGTGCAGGTGTGTTCTACGGATACAAGACTGACGGTGTTTATGCAACATCTGAGGCCGCTCAAGCAGATGGTAAATTTATTGAAAACTCTTCTGGTAATCGAGAATACTTCAAAGCCGGTGACATGAAATTTGTTGACCAGAATAATGATGGAAAGATTGGAGATGAGGATAGGGTGGTAATTGGTGACCCTAATCCGGATATCTTCGGTAATATTTCTCTCCACTTCAATATCTGTCAGAGATTTGATATTTCTGCGAACTTTAAGTATTCTCTCGGTAATGATATTTACAATTACAAGAGAGCTCTGTTGGAGAATGGCTCAATGTTTATCAATCAGACAAAGGCTGTCAATCGCCGTTGGACTTCAGAAGGTCAGATTACAGATGTACCACGTGTTTCTTATGAAGATCCTATGGGCAACAGTCGCTTCTCTGACCGTTGGATAGAAGATGGATCATATCTGAAATTGAAGAATGTTACACTTTCATACAGAATACCTATCCAGAATGAGTATATTCAGGGTATAACCGTATGGGCTGCTGCAAACAACCTTTTCACTTTAACTAAGTATCTCGGCGTAGATCCTGAGGTATCATGCGGAAACAGTGTTCTTAAGCAGGGTATAGATGCAGGCTATCTGACTGCAGGTCGTAGCTTCCATCTCGGTGTTAAGATTAACCTCTAATAACAAAAGAATACTGGGATATACATAAACCGGCTTATTCGAAAAATACTGAAATTATGAAAATAAAATCAATCATAGCATGTGGATTGCTTCTGCTAGGGGTGGAAGCAACTACGACATCGTGTGAAGACATGTTGACTGCTGACAATCATCTTGTCACGACAGATCTTGCTCCACAAGATACATTGTATCAGATGATGGGTATTGTAAAACGTATGCAATCACTCGCAGATAGAACAATTCTTCTTGGAGAAATCCGTGCAGACCTTGTGGATGTTGATCAGGCACGTGCTTCTGCGGACCTCAAAGCATTGTCAGATAATAATATAACTACAACAAACAAATATAATTCTCCAGCTGAATATTATGGAGTGATTAACTCTTGTAATATTTATCTGACCTATGTAGATTCTCTCTATAAGGTATATGGAGAATATTATTATCAAAAAGAAATTATTGCAGCAAAGTGTTTTAGAGCATGGTGCTATCTGGAACTGGCAAAGATATATGGCGCTGTTCCATTCATTACAGAACCAGTTCTTTCTGCTGAAGCTGCTGAACAGATAGTAGCATCTGGAAACAAGAAGAGCATGCTTGAGATTCTGGACTTTGCTATCCAAGATCTTGCTCCTTATGCTTATCTTCCTGAAAATAGTAATTTACGTCCAAGTTATGGAGCTACATTCAGTGGTGTAAGTGCTCGTTCTATTTTCTTGCCAGTACGTGCTTTGCTTGGTGAACTTTATCTTTGGCGCGGTTCAGTAAAAGGCAAAGGCGCAGGACAGAGCGATTTCATTGATGCAGTACGTATGTATCATGACTATTTATGCTACCCAGGAGAAGAAAAGTCTGTTGATTATAATTCAATTGAATGGACATCTACAAACTGGCAGTCTCCCATTAGAAGTGGAATGACTTCTACCTACTCACTTTATAATTTTGGCTTAAGCTCACAAAATGCATATGCTGCAGTACTACCACTTGATACAGCAGCTTATTATGGTACGACATCTGATTTGAGAGCAATATTCAATTCTAATTATAGTAATAACTATTATCCGTCTGTTGTTCCTTCAACTCGAATGGGAGATATCTCAAAGGCTCAGAAGAACCTCTTCATTTCTTGGAAGAAAGTCTCTACAAGTAGTGGAGCGCAGGCTGTAGAGCTTGTGCGCTCATATGCTCCTGAAAATGTCGCTACTCTTGGTGACGAACGTTTGATTGGTGATCTGCGTTTTGCAGATGTATATAGAACTGAGTCAAATGTCGGTGAGTCTCGTTATAATGCGAACAGGAATTCTGTTAAGCAATATATTACAAAGTGGTTGGAAGGTAGTTCAAGTATTTCTGATGACAAACGTCAGACATACATCATATATTATCGTACAAACACTCTCTACCTGCACATGGCGGAAGCTCTTAACCTTGCAGGTTTCCCAGAGACTGCATTTGTTGTTCTTTCTCGTGGTCTTACATATGGCACACTTAATACCGATACAATTCGAGTTAATCAGACAATTACAAAAACAGATGGCTCAACAAAGGATACTATTATTGCTATGAAACTAGTTTCTGATGATGAGTTTGATCGTCTTTGCAATATCAAGACTTATGGATATACGAACACAACTTCAGATTATGATACAGATAAGGCGAAAGCAGAGAAGGCTGCAAATTCGTTCGTAGTATGGAAGCGTGATGTATTCTGGAACTTGCCTAAACTTGATAATAATAGATCTGGATCAACTATAGGTAGTTGGAGAAAAAATACTGCAGCGCCTCAGAATGCTAAAACTCAGATAGGTCTTCACTCACTTGGTTCTGGTGATAGCGAATTCAATGAATTTTATCAACTTGATGATAAGGCAACGCGTGATCAGTTAAAGCAAGGTTTGAAACCAGACCTTCCTGAGGGCGGCTATCCAAGTGAAACAGGTGTTGTCTTGACTTTTGATGAATGGAAAGCTATAACAACAAAAGCAAAGACTACAATTAATTATGATGCTTATGTGAATGAATACAATCAGTATCCAACTAAACTGGCAAATTACAACGCAGATGTTACCTTCCTAAAGTCTGCTGCAGTTCGTGCCAAGCGTCAGGCTCACATTAGTTGGTTGATTCTTGAGGAGGAGGCTCTTGAAGGTGCATTCGAAGGACAACGCTTCTATGATATTCTTCGCTATCAGATGCAAGAAGGTAAGGTTTCTGGTCCTTCTGCTACAATCCAGATGCCAGACTCAATTACTAAATTGTATGGTCCAACACCTAATATGACAGGTAAGCCTTGGTATCTTCCATTGCCTAATAGATAATCCCTATACATTATATTTTATAGGTAATAAATGTGAATTCACTGGATTTGGTATTCAAATTCAGTGAATTTGCTTTTTATTATTAAAAAACCTCTTTAATATTTTGTCAGTATTAAAAAAGTCCTTACCTTTGCACTCGCTTTTAGGAAATCCATGACACGCTCTGTCATGGGATTTTCTTT
>OCTX012238505.1_pt1 | contig 28250 bp, 21 predicted proteins | sample 1539691 | NCBI WGS metagenome assembly OCTX01 (sample SAMN02144231, study PRJEB22623) | gut metagenome | biome: sheep rumen | host: Ovis aries | place: New Zealand
CCGTGCCGTAGTTTGGGTCATTGAGCCAGATCTGCCCGCTGCCCATGCAGATGCCCTGGCCGTTGACGAACATATCCAGGAAGTCCTCTTCCAGCATGGCCTCCCGGTCGCTTTCGGACACGGTCTTGTCGATCATATAGCCCAGAAAGGCGTCCGCGTCGGCAAGGGTAGTGTCGTTGATCGTGATGGGATAACGGATCATGTCCGCCATGGCGTACCAGTTTTCGCTCAGATACCAGGTGCGCACGTTAAAGCCGACCACCGTCTCGACCTGGGCCTTGTCCATGGCCGTAACGGAGGCATAGTGATCCGCCTCACTTGCGTATTTCATATCCGGAGACGGTCCCCAGGTATAGACGGTCTCCATGTTGCCGGATTCAAATTCTTCCGTAATGGTTAGCGTGTTGTCCGCCGGATCGAATACCGCATAGCCTTTGCCGTCGGTATAGCTGGTTTTCTCCTCTGCCACAGTGGCGTCGCTGGCATAGGTGTACTCTGTCAGTGCCGCGTTGCTGAACTCCACCGTGAGCGTCTCGGGATCGAAACGCCCGCTCATGACCGTCTGATTGTGGAACCAGGGGCTGCCGGCATAGGTAACGGTGATCCTGGCATTTTCCGCGCCCTCCGCTTCGACCAGCGCTTCCGTGCTGTATTCGGTGCTGTAGACGCCGACAAAGTTCATCACGGGATTCTGTCCGCTGTCCTCCGCGGCAGTCTCGGCGGTCTCTGTGAGCTGCGGCTCGGAAGTTTCGGAAGGTGCGCTCTGGCCATCGTCCTCCGCGGGGGTCTCGGCGTCCGCTGTGGCCTGCGGCTCGGCGGCGGGTGTTTCGGTTTGTGCCGGACGCGCGCTCCCGCAGGCGCTCAGCGAAAGCACAAGCGCCAGGGAAAGAAGAAATGCAAAAAGTGTCTTTTTCATGTTTTTCTCCAACTGTTTAATGTGTGGGAGATTATAGCCTTCGCACGGGCAAAGTTCAAGCGACTTAATGGAAATTAAGAAAGCCGGGGCCTCTTCTTTGCGAAAAGCCCCGGCTTTGCAGCGTCTGTCCTGCAGGATATGCGGGCGGCTGCGGCCCGATGCTCTTATGCCGTTCTTCCATGAAGCATCGCGCTTTTGGGAAGAACAGCATTACAGAAACTGTCCTGTGATGCTGCTTGTACTGTTCCGGATCTCCCCGGGCGTTCCGCAGGCGACTACCCGGCCGCCCTGCTCGCCGCCGCCCGGCCCCATGTCGATCACATAGTCTGCGTTGCGGATCACGTCCAGATCATGCTCGATCACGATGACGGTGGCGCCGCTCGCGATCAGCGTCTGAAAGACTTGGAGCAGCGTCTGCACATCCAGCGGGTGCAGGCCGATGGTGGGCTCGTCAAACACGAACACGGAATCCGTCTGCAGCCGCCCCATCTCGCTGGCCAGCTTCAGGCGCTGGGCCTCGCCGCCGGAGAGGCTGGGCGTTTCCTCGCCCAGCGTCAGATACCCGAGGCCCAGGCTTTGCAGCACCTCCAGCCTGCTGTGCACGAGCTTCATGTCCTTGCAGAAGTCCAGCGCCGTGTTCACGTCCAGCGCCATGAGCTCCGGCAGGGACAGCGCCTCGCCGCCCCTGTTCACATGGCGGATCTGCCAGGCTTCCTTGGCGTAGCGGGAGCCCCGGCACTCCGGGCAGGGGATATCCACGTCCGGCAGAAACTGCACGTCCAGGCTCACAGAGCCCGTGCCGTCGCAGACCGGGCAGCGCAGCTCGCCGGTGTTGTAGGAGAAAGCCGAGGCCTTCCGCCCCCGATCCCTGGCGTCCTGCGTCCGGGCGTAGATCTTGCGCAGCTCGTCGTGGACGTTGGCGTAGGTGGCCACCGTGGAGCGGATGTTGATGCCGATGGGTGTGGCGTCGATGAGCTTCACATGCGCGATCCCCTCCGCCGACACCGCCTTGACATGCTCGGGGAGCTTTTTTCCCGTGGTGAGCGCAGCGAGCGCCGGGACCAGGCTCTCGAGGATCAGCGTCGTCTTGCCCGAGCCGGACACGCCGGTCACCACCGTAAGCCGTCCCTTGGGGATGTCCACCTCCAGGGGCTTCACCGTGTGCAGAGCGTCGGTGGACAGGTGGAGCCCTCCCAGGGCGAACAGCTCGTCCCCCGGCGTCTGCGGACGGAGGATTTTGGCCTCCCCGGCGAGGAAGGGCCCGATGCGGGACGCCTCGTTCCCCGTGATCTGGGGGATCGTTCCCTCCGCGATGACGCGGCCGCCAGCCGCTCCGGCCTCCGGTCCCATCTCAATGATCCAGTCGGCTTCCTTGAGGATCTGCGTGTCGTGATCCACCAGCAGCACGGAGTTCCCGTCCGCCACCAGATCGTGCATCACGCCGGTGAGCCCCACGATGTTGGACGGATGCAGACCGATGGAGGGCTCGTCCAGCACATACAGCACGCCCGTGGTCCGGTTGCGCACCGCGCGGGCCAGCTGCATCCGCTGCCGCTCGCCCGTGGAGAGCGTAGACGCCGCCCGGTCAAGGGAGAGATAACTAAGGCCCAGATCCATCAGCCGCTTGGCCACCAGATGGAAGGAGGCGCAGATGCTCTCCGCCATGGGGCGCATCTCCTCCGGCAGGGAGCCCGGCACACCGCGCACCCAGTCACAGAGTTCATTGAGCGGCATCCGGCAGACCTGATCCAGACTCAAGCCGCGTATCTTCGGCGCTCTGGCCGCGTCGGAAAGCCGCGTCCCGCCGCAGTCCGGGCAACCTTCTTCTTTCAGAAACTTTTCCACCCGCTTCATGCCCTTCTCGTCCGTGACCTTGTTCAGGGCGTTGAGCACGGTGGCGGTAGCGCTGTAATAGGTGAAATCCATCTCACCGGCTGTGGCCGTGTCCGCCTTTTTGGGGCGGTAAAAGATATGCTTCTTGACCATGGGGCCGTGGAGGACGATCTCTTTTTCCTCGCCTGTCAGCTCCCGGTAGGGTATGTCCGTCCGGACGCCCATGGCGCGGCACACGTCGGTCATCAGCGACCACATGAGGCTGTTCCAGGGGGCGACGGCGCCCTCGTCGATGCTGAGCGTCTCATCCGGGATCAGCGTGCTCTCGTCCACGGTACGCACCGTCCCCGTGCCGCCGCAGCATTTGCAGGCGCCCTGGCTGTTGAAGGCCAGCTCCTCCGCGCCGGGGCCGTAAAAGGAGACGCCGCAGACGGGGCAGACGATCTCCTTTTCCGCCGCCACGCTCATGGACGGCGGGCAGGTGTGTCCGTTGGGGCAGCGATGGGAAGCGAGGCGCGAGAACATCAGGCGGAGGCTGTTGAGCAGCTCCGTCCCGGTGCCGAAGGTGGAGCGGATGCCGGGCACGCCGGGCCGCTGGTGCAGGGCCAGGGCCGCGGGCACGTACAGCACGTCGTCCACGTCGGCCCGCGCGGCCTGGGTCATGCGCCTGCGCGTATAGGTGGAGAGGGATTCGAGATAGCGGCGCGAGCCCTCCGCGTACAGCACGCCCAGCGCCAGAGAGGATTTCCCGGAGCCGGACACGCCCGCGATCCCCACGATCCGGTTCAGCGGGACGTCGACGTCGATGTTCTTTAGGTTGTGAACCCTTGCGCCCCGGATCTGGATCTTTTGGGGAACGGGGTCGGTGAGCTTCTTTTCCATGAGCTGTGCACTCCTGATATAGCAGGGTCAGTTGTCATTCATCCCGAACTCAACGCTGAGCAGTTTTCTTTTGTAGAGACTTTCTGTGTTGATAACCTCTTCCGGCGTTAAGGTTTTGGGCAAGATCTGTAGGATCGAAAACTGGAAGTTGTGATACCTATCCGGGTAGTTACAAACTACTTCCTTCATTAGTTTGTTGTTGCCATGGTGTGTTTTCACATAGCATGACCAGCGCCCCAGCAATCCGTCCTCACCATAAGCCGAGCCAACATATTGACGGCCATTCTCTCTGTCAACAATTAGGTAGATTGCATAAACAGAGGACAACGCTGTGTGCCATGCTTCATAAATGCTGGGGTTTTCAATGATTTCTTTTATTTGGTCATAGGTCAGGATTAAATCCTCATAGCCGGCAAAAACCTTCTTTTCATCCGGCTGCAGGGAGATAATAGGCTTTTCTGTTGTGCCCTTCTGATGCCACATTCGAGCAGAGTTGCCCCAATCAATGATTAGTTTTCCCTCATACTCTTTCAGAAGATCGACCTGCTCCAAATGATAAAAAGCATTTTGCCCTTTGAACCGCTTTGCCTCGCACAAAGGAAGACCCATAGGAATCATTGTTTCCGTATCAGCGACAAAACCGTCAACACGATAAACAGAATGGAGCTTGGCAAGTGTACCGGAATCGCTGGTAAAGGTTACCCAGTACTCATAGCCTTTACTGAAGTTTGCTTTTTGATGGCTGGTGTACTCTCGTACCATATTGGCCTTATAGCACTCTTTGAAGTTTTCGTCGGTCATCACATGCCGAATCAATTTCACTTTTGCTGGGTCAAGTCCAACTTTACGAAGCACATCTGAGAAAAACAAAATTGCCATTTCGCACCTCCATCTATGTGTTTTGGTTGTTGTAAAAAAGGCTCTGGAACCGAGGCTCCAGAGCCGGATTGGCGGAGGGTGCAGGATTCGAACCCGCGTGGACTTTTGCCCTAACGGTTTTCAAGACCGGTCGGCCGAGACCCAACTGCCGGAATTTGACGGAAGATACCGCCGGATAGTGACAGCGGAAAAGATAAGCGTTTTCAAGGCTTTCCGGCGTTGAACAGCCGCGAAACCGCGTCAACACTCGGGTCGCGGATTTTCCAAATCCTGGGGCGTATCTAAGATTTTTCTAAGAGCCGATCTTAGAAATAGTTTAGATACGCCCTGTTTTTTGCCCCAATTCCGAGCAATCTGTCGGTACAAAATCCGGGCGCGGTTATGACCTGACGCTCATGACCATTTCTTATCGCCTTTAACTCTGTAATTACAGTTCGCTACGATGCTTTCACACACGATATCAATACTGTCCGCGAACATGGTTTCTTTGCTTATTCCCATAAGGGCAAGGTCACACAGGATTTGAGTTTTTTCCTCTTTTGGAATCTTAATTCGCCCCGCAATAGCCTCATCGTCGTTTGAGAGCGGGTCAATTTTAGTTTCAAAACAGTATTCGCCGGTTTCTCCATATGGCGCGATATGATTTGGAAATAAAATATATCTCCCTCGCTGCATCTGCTGTCGAACGCTTCGAATCGGAGCATATACAAAGAGGATGTCTTTACAGCAGTCTTTAATCCAGTTGCCACCATCCTCTGCAGTTTTATGGCAAATATCATTCATTTGCTTTTGTTCCAGAAAATATGGCTGCATAATGACAGCCCCATAAAACAGTGATAAGGGACAGAAACTCCCTCTTGAAAAGCGATAGCTGTCAGCAATCGCATTAATGACAGGATAGTTTGTTACATCTCTCTCATTACTTCTGAAAGCGAACACTTCTCCATCTTTTTCGGTATGAGAACAACAAGCAAAATAAAGTGCAACCAAGGCACTTTCTGTAACATCCAGCAAGCGAGTCGGTATCCCATGGTGCTGCAGCAGGGCCAGTAATTCTATTGGCTGCAAATCGCCGCGGAAAACATCAGGAAGCCGATACTTTGCCAGTTCAATCAGGTTTCTCTCCTCGTTGAAGATGGAGATTTCGCAGGCAAACCTTCTTCCTCGCCCTAATGATGGGATTAATTCATATTCAGTATTAGAGTGGCCACGGAACAGCATCACCTCATGGCGGTCTGCACCATTGCGAAATAGACTGCTGTTAAGAGAGCTTATCAGCTGAACATACTCTGAGAGGTTATGTATAATTGCTTGCTCCATTTGATTGCCTCCCTACCGTTCTTGTTTGGTTTCATGGAGTCTGCGTCTTGCTTCTTTCACGATATTGATCTGAGCTTCCGTCAATGGCAAACGAGAGTAGATGTGCTCTCTCGCAAAGCCAGCAACATAGAACTGAATCTCTTTTATCCGCTCTTCATCCAATGCGAAAAGACAATTTCGTGAATTCGGCTCAACATGCTCTGTTGGATACATGTAGAGAACAATTCTGGACGACAAAGGGAAAATGACTTCTCGAGGCCTCTTGTCGGCTCCAGAGCTATTTAGACCCCATTGAACAACAGGCCGATCAGAAGTAAAGAAAACGTCGTCGTGGTAAACGCCAATCTGGAATGCCATGTTTTCATAGTTCTCCAAAGCTGTCCGAATGACTGTTTTTTCGTTTCTTTCAGCATTTCCCCATAAGGGTAGCAGGTTCATAAGAGTGAAGTTTCTTGCTTCCCTATCGGTAATCCCTGGTTCAGTTTCTTTTAGGAATTCTACGCCTGATTCAATTGTGTGCACGTCTCGATATACTAAAGAGACGATGAATAGAACCAAATAATTCTTTTCCTCTTCTGAAAGGAATGACGTGCAATTCAGGCAGTTCCCATTTTCTGCACGCTTGCAGATTGAAATAAACGCATCCCCAGCTTTTTTCTCAATGCGCTGAAAGGTATTTTCAATCATGTTTGGCAAAATGATTTCGCCGCTCTCGTCGAACAACTCGTAAAGCTTATATTCTCTGCATATTTTGTTGAGAGATTTCCATTCAGGGCCAAAATCCACATTGTCAACAGCGTATCTGTTTATGCCCGTTGTCGAATTGGTGAATCGCCGAAAGTACATTTTTGGAATAAAGTGTTCGTTATATGTTATCTGTTCTGTTTCAGGCATAATCGTCACCTACTTATCGTTACCGTCACCTGTTTATCGTCACCTTTTATCGCTGATCTTTCGTTTATCGCCGGTTTTTACCGTCGATAAACCGGTTATCAGCGCTTTTATCGCTGGTTATCGCTCGTTTTTATCGCTTCTTTTTGGAAAAACAAGCGATAAACAGTAGTGATAACGGAAAACCCGAGCGATATACAGTTACACAAACGCTAATTGTCCGTTTTTCCAACGTGATTTTCATCCTATTTGTCCGCTTTTTCCGACAAATCAACCGTGGTTTTGTCCGATTATTCCTGCATGCTCCTTGCTTATCAGTATATCATACACGCTTCTTTCTGACAATCACAGCGGAACCGTCGTTTTTCCAGTAGACTAGTGCCGAGTCTTGTGGTATTGTCCCTTGCTTGAGAGGGGGCAGCTCCTATGAAACAGAAAAGAATACCAGCAGAAAGAAAACAGAATAGCACAACGGCCGCGGCAGGAGATATGTCTCTCGCCGTGGCCGTTTGCATCAGGGAGGAATGAGCATGCACATCTTGGAGGAACTGTATATCGGAAATGTCCGGCCGGGGGAACGGAGCTTCAAGCGCAGCAGCCAATACGCGCGGGCGCTATCGGACGCGGCCGACGCGGGCGATGCCGTGATCGCGACGCTCACAGAGGAGCAGAAAAAGCTCTTCGAGGACTTCATGGACGCCCAGCGGGAGGTCAGCGTGCTGACCGACGCCGAGACATTTATCTACGGCTTTCGAACCGGCGCAAAGATCATGCTGGACGTGCTGACCGACGGGGAGATGAATGAAATCTGAACCCAACCCCACAGTGACAGAGAGCGGAGGAGCGGGCATTTGCCCATTCCTCCGCTCCCTGTTCATGGTTATCACTGCTCATTCAGCTTCTCCCGGAGCTCTTCAATGACCGACTCCCGCTTGGATTTCGGCACCAGCGTATAGCGCACCAGCGCGTCGTCCCGCAGCTTGCTTGCCTCGTCTGCCCAGGCAATAAACTCCTGCTTGCTCATCTTGCTTTTCAAGACCCGCGCGTAGTACTTCTTGTAGGCCCGCTGGTGGATCTGCCAAATCTCATTATTGCTGACCTTTTCCTCAAAGCTCGCCTTGGCGCCGATCTCCCGGCAGGTTTTCACCGTCTCGCCCGGCGCGATCAGATTGCAGTACGCATAGGTCGCGCCCGGCGTCTGCAGAAACCAGCGCCCGCAGTTGGCGCAGCGCTTGGGGATGTTTCCTTTCTGGATCCCCCGCATCAATTCGATATACGCGAAATGAAGGAGACGATCGAAGGTGAGACATTCGACCAGCTCCGGCCCCTGCGACGTTTCATAAAACATATAGCGAATGCTCTCTCTCGGGATGGCAGCCGAGCGCCTTCCGCCCAGCCAGGCGTTCTCGACCTTCCCTTCCAGAGAAGCGCTTTTCAGAAGATCGGCCAGAGACATCTTTTTCTGGCCCTTTTTCTTTTCAAATTCCTGATTGCTCAACAGTGCGTCAAGAAACCAGGCATAGCGGTTTTGAATGTACTGTAAGTCGCTGAGCGCGTTGGCAAACTGCCTCCATCTTTTCAGATCCCCGGTATCGCGCTTGATCAACCATTGAGAAGACCCGTTTCCCCGGTCAATTTTTATGGTCTCCAATTCTTCGTGAACAGGCTTGCGGGAGCAGCGATTGTAGAAGGGGAGCTTTTCAAATTCACCGTATACCGCGTCCCGGGCAGCGTTCAGGTTTTCCCAGTCGCTCTCGTCTTCGCACTTCTGCCAGTACGCGACGGCGTCGGCAAAAGGCTTTGCGTCAAAGTTCAGGATCTCCGAGAGAATCTCTCCATACTGGATCGGCGTATCCTGATCCTCAATCCAGTAATGCTCATTTCCGAAAAACACCCGCACCTGATATTCCTGCACTTCAAATCCTGTATTGCGTGGGCTTTCTGCTGCCATGCAAGTCACTCCTTCAAACGGCTTTCAGCCAATCAGTAGTTTATGTTTCTTAAGTATATATTATCTATTGACAAATGTCAATCGCCTTGTTATACTAATCGCGCAGTAGAGAATAGAAATCTAATTTACATCATCTACACAAACGGCAAAAGCAAGCACAGAAAGGTCAAAACGGTGAACGAATGACAAGAGGCGAACGCAGCATCCCAAGCTATCCCCATCCCTACAAGGTGATCGACGGCTGCCTGTACCGTGAGGTGCGAACGAAAAACGGCAGCTACGATCAAAAGCTCTGCAACTTTCTTCCGACCATCATCAGCGAGATTACGATCGACGACGGCGCGGAGGAGAGCAAGCGGCTGAGACTCGGCGGCGTCCGACAGGATGGCACGCCCCTGCCGGAGATTGAAATCGCCGGTGGCGAGCTGGGCGGCTTCAACTGGCTGATCGAGCAGTGGGGGGCGGATTGCATACTGGAGGTCGGCCCCTCCGTCAAGGACATGCTCCGCTACGCGATCCAGCAGACCGCTCATGTGGCGGAGCATCAGACCGTGTACGCAGTGACCGGCTGGAAGAAGATTGGCGGCGAATGGCAGTTCCTGATGCCGGGGGATGAGGCGCACACAGTTCAGCTGCCGGACAAGCTCTCGCGCTATGCCGGTGCAGCGGAAGCGGCCCCGGCGGCTCTCTCTGTTCTCGCCAGGCTCCTGGAGTATCCGTCCGCATCGAAGGAGATCATCTGGCCGCTGCTGGCCTACACCTTTCTCTCGCCGCTGAATCACTTCCTGCACATGGTGGACTGCGAGCCCAAGTTTGTCTTTCTTCTCCTCGGCAGAACGGGCGCGGGCAAGAGTACGCTCGCCGCACTCTTCCTCTCCTTCTTCGGTCACTTCACCGCCTCGGATCTTCCGCTGTCCTTTCGGGATACGCCGAACAGCATCATCCACAACACCTTTGCCCTCAAGGATGTGCTGACCTGCATTGATGACTTCCATCCCTGCGGACGGCAGGAGGAACAGAAGCTCACCGCCACGGCCCAGTCCGTGATCCGCGCCTACGGCGACCGGGTCGGGCGCGGCAGGCTCCGTGCCGACTCGAGCTTCATGGCTGTGAGGCATCCCCAGGGCAACGCGATCATCACGGCGGAGTACCCGCCCGACGTCGGCGAGAGCGGCACGGCCAGATGCTTCACCGCGGAACTGAAGCCCGGCGATGTGAATCTGAAGGAGCTGTCCTTCTTTCAGAACGAGGCAGCCAGAGGAAGCCTGCAGAGCTGCATGCTGGGGTACATCCGATGGCTGCGGGATAAATATCTGAACGACGAAGAAACGGAAAAGAGCTTTCTCGCAACGCTGCACAAAGCCTTTACAGACCGACTCAACAGATTCCGGGGGAGCGGGATCCGCTGCCACGGACGCCTCCCGGAGATCGTTGCCTGGCTCGAGATAGGCATGACGATGCTGCTCAGCTTTCTGAAGGAGCGAGAGGTAATCTCGTCGGATCGCGCGAAGGTAATCCGAGAGGAGTTCTCCTCTATGCTCTACGACATGGCCCGCCGTCAGGCGCGAAACATTGATCTGGACAAACCCGCGCTGATCTTTGTACGGAAGCTCTTCGCGCTGATCGAGAGCGGACAGGTCAGTCTTCTGAAAAAGGACGAGCTCCCGGATTTCACGCCAAGGGATTTCATCGGCTATGAGGACGACAGCTTCTACTATCTCCTCAACGAAGCGGCCCACCGCGCGGTCAGAAAATTCTGTGACGAGCAGGGCGAGCTCTTCGCCATCAGCTCCCGCGCTCTTCCGAAAGCGCTGGCGGAGGAAGGGCTCACCGAGATCACAGACGGAGAGAACACCAGATCCGTGCGTTTCCGAAACGGCACCCGACGGGTGGTCTGTCTCTACAAGGAAAGAGCCAGACAGATAATCGAAGGAGGTATGAGTTGAAACGCCGTGACATGCGTGGCAGAAGTCCGTAGAAGCTTGACATAGCTTGACTTTCCGCCCCTCTGCTATCCGTGACAAGGCTGATGCCGTTGCGTGACAGGTCACGTCAAACAACTTCCGCCGTCACGTTTCTCCGGAGCGCGGAAAGCCTTGGAAGCACTGATAAAACTGTTCCTGTCACGCTGTCACGGCAGCACACAGATACCCGAGAAGAAAGGAAGCGAATCCCGAATCAAAGCCCACAAGCGAAACCGAAGCGAGACGCTGAGTCTTCGTCTGACCCGGGAGGAGAAGCGTCAGCTCAACGCCCTCGCGGCAAAGCGAGACATGAGCCTGACCGATTACATACTGCTCTCGGCACTGCGATACAGTCCGGCCGATGCCTACCGACCGCTGCTGCAAAAGCTGGATCAGCTTCATGCCGAGCTGTCGGAGCTGCGAAAGGAAAACGGATCGGACGCCGTCTGCGACGCGCTGGAAAGACAGGGCCGGCTCTACGATGAGGTTCTCGCCGCCATCCGAAGCGTGTGAGAGGAACCGCAGGGGTGGTGAGGGGGAGAGGCAGGAGAAAGAGGTGGGGTCACTCGGCCCCCACCTCGGCCACAAACTCCCGCAGTGCGGGCGTTTTTCGGGATTCCGTTAGGGAGACACTAAAAATGAATTTATAGACTCGAGGACGTCATTCATCGAAAAAGTCCCGTGTTTACGGGAAATATTTAGGCGTTGTAAGGCCAAAAGAAGGAGGTTTTCCCCATAACTGACAATAAAATCAAATTTGCGCTCTGGATCACACCGGAGGCCAAGCAGATGGTCGATGACAATTACAAATCAGACTTCTGTCGCAGCAGAGCGGACTACATTGAAAAAGCGATCCGATTCTATACCGGCTATCTTCACGCGGAGCGAGCGGCGGATTTTCTTCCGCGGGTGCTCTTCGATGTTCTCCATAACGCGCTGAAGGGCTTCGCCGATCACATAGGCAGGCTGTTGTTCAAGCAGGCGGTCGAAGCCAACATGGTCTGTCACCTGCTCGCCATGGACACCGATATGAGCTATTACGAATACGAGGAGCTGCGCGAGCTGTGTACGCGGGAAGTAAAGATCACGCGCGGCGAGCTCAATTTCATGGATCGGCTGTTTCTCTTCCCGACGGATGATCTCTCGGAGCTGCCGGACAGAATTGACTGAAGCGAACAGAGAGGAAACTGAATGACCAAGAAGGAGTACATCAAAAAGTTTCACGACCTGCCCGACGCGCTCAGTGCTGTGGAGGTGGCGGATGCGCTGCGGGTGAATGTGAAAACCGTGTACAAGCTGATCCGCACCGGCGCGATCCCCGCCGTGCGCGTCGGAAGAGAGTATCGGGTTGCGAAGGGAGAGCTGATCGGCTTCCTCAGGAACTCAGAAAAGAGGGGCGAAAACAAATATGTTCTTTCTGCTAACTCTTCCCGCTCGGCATAGACTTCCCAACGCTCTTGCGGTATTGTTCGTGCTGCTACAAACACACATAAGGGAGCGATGAATATGGCACAAAAGACAACGCTGGCCGCCAGCGTGCAGGCGAAGAACGGACGCCTGCACGCGGTGATCCAGGTCAAGGAGAACGGTAAAACAAAATCGGTATGGCGTGCCCTCGGTCTTCCCGAGGGCGCCAGCCAGACGCAGGTCAACAAAGCCTTCCGGAAAGTGGTCTCAGCCTATGAGGAAGAGTACAACAAGCGCCTGGCCCGCGGCGGGAAACCGGACGCGGACATTCCGATCTATCCTTTCCTCTGCTCATATCTGGAAAAGGCGAAGCCGCGTCTGCAGCTCAGCACCTACGAGGGCTATCACCAGATGATTAACAGCAGGATCAAAAGCTACTTCAGCGCCCGGCCGAAGCTGACGGTGGAGAGCATCACGCCGAAGGATATCGAGGCTTTTTACAAATGGCTTGCCAAAGAGGGACTCAAGACGGGAAGCGTGATCCATTACCACACGCTGCTACACAGCGCCTTCCAGCAGGCCTTCAAGGACGAGATGCTCGACGCCAATCCCTTCGACCGGGTGGAGCGCCCGAAGAAAAGTGACTTTCACGGTGAGCACTATTCCGAGGACGAGCTGGTGGCGCTCTTCGAGCTCTGCCGCAGCGATCCGATCTGGCCGGCAATCGTCCTCGCGGGCGGCATGGGGCTGCGCCGGAGCGAAGCGCTGGGCGTTCGCTGGTCACGGATCGATATGGACAGCCGCACCGTCCTGCTGGACACCAAGATCATTGAAACTCAAGTGGACGGCAAGCCCGTGCTCCGTGCCATCGAGGAGATGAAAAACAAATCCAGTCGGCGTACCCTGCCGATCCCCGATCCGGTGTTCGAGATGCTGGAGACGATCCGCGCCAAGCAGGAGATCAACCGAAAGCTCTTCCGCGGCAGCTACAACCGGGATTGGGACGACTACGTCTGCACCGACGAGCTGGGAAACCTGCTGCGCCCGAACTTCGTAACCGAGCACTACCGCTACCTGCTGGACAAACTGGGCTTGCGGTGCATCCGCTTCCACGATCTGCGCCACACCTTTGCCAGCGTTCTGCTGAACAAAGAGGTGCCGCTCATCAACGTCTCCAACTTCCTCGGCCACTCCACCATCAGCACTACTGCCAACATCTACGCGCACCTGGACAAGTCCGCCAAGCAAAGCAGCGCCGATGTGATCTCCGACATCTTCCGAAAGGAGCAGGCAGGCGCGTGATGAAGAAAGAAACGATGAGCGGGAGTGAGCTCTGCCGCTATCTGCGTATCTCCACCCGGAAGATGAAATATCTGATGGATCACGATTACATTCCGCACGAGAACACTGGGCAGACCACGCACAAGTACCGTGTCTATGTGAAGGACGCGCGGGCGTTCAAACGGCGGATGGAGACAGAGCCGGATTTCCTGTCGGAGCTGACCGGCCTCTTCAACAGCGGGTGTTCCTCTGGGAAACACCCGCCGATGGAGAGGATCGTCATCGACAGCGAGGGCTTTCAAAACTACCTTCTTCTGCTATGGGAGGCGCTGCCTGACGCACTTCCTACGCAGCAAGCGGCGCGGCTCATCAGCGTCAATCCCCAGCGCATCCATGAGCAGATCCGGGCCGGCACGCTCCACGGCGCAAAGATCGGCGGCCGGCAATACTGCGTGAAGGTGGAGATCATCGCCTATGCCTCCGCACCCAAGCGCCTGGCTCACCCCTGCGGCGAGGCATACAAAGCTCTGATCGAAGGATATCTCCGACAGAAAACGAGAGGGCATAACCGTTGACAGATGTTATCATATATGATAACTTATTCCCAGGCGGCAAAGCCGCCGCTGAGAAGCCATTGCTTCTCAGCGCATGTGCATACGCATGCACATGCTGGGATAAGTTGCAACGGTATCTCCAAGAACACATGTCGACATGTGTTCTTCTGCAAAATTCTGTTTTGCAGACACGCATTTCATGCGTGTGGAGATTTAGTTATAACATCAAGTTGCGGAGGTGAGCAGCATGAATGAGGACTCTTTGATTCTGGACGATCGGCAGAAGATCATTTCCATGCTGACCGCCGCGAGAATTGAGAAGGGCATCTCCCAGCAGGAGCTGGCCGACCGGATCGGCACCAAGCGCTCCAATATCTGCCGCATCGAGAGTGGCGCACAGAATATCTCGCTGGATATGCTTCTGAAAATCTCCAAGGCTTTAGGCAAAGACGTGAGCCTAAGCCTGGAAGAAAGGAGCGAACCGATCGTGGACAAATACAGCTTGCGTCTCTATGACGAAGAACTTCTGACCTTCTCCCTCGAGGACGCGGGTCTCGCCGGTATGAAAGCACACATCCTCTCTGTGAACGAGGATCGCAAGGAAGTATTTCCTCTCGGCCTCGAACTTACGGACGATGGCGTGATGAAGTGGCTGGAAAAGCGCGTGATCCCCAAGAATCGCGCTTTCGTGGACGAGATTCTGAAAACGCTGGGGCTGAGCATCAACAACACCAAAGGTATCATCGACGTCTGCAAGGGGCTGTCCCTGAACGACAGCTATTGGGTCGTTCCGCTGGGCTTTGAGGGAACATTCAAAGAATACAATCTCTACGAGAACCGTTTTTCCAGCGTTCTGTCGCTGGTGGCCTATACCGGCGTGGGACAGAGCCATGAGGCCTTCACCACCTCGCCGGAGCTGACCACGCAGGGTATGCTCCGGAAAGCCTGGCGATTTATTGAGGGCGACGGGATCTATCTCTACAAGGGCGGTACCGAGGGCGCGGCCAACACCGGCCGGGAGCCGTACAGCGAGTTCTACGCCTGCCAGATCGCCGAGCGCATGGGGTTGCATGCCGTCCATTACGATCTGGAGAACTGGAAGGACATTCTGGCCTCCAAGTGCAAGCTCTTCACCGATATTGACACCTCCTATGTCTCCATCGGGCGGATCGTGAAAAGCGGCGGCATTCAGGCATGCCTAGATTTCTATGAGAGCATCAGCAAGGAGGCAGCCGAGGAGCTGAAAAGCATGCTGGTGTTCGACGCAGTGATTTACAACGAGGATCGGCATTTCGGCAACTTCGGCATCCTGCGGGACAATCACAGCGGGAAGATCCTCGGAGCGGCGCCGATCTTCGATAACGGCCTGTCGCTGTTTAACTATGCCATGCCCGAGGATTACCGGAACCTCGCGGAATATGCCAAGACCCGTGCCAATCCCTACGGCGTGTCCTACGAGGCCATCTGCCGGGAGGTCATGGGTATGAAGCAGCGCAACCAGCTCCGCCGTCTGATCGGATTCCGCTTCACCCGGCATCCGTCCATCAACCTGCCGGAGGAGCGCCTGACGGCCATCGAGAAGCAGATCGACCTGCGCGTCCGGGAACTGCTGTCCCTCCCGAGAGCGAAGAAAGAGTAAAAGCGCAAACAATCTAAAGTTGTACTTTGGATTGTTCGCAAAGATAATAATGCGCCCGCGCACCGGATTCAGTTATGGATCCGATGCGCGGGCGTTTTTGTGTTTGTGCAGCCTGCAGCAAAATAGGCGGGTCTGGGCCGCAAATTCGCCCTGTGTCGCGTTTTTCTTGTTGGGTGGGGTGTTTGCTCGTTCCTGGCGGTTTGGCGCAAACAAAGGTGCGATTATAGTTCGTTTGCCTATTGTGAAAACTAAAAACAGAGTTGTTTTTTTATATATTATATGTTAGTATGTAAACAAACAAACTTTTAGAGGGGAGGAACGCGAATGGGTAGAGAACGCAAAAAGAAATCCGAATTCGGTGAATACCTTGCGCAGCTGATTAAAGACGCAGGGATGACGCAATTCGATTTCTACAGTGAAGCAGAAATCGCAAGGCCGTATTTTTACGACATGCTCAGCGGCAGATCGAATCCGCCTCCGCGGGAGACCCTTGAACGTATGATGGATGTGCTGGAGAAACGACTCCCGCCAGATGAAAAGCGTCGCACGGAATTCATAAACCGCGCGGCGATCTGCAGAGGCGAGATCCCCTGCGATATCAGCGAAATGATTGTTGGACACCCGGAGTGCTGGGACAGCCTTCGCACGACGCTGCAGACAATGCTCGCATCAAGCAAATAAGGAGAACATGCCATGAATGAAAGATTAGATCGTTTCACGAAATTATTGAAGGAAATCTTTGAGCTCGACAAATCCGACCTCGATTTTGGTATTTATCGGGTGATGAATCTCCGTAAGACGCAGATCGAGCAGTTTCTGACAGAGCGCCTGCCGCAGATGGTGCAGGAGACTCTTGCCCCCTTCGCGCAGGGCAGCAAGGAAGAAATCCGTGCCAAAATGAAGCAGATTGAGGATAGCGTGGCGGAAATGGGGATGACCGTAGATGCCCTCCCCAACACTGCGCAGAAGAAGCAGCAGTATTTGCAGCTTCAGAAGCAGCTCGCAGAAGGAGCCGATCTTGCAGCGCTGGAGACGGATGTTTATTCCGCGCTCTATTCCTTCTTCAACCGGTATTATGAGGACGGCGATTTCATTTCCAAGCGCCGGTATAAGGAAGGCGTGTACGCGATCCCCTACGAGGGCGAGGAAGTCAAGCTCTACTGGGCAAATCAGGATCAGTACTACATCAAGACCAGCGAGAACTTCAAGGATTACACCTTTGTCTTTGACGGGATCACCGTTCATTTTCGCTTGGTGGACGCTACCACGGAGCAGAACAACAACAAGGAGAGCAAGGACAGCAAGCGCACGTTCATGCTCTTCACGGAGGATGAGGAAAACTACCCCGGCATCAAGACCTTTGAATATGATCCCGACGCAGCGGAGATCGTGATCCGCTTTGTGTACGATATCCCGGAGGATAAGAAAAAGAAATACGCGGAGGAAAACTATGCGCGTATTACTGAATGGTTGCTTGCTCAGCGGCGGGCGGAGTTGAATCCGCTGATTGCTCCGAGACCCGTCCCAAACGGTAAGGCCAGAGAGACCACAACGCTGCTGGAAAAGCACCTGAAGGGCTACGTAGCGAAAAACACCTTCGATTACTTCATTCATAAGGATCTTCACGGTTTCCTGACGCGTGAGCTGGATTTCTTTATTAAGAGCGAGGTCATGCATCTGGAAGATCTGGACACCGGCAGCGAAGAGCGCGTGGAGACCTACCTTGCCAAGGTCAAGGCCATCAAGCGCGTCGGTAAGATCATCATTGATTTTCTTGCCCAGATCGAGGATTTCCAGAAAAAGCTGTGGCTGAAGAAGAAATTCGTAGTGGAGACCAACTGGTGCATCACGCTGGATAAGATCGACGAATCCTTCTGGCCGGAGATCATCTGCAACAAAGCACAGATCGACGAATGGATCGCCATGTACGCCATCGACGAAGCGGAAGGCTGGGCGAATCCGCCGACTGTTGATTTCCTACGCCAGAATCAGAATCTGATCATAGATACCAAGTACTTCTCAACCACGCTCAAATTCGCGCTGTTGGAGAGCATTCCGGATTTGGATGAGCAGACTGATGGTTTGATGATCAATGGAGATAATTATCATGTTTTAAGTCTTTTGAATCAGCGCTACGAGGGGACTATAAACGGAATCTACATCGATCCTCCATACAACACTGATGGAATGGAGATTATCTATAAAAATGGTTATAAGGACAGCAGCTGGTTGTCCCTTTTGGGCAGCCGCCTTACACTTGGTAATCAGCTTCTTACAGAGGACGCGGTTGAATGCGTTATGATTGACGACGCAGAGTATCCGAATCTGTTTTCCATGATGCGCCAGCAGATGCCGTTATATGGGATTCGGCCGGTCATCATAGAGTATAATCATCGTGGGAGAGTTAAAAGCAATTTTGCGTATACCCATGAATACGGTGTGTGGGCAATTCCCCGCGGGAGGGATCTTATTACACGCGAGCGAGAAATCTCAGATGATATAAGGAGAAATCTGCGACGGACGGGAACAGATTCCACACGGCAATCGAATCCGGGAATGTTTTATGGAATAGAAGTTAATAAACACTCATTAGAGATAGTTGGCGTAACGGAAGCCCTTGACCCCTCTGAACCAATACCGCAAAACACATTATCTGAAGTTGAGGTCGTCTGGCCCATTGATGATGAAGGAATTGAGCGGAGATGGTATTACGGCAGAGACCGTATTATGAATGATGTCGCAGAGGGAACGGTGTGGGCAAAAAAGATTAGAGGTAAAATTCAGATTCACTATCATCAAGACGGGAAGCCAAAGCATAGAAAAACTCTTTGGTATGGGCCGTTAATGGATTCAAGTACGTATGGAACAGAATTACTAAATGATTTTTTCGGACTTGGAAAGCATAATTTCTCATTCCCTAAAAGCATCAATGCTGTTGTGGACAGTCTTCAGGCCATGACTTATTCTCCTGAAGCTACATTCCTTGATTATTTTGGTGGCTCCGGAACAACCGGGCATGCAGTATTAAAGCTCAACAGGGACGACGACGGAAAAAGAAAATACATCCTCGTTGAGATGGGCGAGTATTTTGATACAGTAACAAAGCCGAGGATCCAAAAGGTTGTATATGCTGCCGATTGGAAAAACGGAAAGCCGCAAAATCGAAATACCGGCGTTTCTCAAATCATAAAATACATGCGTCTTGAGAGCTACGAAGACGCCCTGACAAACATCGAGCTCTCTGACAACGGCGGCCAGCTCAAGGCGCTGCTGGGCGAGGATTACATGATCCATTACATGGTGGATCTGGAGAGCCGCGGCAGCCTGCTGGACGTGGAGGCGTTCTCCAATCCCTTCGCCTACAACATGAAGATCACCGAGAAGAACGAGTGCAAGGAACGCCCGGTCGATCTGGTGGAGACGTTCAACTATCTGATCGGTCTGACCGTTGCCCGCCAGAGCGCGATCTCCTACTGGCTCAGCAAACCGGCCGTACAGCCCGCCTATGAAGGTGCGGTGGATCTGGTCAGCGATATCAGCGGCCAGTACGCCTTCCGGCAGATCGAAGGTACCCTGCCCGACGGTCGCCGCGCGCTGGTGATCTGGCGTACTGTGACGGATGACATCGTTGCATCCAATGCGGCGCTGGACGCCTACTTCACCACCTACCGCAAGAACGCAGAGGATCGAAAATACGACGTGATCTTTGTCAACGGCGACAGCAATCTGGAAACCCTGCGCGGCAGCAGCGAAGGGTGGACGGTACAGATGACGGAGATCGAATTCAAAAACCGAATGTTCGAGGAGGCTTGAATATGGCAAGAAGATCTGCCCCGCAGGCCTCTTTCGACGACCAGCTCGTTCTGTTCCGCTATTTCCTGCATGAGCTGAAGCTGGATTCCCTCGGCGCTCTCAGCGAAAAGCTGAATAGCAGCGAGTACGAGGGCGTCAACGAAAGCGGCAACACATACTTTTATACCTACATCGCACGCGTCTGCCAGATGCGAGGCGCTGCCGTCATGCCGGAAAAGCTGCGCCTGTATGACGAAAACATCTGCCGTCATACCCGGCAGATCGGAGAAAAGCGCGGCGGTTTGCAATGGAAGTATTTTCAGTATGTCGCTCTGCTTTTCACGGAGATGTATCTGGATCGGTACTTTTCCGATGCGGACGCCTTCTGCAATGACCTGAACGCGTGGTTGCGGCAAGTGAAAAGCCAATCGCTTGGCCTCATTGATTTCCAGCCATATACGCCGGATAAGCTGAATAAGCTGGCGTTCATGTGCGCCACCGGCAGCGGCAAAACTCTGATCATGCACATGAACATCCTGCAGTTTCTGCACTATTTCAAGCGCGCCAAGCGGATCAACAGCAGATTGTCCATCAACAAGGTTATCGTGCTGGCTCCCAACGAGGGAATGAGCCATCAGCATCTGGATGAGCTTGCCCTGTCGTCCATTCCGGCAGCGATGTTCGAGAAAGACCGCGGTTTTGTCAAACAGCAGGATGACGTCATCGTGATTGACATGAACAAGCTGAAGGAGGAAGGCAAGGTCAAGACCGTCTCCGTCGACAGCTTTGAACAGAACAATCTGGTGCTGGTGGACGAAGGCCATCGCGGTCTGTCCGGAGACGTGTGGTACGATTACCGCACTCGCCTTTCTGAAGAAGGATTCGCTTTCGAATATTCCGCCACTTTCAAGCAGGCGCTGAACGCCAATGCCACCGGCAATACGCAGCAGGCTAAAGACGCAAGAACGCTGATGGAGGAATACGGAAAATCCATCATCATGGATTATTCCTACAAGTATTTCTACGGCGACGGATACGGCAAGGATTACCGCATCTACAATTTACAGAGCACTGTGGATCCGGAGCAGAAGCATCTGTATCTGGTGGGCTGCCTCCTCTCTTTCTATCAGCAGATGAAGCTGTTTGAAGTGAAAGCAGACGCGCTGCGAGAATTCCGGATCGAAAAGCCGCTGCTGGTATTCGTAGGCAACCGTGTTACTGCGCCGGTTAAGAGCAGCGGTTTATCACAGGCGGAGAAGGATCTACTCACGGATGTGGAAGAAGTGCTCGTCTTCCTCAACAGATTTCTGAGTAACCGGGCACAGGCAATCGAAAACATCCGCGCCGTTCTGAAGGAAGATACCGGCCTGATCGACGGAAGCGGAAAAGAGCTGTTCTATCAGGATTTCCGTGCGCTGCAGGAGATTTTCGGCATAGACCCGGATCCTGCTGAGATCTTCGCTGACGTCCTGCGTATCGTGTTCAACACCGACGGAAGCGCAGATGAACCGCGCCTGCGGATGGAAAACATCCGGCAGGTTGCCGGAGAGATCGGCCTGAAGGTGGGAGAATACGGCGATTATTTCGGCGTGATCAACATTGGCGATACGTCCGGTCTGCTGAAAAATTGTGAACAGAAGGGTATCATCGTCAGCAACGAGGAATTCGTTTCGGAATCCCTGTTCCGGAATATCAATACGCAGAATTCAAAGATCAAGATGCTGATCGGATCCCGAAAATTCACAGAGGGCTGGAATAGCTGGCGCGTGTCCACCATGGGACTGATCAATTTTGCCAAAGGCGAAGGATCGCAGGCCATTCAGCTTTTCGGACGCGGCGTCCGCCTGAAGGGATACGACGGATGCCTCAAGCGCTCCAGAATGCTTGATTCCAGAGTTACCCCTCCCTCGCATATCGAATTGCTGGAAACCCTGACCATATTCGGCGTGAAAGCACAGTATATGGAGGATTTCAAGAGCTATCTGGAGCAGGAAGGCACACCCACCAATGAGACGATCCATGAATACCGCTTGCCGGTGATCAGCCGCTTTGATGAAGTGAAGGGCAAAAAGCTGCACGTCATCAAGGTGAAAAACGGCGCAAATTTCAAGCAGCAGGCCGCGCGTCTGATTCTGGACAAGCCGGATCCGGGATTTTTGCGCTACCTTCTCAAAAGCAAGACGATCATCGACTGCCGCAGCAAGATCCAGACAATCGATTCTACCTTCAGCTTCAAAATCGAATCCATGCCGGAGCCGCGGACGCTCCCGGCGGATATCCTGCCGCTATTGGACGTCCAGCGGATCTTCGAGGAGCTGCAGGAGTATAAGAGCGAAAAGCGGTACTTCAATATCAGCATTGTCAAAGATAAGCTGCTCGATATTTTGCGTGAAGATGGCTGGTATGGGCTGCTGATCCCACAGAATCATCTGAAAATCAATTCGATTGCGAAGCTGGAGGCAGCGACGGACTATGCAGTCATGGCGCTCAAATCCTATATGGATAAGTTTTTCAAGTATGAGAAAGAGCGCTGGGAGGCCCCGAGACTGGAGTACGCGATTCTGGATGCGGACGACAGCAATTTCGTGAATGAGTATACGCTGACTTACGCGCAGCAGAGCGCCATGGACACCACCGGAGATGAACTGGAGGCGTTCGTTGCGGAGATGTCCGCCGTGCTGCAGGCGAACAACGGCCTCGATGTTTATAAGAAGGATTCCTTCCATGGTAGGTTGGTATTGTTTGATTTCCGCTCTCACCTCTACGCCCCGCTCATCTGTCTTGAAAAAAGCAACCTGAAAATACAAGTTTCTCCCGTTGCGCTGAATACCGATGAAATGAGATTCGTAGATTATCTCAAGACATACGTGGATGATCACACTGCAGAGCTGGCGGATAAATCGCTGTATCTGCTCCGCAACAAGAGCAAGGTCGGCATGGGCTTCTTTGAGGCAGGCAATTTCTATCCCGATTACATTTTGTGGATCGATACACCGGAGACGCAGTATATCTCATTCATCGATCCGAAGGGCTTGATGCATATCCGGCCGGACGATCCCAAGATAGAATTCCACAAAACGATCAAGGAATTGGAGAAGCGCCTGTCCCCCACGGTAGACGGAAAGCGGATCGTGCTCAATTCGTTTATCATGTCGGGTACCCGCTCGTCAGACCTTCGTATGTGGTGGTCTACGCCGACAGTCGACGCTGATCGCGCATATCGGGAAGCCAGAAATGTATACACGCTCGATAATGACGAATGCGTGGAATCCATGATCAGGAAAATACTGCAGTAATAATCTCAATTGATTGGTAAGCTTATTTCACGTTATAGCAAAAAAGTGCCAGAGAATGATCAAAACAACCATTCTCTGGTACATTTTGTATAAGCTTTACACTAAAGATTTCGTCATCCTATACTAAATTGAAGCCCAATGAAGCGGCTTCGATTTGAAAAGGAAAAACAACACCATCGGTCGACCTAACGCCGCTTGCGGCGGATGTTGACCTCATGGTGTTGTTTTGACGTGTCTTGTGGGTCCAAAAAAATGTCACACTGTTTTAGAAGGCTTTCTTGGCTTCTAAAAAGCTAGTGTATTAATTTGTTTTGCCGATAAGAAAAGCTCAACTCGAATTCGTCTGCATATAAATGTGGTACCAAAAAAGTTGTTCTTATTGAGCTGAAACGGCGTTAGATAATTCATCTAACAGCGCGTCAAAAATAATCGGTTTGACCTCTGGTAGCCCACCATACTCATTATTCAAGTATTTATTTCGAATATTGTTGTTCAGATAGACTCGTTTTTCGTAGTCATTAACACACCTTATTTCTTTATGCCCTCCATCAACTTCACGAAGAATATATGTTGATTCACGAGCAAAATCCGCTTCCATTAAAAGTGTGTTATGCGTGGTCATTATCAGTTGTCCTTCAACTTTTGGAGCAATCTCTGTTATCACTTTCTGAAACAACACATCATGAATACCTGAATCTACTTCATCAATAACAACTGTATATCCGAAGCAGGCACTTATAATGTAACAAAGCGTCCTTAATAATTGATGGTTGCCTGTAGACTCCTTAGAAAAGGGAATACTTCTATACTCGCCTGAAATCAATTTATCAAAATAAAGATCGTAGTTAACCTGATTATCGCTGTATGTCCTCTTATAAAACGCAGATCTTATATCAGAATTAATCGACATGAAAAACTGTGTAAGAACATCTCCGAGTATATCTAGCTGGGCTTCGTGGTGTTTTGATATGGTACCGCTTGATACATTTTGTAAAACATCTAATGGGGTGCTCAGTTTATCCCATCGTCTATTACCAATTCCTAAGAAGCATGAGAGTGTTAAGAATTCTCCTAGCACATCACTAAAGTTTTCTGAAATGTTGTCCCATCCAAACGAAGACGACTTATCTCTTATCTCATGTAGGATAATAGCCAAAACTGAGTGTTTCCCCCAGAATCGTTTTGTTGCGGCTTTGATATCTGATAGCAAGTCTTTGTCTTTAACTATACAACTGTTAATTGTAGTGTTCTTTTTTGACAAATCGAAATAGATTCCACGACGTCTGCTAACTAAATACTCCAACCGTTCGTGAATAATTTCATGTTCACCAAGTTCGATCAAGTATTTTCCAGTATTCCCGTTGATTATAAATTCATACTCAGCAACAATTGGCTCCTTACTTCCTACCATCTGATAATCATCTATAATAGCTTGAATATCACGAAGGCCAGCTACCAATTGTGTTTTTAGTGCCCGTTCCATGTTTTCATCGCTAAAAACCGCTTTTTGATTAAGTACTTCTTCGATCATGTCACGAACATTCATCGTGTTTAGTAGTTCGTTAAGCAAGACGAATGCAGACATCAAATTAGACTTGCCCGCACCATTTTCACCATAAATAATAGCTATTTTTTTTGCAAAATTAGTACGAGATGATAGATCAAATGTTATTTTATCAAAGGCGCGAAAATTGTTAAGTGTAATGGAAGTAAACATTATATCACCTCAAGCAACAGTATCTCACATTTGCTTCAAAAATGCAACTGTTATTTTACTGCAAAATCAAATATTAATTCAGTTTTTGATAGATAAGCTATCGATATTTTTGCTTATTTATATTTACCGATTGACAACAGTCCTTTGCTGTGCTATCTTATAAGTGAAACAACTAGGTCACGGCCAACCCGTGGTCCGCGTTGAAAAAGGGCAAGCAAAAAGACGCCCTGGTCAGGCGTCTCCTCGCGCTGGTAATAGCATTCTCCGTGAAATGCTGCAATGATTGGCGTTGTTCAGTATATCATGGTGTTGACCGGTTTGCAACAACAATAATTTCCAGCGGAAAGGACAAATGAGCGAGTGTACGTGCCCTTATACAATAAAGAAAGGTCGTATACAGAAATGTACAAGCATTACTATGTAAACAAAGACTCCACTGGAAACCCACACTATGACCACGAGGTCCATACGGAAGATTGCTACTGGCTCCCGTCCGCAGAAAACAGGATTTACTTAGGATATTACTCTTCGTGCTCTGAAGCGATAAAAAAGGCCCGTGAGTATTATTCGAGAGTCGACGGATGTGCGACATGTTGCCCTCAGTGTCATAGGACATAAACTTCCGTGAAAGCTGTGAGCAGGTACTACATTGGCCTGCTCATTTTTTCATTTTTTGAGACTCGTTCAGTTCATTGATCTGCGCGTTGACTTGTTTACTTATAATGGGGTATACCATTTTTAAGAAGGTTTTCCGATGAGCACTAATCTAACCGTCAAGCAGAAAGCCAATATTGCCAATCGGCACTGGAGCGGCGCGTCCGTAAAAGTGCTTTGACGGAATTATTTTGTTCTTGGCAGCGCACTATATACCTGGCTGAAACCTTATCAAAACGTATACGCGAGCAAGCATGCTATCACCATCTCCTTTCTCATGGCTATGAGTATTCCTTCTTGAACACAAAGATTTGATAATTGGAAAAGCAAAAATGGTCGAATCTCCGTAAAAACTTCGGAGATCCGGCCCCTCAAGCGCTGTGTATGTAGTTCGTTCGAATCCCTCACTCCGGTAGAAAACAGCCTGTGACATCTTTTTATTTTATCTTAAAAAAATGCGCAAAAAACCCGGAAGTCCTTGAAACTTCTGGGTTTTTCGCTGTGGTATCTTATTCTGGTACCACAATGTGGCGGAGGGTAAGGGACTCGAACCCCTGTGAGCTTGCGGCTCTAACGGTTTTCAAGACCGCCCCGTTATGACCACTTCGGTAACCCTCCATGTATGTTAACTCCCGAGCGGGAGATAACGACGATATGAAATTGTCTTAGATTTTCTCTTAGATACGGCGGGAAGCCGGAACCTCTGCAGCTTAAAAAGCCCAGCGTACATGCGCCTTTGCGGGATCGGGCGTTCCGTTTCACACCACGGTTTTCAAGACCGCCCCGTTATGACCGCTTCGGTAACCCTCCGTGTATGTTAACTCCCGGTTGGGAGATAACGACAATGTGTAATTGTTCCCTCCGGATATTTGGCCGGCCGCGGGATGCGCGGTCAGCCTTTTCTTTATATCACATTCGTCCTCGCCCTGTCAACAACAGGCCTCTGCGAACCGACGGCCTAAAACTCCCGCAGGATCAGATCTGTTTCGCCCTGGTTGAGCCCCAACTCGATGCGCCTTACCCTCGCGTTGGCCGCATAACGGCGGCGGATGCCGTCGCGAAGGACGGTGCCGCCGTGGTAGCCGTGAATCACCCGGATACGGTAAGCGCCGCCGGCGCGCCGCAAAGCCGCGTCAATGGCGGTGCAGGCCTGGGTAAGCGTCATGCCGTGGACGTCCAGCTCGATCACGGCGGCGGTAAAAGTGTTCAAATGATAAACCCTCCGTCACAGCCCAGCACCTGGCCGGTGGTATAGCTGGCCTCGTCGGCGAGAAAGCGGATCGCCCGCGCGATCTCCTCCGGCGTGCCGAGACGGCCCATCGGGATCACTTCATGCGCCAGGCTGTCCAGCGTCTCCTGCCCCAGCACCTTGACCATGTCGGTGTCGATGACGCCGGGCGCCACGCAGTTGACGCGGATATTGCTCGGCGCAAGCTCCGCGGCGAGCGAGCGCGTCAGGCCGATGATCGCGTGCTTGGTGGACGAATAGGCCACCTCGCAGCTGGCCCCGTGGCTGCCCCAGATGGAGCTGACGTTGACGATGCAGCCCGCGTGCTCGTGCAGCATGTGGGGCAGCACTGCCTGCGTGCAGTTGAAGCAGCCGCCCAGGTTTACGGCAAAGATGCGCTGCCACCACTCCGGCGAGATGTCCTGAAAGAGGTGCTGCTCGGCGATGCCGGCGTTGTTGACCAGCAGCGTCACAGCTCCAAGCTCCCGCTCGACACGGCGCACCATCTCTCTCACCGCCGCGGCGTCGGCCACGTCGGCGCGGTGTGTGATGACGGCATGCCCTTCTCCGCGCAGCTTGGCGGCAAGCTCCTCGGCCTTGTCCTCGCGTTCAATGTAATTGATGCAGACGGCATAGCCCGCCGCCGCAAGCTCCCGCGCCGTCGCGGCGCCGATGCCGCGGGACGAGCCGGTGATGAGCGCGACCTTCATGCCTTTCCCTCCCTTTCCTTCAGCGCCGCGGCGATCACGTCACGGGCGTGATCGCTGAGCTCCGCCGTCGTCATGGCCTTCACCTGCTCGGCGGGGACGACCTCGGCGATGTCAAGATAGATGTGCGTCGGGCGCAGGAACAGGTTTTTCTTTGCCTTCTCCGAGCCGCTGCACGCCGCGATCACGAGCGGCACGCCCGCGCGCTGCGCGATCTTGAACGAGCCGTGGTGGAAGGGCAGCAGCTCGCCGGTCTTGCTGCGGGTGCCCTCCGGGTAGATGCAGATGCTGCAGACGTCCCGCTTGAGATAATCCACCGCGGCGAGGATGGATTTGATCGCCTCGCGGTCGTTGTTCCGGTCGATGGGCAGAAAGCAGGCGCCGGCCACGATGCGTCCCACCATAAAGAGGCGCAGATTCTCCGGCTTGGAGATATAGGCCAGGTTATATTTCCGCAGCGGGTAAAACTGCGAGATCGGGTCGAAGGCCGAGCGGTGGTTGACCACCATGAGAAAGCGGCCGTCCTCCGGCAGCTTTTCAAGCCCCGCGACGTGCGTGTGCACGCGGGTAAAAAAGCAGATCAGGTTTCCGCCCTGGGCGACAAGGAAGCGGCAGATGTGGTTTTGCTTTTTCCGCGGCCACTCCGGGCTGATGAAGAAAGAGACGATCAGCGCGAAGAGCAAAAACAGCGCGCTCAAGCCCAGCACGCCGCCGACAAAGATCAGCGCGCATTTCCATAGCCCGGCAAGGCCGACCGAGGCGGCAAAGCCGTATCCGACCGCGCTGGCAAGAGACAGGATCAAAATGACAGTCATCAGCATAGTGACATAGCCCTCCGCTGAAGGAATGAATACTCGCTTAAACTATACCACGGCGCCGTTTTTTTCCAAGCCCTTTTTTTGCTTTGGCGGGAAAGTTTACAGTTTTTTCAGCTTTTTCTTCCGGCAGACCGCGCCGCGCGAAGTTTCCCGTTGCAAGTTGACGGCTTTCGTACTAAAATGTTGATATGAGTTTTATGCGCATTGCCGCAATTTTGGAAAGGAGCAACCCCGCCATGAAATACATCATGTCCCTGGATCAGGGCACTACCTCCTCCCGCTGCATTCTCTTTGACCGCGCCGGCAACATCTGTTCCACCGCGCAGAAGGAATTCCGCCAGATTTTCCCCAAGCCCGGCTGGGTCGAGCACGACGCGGACGAGATCTGGGACACGACGCTTGAGGTGTCGCGCAGCGCGATGCGCAAGCTCGGCGTCACCGCCGCGGACATTGCCGCCATCGGCATCACCAACCAGCGTGAGACCACCGTGATCTGGGACAAGGCCACCGGCGAGCCGATC